>Ga0206796_1111_pt1 | contig 17792 bp, 22 predicted proteins | sample Alteio_BWOrgCont_68_FD_152895 | JGI IMG/M metagenome (GOLD analysis project Ga0206796, IMG submission 152895) | Enriched cells from forest soil in Barre Woods Harvard Forest LTER site, Petersham, Massachusetts, United States -... | ecosystem: Environmental > Terrestrial > Soil > Temperate forest >...
TGAGCCCCGGTCTGATCCAGTATTATCGCGAAGGCGGCATGACGCTGGAACAATTGATGGCTTTTACCGTCACTGACGATCACGTCCGCCAGCAGGAGGTGTGGGACAACCTTCCCCATAATCGTTCGCCGGAACGCATACGCCGGTCGCTGTTGGAAGCGCATGTCCCGGCCAACGACCGGCGCGCAAGGTTTGTGACGCTTGCGGCTTATGAGTTGGCGGGTGGGGTGATCGTGCGCGACCTCTTTTCGGAGGACGGCGGCGGGTACTTGGCCGACGCCGCGCTTCTGGACCGGCTGGCGCGACAGAAGATGGAAGAAACCGTCGAAGGGGTGCGGACCGAAGGCTGGAAATGGGTCGAAGGTTCGATTGATTTCCCGCACTTTCATGGGCTTGCGCGGATATATCCTCGCGATGTGGAACTGCCCGAAGGGGAGATCGCGCGCCTGGACGAAATCGAGGCCGAACTCGACCCGCTCTATGCAGAGCTTGAGAACGCGGAAGAACCCGATCCAGAGATCGAGCGCCGTGTCGCTTCGCTCACGGCGGAATATGACGCCATAGACGAAAGGAAGCGCGTCTTTGACCCCGATGCGCTTGCGCACGCGGGCGCGATTGTCTGCATCGGCCCGGACGGGACCGCCGAGATCGCGCGCGGCTTCGTTCGTCCCGAGGACATGCCCGCGGACGAACCAAAGGCCGAGGACGCATCGGCAGTAGCCGATGCGGGTGAAGGTATAGTCGGGGAAACCCCAGCAAGAGAGGACGACGAACCGTCGCGGCTGTCGGGTGCGCTCATCGCCGAACTTTCAGCGCACTGCACGATGGCGCTTCGGGAGGCGATCTCGCGTCATCCCGATATCGCCCTCACTGCCGTCACCCATGCGCTGGCGCTCGATTGCTTTTATCTCGGAGTGCAGTCGCGTTCTTGTATCAGGGTCAGCATTCATCGCACCCCCCTCGAAATAAGTGCGCGGGGTATTGGCGAGACCCAAATAGCGAAGGACATTGAAATAAGGCAGGAAGCATGGGCGGCGCGGACGCCGAGCGACCCGCGCGACCTGTGGGCCTTCATTCTCGGGCTTTCGTCCGAAGATTGTTTGTCATTGCTCGCGCATTGCGTATCGGGAGCCGTTGACGCGGTAGACAACGGCGCGCGATCTCCCGACGCGCTCGCGCATGCTGGTCTGCTTGCCGAGAGTGTGGCGCTTGATATGCGTGCATCGTGGCGACCGACCGTCGCAAGCTATCTCGGACGCGTGCCGAAGGCGCTCATTCGGGAAGCTGTGACCGAGGCCGTTTCGTCGGAAGCGGCCGAGCGTATCGCGGGGCTCAAGAAAGCCGACATGGCGAGCGCAGCAGAGGCGTTGCTCGGGGATAGTGGCTGGCTTCCCAAACAGCTTCGTCCGCGCAACGTCGCCGTGACCACCGAGATGCAGCAAGCAGCCGAGTGACACGTACCAAATCGGAAAGGCCGCCCTCGGGCGGCCTTTCTTTTTTTGCATGCTTATCGGGGCAGAACCTGAGGAGACTAGATGATGGCGAAATCAGCCGGGCAGATTGCTTACGAAGCGGACGTTGCTAGGAAGCCGCGTTACCACGATGGCTCGTCGCGCGCACCATGGGAGAAGCTTTCCGAAATCGCACGCTGGTCGTGGGAGCGTAAACCTGCTGCGCCCGCGATTTTTGATGACGGATTGCAGGAAGGCTGAATCGCTACGGCAAGAATCGACACCCCTGATGGCCCGCTCTATGCGGATTTTATGGACGCTGTTGTCGTTCGCGGCGGCGCGCCATCGCGTGCGGGCATAGCCGGTCTGTGGTAGAATTTGGCTCTAACCAACAACCATGCACAACAATCACCCGATCAGACTGACCCCGGCCGAATGGGCCGAAATCGCCGCTTTGGCACAGGTGCAACAGGCTTGGGGGCTCCCTATAGACGCGAGCCCACAAGACGTCGCCGAATTGATCTATGGCGTGAAGTTCGATTTCGTTTCGGGCGGACCTGGCTACGTGGGCGACCTTTATATCCTGCAGGGCGACGCGGCGGGCGAGCCGCCGATGGTGCTCGGTAGAGACGCCAAGCGCCATTTGATGGTGCTCTAAGCCGGTTCAACAATTCGGTGCCTGAGGCGAATCCGGATTTGCCGGATTGGAATTCGTCGAGGGCAGCGTGACGGCGCTGAACGGCGTACTCGGTGACGCGTGTTCGCCCCTCGATGATCTGACGTAGTGAAGAAAGCCCGCGCTGATGCGCGGGCTCGGGAGTGCTAAATGATGCCTGCGAGAATGAGACCGGCCTTCACCGACTTAGTGCCGCACACTTCGCAGTAGCCGCGTCGTTGGTCTGGCTCGACCTCAGTCGTGTAGTGGCAACCAGGATTCATGCAGATGCCCGGTGAGGCACTGTCGCCGATCACGGCTTCGACAAGCTCATTGAGCGCGGCGTACCCCTCGGCGGAAACGAGCTCATCGAGTTTCGTGTCCATCGTCAGTACTCCTCCGACCGCAGAATCGTGAGCACGCGGGTCGTCTTGTTCGGATCGGCAGGATCTTCCGACCCGAATTCGAGATTGGAATCGTAGTAGTCGATCTTCCACATGAAAGATTTGCCGTCGATTTCGAATGCCCCAAAGTCGTGTTCGCCATGAGGATCGTTGTCCTCGGTGAAGGTCTCGAATTTGGCCACTGTCTCCCAAATGCGGGCGACTTGCTCGGGACCGAGAGCAGTGACGCCTGGGGTGATCAGAATCCGGCCGCCCGAAGTCTCACGACGAAGCCTGTCGTTGAGCGCGCGAATTTGAGCCGTTCGATCGGTATCGTTTTCCGACATGGTGTTTCTCCAACGCATGCCGCGCTCCACGATTGAAGCGCGGCGGCCGGTGGAGAAACCAACGGTGGACGGTCACCGGACGCGTCGGACTCCTGCTGCGTGCAAAGCTCGCGTCGCCGTCCGAACTATGATCGGACTAGACGCTTGGTGTGCATAGGCGTGGAAATATCGCTCCGGGCGATTGTCCCGCGCTCAGGCCATCTCTTTTGCGCCGACAAGAACGTCCCGAAAGCGCCTGAGAGCGTCCGGCAATCGCTCGTAAACATAGTTTGCCAGCGACTCGTCATAAGTGTGGACCGTGTAGTTGCGCAGCTTGGCCAAGTCGATCCAGAACGGGTCGTCGCCGATCACCCCTTGCTTGAACGCCGCGCGGAAGCAGCTCTGAGGCGAAGCGCAGGAGCTGTTGTGGGTCTCTTCGAGATAGGCCTTGAGAAACTTCCAGCAGAGTTCGAACGCGATTTCGAAGCGCTGGATTGCGGAGTCCCGCACGATTGCGTCCCTGGGCAGGTCGACCGCTTCTTCAAGTCGAGCGACCGATTTGATGAAGTCCTGACGAAGCGAGGCCGATTTGGTCATAAAGGGCGCTCATCGAGATTGCGGCGCTTGTTTGCAACCTGCCGAAACCGTTCCGGAACCCGTCGGAAGTCGACAACGTCGATAGAGTAGAGACTGGGCAGGTCTTCAAGGTCTTCGGCAATGGCCGTCATGATCTCGAACGGAATCGGTGACGGACCTTCAATTCCGATGTCGATGTCGGATTGCCGCCGAGCCGTACCCGCGGCGCGAGAGCCAAACAGAAAGATTCGGAAAGCCGGGTCCGCGAGGTGCGACCGGATAACCCGCGCAGCGATGTTCTGGACGTCCTCAACCGGCAATGGGGCCGTAGGCATGTCCTACAAGATACCACACGAATGGATTTCAGATGTCGTTCTGGGGATTTCCAAAGCGGATATGTGCGTGGCCCGGCTGAACGGGAAGCGTGATCTCCGGAGGTCAAAGCCCAAAAGAAAAGCCGGCACTTTCGTGCCGGCTCAGTTTTCATTCCGCCGCCGACTGTTCCAGCGCTTCCGGTTCGGTGCCTTTGAGAGAAGGGGGGAGCCAACCGCTGTCGACAAGGAGCCTTTCGGCTTCTTTCGCCATGCGGTCCTTCTTGTGGTCCGCAAGCCGGCGAGCCGCCTGTTGCGACGCGCCTTCGGTAACGGCTGCGAGGATCTCCGTCTTCGTGAGTCGACTGAAGAACTCTGCTTCCGTGGGCCGCCACCATACGCGCATATCGAGGCCGGTCGCGTGGCCAAGAGCGTCGGCTGCTTCCGGCGCCCTGGCGAGCCGACCGTCGAGTGCATTGACGCTTGTCGAGATGCAGTAGGCAAGGAGGGAAAGGCGCTCGGGTCCGTCAAGGCCCGTGAGCCACTCCCAGCATTGCGCACTTGGCGGAAGCCGCTCGGTCCAGGCTGCATGGCGTGCCTTGAGGGCGAGCCCCGCTCGGCTCCCGGCCACGCTGGGTGAGGCGCGGTCGAGGTCCGGCGACGAGACCGCGACCTGCAGGCAGGATGCGCCGATGCCGTCGTAGAATATCTGGCCAAGCAAAGCCTGGAGAAGCGCCGTCAGCGCGGTCTCCGGATCGCGGGCCAGAACCTCCTGAAGTGCGGCAGTGCGGTGCGCGGAGAGGTCGAGAAGCACGGGCTCCGAATAGGCGTTTGCCTCTTTCTTCTGCCGCGGCTTTGCCGGCTGCGGGTTGTTCGCGGCATCCGGCTTGATGAGCCCACGGACGATTTCCGGTTCGCCATCGGCGCCCAATGTGACGACAGCACCTGCCAGGTGCATGTCCTCGATGTCCCAGCCCTCCTTCCTCTCCTCCAGGGCCTCGATCTCCAGCGCGACCTTCTCCAGTTCGGGACTTTCCTCGCCTTCGCCAAGCTCGGAGACGAGTTCGTCGTAGCGGGCGCCGAGGCTCGAGAGGTATGCTTCGTCGTCCTCCCCAAGTGCGATCTCGATACGTCCCGCGCGCCCGAAGCGGTGAAGCTCGAGATGCGAAAGGTCGGCATGGACTTCCACCCAATGCCAGCCTTCGGCGAGCACCGGCCCCGCCACGGCAGAAAGTTTTTCCGAGACAAGCCGATCGAGAAGAACGCTGTCCTGGAAATACCCCCCGTCCTCCGCGTCGAAGAGATCGCGAACGATGGACCCGCCCGCGGCTTCATAGGCTGCTGCGCCCACGAAGCGCGCTCGGGCATCGCTTGCGTCGACCAGCGCGACCGTGAGGCGGCGGCGGATGACGGACGCGGGCACCTGGTCGTGCGACCGTTCCGACCAGACCCGCTCCTGGACGGCCCAGTCACTCGACAGCGTGAACGCCGTCAGTTGCTCGAGCGACATGGTACCCGCGCGGAAATCCGCGACAAGCTTCGGCGAGACGCTCGCGAGCTTCAGCCTTTGCTCGACGAAGCGCGTCGTTATGCCGAACCGCGAAGCAATGTCTTCCGGCGCTTTTCCTGCACGCTGAAGCGCAAGGAACGCGTCACACTGGTCCGCCGGATGCAGCGGCAGGCGCTCGAAGTTCTCCGCGAGCGAAGCTTCGACGGCTGCGCCGGCATCGACGATGAGGCAGGGAATGCGTTGGTCGCGGTCGAGCTTCCTGCGTTTGGCAAGGAGCTTGAGGGCGGCAAGGCGACGTCCGCCGGCCACGACTTCGTAGGATTCGCCGTCGCCGTTCTCTGACGGCTTGACGACGAGGTTTTCCAGAAGCCCATTGGCCTGAATGCTGGCTGCGAGCTGCTCGATATCGGCATTCCGGTTCGTCTTGCGCACATTCGTCTTCGAGGGTTTCAGTCGGCAAAGCGGTATCGTCTTGAGCTTGTTGCTCATGAGGTTCTCCTGCGTTTGGGATTTTCGATGGCCCGCGAGGATCGCGGGCATCAGATCTGCAAAGAGCACGATCCGAGAGCTATAATCGGGTCTGGCGGACCATCGCAGTAGGGACGGAAATATCTCCGCCGGCGATGCGCGAGAACGGGTTCCTATTCAAAGCGCCTCAAGTGTCATCGTGTTCGCGCTGAAGGGCAGGGAGGGCGTACCGTCGATCATCAGCTTCAGATAAATCGAACGGTTGGGGAGGTTGAGAATGTCGAGTACTTTGAATTTGGGCTGAAATTCGTCGGCCAGGAGAAACGCGTCTTCAGGTCCCACGCGGAATGAGACGATCGTGCCGGCATTGCCGAGCACGGCATGCCGGATATCGGGCTCGAGCTGATGCAGATATTGATGCGCGAGGACAAGGCCCACGCCGTATTTACGCAGCTCGCTCATCATATTGGCCATCATGAGCGTCGTGAAATTGTGGAACTCGTCGAGATAGAGGAAGAAGGGTCGACGGTTCTCCGCATCCATGTCCGCGCGGCTGAAACCCGCCAGGCCGATCGTCGAAACAAGGAGGCTACCCAGAAGGACAGCGCTCTCTTCGCCCAGCTTGCCTTTGGGAATGTTGACGATAAGCACGAGTCCTTCGTCCATGATCTTTCGAAAGCGCAGATCGATCTGGGGCTCGACCAGGATGCGGTAGAGCACGGGATCGGAGAGAAGCGCTCCAAGCTTGTTCTGGATCGGACCGACATATTCGGCTCGCAAGCGGGCCGGGTAGTTCGCGAATTCCTCCGTCCAGAAGCGTTTGACCGTCTCGTTGCGGATGGCGCGCACGATGTTCTCGCGGTAATCGTCATCTGTGTAGAGACGCAGGATGTCGGGCAGCTTCGATCCATCGCGTTCGATCAGGGCGTAGAGCGTATTCCGGAAGACGTGCTCCATGCGCACACCCCAGGCGTCGGGCCAGATTTTCTTGAAAGTCTCCAGCATGCCCGAGACCGCCAGCGGGATCTTGTCGTCGCGGACGCGGCGTACGGGGTTGTAGCCGTACATGAGCCACGGATCGCAGGCGTTGAAATAGACAAGGCGGCCGGGATTGGCGTTCTGCATCCGGGTGGCGAGCTCCTCCGCGAGGTCGCCATGCGGATCCACGAGCGCGAAGCCTCGGCCCCTTTCGAAATCCTGCCAGGCAAGCGTCTCGAGTAATGTCGATTTTCCGGTGCCCGTTTTACCGATTGCATACATATGCGAAAGGCGATCGATCTGCTTTATGCCGAACGTGGCGCGCTCATCGCGATGATTGGTTCGTGCGAAATACGAAATGTCGGATGAACGCATAAAGCCAGTGTCGCGCAATATTTGCGTCGCCCGTAGGCTTGGAATTATCTCCGACTGCGATTGGCGCCACCTTTGCGGCGAACTCCGCGGCGTGAACGGAGCTTGGCGCGATGCGAGCCGGCTTCGGCATTCCGTGGTACGGCGCGGCTTGCTGAATGTCGCCGCGCCTGAACGGAACGCCGTGCCAGCTGCAGGGATGTGGGGACGTAGGGACGAGCGTCGAAAGCGGCGTGAGACCGCCGTTAATCTCCCGTGGCGATATTGCGTCGCCTAGGGATCGAGCGAGACGGAACACATCATGTCCGCATATGACCAAAGACAATTTTCGTGAGCTGTGCGAGCAGGTTCTGATTCCGCGAGTGGGCGATCTTCTTTACGTTCAGCTCCTCGAAATGCACGCGACGCTCGAGCTGCAATCGAGCGAACTCATCCGTATCGGCAGGAGGCTCGATATCATCGAACGGCATTTGGCCGGAAAATATGGAAAGACGGAATGAATCGCACCGAGCGTCGGCTCCCAACCGGCGTGGTAGACTATCTTTGCCCGTCGGCACCGACGCCGGGTCCGTACAGTCCTTTGACATCGATAATACCGATGAACTCCTTACCGTCGCGGAGACGGCGAAATTCCTGAAGATCTCGGTGACGGGCGTAAGGCGGCTGCAGCAGCGCCGGCTCATGCCCTTTATCAAGGTCGGCGGGAGTTTGCGCTTCGCGCGAAGCGACCTTCGCGCTTACATCGTCAAACGGCGGGTGGAGGCCATCGGCTGACATGACCTATGGCAGTACGCATCATCAAAAAATCCTGGTGGGTCGATTTTCGGTTCGGCCACACGCGATATCGAAAACGCAGTCCGGAGAATACGCGCGCGGGTGCGCAAGCCTATGAAGCCGTCTTGCGGCAGAAGCTCGCGCGGGGAGAAGCACTTAAGAACGAAGGAACCGACGCGAGCGAAAACCCGCTGTTCTCATCGTTCGCAGAGAGATGGTTCAACGACTACGTCAACGTCAACAACAAGCCGGCGACGAGAACGTCGAAAATGTATATCCTGTCGGCGGCGCTCGTCCCGTTCTTCGGCCGACAGCGGCTCGCAGACATCGCGCTACGCGATATCGACCGCTTCAAGGCCCGCCAAATCGAAACGGGAATCACGAATGCGACCATCAACGAAAGACTGGCAACGCTAAGAACATGTCTCAAGACGGCGCATGCCTGGGGAGTTCTTGCCGACTCGCCGCCCATCATCAAACCACTCAAAGCGCGGCCGCGGCACACCGACTTTCTGTCGGAGGAGGAAGCGCGCCTGCTCCTGGGGCACACGAACGGACTCGTTCGCGAATTGATATTGACGACGTTGCGAACCGGCATGCGACAGGGAGAGCTAAAAGCGCTGCAATGGACGTCCATCGACTGGCAAAATCGATCAATGACGATCATGCACTCGCTATGCGACCAGACTCGCGCCCTCGATTCGCCTAAGGGCAATCGCGAGCGTCACATTCCTCTCGATGCCGAAGTCTATGCGATCCTGTTCGCCCGCAGAAGGCGCCAGGGTTTCGTGTTCACCGATCTTCGCGGGAAGCCCTTCAGGTGGACAAGCCTGAATTGCATATTGGCGAGGGCGTGTGCGAGTGCCGGCCTGCGCAGGATCACGTGGCACGTCTTGCGGCACACCTTCGCGACACAGCTGTCGATGCAGGGCGTTCCGCTCAACACAGTGCAGACATTGCTCGGACACAGCGATATCGCCACAACAATGCGCTACGCGCATGTGGCGCCTTCCAGCTTGCGCTCTGCGATCGAGCTTCTCGATCCGGGAAACGCGACAGCTCCCGTTGCTGGGCAACCGGTGGTCAACCGCTGGATCGCGATGCAACGGAAAAAAGCTCAAGCAAATTCGGAGTCGCAAAAGAGTCTTGCAGATGCAAATCGGAATGACATGCGTGAAGCGGCGTGACGACCGGCGCCATACCCCCGCAATAGTTATCCACAAACTCTTCGGCGGGTTTTGCACGCATTGGGAAGAGGCCGCGGAAAGCCTGAAGAAGTCGCTCAGATGCAAGGGAATTCCGCCGCAAAGTCGATTCGGGTTCGTGTTCAACCGCACTCAGAAATAATCCGGTTTTGTCACTTTTTGGGCAACCCGCGGGCAACCGGTACACGGCCGCCGCCTGCGATTTATCAGCCAGGACTGTACGGAGAAAAGTGACAGCCGACATCGAGACCGCCACGCCGGCGGTCTTGGTGCTGCTTGCTTGTGAATGCTCGTCCCCACGTCCCCTCATCCCCGATTGACCGCAGAAGCACAGCCGAGGAAATTCCCGGTTGTTGGTGTGAGGTCCGGGATCGTCTTTGTCTGCAAGAAAAGCGGTGGACACGACTCCACGCATGTCGAATGCCTGGAGCTCATCGGCTATCCAATTCCTCTCGAACTCGATGGGAACATCTCCTGCAGCGCTAATCCTGCGCCTACCGCGCAGTGTACGGACCGCTAGAGTGGGGCGATGAACGACAGGAACCCCGATGCCACTCCGACAGTATCCCGCGTCACGGATGACGTGGTCGTCGAGCTTGTTTATGACGCCTCGAAGCGCAAGACCGCATTTGCGGTTGCGCAAGGGGGCGCTATCTCGGTCGTGGAGAGCTTTAAGACGCCGGCGGGAGAAGTGCTCGTCCCGTATTCGGCCGCAAACAATCTCATCCGCAACGAATGCGTCGTGTTGCCGTCCTATCCGTTTTCCAGCGGGGGCAAACACCGGCTGCTTGACGACCTCGTTGCCTATCTCGACCGCTATGTCGATCTTTCACCCGGCTTTGCGCAGATCGCGGCGCACTATGTGCTTCTCAGCTGGGTATACGACGCCTTCAATGAACTGCCCTATTTGCGCTTCAGGGGAGATTTCGGGACCGGCAAGACGCGAGCATTAATTGCAATAGGCTCGGTCTCGTATAAAGGTTTTTTCGCCTCGGGCGCCTCGACCGTATCGCCGATCTTCCACACGCTCGACAGTTTCGGCGGGACACTGGTTCTCGACGAGGCTGACCTGAGATTTTCCGACAAGTCCGCGGATATCGTGAAGATTCTCAACAACGGCACGGTGAAAGGTTTACCCGTTTTGCGAAGCGTGCAGAACCGGCTGAAGGAATTCAATCCAGCCGCGTTTCGGGTGTTCGGACCCAAAGTCGTGTCTATGCGCGGCTCGTTCAGTGATCGCGCGCTTGAGAGTCGCTTTCTGACCGAGGAAATGGGCGGTCGGGCCATGCGGGGCGATATCCCCATCCAACTGCCGAACAGCCTCAAGGATGATGCGCTTGCCTTGCGCAACAGGCTTCTGCACTTCCGCCTGACGAACCTTTTCACCATCGCCAGCGATCCGGATCGTGCCATCGCCGGGATTGAGCCACGTCTCAACCAGACTGCGCTCTCGCTCCTCTCGCTTATGGACGCCAACGGACCTCGCGAAGAGCTGCGCCTGCGGCTACAGCGCAGGCATGCGGAAATCGTTGAGCGGCGCCAAACGCCGGAATCCCGTGCCTTTGCGGCGGTGGCCGAAGCTATGCGGAATTCGGCGCGTACTGAAATTCGATTGAGCGAGGTTGCGGCGCGTATGAATGCGGGCGATGGCATCGGGGGCAACATCGCGACAGCGCGCGAAGCCGCTCGGATTCTGCGCGCGCACGACTTCAGGCTGCACAAGAGCAACGGCAACATCGTCGTAAGAGCGCCAGCTGTTGGGGACACTGCGGCGCTTAGTGCCGATATGGCACGCTAATGTAGAAGCAGTCGCCATGGTATCGCTCCCGGAGATATTGCGTCGCCTATTTTTCAAGAAGGCGTTCCGCGAAAATATGGCGGCAGCACCTATGACCAAACACCATTGTCGCCTCAGGAAATTGCGCAAGACCGCGGGACTCTCGCAACGGGAACTTGCGTATCTGATCGGTCTTACTTCGCAAAGCCTGCTTTCCGAAATTGAGTCCGGTCTGAAGCGGCCGAGCATCACGGTGGCGCTTGCGAGCGCGCTTGTGCTCGACGTACCGGTGGGGGACGTGTTTCCGGGCCTGCTCGCAAATGCACAGCAGAACGCACTTGAACGCGCACGAAAACTGCACGGGCAAGTCGGGCCTTCCAGCCGCGCCCAGGTCAGGTCATATGTTGCTGCCATTATCGGCCGGCTTGGCGAACTCTGAATATGAACTCCCCGCACGAGCTCGTGCTTGGGCTGCATCCTTCTTCGCGCGGTTTTGGCTGGGTTGTGTTCGATGCGCCCCTCTCTCCGTTCGACTGGGGCACTACCGATATCAGAGGGGGCAATTGCAAGGCGCTCTTGCGCGTTGACGGCATCCTCGCGCGGTATCAACCCATCGTCCTGGCGCTCGAGGAGTTTGAAAGATCTCGGCGCGTCTTGCGCACGGTCCGACTCTGTCGGGCGATCGTTGCCCACGCAGAGCAGCGCGGTATCGCGATCCACCGCTACACACGCGAAGACATCAGTGCGGTCCTTCGCCCGGCTCGAACGCGTCAGGAGGTTGCGGAGGTGGTGGCCGCTCGCATCGGAGAACTCCAGAGCCGCCTGCCGAAACCGCGTAAGATATGGGACGGAGAACATCCCAACATGGCGCTCTTTTGCGCCACGGCTTGCGTCATCGTCCATCATGAATCATGGGCTGCCGACTGAGTGCCTCCCGCGCAGTCGGGAGCACCGGAAAATCCCTTCGGGTGCTCCCGCTTTGTGCAGGAGGCAATCATGACAAGCGAAGTTCTTTCCCGATCGAAGTTCAACGTCTATGGCGCAATCACCGCAAAGATTGTCCGCGGTATCCAGGACGCCAAAGGCAAGTATGAGATGCCCTGGCACACGGGCACTGTTCCGCTCTTCGTCCCCAAGAATGTTCTTACAGAGAATCCTTATCGCGGCGTGAACATCCTCTCACTCTGGCTCGACGCCACCGCGAAGAACTATCAAACCGGCTATTGGGCATCGTACAAGCAGTGGCAATCCCTTGGTGCCCAAGTACGGCGGGGCGAGCACGGCTCCATCATCATCTTCTACAAGCAGCTCGAGCAGACCGACTTGGAGATAGAGGCTGGAGAAGTGCCGCGTTCCATCGGCCGAGCCTACTGGATATTCAACGCCGCCCAAGTCGACAAGTGGCAACCGCCGGATCCCCCACAGCATTCGGCGGTACAGATCAGCGAAGAGGTGGCGGCCTTCGTGGGAGCGCTCGATGCCAGGGTCGATCACGGATACAGTCGGCCACGATATCGCATCGACCTGGACCGTATCGAGATGCCGAGCCCGTCCTGGTTCAGGGACACCAAGACCCGCTCTGCCTTCGAAGGCTACCACTCAGTTCTTCTACACGAACTGACGCACTGGAGCGGTGCTTCCCATCGCATCGGCCGAGACCTCAACAATCGTTTCGGCAGTCACGCCTACGCGTTTGAGGAGTTGGTTGCCGAGCTTGGTGCGGCCTTCATGTGCGCGGCGTTCGGGATCGCCAACGAGCCCCGCGATGATCACGCCGCATACGTCGCGTCCTGGCTGGAAGTTCTCAACAACGATCCGAAGGCTATCTTCACGGCGGCGCACAAAGCCCAGGAAGCAATTGAGTATCTGGGCTCTATCGCTGCCGAGAAACTTCACTGGTTCGAAGCGGCTCCCGTTACGCCGCTCCACGAGGCTTCGGCGTAGATCGTCTACAAAGTATCTGTTCCTTCCTCACCGCTGAAAATTCCGTTCCGGCGCGGAATGTCACTGGGAGGCCGTTCGCTTGTCCTTATGCAAAGCGACGGCATTGCCTCACCAGTGATCGCACGGCCGCATACCGTGCTTGCCGGCACTCGGCGCCCTCGTGTGATAATAGCTCGAGCCGCTTACTTGCATGGGATGAATGCCACATCGCCCAAGCCACAGCGGCGTCAGTTCTAAGCGCACCACCCCGACAGGAGAGTCGATCAACGGCTGCGGTCGGAGCGCTCCTAGGCGAGTGAAGATTGGCTCCCGCTTCGGCGGGAGTCCTTTTTTGTGCGTGAAGTGTCGCATGTCGGAGAAAGCCCGGAAGGATTTCAGGAGTCGATTGTCTCGTAACGGTATGTTCAAAAAATATCAATAAATTCAATGTGTTACGTGGAAACAGCGTCACGACCGCTCCCTCGATCTCATTTTCGACTCGACTCTGTCGTTCAGTATGTTCTTTATTTGTTCTCATCGGCCAGTCCGGAGAGAACGTCATGCGATACACCGTGTTCGACCTTACAGAAGATTGGGGCCATGAGGCCTCTGGGCTTTCGCTCGAAGAAGCATTCGCTCGCCTCATGGCGGTAGCAGGGCGCGATTATTCCTTCGCGCGCGACAGCGGCGAAATGCGCCTTCTGTTCCAGCGCCGGCAGCCGCAGCCCGAGATCGGGTTTTCGAGCGACGAGTGGATGGAGTTCATGAACCCAGACTTTCGCTCGGCGATCACCAACGACGAGGAAGCACGCCGCAGCATCATGGAGCAGATGATCGAGCACGGTCTTGGAACCTATCGCGCCATCCCCGACGAGCAATACCGCGCAGAGATGGAAGAATGTTTGCGCCCGCGTCTGAATACACACCTTGAACCGCGCGTGGGTAGAGGATGGAAACCGTTGGAGTAGGGCCGGCTGGACATGGATGCACGAGCTTCACGCAGCAAGAGAGCCAGATCGAGTACGTCGTACGCGGCGAACCGCTCCCAAGATTTTTCCGGTTTGGTGTTAGCACTTGGCTTTGGATTTACTGTGGCGACCATCATTGCAATCACCACCGAGCGGTGGCGCTCGTTCCGTGGGCCATTCGGTGGGGCGTCGTTGATCCTGTCCCGCTCATCCGCCGGAACTTCAAGTGCGTGATGTGTGGCACGGGAGCGCTGACCTATATCGTTGGCCTGGAGCACGAGACGATGCTGGCGTCTCCATTTCCGACAGACCAACAGGTTGGAATCGGCGGCAAACGGCTGATTCCCGAATCCTGTAACGATAAGGACAAGCGTTGCGCCGCAATCTACGAGAGCAAACGCCCTATCTGGTCGAAGTTCTGGTCGTGCTAATCTCTCGGAATTGAAGCCCAAGGGCCACGTTCATGTGCGGCAAGTTCACAAGGATGTATAGCTGGCAGCAGGTTTTCGAGTATTCGAACTTCCTGCGGCCAGCCGAAGATCCAATCGAGACCACGACACCGATGCGCTTCGCGCCCGTGATCCACCTGGACGCGGATGGCAAGCGCACGACCACACCCATGCGTTGGGGTTTCGCTGACCGGCGCGCAAAATCGCCCGTAGAGCGCCCAAAGCATATGCACGCCCGGAGCGAGACGATCGACATGCTACCGACCTTCTCGGAAGCGTTCGATGGCGCCCGTGGCATCATCGTGGTCAACACATTCAACGAGGCCGAGGAATTGCCCAGCGGCAAGACCAGGCAATGGACGATCACACCGCGCAACGGCAAACCTATCGGGATCGCCGTTATCTATGAGCGATGGGAACACATGGATGGAAACGAGATACTAACGTTCGTCATGGCGACGACACTTGCCAATAAACTCATATCCGCCATCACCGACCGTATGCCCGCGATCCTGGCGCCCGAGCATTGGGCTACGTGGTTAGGCGAGACGAATGCGCCCCTAAGCGACGTGAAGGCGTTGCTTCAGACTTTCGAGGGCGACTGGGACATGCGCGAGCAGGAGAAGAAACCGGCACCGCCCAAGCGGCCTCCCGCAGAACCGACTATGTTGTAGTCGGCAAGCTATCAACTCAATTCACGACGGGGATATTCGGAAGCGTGCAAGCCGCAACAGCCTTGCCGCCGCCTTCCGTTGCGCTCGAATCGGCCGGGCTGACCGCGGACTGCCACGCGACGAGCGACGTGTAGTGCTTGCCATTGAAGTACCACGTCGGATCGCCAGAACTTTCGTAGGTGTTATTGTTCCCGGTGAATTTATCGTCCGTCCCATAGTCCTCCATTGGCGCCCAGTTCGAGACGGCCGAGCCGAAATCCACTCCGCTCAAATGGAATTTCTGCCCGGAACTTATATTGAAAATCGCCGAGGTGTTATTTGTGTTCGGCGAGGCCACGTACAGCTTTGAATTTTGCAGATCGAACCTGAGGCCTGTCGCGCCATTCACCCGTAGCAGTCCCTGGGCAATATTGCTTCCGCAGATGCTCAAGTCTGTTGCGGTGAGCGACACCTTGGAGGTCTGAAAGATGATCTGATAGTTGCTCGGCACATTCGAAACGAACTGGCTTTTCGTGAGCTTCACATTCCCGAGCATATTGATAGCATTGGCGAGCTGGCTACCATACAAACGACTGCCCACAACGCCTGTCACATTTGCAAATCCAATACCTCCTAAGATCGTGCCGTTTTTCGCGATGAACCAGTCGTTGTTGAGGCTGACGGTACCCATCGAGGAACTGTCATTCGTGTGAGAAATGATCGAGGTGTTCCCGGACGCACCGGCACCGGCGATCACCTGATCTTGCTGGAAAACGCTGTCCTCGACGAAGATCGGAAGCGAGCCGCAGCCGAGCGTCGAGCTGTCGTGGAAAACCAGGAACGAATCGCCAATGCCGGCGATGTTGTAGTAGCCGTTGATGAATTCCGAGTTTTTGACGGTGGTGCCGCTCGGTGCAAGCGCATTGTGCTTGCCACCGTCGCGGGCGATCACGCCATTGATGTTGTACGCTCCGCAGTTGCCCTGGAGGTTCAGCATGCCCGTATTCGATCCGGTTTTGCGCACCTCAATATTCGAAATCGTACTTCCGGGCGAAGACATGGAGAGCGGGATTTGCTCGGAGACTTCGTAGGCATAGCCGTTCGTTGCAGGGTCGGAATCGTCGCAGGTATGGATATAGATTGGCGCGCTCGAAGGAAGCGTGCCGCCCCACGAAAGCCCGGGGATGTAGTAGCTACAAGCGGTCGAGTTGACCGCGCTCACGCTCATCTGGCGCGAAAGATATTGCCCGGTCGGGTTGTCGCTGGCCGCTCCCGTTTCCCAGACGAAGATTTCGTAGCCAAACGAGCCGCCGTAAAAATATTCGGTTGGCGTGAAGAAAACATTCGGGGAGCCTCCGCCAGCGCTTGTGAATGACTCATTCGGCAGGATCGCCGAGCCGTCTAAGATCGGCAGCGCTTTGCAGCCTTGGGGTGGGGCATAGGCCTTGACGACGTTCGGCGCTCCGGTGTTCGTGATCGATAGAACCGACTGATTGTAGGTGCCAATCGTGGCGGCGGTTGGAAGCGGCGCGCGCCAGACAGAATTGCAGGCAAGCCCAATACCCTGGCCTGCCTTGACCTTCGCGCCGTAGCCAAGCGCTGCCAAGGATTGGTATGGCGAATTCGCATGCCCCGAAGCGTTGTCGTTCCCGTTTACGCTATCGACGCACCAATGTTCTTTGCACCCAACACTCTCAACCGGAAGTGATGTGCGTGGCGGCACAGTCGCGTGCGCGACACCGCAAAGGGCAAATAGTCCGCACAGAAATGCCGAAGTAGATCGCAATTAATCCAAGCCCCGACCCCGCCGGGAAACTAAGAGGCGGGTCGGTGCCGGTCAATAACAAACTCCATTTAGACGGGCTATTGCCCGTTGCGAGTCTCGCGGTCGCCGGCTGCGTCCGCTTCCTTCTCGCAGACATACGCGCCGCTATTCGTCCGTCCGTACCAGCGTTCACCTTTCAGATGATAAATTCCCGTCGGCAGATTGAGCCAGACGACAACGTCATTCGGACAATGCTGCTGCGCCTGTTGCTCTGTAGTGAATTTGGCTTGCGCGTAGCTTGGCGATGAAAACGCGACTGCGCTCGAAACGATAAAAGCGATTGCTAGAGCCTTCATTGTTGTTGCCTCCTAGGGACGCGAGTATTCATAACATGATACAACCGAGAGTGTTCTGGGGATAGCCGAAATTCTCTTCGCGCCCGGCGTGTTGCAAAAAGTTCAAACCCTCGATCAAATGCCCATTCACCCCGGAGTATTTGCATGTCAGCGCACACCGAAGAAGCAGCATCGCCTAATCCAAATCTGATCAAATATGCCGCGACGATCATTGAAGCCTATGTCAGCAACAATCGCGTATCGGCAAGCGAGCTAACCGGTCTCGTTAAAGATATCCATGGAACGCTCGTGGGGCTCGCACACCCTGGAAACGAGCCCGTCGCTACGAGCCAGAAGCCAGCCGTTCCTGTTAAGAAATCGATCACGCCGGATTACGTGATCTGTCTCGAAGACGGCAAGAGACTAAAGATGTTGAAGCGGTACTTGCGGACGAAGTACGGCCTTACGACTGACGAATACCGCACGAAGTGGGGCTTGCCGGCCGACTATCCCACGGTCGCGCCCAACTACTCCACCCGACGCTCTGACTTTGCGAAGAAGATCGGCCTTGGGCGTAAGACGCGCACGCCGAAGAAGCGTAAACGGTAGTCGCGGTAGCGGGTTGTTCGGACGCCAAATTTGTCAGGACGGCGGGAGCGCCAGCAGATATGGCAACCCGCCGTTAATCGTCGAGCTTTCCCCCCAAATATCGGGGTTAAACCCGGAGGGTATGTTCGACTTTAGCTGACGGTTCGTAAGTCCGGTGATGCCGATATCATCGCTGATATTGCCGGCACCCTGGGCCAGATTTGTGATGCCGCTCGAATTGGTGTCCCAGTAAGAGTCGACGATGGCGCCGTCTTGACCTTCATCTCCGACAAATCCCCCGATATCGCCGCCCGAACCTCCTGAT
>Ga0206796_1113_pt1 | contig 17630 bp, 17 predicted proteins | sample Alteio_BWOrgCont_68_FD_152895 | JGI IMG/M metagenome (GOLD analysis project Ga0206796, IMG submission 152895) | Enriched cells from forest soil in Barre Woods Harvard Forest LTER site, Petersham, Massachusetts, United States -... | ecosystem: Environmental > Terrestrial > Soil > Temperate forest >...
ATTGTACCTGGTTAATTTTTGCGGTTTTTTTCGGACCCTCAATTCCGGTTGCAACAATAACTTGTTGTCCAGGTTTAATTTTGCCACTCCTAATTCGTCCAACTCCAATCCGGCCGACAAAACTGGAATAATCTAGGGCTGAGATTTGTAATTGTAAGGTTCCATTTTCATCGGTATCTGGTGCTGCAACATGTTGCAATATGGTATCAAATAAGGCTTCCATATTATCGGTTATCTTGCTATCATCCAAAGTAGCAAAACCATTTAGGGCTGAAGCATACACTACTGGAAAATCTAATTGCTCTTCAGTTGCACCTAGTTTGTCAAATAAGTCAAAGGTTTGATCAATTACCCAATCTGAACGTGCACCAGGCCGGTCAATTTTATTAATTACGACAATGGGTTTTAGGCCAAGTGACAGTGCTTTACGTGTTACAAAACGGGTTTGGGGCATTGGTCCTTCAACTGCATCAACTAGTAGGAGCACTCCATCAACCATACCTAATACGCGTTCAACTTCACCACCAAAGTCAGCATGACCTGGGGTATCCACGATATTAATGCGGGTTCCTTTATAATTTAAGGATACATTTTTGGCTAAAATAGTAATGCCACGTTCTTTTTCTAAATCATTGCTATCCATTACCCGTTCCACAATTTGTTGATGAGCGGAAAATGTTCCAGCTTGTTGAAGTAGTTTATCGACTAAAGTGGTTTTTCCATGATCCACGTGGGCAATGATGGCAATATTGCGTAAATTTCTCATTAATGTTCTTTCTTCTTAGATAAAGCCCTATTTTAATTAATAGGTAGCGTTTAATATGTATAACCAATAATTATATCATGCTTACTAAACTACTATGCTAAAACTTTAAACTAAAACATGGCAGTATCATTAAAATCACATATCTATTTAGTTTTTAAATTTTAATTAATTTTTTTAAATATGTATTTGTCATCAACATTATTTTCATAAAATTTCTCTTACTTTATTTGTGGTTGCGCCACAGGCCGTACTTTCCTTGCAATGGGCAGAACAAATGCTTCAATAATTTATACTCCTTTAGTTAGCTTAGTACGACACTCCTTATATTCTAGTGCTACATTTTCTCCAGTAATTAATAGTTGTTGAATATGAGTAAGATTCATTGCTAATTTTACACTAAAGCTTTAGCTGTTGCTAGAGCATGTTTGATTCGATTGCCATAGTCTTGATCTGCACTATAAAACTGTTGCAGCATTTTATTTTGAATTGTACCTGTTGCTAGAGCTAAACCGCCAGCGATATTATTAACTAACTGATTTTTTTGTTCATCACTCATGAGACGATATAAGTTGCCGGCTTGACTAAAGTTGTCTTCGAGTTGGGTGTCATAGGCTTTAATCCAGGCTTGTTCTAGGATGGGCAAAGGTGGTTCCGTATATTCAGCTATTGGTTGTGGCAAGTCAATTTGTTCATTAGGGTAGAAATTAACCCCACTAATATCTACTGGATTGGCTAAATGATTTTGAGCCATAGCTCCATCGCGTTGATAATTATTAATTGGACAGTGTGGCGCATTAACTTTTAATTGATTGAAATTTGCTCCTAAACGATAACGCTGAGTATCTGGATAAGCAAGTAAGCGTGCTTGGAGCATTTTATCTGGTGATACACCAACTCCAGGTACCAAATTACTTGGACTAAATGCAGCTTGTTCTACTTCCAGAAAATAATTTTCTACGTTTTTATTTAATTCTAATTGACCAATCTCCATGAGCGGAAAATCAGCATGCGGCCAGACTTTGGTTAGATCAAAAGGATTAATCGAATAATTTTGGGCTTGATCCATGCTCATAATTTGAAGATTGACACTCCAACTCGGAAAGTTTTTATTTTTGATTGCCTCAACTAAATCTTGTTGCGCTCCAAAACTAGGCATTTTAGCTGCTTCATCATTAGTTAAGTTTTTAATCCCTTGATTGGATTTAAAGTGCCATTTTACCCAGTAACGTTCGCCCTTAGCATTATATAAACTTAAGCTATGCGAGCTAAAGCCATGCATATGTCTATAAGAAGAGGGGATACCTCGATCTGACATTAATATTGTCATTTGATGAAATGCTTGAGGTGAGTTTGCCCAAAATTCATACATACGTGCTGGATTAGGTAGATTAGTTTGGGGGTCTTTCTTTTGCGAATGGATAAAGTCGGGAAATTTAATTGGATCACGTAAAAAAAATACTGGAGTGTTATTGCCTACCATATCCCAGTTACCTTGATTGGTATAAAATTTTAGAGCAAATCCGCGTGGATCACGAGCAAAATCATTGGAGTCTTGTCCCCCACCCACTGTAGAAAAACGGGCAAAAACTTTGGTTTGGCATCCAATTTGTTGCAAAAAGTCAGCCATGGTATATTTAGATAAATCAGCAGTTAAAGTAAATGTACCATAAGTTCCAGTTCCTCTGGCATGAACTACGCGTTCAGGAATCCGCTCACGATTGAAATGGGCTAATTTTTCAAATAAATGATAATTATCAAAAGTTAGTGAACCCCGCTTACCAGCACTGATGCTGTTTTGATCTTCAGCTACTGCTGCTCCATTGGCTAAGGTGAGTGGGCATTTATTTAGTGACATGAATATCTTCCTCTTAACGGAGTTATTGGTTAAATAGACTACTGAGTTTTGCAAGAAGTCTATTATAGCATGCCCCAATTCTGTTATTTTTTAGTATTTTAATTTGCATGGCTTTTGGTATAATGGATTACTATCCGCAAGTAAAATCAGATAAACATTAGACTTACACAGGTGAATTAGGGCAAAATTAATTGGGTTAATAGAATATAAATTTATATTTTAAGATAGATGGTTATGGCTGGAGTATTTAATTGGAGTAAATTATTAATATGCAAAGTCAGATAAAGCAACTATTTATAGTTTTTACTTTAATATTTCTGTGCCAGACTGATTTGGCAGCTACACCTTCATCCAACTTTAATTTAAAGGTTGGAGATCTATTATTTCAGGATTTGAATTGCGGCACAATGTGTAATGGCATTGGCCAGGTTACTTATGGTATTCATAATACCTATATGTCGCATGTGGGGATGATAGTTAGTACCAAGAATAATCAACCAATTATTATTGAAGCAGTAACTAGGGGAGTAGTTGAAACACCATTAGCGGATTTTTTAAATCAAAGCTTGGATGATACCGGTCGGCCGCGAGTTTTAGTTGAACGCTTAGTGCCTAGTGAACGTAAATTAATTCCTGCTGCAGTTAAATATGCTAAAGCGCAATTAGGTAAGCCATATAATGCAACATTTATACCTAATTCAGGTAAATCTTATTATTGTTCAGAATTAATTTATGTGGCTTTTTGGGTGGCAAATAAGCAGCAGAGTATTTTTCATACCAATAAAATGAGTTTCAAGGATCCTTATACTGGACAAGTTACTGCCGATTGGAATGCATATTTTACTGCACTTAAAATTCCACCACCAGAAGGTTTAATCGGTACTAATCCCGGTATGCTGTCTCGGGAATCTGTAGTACAGTTAGTTTATCAATATGGTAATCTAAGAATTCATCATTAATTAAGGGGAATAATCAATGTTTTATACTCGCCATCTATTTTTTTGTACCAATAAGAAAGCTGATGAAACTGGTTGTGGCTTTTTAGGTGGTGAAGAAGCATTTGTTATAGCTAAGAAGCATATACAAGCGCTGGCTATATGGGGAGAAGGTAAGTGTCGAGCCAGTAAATCTGGCTGCTTAGGTCGCTGTGAGTCTGGACCAGTTTGTGTCGTCTATCCTGATGGGTGTTGGTATACTTATGTGGATGAAGCAGATATTAAAGAAATTATTAATGAACACTTAGTTTTAGGCCGCCAAGTTGAACGTTTGAGGATTTAAGCTTGATTATGGAATATACCCTTTAGTTAAATAAGTTTCTAGGGCATAACTAGCACCCAAGAATGCAGGAAATTCCTCAATAATAACATAAACTGGTATTTTTTCCAATAAAGGACGAAACCGTCCTTTATCTTCAAAGCGGCATCTAAATCCAGAAGTTGTAAAATAGTTTAATATTTTAGGTACAATTCCTCCACCAATGTATACTCCACCAAAGGCATTAACTATTACAGCTAGATTTGAAGCTACTGTACCCAAAATTCGACAAAATATATCTAGGGTTCGTTTGCATAATAAATTTGTCCCAGTTATTCCCATTTCAGTTATTGCAGCTGGAGTGGGTAATCTGGTTATTGGTATACATTGTTGACTACATAATGCTTCGTAAATTAACTGTAAGCCCGGGCCAGATAAAAAACGTTCTACAGATACATGATTAAAGCGGTTATGGATGAACTGCCACAGCTCAATTTCTTCTTGATTTACCGGAGAGAAACTAGAACGTGCGCCTTCTGAAGCAATAGCAAAAAAACCTTCAATTGGATGTTTAATTAAGGTTGCCATCCCAAGCCCAGTACCTGGTCCAATCACGATAATTGGTTTATTCATATCAGGTTCATCAGTCCCTCCAACTTGAGTTAAATGGTTTCTTGGAATATATGGGATAGATAGAGCAAGAGCATGCCAGTCATTTAGAACAATAAAATTATTCATCCCAGTTTTTTGCCTGGTTTTTTGAATTGATTGACCATGCCATGGATTATTTATCATAAATAAAGTATCATCTATAATCTGGCCTGGCAATGAGAGTGCTATATGATGGATTTGCATATTTACATGGGCTATGTATTCTAATACACATTGAGCTAGAGTAAGGTAGTTTTTGCATTCTACAGTTTTAGTTTGTTCGTAGTGAAATGGCCTAGTTTCAAGGCTAAAGCGAGCATTAGTCCCACCAATATCGGCAATTAAGCGTGGATATGAGTTAGCCGGAGTAATCCGATTATTTTGCCTATTCATGCCAGTAAATCTTTAGATCCGGACGCTTAGTCAATACATAACTAATCGGATAATTTTGATTATTGCCTAATATTGCTTCTTTTATGATCTTGAGTTTTAATTCACCATTAATCCGTAAAATCAAATGTGGAATTTGGACTAAACTACTTAAGGTTAAACTAATTCGCTGATATTTTGCACTTTTTGGATTAGTTATTATATAATGGTTCGGATTATTTATGTCTAAAGCTGCAAATATTTCTGGACAATCAGGAAAAATTGATGCAGTATGCCCATCTTCACCAATGCCAAGGATCGCTAAATCAATTTTTGCGCAAGTTCGCTCATTAAGGCCAACACTCTGATCGCTATTTTGATTGACTAAACCCACGAATCTAGCTTTTTTTGCTTTATGTTTGATGAGGTGGGTTCGCACTAAATTCTCATTACTGTCAGGATCAGTTATGGGCACGACCCGATCATCGACTAAGGTAAGAGTTATTTTTTTCCAAGGTAGATTTACAGTACTTAATTTTTTCAATAATGAAATTGGACTAGTACCACCTGAAAGAGCTATAGTTACATTCTCTTGAGTTTGGAGTAATTGGTTAATAATTTGAGTAATATATTCTATGATTGCAATATCTTGTTCAGTAGCGGTTGCAAATATATTTAAGTTCATCTGCACAATCCTTTATTTAGTATCCTAAGAGGCCTATTCTACACTAAAAACCATGGTTTTGGGGTATAATATTGTGGTATAATCGCGTGTTTGGGTTATTAAATATATACATTGATTATAGCCAGTGTTTTTAGCTATTATTACTTTGTCAAATTGTTTTTTTATGGAATTTATTAAACTAAACATCATGCTTCAAAAAACAATTGTTTTGAGTAAAATACTGAGTTATATAAAAGTCTGTTAATATAAGGAGTGTCAATTGTGGGGTTTTTAACTGGAAAAAGAATACTAATTACTGGTTTACTATCGGATCGTTCAATTGCCTATGGTATAGCTAAAGCCTGTTATAGAGAAGGCGCAGAGCTTGCTTTTACTTATCAATCTGAGCGATTTGAGGGGCGAGTAAAAGATTTAGCTGCAGAATTTGCTGGGAAAATTGTATTACTATGTGATGTAGCAAAAGATGAAGAAATTGCTAATGTATTTACTCAGTTAGCCAAACATTGGGATAGTTTAGATGGAGTGCTACATTCAATTGCTTATTCACCCAAAGAAGGTTTAACTGGTGATTTTATTGAGAATGTAGGACGCGAGACCTTTAATATTGCGAATGACATCACTGCTTATAGCTTTAGTGCTATGAGCCGATATGCTCGACCGTTATTAGCTAAAGCTCATGGTTCGTTATTAACTTTAACTTATTTAGGTAGTGAAAAAGTAGTCCCTAATTATAATATGGCAGGGGTGGCTAAAGCTGCATTAGAAGCTACCATGCGCTATATGGCTTATGGCTTAGGCAATGAGGGTATTCGTGTTAATGCTATTTCGGCGGGCCCAATTAAAACTTTAGCGGCAAGTGGCATTAGTGGTTTTTCTAAAATACTTGAGCATGTTGCTAAAAACGCACCATTAAAGCGCAATGTAACTGCTGAAGAAGTTGGCAACGCAGCGGCCTTTTTGTTCTCGAATTTGGCTAGTGCTATTACTGGTGAAATACTTTATGTAGATAATGGTTACAATATTATGGCATCTGGTCTTGAAAGTTAAATCAAGTGATACAATTCAATCATTAACCGTTGCTCAGCAAGTTTTTGCTGATGAGATTAATGGCATAGAGCAAGTAGCTAAAGCTCTGGATCATAATTTTTTAGAGAGTGTTGCGGCTTTATTTAAGTGTATGGGTAAAGTTGTAGTGTTGGGTATTGGCAAATCCGGACATGTTGGTAGAAAAATTGCGGCAACCTTAGCCTCTACTGGAACTCCAGCCTTTTTTGTGCATCCAGCTGAAGCTTTGCATGGTGATTTGGGCATGATTCAGGATACAGATATAGTAATTGCTATTTCTTATTCGGGTGAAGCGGATGAACTTATGCCAATTTTGCCAGCTCTTAAACGTAAGCAAATTTCAATAATTGCAATTACTGGCAATCTAGAGTCAACTTTGGCCAAAGCGGCAGATAACGTCTTAAATATTAAAGTGGATAAAGAGGCTTGTCCGCTAAACTTAGCTCCAACCACTAGTACAACTGTCAGCTTAGTAATGGGTGATGCTTTAGCTATTAGTTTACTCACTTTACGTGGTTTTAAAAAAGAAGATTTTGCATTATCCCATCCTGGTGGGACTTTAGGCCGGAGATTATTGACTACGGTTAGAGATTTGATGCATACCGGAGATAGATTGCCTGTGGTACAGATAGATATGTCGATAAAAGATGTGGTAGTTGAAATTAGCCAAAAAGGCCTAGGGTTTACTGGAGTATTAAATAATTCTAGGAAATTGGTTGGAGTTATTACTGATGGTGATTTACGTCGAGTATTGGATCATAATGTGAATATTACTCAAATTAAAGCTGCAGAAGTTATGAATAAATCACCCAAAACTGTTAATGTAGATAGTTTGGCTGTATGTGCGCTTGAATTGATGGATCAATATAAAATCACGGGTTGTTTAGTTGTGGATGATGCAAATAACTTAGTTGGAGCGTTTAATCTTCACGATTTGTTTAAAGCTAAATTGATTTAAGGAATTAAAAGTTAATGGAAAGCATCTATTCGCAGTTGACCAAAATGATGCAGAATATAAAAGTAATTGTCTCCGATGTGGATGGAGTATTGACCGATGGCCATATTTATATTAATGAAGAAGGACATGAGCCATTAGCTAGGTTTAGTATCCACGATGGGCTGGGAGTAATACTGGCTAGGGAGAATGATATAAAAATCATTATTCTTTCTGGACGCCAATCTTTGTGTACTGAAGCTCGCTATAAATATTTGGGGGTTACAGAGGTTCATACTGGAGTTGAGAATAAAAAACAAAAACTTTTTGAGATATGTAATCGATTGAATTTAAATCTAGCTGAAATAGCTTATATTGGTGATGATTTAATTGATCTTTCAGTGATGAACTGTGTTGGATTTAAAGTTGCGCCGAAAAATGCAGTTAAAGCTGTTCGAGAAATATCTGATTATGTTACTCAAACCAAAGGAGGTAGTGGTGCATTACGCGAATTAATTGATTTAATTTTAGAGGCACAGGGTAAATATACAGCGTGTATTAATCGATATTTAGCTTAAGTTAGCCAATGAATAAATTTTATAATTCCAGGACCTTTCAGTTTTTTGCGATTGTAATTATTTCGTCACTATGTTTATTATTGGATCAGTTAACTCGCATTAATTTTAATAAAATTGAGTTACCAAAAAACCGTCCTGAATATAAGGCTCTTGGTGTTGATGGTAAGGTATTTAGCCGAAGTGGTAAGCTTAAATATAATTTAGTTAGTGAAGAAGCATGGGAATATCCGGCGGATGAACGAATATTTTTAAGGAAGTTACAGCTATACTTGTATGATAAAAATTCAGATTTAGTTCAATATGAAATAGATAGTAATGATGCTTGGATTAATCAGAATACTAAAATCGGTCTTTTAGGTGAAAGCTCAGTAATTACAGTAGAAAATTCAGACCCAAATAAAGTTATCCGGCTGTATGGTCGGCAGATTAATTTAGATATGGATAAAAATATTTTTTCAAGTAATAACGATGCACACGCTACTCAAGGTAAAAGCGTGGTGTATACTCATGGGTTTAATTATGATGATAATAAGCAATTTTTAATCTTAAATTCAAAGGTTAGGGTAATTTATGCGAAATAAGTTTAAAAAAGACAATGTTATTGGTAGTTGGCTAACGCTTTATACCATATTGATATTAGCTATAGTCCCACTAGTTAGTTTTGCGCTTAAAAGTGATGAAAAACAACCAATCCAAATTGATGCGGATCATGCAACCTTAGATCAAAAGCAAATGGTGTCAATTTTTACTGGCAATGTTGTAATTACTAGGGGATCTTTAATTGCGCATGCTGATAAAGGTGTTGCTAGTCAGGATTCTGATGGGAATCGGAAATTAACTTTATATGGTAAACCAGTAACTTTTGAACAGATCGCCGATGATGGGCAAAAAATTGAAGGCCAGGGCAATGAGTTTGACTATACCACAAAAAATAGTTTGGTAGTTTTAACTGGGCGGGCACGTGTTAAAAAAGGAAAAAATATAGTTATTGGAGATACTTTGACTTATAATACTCAAACCCAAGTATATAATGCTATTTCAGGTTCAGCTAATGGAGTGAATAGAAAAGCTAGTGGCAGAATAACCGTTATTTTAGACCAAGAATCAAGTGAAAGTGGTGGTAGTGGAAACAAAAAATAGTCTTTTAGAAGTACAACATCTAAAAAAGCAATTTAAAAGTAGAGTGGTAGTAAAAGATGTATCCTTTCACGTAAGTAGTAACGAAGTGATTGGATTATTAGGTCCAAATGGTGCGGGTAAAACTACAAGTTTTTATATGGTTGCAGGGTTATTAGCTAGTGATGGGGGAGACATCTTTCTTGATGGTAGAAATATTAAAAATTTACCTATTCATAAGCGAGCACAGTTAGGCTTAGGTTATTTACCTCAAGAAGCTTCAATTTTTCGCCAGATGACAGTTGAAGAAAATGTGCGTTCAATCTTAGAATTAAAAAAACTAACGCGTAAGGAAATTAATCGCGAAGTTGATCGCTTATTATTTGATTTGCATATTGATCATTTGCGTGATGTAAATGCGATGGCTTTATCTGGAGGTGAACGGCGGCGGTGTGAGATCGCACGGGCGTTAGCTAATTCCCCACGCTTTATTCTACTCGATGAGCCATTTGCTGGAGTCGATCCAATTGCGGTTAGTGATATTCAAAAAGTAATTAATTTTTTAAAGAACTTAGGTATTGGTGTGATTATTACTGATCATAATGTACGTGAGACATTACGGATTTGTGATCGAGGTTACATTATTAGTGAAGGTAATGTTTTAGCCAGTGGCGTTCCAGATGAGTTAGTCAACGATCCTAAAGTTAAGGAAGTCTATCTAGGTGAAAATTTCACATTATGAATAATAACCTAATGGTTAAGGAAGCGGAGATTGCAGCAGCTTATATTCAGCATCATTTTAATCTGAATATGCCCAAGATTGCAGTGGTTTTAGGCTCTGGTTTAGGTGGATTTACCCAAAGTGTTAAAGTTATAACATCTCTCCAATATTCTGCAATTCCAGGATTTCCTCATGGTCAAGTAGAAGGACATAAAGGGTGCTTATCTCTTATTGAACTTGAGCATGCTAAGCAGATTTTGGTGATGGAAGGACGGTTCCATTTTTATGAGGGTTATACTCCACAACAAGTTACCTTGCCTATTGTAGTTTTTCATTTACTTGGAATTAAAACACTTATTTTAAGTAATGCTGCAGGGGCACTAAATCCAAATTTCCAAGCTGGTGATTTAATGCTAATTAATGATCATATTAATCTAACTGGAAATCATCCGTTAATTGGTAAAAATGATGTAAGTTATGGCCCACGATTTTTAGATCAAACTACTCCATATGATCCCTCACTTATCCAGAAGGCTAAAACTATTGCAACTAAATTAAAAATTAGATTCCAAGAAGGGGTATATATTGCTTTATCTGGTCCAACTTATGAAACTAAATCTGAAGTTAATATGTGTCAAGTACTTGGAGCAGATGCTGTTGGGATGTCAACGGTTTATGAAGTAATGGTAGCCAATTATTTTGGGATAAAGGTATTAGGAATTTCGAGTCTTACTAATATGGCAACTGGTTTAACCAGCATTAAGCATGACCATGCTCAAGTAGTAGAAATTGCTAATCAAATGACAACCTCATTCTCTAATTGGGTCAAAGAGATTATTGCCAGTATAAAACAATAGCTCATTCTCGATATTGCCATGGATGGCTAATTGTGGGTAGATGCCCAAGATTGCTATAAAATCTTAGGCTCTTTTTAGCCTAATTGTTATTCATGAAAATTTTGACAGGTATATAAATTCAAATACATTTCAGTTATTCCATGACGTTTAATTGGTACAGTATCCAGTTTAGTTATATTGCTACAATTATTTTGAATGTCAAATATAGCTTTGGTTGCATCATCTCGGGTTACATAGATTAGATTCTGACCTAAATGTTTTGCATCAGCAAAATAATAAGCATAATTCCGTTGTTCTTCAAAAGAGCGCACAGCAATTCTACCTTTTAAGGCCCAATCCACTTTTCCAGCTAATAACCAACTTGATGCACCTACAAACAGGTTAGGTTGATCAAATAAATCATGTTGTTGAAAATAGGTATATAAATCAGTATAATCATAACCATCCATAGTGGGGTCTACGGCATTAACATTATGTGAGGTCTTGACTGTTATCCACTTTGGTCCATAGGTTTGCCAAAAACCAGTTTCCATATGAAAAGCTAAAAAAGCTAATACCCCATAGGTAAATATTGCAGAACCAATAATCCAGCACTTTATTCTGGTTACCCACACTCCATTAGCTAGAGATTTTTCTATGGCCAGACCTAAGGGTAAAAATAAAATCATATAACCTGCAGCTTGCCAATGAAAATGATAGGATAAGTCGGCCCATAAAGTTAATATGGTAAAGAACACTATGGGATAAACTGCCATACAGAAACAAAACCATTGTTTTAAGTCTGTTTTACGTAACTTATAAGTATTCACTAATTGATAAACTATTGGTACCCAAATCCATGGCATTAACCATAATGCTTGGCCGACGAAACTTCTTAAAAACCAATCAAAATGTAATTGAATATGTGCATCAGGTAGAACTCGCGAACCTTGAAATACAAAAGATGCAAAATTATGCTCTAAATTCCACATTAGTATCGGTAAAGCAAAAACACAATTAATTACTAATGAAAGATATAGACCAGGATGTTTAAACCAGTGTCGCTGTTGGGTTAAGATAAAAGTGAACATCCCTAAAACTAAAAACACCACGTGGTATTTACTTAATGTGGTCAAGCCCATGCTAATACCAAGAATTATCCACCATAAGTATTCTTGAGCTTTGCTAAGTGCTGCTTTTGGAAAAAATAATTGAATTAAACAGTATAAACATATACTCCAAAAAAACAAGAGTGGTGCATCTGGTTGAAACCATATCCCATCAATTACAAATAATGCACTTAGATTAAACACTAACATTGCATAAAATGCAGATCTAGCGCTAAATAAATATTTTCCAATTAAATACAATACCCAAGTGGTACCCGAAAATAGCAAAAGGGTGGGTAATCTAATGGATAATGGGCTAAAGCCAAATAATTTAAGAGATATGTGACTTAACCAAAAAAATAGTGGTGGCTGATCAAAGTAACTTAAAGCTATATTATCCGCACCACGAAAATAATAAGATTCACCAATGCCTAAGCCAGTATTAGCTGCAATAATAGCTCGATAAATAAAAGTAATTAAAATTAAAATTAACACATTTCTTGTTGATTTTGACGCATTAGACATAAAATTATCTTTCTAAATGTAGGGCAATTTTACATATTTTTGATTTTAGTGATGTTCTTTAAGTTTTTAACTCATTTTAGTTTTATAAAGAGCATAGGGAGCATTATATAACAAAATAGGCGTCATTCTCGATATAAATTGAATAATTAATTAAAAGTAAACCTGGAATTTATGCATTTTTTAGTTAAAATTATTTTGATATTAAATTGCAGATAGTACTTAATTTTCAATAAACCAGAATATCAATAATGACGTGGTGAAAAATTTATTTATTTCTCATTTAAAGCCTATTTATATATTGCATTGCAGTACTTAAAGTTTTGACAATACTAAAATTATATAGTAGAATCTTTATAAAGTAAGACAATATGAAGGTTAATATATATTATTAATGCTATTATGGGTCTAATTTAAGGGAAGAGGTAATTATTATGCAAGTATCACAGTGGATGTTTAGGGTAAAAAAATATGGCTATTTAATTTTTCTAGTCCCGATTTTTTTAGCTTTTTTAGCGGCGGGGTTAGGTATAAGTTTAAATTTGTCGAATTATTTTACTTATCTCCCTTTTCTGGTAGTATTTTTTGTGGTTCCAGTTCTTGATTATTTAATTGGTAAGGATCAGGTTAATCCAGATGTGGAACAACAGCTACGTTTAGAGCAAAAATATTATTACACCGTTTTGACTCTTTTATGTGTACCCTTATTGTGGAGTTTAGTAGTCTTTGGTGCTTATTATTTTTCGTCAGAACAGCTTAATTGGTGGTCCAAAATTGGTTGGGCTTTATCTGTAGGAACAGTAACTGGTGGCATTGGAATTACTGTTGCGCATGAACTTATTCATAAAAATAATCGCTATGAACGTGTTTTTGGTGGATTACTTTTATCCTTAGTGAGTTATGCTACTTTTAAAGTTGAACATGTTCGAGGCCATCATATGTGGGTAGCAACCGCAGTAGATGCTTCAAGCTCTAAACTTAACCAATCATTATATAATTTTTTGAAACAAGCTCTAAGCCGCAATTTTATTAATGGTTGGCGCTTAGAACGGGCACGATTAGAAAAAAAGAATATATCGGCATTGAGTTGGCAGAATGAGTTACTTCGCTGGTATAGTTTAACCATTGTTTTTGCTCTAACTCTAACTGTAGCATGGGGATGGCAAGCATTGGTTTTTTTCTTACTCCAGAGTTTAGTTGCAATTTTATTATTAGAAATTGTTAATTATATTGAACATTATGGCTTAACTCGGAATAAAAGCATAAGTGGTGATTATGTTCATCTTACCGAGATGCATTCTTGGAACAGTAATTATTTGCTTTCAAATTTAATTTTATTTCAGTTACAGCGTCATTCGGATCATCATCTTATGGCAAAACGTCGCTATCAAGCATTACTGCATCGGGAAAATAGTCCACAATTGCCAGGTGGTTATCCGAGCATGATTTTATTGGCGCTGATCCCACCACTTTGGTTTCGGATTATTAACCCCAGAATAAATAGTAAGATGAATTCGCGAGTTAACCAAGGATTAAATCTGCAGCCTTCTCCGCCAGCATAATTACTGGAGCATTAGTATTACCACTAATTATGCTAGGCATAATGGATGCATCAACTACGCGTAGATTAGTTACGCCATTTACCCGTAAATTTGTATCAACTACTGCATCAGGATCATTACCCATGCGACAAGTACCCACTGGGTGGTAAATGGTGTCAGAACGATTGCGAATGGAGGCAATTATATCTTCATCATTACCAGTTAAATTCTCATGTGGATGCAAATATTTACCGCCAAATTTGGCCAAAGCAGTTTGGGTAAATATCTTGTATACCACCTTCACTCCTCGCACCAAAGTACTTAAATCATCAGGATGCGATAGAAAATTCGGGTCAATCAGTGGTGCAATTCTAGTATCAGGAGAGGCCAAGCGCACGTTACCTTTACTTTTTGGTCTAAGGACACATACATGACACGAGTAACCATGGCCTAAATGATAGGAACGACTATGATCATCAACTATTCCAACTACAAAATGTAATTGGATATCGGGAGTTGCCACATTCTCTGTACTTTTTAGAAAGGCGCCGGCTTCGGCTAAGTTTGAAGTAAGCATTCCACGCCGTTCTTTCCGATAATGTAAATATTCTTTGATTAACCGTGCTCCACCCCGAATAGATATGCCAAATAGATCAAGACCAGTGGGTAAGCTAATTTTCTTATTTAGAGTAAAATCTAGATGATCTTGTAAATTTTCTCCAACTTGAGGTAAGTTATGAATTACCGGGATACCTAATTGGTGTAAATGCTTAGCATCTCCTACACCAGATGCCATTAGGATTTGCGGTGAACCAAATGTTCCAGCTGCAAGAATTATTTCTCGCGTAGCTTGAAGTATTTCTACTTTGCTATTTTTAACTACTTCTACACCAGTTGCAAGGCGTTGTCCATCTGTAGTATCAAATATGACTTTGAGCACGGTTATATCTGTTATTATGCTTAAGTTTGGATGACTTTTGCCATGTAAATATGCGCGTGCAGTATTATAGCGTTCACCATTTTTTTGGGTTACTTGATACCAACCTATACCCTCTTGAGTTATACCATTAAAATCATTATTTAACGGATAGCCAGCAGCTATTCCTGCTTGAATAAATGCTGCGGCAAATGGATTGTTTGCTCGACTATCTGCCACATTTAGTGGACCACCAACACCATGAAATTCATCACTCCCACGTTCATTATTTTCGGATTTTTTAAAATAGGGCAGCACATCTTGCCAACCCCAACCTTTACAGCCTAATTTAACCCAATTATCATAATCATTGGGTTGACCACGTAAATAAATCATTGCATTAATCGAAGAACTACCACCTAACCCACGCCCACGCGGTTGATATCCTTGGCGATTATCTAAGTTAGGTTGAGGTACAGTTTTAAATGCCCAATTTTGTGCACATTTTCTAGGTACGGTAAATGCTATACCTGCTGGAATAGTTACTAGAGGAGTTAAATCATTACCACCAACTTCAAGAAGACATATTTTATAATTACTACCTTCACTGAGCCGAGCAGCTAAAACTGCTCCAGCTGATCCACCACCTACAATAATAATATCAAACATATTTTGAAAACTCCTACCTTAAATAAACAAGTTGCTCAGCCAACGTTTAAGTTTGGTATAGGGCGGATATTTAATAAAAACATCAATCCAATTGGCCATTTTAACTATGGATTTTTTATGTGAGAAAGTATCAAAACTATACTTCCCATGATAGTTGCCTTGACCACTTTCCATAACTCCTCCAAATGGGAGTCGGGGATTTGTTAAATGCATTAATCCCGTATTTATACCTCCACCCCCAAATGAAATATTTTGGATAATTTCATTATTAAAACTCTGATCTTGACTAAATACATATAAAGCTAAGGGATTGGGATTATGCTTGATTATTTGATACAATTTTTCTTTAGTTTGATAGCTAATTATCGGCAAAATTGGCCCAAATATTTCTCTTTGCATTATGGGGTCAGTTAAATGAGGTTCATCAACCAACGTAGGGTTAAAGACTAAGGTTTTAGAGTCAAATTCACCACCGTAAATTATCTTATTACTAGTTAAATATGCAGATAAGGTTGTTAAATGCTGGTGATTCACGATTTTAGCCAGGTCCTCTTCACTATTAGTATAAAATTTAGCTATATAGTGTTTTAGTTTTTCAATAAGTGGAGCTTTAATTGTGTAATCAACTAGTAGATAATCAGGCGCGACACAGGTTTGGCCAGCATTAAAAAATTTAGCCCAGACAATCCGTTTGGCAGTTATATCCAAATTTGCAGTTTTATCTACAATGGCTGGGCTTTTTCCACCTAACTCCAGCGTATATGGAATTAGCTGAGCTGCACATTGGAGGGCAATTGCTTTACCCACATTAGTTGAGCCCGTAAAAAACACATAATTAAATTTAAAGCTATTAATTAATTCTGGAACAACAGTAGCACCATCACCTTCAATCAGTAGTACATAATTTTTACTAAAGGCAGCATCAATAATTTGCTGAATTATATTCGTTACATTTGGCAATAATTCTGAGGGTTTGACTATAACACAATTTCCAGCAGCGATTGCTCCAACAAGTGGTGAGAGTAATAACTGTACTGGATAGTTCCATGGTGCTATAATTAGCACAACTCCGAGAGGAACGTTATAAATATAGCTTTTAGCATAAAACGCGGTTAGTGGAGTTCTAACTTTTTGTGGCTTCATCCAAGTTTTAAGATATTTTTGGGCATAGCTAATCTCTTCATAAATTAAGCCAATTTCGCTCGAATAAGCTTCGAATTCGGGTTTATTTAGATCTACTTTAAGAGCTTGAATTAAATCAGTTTGATGTTTGTTTAAGGCATGCTTTAAGTTAACTAATTGTTGATAACGAAACGTATATGCTTGTGTTGCCCCTGTGGCAAAAAAATTGCTTAATTGTTTTAATTGATTTAGCATAGTACTCCTATTTAGGTTAACAATTAAGCAACCCATCTTAAGTATAGTTATTGTAGCAAAACCGTGGCAATCATTCTTGGAGTTAATCGTGATAGGTAAAATAAGGCCACCATCTAGTAGCCTTACTTCACTTCAATTTTTTGGCATTTTGTTGTTCTTCTTTAGACGCTGTGATATGTAAAACTTCATTTTCATAATTAGAAGTAAACCGTAGTTATTAACGTTTGAATCCAAAATAACTAAGCAAAATACCAATTATAAGATCAAAACCAGCCGCTATATAAGCAATATTTATGTTTTGCACAAATAATAGGGTTGTTTTATCTATGAATTGTGGACATAAAACAATACTGGCACCTTTTAACAAGGCTATCCAAGAAAATATGGTTATAATAACTCGCCAATTCCATTGCCAAATATTATGACTTACAACCATGAATAGTCCCAAAATCAGAGTAAAAACCCCTGTGACAAACAGTACTGGTGTATCGCTAATTAGACTATTAACATAGCTTATAAATTGGTGCATGTTAATCAGCATTGCGAGGCTGACGATTATTAGATAGATTCCAATAACTTTGCTTAAAAATTTAGAAATATCCATTTAAATAGCTCCTTAAAATAATTAATTTTTACATTTTGAGTGCCAGCACGATTATAACAGAA
>Ga0206796_1115_pt1 | contig 17161 bp, 12 predicted proteins | sample Alteio_BWOrgCont_68_FD_152895 | JGI IMG/M metagenome (GOLD analysis project Ga0206796, IMG submission 152895) | Enriched cells from forest soil in Barre Woods Harvard Forest LTER site, Petersham, Massachusetts, United States -... | ecosystem: Environmental > Terrestrial > Soil > Temperate forest >...
GCAGCGCGACGGTGAGCGCAGCAACCGGGTCGCCATCGAGATAAAGTGTGACTTTCCCGCCGGCGGCAGTCACCGCCAGATGATGCCACGAGTTGGCTGCGACCGGCGCGCTGGCGACTGCGCGTTGCGGGCTGCTGGCACCGGAAATTTCCACAAAAGGGGCGCCCTTGTCCACGCCGACCACGAAGGAGTTCCGACCCTCGCGGCGGCTGAAGATGATGGCATTGTCGGAGAGCGCGGCGGGCTTGAACCAAATGCTCCACGTCAGGGCCGCGCCATCGGCCCAGGCCAGGGTGGGTGAAACCGGCAGGGTCACCAGACTCTTGCCGTCGAGCCGCAGACCGCTGCCGATCATCGCATCATCCGTGGGCAGGCCGGCATTGGCCGCGTTGTTGCCATTGCCGCTGGCATCGACCGCCGGTGCGCCATGCTCCGTGAAGTGATACACGAGCACCGTGTCGGCATCATAGGTGCCCTTGAGGTCGTCCGCCCGCACGGCCTTCGCCCCGGTGTTGCCATAGTAGAGCCAGAGACCGGTTTTCACGCCGGCCTTGAGTTCGGGAATTTTCACCCAGATGAGCGCCTCGTTGAGCAGCGGATCGTATTTTTCCACATGATAGGCGAGCACCGTCTTGTCATCCTCGGCGACGAATCGCAGGTCGCCGCCATCGGCTTTGGCGCCCGTAAACAAAAAATTGCCGTCGTGCAGCCGGATGAGCACCGGGGTCGCCCCCACCGGCTCGGTGATGGCCGCGGCCGGGATGTCGAGGGTGATTTTTTTGCGCGCCGTCCAATCGCCATCCCACCAGGCGTGGGCGGGGCTGGCGCAGGCGAACGCGAGCAGCACGCCGGTGAGCAGGCGCGGGATGAGTTTGGCTTTGAGCTTGAAGACGTGCGGGAACATTCGGAGCAATGGGTTGAGATTGAGGGCGGGCCGGGCATCAGTAGTCGGCCCAGGCCCGGAAAGTGATCCGCCAGTCACCGGCTTTGGTCGCGGCTTGGTCGATGAGCGGCAGGCCGGCGTCGAGCGAGGCGTTGAAGTGACCGGCCAGCTTGAACCAGGACCCGGCACCGATGCTGGCAAGGTCAAAATGGGCATTCTGGCCCGGCAGCGGACGGTTGAGCGACTGATAGGCAGCATCACTAAAAACATAGACCCGCCAGTCGGCATCTTTCAGACCCACATGGCTGGCGAGCGGCGGGCTGCGCAGCTCGATTGAACCGAGAAGCGCATTGTCGCCGACGGTCGCAGCTTCCAAATATCCGCGCACGGTGCCCAGCCCGCCGGCGCTGAACTGTTCGGCGCTGAGCAGCGGCTCATCGGCCACCTGCCCCTGGGCCTTGCCATATAGCTGGAATCCTGCCGGCAGCTCACGCGTCTGCGCGAGGTCACCACGGAAATATATAAAACTGCCGTCCGCCCCGAACCTGCTGGTATCAAACGCCGCCGAGCCGCTGCCCAGCCCCCTCAGATGGAGGGTGACGGTGCTGTTGAGCTCTGTCTCGATGTCCTTCCCTTTCCAGGTGGCCCCATAGCCCGCGCTCATCGGCCAGTAGGTGATGGGAGCGAGCAGAGGAGCGCTGCCGGGGACAGCCGTAATGTTCTGGTCGAAATGTTTGTAATCCAGACCAAGGCTGACGGATTGGGAGAAATCTTTCCCCCCCGGCAATGCGAGCAGCAGGCGATAACCGATAGTCTCGCCACGCCCGACCACATCCGCCCCGCCCAGGGTGGAGACATTGCTGTCCTGTTTGGACCCCTGCAGCATCAGGTTCAGCCCGGACTCCCCGGGGACCGGTGCGAGATAATAGCCCGAAAAAACTTTCGCATCGGCCGGTCGCTCCGGCGCGACCTGATAGCTGAGACCGAGCGTGTGGCCGAGCTGCCAGAGATCGGTGTCGCGCACCGCCGTGTCGAGACGGAGTGCGGTCGTGTTGGCGCTGGCGCGGTTATTCAGCTCCACGCTGGCGTGCAGCGGAGAGGAGTCTTGGACCTGGAGGTCAACATCGTCTGTGCCCGGCTCCGCTCCGGCGTGCAGCACCGGGGTGACCCGGAGATCGGGGTTCTGGTTGAGGCCGACAATGTCGCCAGTCACGTCTTTGAAGTTGATGACTTTGCCTTCAGCCAGCGAGGGGGCGGCAGCTTTGATCGCATCCGGCGGGAAGTACTGCGCCCCGGTGACCCGCAGCCGACCGACCGGGGTTTCGAGCACTTGGAGGACCACTGCGCTGTCAGCTACCTCCTGCTGAGGAATTTGCACCGCCACCGTCTGCCAGCCCTTGTCATGGTACGCTTTTTCCAGCGCACCCCGCGCCTGCTCGACATCCGCCTTGGTCCGCCCCGGGCCGAGAAATGGATAGACTGCTTCCTCGACCTGCTCATTGGACAGCAGATGCACGCCCTCGACCCGGTATTCTTGGATAAAAAATGTCGCGCTGTCGTCAGTGGTGCTGCCATCCGGTTTCGCCGACGACGCCAACCCACCCGGATTTGCCGACCCAGCCGCGGCGGGTGCAACGGTGTCGGCTGCCCTGCCGAGCGGAATCAAAAATGACGGGAAAGAAACCATGAGCGCGATTCCAAGCCGTGGGCTGCGGAACCAAAACAATGGAGAGAGGAGGCGCAATGGAGAGAGGGCAAAAAGTGAAATTGCGGCGCGGTAGTTGGTGCCGGCATTGCGAAAGTTTTTTAATCCAAGGGCAGGGACCCGCTAGGGTCACCCGTGCGTAGCCGACGCCGCATGAACGCGCCGCCCAACGCCATTGCACCCAACAGCACGGCATACGTCTCGGGTTCGGGGATCGCGGCCTCAGCAGAAAAAAACGAGGCCGTGTTGCTGAACTCCAAGATCCCGGAGCTATTAAGGCCGAAAGAACCGATATATGTCCCCGCGCCGCTGCCCGGCTGGAGCTCATACAGATCCAGCACGGCAAATGAACCGGCAATCGACGAAAAATTAGTGCTGGTTTGGAAACTGCTCCCGGGATTGAAACCCGCATAGCCGCCAAAGGGAGCCGTCGGTGTGGGGGTGGTGGTGGTTGAACCTTCCTGCTGGCTCCAGCTGCCTTGTATGGAGTTGTCGAGCAGCGCCGCCTTGGGGTTGTCGCTCAGTGCAGTTTTCCCATTGAGGCTGCCCGTCGCTGATGAGTATAAGGTGGCGATGCTGTTGGCAGGATTCTGCTGCGTAAATGAAACGGCACGGTTCCAGGGGGTGGATTGAACTCCCGCGGTGCTTTCCACCTTTCCCGCCCAGAGGGTTTTGGCGGCGATGGTGGTGCTATTGATGGTCGTGCCAGTGGCTGAACCGGTCGTGCCGGCGATGCCCCAAAACAAGTCGGTACGCGTATCCCAGATTCCATCAAATGCCGCGGCCAAATCTACCCCCAGATTGGCCACCTGAAAGGAAGTGTTACTGGGCAAGCTGTAATACTGCCCCACGTTGCCAAGATCCATCTCGAGATTCACATTGGTCCCGTCTCCTTGGGTGGCGTCGGTGGCACTAAAACCGAGGATAAGGTCATTCAACGAAGCAGACACCACCGAGGCCCGTGCCAGTATGGCCGGGCAGAGCAGAATCAAAAGGGCAAAACGGATGATGTTTTTCATGCTGCTGGCTTTGTATTTGTAACTGCTTGCGTAGTATATATATGATATTAAGTTCCGGATTTTATGACAATTCCGGTTGTGCTGGCTGCGACCGAAGCACATTTTACGGTGTAAATGTTACGTTTATGCGTCGGATTTGTTACGAATGGGTGAACGCGAGGAGTGCAGCCCTCGTTACCATAGATATTTTGCCTAATCCTAGGCTGATTCTTGGAATCGGCCCCAACGGCACTTTGAACTGAAATCTTAACCCATCACATTAGCCCATCCATCATGAAATATATGATCTGCCAATTGCCGTTCCATTTGGACAAAAAAAGCCGGTGGACGCGACTACTGTCGGCCACCGGCTGAAAAGCCATATCGACTAGATAACCCCGCTGCACTCTCAGCCCTTCATGCGCTGGCTACGGCGATATAGTGAGACAAAACCAAGCATTGTCGCACCCAGAATAGCAGCATAGGTCGAGGGTTCCGGAACAGTTGCCGCACCCAAGGAAGCACCATAGGTAAGATTGCCACCGCTGCTCAGTGCAAAGGTACCCAGTTCGGTGCCGGCACCAGTCCCTGGCTGAACCTCATAGAGATCCGCCGCCGCAAACGAGCCCGCTGCGATGTTGGTCGTGATATCAAAGGAGCTCCTGGGATTGAACGTGCTGCCAAATGCAAGGGTATTCGAGGAACCCTCCTGTTTGGTCCAGCTGCCAGCCAGCGCGTTGCTGATGAGGGCACCGGCGGTATTGTCAGACAATGCCGTTGCACCATTGAGGCTGCCCGACGCGCCCGAATAGAGCGTGGCCACGGCATTGGCTGTGGTTTGCTGGGTGAAGGTTGAGCTCTTGTTCCAAGGGGTTGACCCGCTGCCGAGGTTCAGCGATCCGCCCCATATGGTTTTGGCCGCAATCGTATTGCTATTGATAGTCGTCCCATTGGCCGATCCCGTCGTGCCGACGACTCCCCAAAAGAGATCCGTGCGGGTATTCCAGCTTGAGCCGTAGGTGCTGCTCAAATCGGTATTGAGACTGGACAGGGTGAGCGTACCACCCACGCCGTAGAATTGCGAGACGTTGCCAAGATCAACCTCAAGGTCGGTCGTAGCCCCGGTGCCACCAGTGGCATAAAAGCCCAGGACCAAATCATTCAGCCCCGAAGTGACGGTCTGTGCCGTGGCGGTCAGCCCGCCACCCGCAAGAGCGAGCAGCGCAGCCATAAGATATTTTGTTTTCATTGTAGTATGTTGTCAGAATTTTTCCAGATTCCGACGGCGGTCAAAGCTCCCGCCGCCGGTTCTTCCGGAATTGAGTTAAGTAGAAACGCACTTAGAATGGCGAGTTGCCGAGGCCCACGAAGGTGACAGGGCCGCCTTCAACGCCGCGACCGACGGTCATGGTCGAAAGCAGCACCCCGGCCTGCGCCGCATCGACGCTGTGAATTTGTGCCGCCAAGGCTAGCGCCGCATCTTTGCCAACCCCGCTGTAGGTGTTGAGATACATCAGATGCTCGTAGGACCAGAAGGTGTATTGGCCTTGCTGCACCGCCGTCGGGCTGTAGGTCACACCATTGTAGGTCAGAGCCACACCACCCGCCGCGATGGCGGTGGCCGCATCACCAGTTCCGAGGTAGCCGATCACGAAGCTGGCCAAGCTCGGCGTTGTCAGCCGGCCCAAATCACCGGCCAAGGTGCCGCCGCTGTTATAGCCGGAATGACCCGCCGAGTAGGTGATGCTGTTGACCGCGTTGGAAGGCCACGGATTCAAAGCAGTGATGACTCCGGCCAAGGTGCCCGTGCCGACGGTGGGCTGGTACTGATCCGGGGTGGACTGGATACCGAAGCCGGTCTCGGCGAAGGTATCGAGACGCGTGCCAGAATCCTCGTCCCGGCCAAAGACAAACACCCCGGCGGCATCGTCGGCGGCATTGCTGGTGAACTGCGAGAGCGGCAGACCACCGTTCAGGAGATCAATCGCCTGCTGCGTGGTGATATTGGCGACATTGGCGAAGTTCGACGAAGCGGTGGTGGTGCCGTCGAAGGTGTTGGAATTGCCGCGAACCCACTCGAAGGGAACGACTCCGACCACATTATCAACCAAGGTGGCTTCGCTGGCAGTGGTCGTATTCGAGATCGCCGTGAGCACAACCGTGCCGGTGAAGATCGACGAGCCTTGGAAGCTGTCGGACATCGTGACCTCAGGACTAACGACCTCGCAAGTGGAACTGCTGGTCGTCACGGCCGCCACGTTGTTGCCACCGTTAAAGGTGTAGCTGCCGGCCGTGCCAGAAAGACTGACCGAAGTCATCGTGTTGCCGGTGGTGAGAAAAGGCTTGGTGACGGCGGGGCTTGATTGCGCCACCGACTGTATGCCACCGGTTGAACCGGTCCAGTCAGCCTCAATGATCACCGTCTGCCCGGCAGAATTGCCAGACTTAAGGGTTCCCGTAAAAGTTGCCTGGCCCGCCTTTGATAGTGCGGAACCACTGTATGCACAGGTGGGGCTGTTGAGCATGTTGATAATGGCCGCATGCACCGACGAACGGAATGCGGTGGAACCAACGATGTGGATGGTAGTGGTGGCTGACGCCAAGGTGGCGGACGCCAAGGCGAGCAAGCCCGCCGCGAACAGTTTTAACGTTTTCATTTTCTGGTTTCTCTGAGGGTTGATGAGTTGCGGTGATATGGTTCCCTGACTGATCCGTCTTGAACCACCCGCCGAATTGCGGCGCGCAGACCAAGTCGTCGCCCCTAAGGTACCGCGCATATGCAACAGTTTCGCGGCAATGATGTAACAATTGCGTGACGAAGCCCCTGGTCTTGGAACCCTTTCCCTCACCAAGCCTGGGGTGGCCGCTTTGGGAAACGTGAGCGCCAGTTGTCGCAAGCATCACCGCGAGGCTCTCTGCGGCATTGCAGCAGGGAAAATGGAGCGTGCTTCGCGCCCCGGGCGCAGCTTGGCAAAGCTGTGGTGCTCGTAGTTCGGCGGGGAACATGCGCGGCTGGTGCAGTCGCTGCTCCGCCGGCGTCGCGCCCCGGACGGGTTGGGCGCACACAGCAATTTCCAGACCCCGACAGCGCGCCAGGAAGGCACGGCGCACTTTACTTCTTGCGGGCGATGACAGCGGTTCCGTAGCAGAGCACTTCGACCGCTGCCCCTTGGGATTCAACCGAGGAGGCATCGTAGCGAATGCCGATGATGGCATTTGCTCCCAGCTCTTCGGCGTGCCGTTCCATGGCTTCGAAGGCTTGCGATCTCGTCTGCTCGCACATCTTGGTGAACGCCCCGATCTGCCCGCCAACAAGATTCCTCAACCCGTTGCCGCGTTTGATATGAGACCGGCCGTATCGGGCCTTGGGCTGAGATGAGGCATGCAGTTGGGGGCAACGCAAGGTGGGGCGGACAGATTTTTACCTGAATGGAACGAGGTATGACCGGACACAACCGGCAAAGTGCCAAGCAATTTTAACCCTGGGACTCACAGAGACCTGTAGGGTGCCGCCCGGAGCTTTAGCTCAACCGCATCGCTACCCGTCTTTTTAATCCCCATACAATGCGACAATGAGCGCTTGGCGCGGATGGTCGGCAACCAGACCATCATTTTCGGCCTCCCATGTACACTTTACATCCAACCGGGCTTGGGGATAGTAAAGCTTCCCCAATACTTCATCCGCCGCCGACGAGGTGGCCAACACGGTATTAGCGGCCTGAAAAGCATCAAAATATACGGCACTGTTGGTCTGGGTTGTCCGCTCCACATTTCGCATGAGTCTTCCACCCGGCCCGGGTTCAGACCACACCAACGTCTCAGTGTATTGCCCATGACTGATGGTCTCAACTTGCACGGCCGGTTCGAGCATCAAGAGGCAACGAACCCAGGGTTTGTGATCCCGATGCCAGAGCTGATTTAATGCCTCCAAGCACACCATGGCTCCCAGACTATGGCTGATGAGAATGAACGATACCTGCTTATGCTCGCTCGCCGCCTGCTCCTGTAGTTTCACCATCAACCCTGCCAGCGAGGCGGCGGTGTTTCTGGCGGAATTTTCCGCCGTACCGAAATGCTCCGGCCCGAAATCACCGCGCCAGCAAAAAGTACAGAATGTCACTTGCTGGAAATAGTCAGCCGAACCGGCCTTGGGACCAACCTGCTGAAGCTCTGACCAGACCGCATTTCCATACATGATGGAACGGTCAAGGCTCACGTTATAACCATGGACGAACACCACGACAGTAGAATGGTCTGCCCGCAATGGTGGCAACCCGCTAACTTGGGATACTGGAGAGATCGACTCCCACCAACCGGTCTGGGCATCGCTTTTAAAACTGCCATCATGGTCAATGATCGAGCGGCTTTGGAGCACATTATTTCCGATGGACTTTGCCTTGCGCAGTTCCTGAAGCAACAGCTCGTCGGAATCAGCGGCAACCAGTTCCGGCCGATATTTAAAATAGGCTGCCGCAAACCCCAGGCCAAAGATAATCACGATCAAGAGGCCCAGAACGATGACTTTAGGATTAGCTGGCATGAATCTAAAAGTTAATCACTTCTCCGAAACATACCATGAGGAGACGGCTGGAGTGAGCGGAGGCATGGGACTGGGGGAGGGCTGAGAGTCTGACCCTTGCGAGTGCCGGGTACTATCTGCATGATCCAGGACCTGCCAGCGGCACGTTCGTCCCTGATGGGCCACAAGCGCTTGGCAATGCAACCTGGTTGGCAAAACCGAATGACATCCCCTTCTCCTTTCCCACCAATTTCAAGATGCTAGACCTATCGCCAGGCAGTCATCTGGAACAAATGAAGGCCCATTCTGACATCATCGATAACCAGCCCCTTTTTGACTTCCTTTGGGGCGAGATTGCAAAAGTGCCGTAGGTGGCGGAAAATTGCCCGCCTGCATCTATGTTTGCCCACTTACGTTAATAAATGCGCAAACTGTTTTCATTTGGTAAATTTGGCTTTACTAATGCTAAAGGTATTGCGTTTTTTCCTCAGCTATTGAATCCCCACCTTCAATATGATCAACCGGCTCATCTTCGTTGTGCGCACTCTGCGAGTGCCCTTCATCCTCATGCTCGTCGTCACGCTCTCCGGCTGTGCGACCCAACCGACGAAGGCCCTTCGCTCTCAGGTCGACCAGATGGCGCAGTTTCGAAAGCGGGTTTTCGTGCTAGATTTCGATGACGACGGTCATCTCGCGAACCCGGCGGAATTGGGCACCGCCATGGCAGAAATCAGTGAGACCTTGAAACACCCCCGACCCGGAAGCCAGGCGGTGCGCAAGATCCTCGTCATCAGCTACGGCTGGGCGAATAACCGTGATGACGCCTTGGACACTTATTATGGCGAAGCGATGAAATATCTTCAGGCCGAAAAGCTGCTCCCCCTGAAGACCGACTCCGACGGCACCGTAGATTTTGGAGATTGGGCGGTCTTATGCGTATCATGGAATTCCAGTACCAGCGCGATCGGTACCGCGCTTAAGGATATCATTCCGGGAGATAGCATCTCAGATATTATCGCGACCACTCCGAGCTACGCCCTTTTCCCCTTTACCTTTTGGTCCAAAGCACGGCTTGCTGACGACATTGGATACGGCAGTTTGAATGAGGCGTTAACCCTGCTGATCGAAGATACTTACGAGCAAAATCGCTTCCAAACGCCGGAACTGTTCCTGGTTGGCCATAGCTTCGGCTGCCGAATCCTCTCCGCTTTGACCAAGGAAACACTTGGTGGCATCCGCTTGGCCAAGGTTCACCCTGCGGGGGTGACCAAAAGCGGCGATGCTGCCAGTTACGCTGTACCCTTCAAGTACATCCAGAATATCCGAGGCGCGGTGTTTTACCAACCGGCTCTTAGCGAACTCAATTTGCCACAGAGCGAAGGCCAGACCTATCACTTCCCCGTGGTCGTGACCGAGAGCAGGCACGATCACGCCAACGGCTTTCTTTACCCGGTGGGCAATGTTCTGCTGAACTCTTACACCTTCACGGGAACGGCAGCAATTTTCGACCGGATGTTTCCGGAAAGCAATAATGTGCTCGCGCAGAGCGGAAGGGATGTCGTGGTGCTGGGAGGTTCCTTGGTTTGGACAGTCGCCGCCCTCCCGGTCAGTTATGTTTGGGCGCAGGGAAATCTCATCGCCGACAGAAAGTTGAATCACATCGGCGACACTCTCGCACATCTGCCGCTCGTGGACATCCCGGTGGATGCTCTGGACAGTGCATTGCCCGACAAGCTGCAACCGCATTGGGGCGAGTACAATCTCGGGTTTCTCGATCTTGGCTCAGGATTCGAGTCAGCCGGACATATGAGATCGGTGATCATCGGAAGCGGGGTGACTCATCCGATCGACCCGGATACTGCTCTGCTAGCCGTCAAGGCTGGGGCCAATGGCTGCATCTATGTCGATGAATCCTCGAAAATCTCCCATTCGATCATCAGTGCCGACATAAATTACGCCAAGCCCGTGCCCGAGCACACCGTCGGATGGATTGACCCCGTCGGAGCCCATGTCGATTACGACCCGGCTTTCGACCTTTTGAAAGCGGTGCTGGAACTTGGAACCAAATGATCTGCTGCTTGCAACAATGCCACGCGTGCGTCCAGGTCAGACAGGTTATCCGGCCATGGTTGCTTCTGCGCCGATGTTTTTAGGGCGTTTTGCAATATGCTTTCTTTTACCTTTCGAAGCTATGATGGCATAACGAATGCTCCGCAAATTTTTCTGCTATTTGAAGCGTTGCCCCCTCTCCGCTCCATGCCGTTAGTCGATCCAGTTCTCCCCCACATCCTATGATCACGAACATAAGAATATCCCATCTGCTATTGGCCATTTTCTTTTTCCTGGCCTTTGGCCTCCAGGTCGAGGCCGCCGCGCCTTTGTCGCCCGCCGCCAATTTGGCTGCGTCAGCTGCGGCTCTTGCTGATCGTTATACGGGTCTATATCCACAATCTGCTGACTCATTGCCAGCGTTTTTGGCCGGGGCCGGCATCGATAAGGGTACCGCGTTGTACTCCTTGGTTACCACGTTGGTCGACAGCGCCGTCACTGCCTCAGTGCCGGCGGGCGCAGTCGCCATAAGTCCTGTCCCGGCGGGTAACGGCCAGATTGTGCCAGTGCCAGCAACTGCATCCGTATCAGGTTCGGTTGCGCCAGCCAGTCCGCCATCGGCTGTTAATTCTGGCAGCAGCGGCACCATCTCGGTGAATGCTCTCGTGGAGGAATTTGTTCTTGGCAACAAAAAATCCTACCCAGGACCGAACGCCAAAGATGATCTGAAAAAAGATGCCGATGCATTTCTCGATACCAAGGGATTAACCGCCAAGAATGCCTTGTACGTGCAAACCGAAAAGAAAATCGTCGATTCATTGGCGTTTTTATCCAATGTGCAGCAATCGGACAAGCCACCGTTAGGTTCCCAAAGCATATCCATCAACGACTACAATGTTGAGAAATATGGCCCCAGTGCCACGCTCTCGATCAGCACGACCACTGGATCCAACCCCGCCGGAATCAGCGGCGGTCTCAGCATCAATGGAAATTTGAATATCGCCAATGCCAGCATGTATGCCGGCACCATTCCCCTTGGGGCATTATCAATGGGAATCGATCTGTCCAGCTCCATTGCCACGTCCAAGCCCAGCAATGAAACCAGCAGCAAATATCCGGATGCCGAGATGCTTTTGCCGCAAGGTGGCATTGTAAATCTGTATTTCAGTTTGAATGGCGCGCAATCGAAAGTGAGCTACGCCTCTGGCATGACTGCGAGCGACCAATTGTCTCCTGGTGAGAAGCCCTTCGGCATTCGGGGAAGCTCTGGTGACAAATACTACCTGTTTGGATTAGACCCCTATGCTTTTCAAAATTCCTCTGATGCATCCCCTACTTACATCGTCGACACTAACGGCTATTTCATCCATATGGTCAGCCTTCCGAATGGATTGTTTTACATTAGCAATGGCCTTGGCCCCAAAGTGATCTACCGTGGCGATACCGTGCCGCCGGTTGGTTCCGCTGGTAGCACGACCAGCAGCTATGGGTTGGCCGGCAGCGCATATTTGGGCTTTGGCATTGACGGCGGTGGTGCCAGTTTGCCCAGCGCCGATGGGACTGTGCTGGAAAATCTAAGCTACAATGTCGAAGGAATTGTAACCGCAGACTTGGCCGATCATGGCAGCATTGCTCAACTTTATCCGACTGCGAAGAATACCCGGGACTATTCCTTCGGTTTTGGCCTGATGGCTTCGCTCGTGATCACAAACACCATGAACTTGAATGTGCAATACATCGTTCCCTTCGGGCCGTCATCCCATTACATGGACAAAGTCTTGCTGCTCGGTTTTTCCATCAGCAAATGATGGCATGGAGGGCTTTCTTCGCCCACCGCCAGCATAAATCTCAAATTCTAAAATCTGAAATCCAGGCCTGGCCAGCCCGAAGTCCCTTCAGCCTCGCCCTTGCCTTGCACAGCCCCTACTTGCTCCAGCTAGGCGGGTGTAATCCCGCGTTGGCCATACCAACCATTCAAAATCAACTGACGAAACCGTCCCGGCAGCCTATAAATGCCTAATCAGCGACAATTGCCGGGCAGGTCTTCCACCGCTTCAGACTCAGAATGCGGCCGAGCATGATGGCATATTGGGGGAAACCTCGTCTCTGAACTTTCTTCAGCCCTGGAAACGCCACCTGCATCTCGGGCGCTTTGGTCGCATAGCCATTGCGGAATTGGATGACATCGTATGTCCGGCCTTCCAGCCGTGTTTTCCAGTGGTTGGTTCGGTCGCGGTATTCGATGCGCTTGGTCTTGGCTGCGATTAGGGCGAAGAACTCACCGCGCAGGTTCAGGTGCAGGATGGCGGGTGGTTTTTTCATAGGGGGCTTTCAGGGTGAGCCACGGCCGCTCGGAGCCATTGGCGCTGATGACTGGTTGGTGAGTTTAAGCACCAGCGCATAGACCCAGGTCATTGCGCAGACTCCCATGATGATCATGCAAAGCCACGCGATGCCCGGTGGCAAGACCGCCCCGTCGGCCGCAGGATGTCTCGAAAACCAATGCCCAATCGCCACGACGCCAAGTGACAAAAGCAGTCTCAGCGCCAATCCGTTCGCTGTGTGCCGGGCTGCTATGATGGAGTAGAACTGACGAACGGACATGCGATGCTCAACCCGCTGCAAATTCGACAGGATGGCGCGATTGGTCAGCCACCCCGCAACGAAGGATAGCACACTGAAAACGACCGCGGAGCCGATGAAAAGCTCCGGGCTGGAATTGTACGCCGGCCAGTAATTGGGAGCGAACCATTCGAAGAACAACATGGAGCCCATCGTCCATTGGATCAGCGAAGAATGACGCTGAAACAGGGTGGCCTCAGTTGCTGCATCCGGTATCTAGATAGGGGCGCGACCCAAATCCCAGCGGACAGAAAAGCCTTCTGCCCTGCGCGTCGGTCATGAACGCGGCTTTGGCGAATTCATTGTTAGGACGCATGGGCGGATCATTGCGCAATCGGCCCTCACTGCAAACCCAGAATCACTCCAGCGCCGGTGCCGGCGGCTCGGCCTCCCCTGGCTTCCTGGTTTCCCTCTTAAAATTTCCGGCGTCCACCTCCCGCATCAATAATTCAGAAGCCCTCCGCAGGCAACTTTCAACATTCAACCTTCAACTTTCACCCATGAACTTCTCGCGTCCGCTCCTTGGACGTTGGCTGTTCAATGTTGAAGGTTGGACTTTTTCCCCCTCCGCCTTCCGCGATCCGCATTTCTTATTTCTCGCTTCAGCACAACTCCAACTCCGGCGGCTCTGCCTCCGGCGCGGCATGGCACTGCGGCCCTTCGTTCCGGCTGTTGCTGACGTAGCGGTTCACGGGGCGTTCCTGCATCCGATCGGCGGGCAAGGGCTGGGTGAGGGCACGAAAGGCATCTTCGGACAACGGCTCAGTTCCGAGCCAACGGGGCATGGTTTCCGGGGTGAGGATGACTGGCATCCGGTTGTGGATGGATGCAACGAGGTTGTTCGGCCCTGTCGTCAGGATGGCGTAGGTGGCGGGCATGTCTTCCTCCGCTGGTTCCCAAATCCCCGCAAAGGCGAAGGGCTTTTCATCCATGAGGGTGAACAGATGAGGGAGCTTCAGCTTTCCCAAGGACTGCCACTCGTAATAGCCATTGGCGGGGACGAGACAGCGACGCTTGGCGACGGCATGCTTAAACGCGGAGAGCGTGGCGGCGGTCTCGGCCTTGGCGTTGGGGAGCAATTTGCGCTTCGGCTGCTCGTGCTCATAAAACGGGATCATGCCCCGAACCTCTGGCCCATCGCTGCCAACGGACACAACCGGCATGGTTTGGGCAAGGGTGACGTTGAACCGGGGCTTGGCCCACTCCGACAGCGGCGCGAGTTTGAACGCCAGCACGGCAGCAATCGCGGCCAGTGCCTCATCCGGCCGGTGGAACGTGTAGCGGACGCACATGGTGTCGATTTAACAGCTTGGTAACTTCGAGCCCCCCCCCTGAGCGACGCTTACCGAAGCTGCGGTTTCGGTGGGCAAGAAATCATTATCCCCAGCCTGGGTCTGCCAAATGGCAATGACCATTTGAATCAATGCCCTGTCCCAACGCAGATCATCTCTTCATTCTTGCCGACCGTCCGCGGTATGGCATTGTCCGGCGCACTCCCCACGCATGACGCCTGAAGCCCAAGCCCGTGAGCAGATTGACGCACAACTCCTCGCGTGCGGCTGGGTCGTCCAAGATTACAAAGCGGTGGATTTCTCCGCCGGGCGCGGCATCGCCCTGCGCGAGGTCCCGCTCAAATCCGGCCCCTGTGACTATCTCCTCCTCGTGGATCGCCACGCCGCCGGCGTGATCGAGGCCAAGAAAGAAGGCACCACGCTTTCCGTTGTCGCCGACCAGTCCGCCCGTTACGCCAGCAGCCTGCCCGACTTCCTGGCCGCCGGGGTCACCGGTTCGCTTCCGTTTCTCTACGAATCCACGGGCGTCGAAACCTGGTTCCGCGACGAACGCGATCCCGCCCCGCGCTCCCGTCGCGTCTTCACCTTCCACCGGCCCGAGACGCTCGCCGAGTTGCTCACCGAGCCGGACACGCTCCGCGCCCGACTGGTGAAAATGCCCAAGGCCCACCCGCTCGCCACCACTGGGATGCGCGACTGTCAGGTCGAGGCCATCCATGGCCTTGAAACCTCCTTCGCCGAAAACCGTCCGCGTGCCCTCATCCACATGGCGACCGGCGCGGGCAAAACCTACACCGCGTGCGCCTTCACCTATCGGCTCATCAAATATGCCGGTGCGCGCCGCATCCTCTTCCTAGTGGACCGCGCCAACCTCGGCGAGCAGGCCCGCGACGAATTTGCCCGTTTCCGCACGCCCGCCAGCGGCCGCCTTTTCACCGAGCTTTACAACGTCCAGCACCTCACCTCGCCGCACATTGACGACGTCTGCCGCGTCACCATCTGCACCATCCAGCGCCTCTACTCCATCCTGCGCGGCGAGGACCTGGCCGAGGGGGCCGACGATCTCTCCGGCGCGGAACTCGCCGCCGCGCTCGGCACCACCCGCACCCGCGACATCGCCTACAACCCCGCTGTCCCGATCGAGAAATTCGATTTCATCGTCACGGATGAGTGCCACCGCTCCATCTACAACCTCTGGCGGCAGGTGCTGGAGTACTTCGACGGCTTTCTTGTCGGCCTCACCGCCACGCCTGCGCCGCAGACCATCGCCTATTTCCACCAGAACCGCGTCGCCGAATACAACCACGAGCGCGCCGTCGCCGATGGCGTCAATGTCGGGTACGATGTCTATCGGATAAAAACCCGCGTCACGGAACAAGGCGGCAAGGTCGAAAAAGGCTTCCTCATTGACCACCGCAGCAAGGCCTCCCGTGCCCAGCGCTCGGCGGTGCTCTCCGACGACCTCGACTACACCCCCGCCGATCTCGACCGCTCTGTCGTCGTGCCCGACCAGATCCGCACGGTCTTGCGCACCTATCGCGATGCACTTCCCACGGAGCTTTTCCCCGGCCGCACGCTCGTTCCCAAAACCCTCATCTTCGCCAAGGACGACTCCCATGCCGAGGACATCGTGCACCTCTGCCGCGAAGTGTTTGGCCGGGGCAACGACTTCTGCAAAAAGATCACCTACCAGGCCAAGCACCCCGTCACCGGCAAACCGGCCAAGTCCAAGGAGCTCATCAAGGAGTTCTGCCTCTCACCCACGCTGCGCATCGCCGTGACGGTGGACATGATCGCCACCGGCACGGACATCAAGCCGCTGGAGGTTCTCATCTTCCTCCGCGACGTCCGCAGCCGGGTCTATTTCGAGCAGATGAAAGGCCGGGGCACCCGGGTGCTCACGCCCACCGACCTGCAATCCGTCTCCGGGGCCGATGCCCGCGCCAAGACCCACTTCGTGCTCGTGGATGCCGTGGGGGTCTGTGAAAGCGACAAGACCGAGTCCCGTCCGCTCGACCGCCAGCCCACCGTTCCGCTCAAGACACTCCTCCAGCGCGTCGTTTTTCCCGCGGGCCGCGACGAAGACACGCTGACCACGCTCGCGGCCCGGCTGGCCCGCCTCGACCGCGAACTCGACCAGCCCCAGCGCCAGCAAATCGCTGCCGCCTCGGGCGGTCATACCCCCGCCACGCTCGCGGGTGCGCTGCTTCGTGCCGTTGACCCCGACGCCATCGCCGAAAAAGCCAGTGGTAAGCCAGGGGCTGAGCCGCAAGAAGTCGCGCCGGAGAAACTGGAACAGGCCCGGCAGCAGCTCATCGCTGCCGCCTGCGCGCCCTTCGACAAGGCTGCGCTCCGCGACACTCTCAACGCGCTCAAACAGGAAACCGAGCAGGCCCTCGACATCTACACGCCGGACGAAGTCCTCTCCGCCGGCTTTGATGCTGCCGCGAAAGCCAAGGCCCAGAGCCTCGTCCAGGCGTTCCGGGATTACCTCATTCAAAAGCGGGCCGAGATCGCCGCGCTCCAGATACTTTATTCGCGCCCGTATGCCCAGCGTCTGACCGAGACCATGCTCAAGGAGCTGGAGAAAAAGCTCCGCGAGACACATGCCACCTGGACGGAGGACCGGCTCTGGGATGCGTTTGCCATTACGACGCCGGCCAAGGTCAAAGGACGCTCGCAATCGGGCCGGTTTGCTGACCTCGTCTCGCTCGTGCGCTTTGCCCTCGAACAGCAGCCCGTGCTCGAACCCTTCGCCGACTCGGTGGCGGCGCGCTTCGATGCCTGGCTTCAGGCCAAGGATACGGCGGCCTCCGGCCTAAAACCTAATGCCTCAAACCTTAACACGGAGCCAGGCTACCGCACCTTCACGCCCGATCAGTTGTCTTGGCTCCACCTCATCCGCGACCACATTGCGACGAGCCTGAGCATTGATGCCGACGATTTCGGCTACTCCCCCTTCGCGCAGCGTGGTGGTTTGGGCAAGGCCCATCAACTTTTCGGCGAGCAACTGCCCAAGCTGCTCGGAGAACTCAATGAGGTGCTTGCAGCATGAGTTTTACAGCCAACATTGACGAGGTTGTCGCAGAGAAC
>Ga0206796_1116_pt1 | contig 17110 bp, 15 predicted proteins | sample Alteio_BWOrgCont_68_FD_152895 | JGI IMG/M metagenome (GOLD analysis project Ga0206796, IMG submission 152895) | Enriched cells from forest soil in Barre Woods Harvard Forest LTER site, Petersham, Massachusetts, United States -... | ecosystem: Environmental > Terrestrial > Soil > Temperate forest >...
CATTCCATGGCATAAACGCAACTAATACATTTTGGCCGACTGCCAGCTCACCTAAATCAGTTGCTGAACCATCAGCAATAACATCCCCATGATTTACTACATCACCAACTTTAACAATTGGTTTTTGGTTTAAACAAGTATTTTGATTACTCCGAATATATTTGATCAAGTTATAAATATCAACGCCCAAGTCTTTGCCTTTGATTTCTTTATCATTCACTCGAATAATAACTCGATTGCCATCAACATAATCAACTATACCACCACGACGAGCAATCACTACAGTTCCCGAATCAATTGCGGCAACTCGCTCCATTCCAGTTCCAACTAATGGACGATCGGCACGCACACAAGGCACTCCTTGACGCTGCATATTTGAGCCCATCAATGCACGATTAGCATCATCATGTTCTAAGAAAGGAATGAGGGATGCGGCTACTGATACTACTTGATTAGTTGCCACATCCATATAGTCAATAGTATTTGAATTAACTAATGTGGTTTCGCCTTTTTGCCTTGCCGTTACAATTACATCAACTAATTTATTTTTAGCATCTAATTTTGCATTAGCTTGAGCAATAACAAATTTAGCTTCATCAATTGCAGATAAATAATGAATTTCATCACTAACTTGATTATTTTCTACCTTACGATATGGGGTTTCTAAAAAACCATATTTATTTGGTCTAGCATATACCGACAAAGAATTGATCAAGCCAATATTTTGACCTTCTGGAGTTTCAATTGGGCAAACTCGACCGTAATGTGTTACATGTACATCACGTACCTCAAAACCAGCTCGATCACGAGTTAAACCACCAGGCCCTAAAGCTGAAATACGCCGTTTATGTGTAACTTCAGATAATGGATTAGTATGATCCATAAACTGGGATAACTGACTAGTTGAGAAAAAATCTTTTAAACTTGAAGTAATGGGTTTAGCACTAATTAGTTTATTAGGTAATAAATCTTTTTCTTCCAGGGCTTGACCTAACTTATCTTTTACAGCCTTATCAATTCTGGATAAACCAACTCTAAATTGGTTTTCAACTAATTCACCCACACCGCGAATCCGGCGATTGCCTAAATGATCAATATCATCAATAATTCCACGGCCATTTCTTAGTTCAATTAAAATGGCTAAACAAATTAAAATATCTTCTTTGGTCAATAAAATGTTGCGTGCAGCATGATTAGCTTCTAATTTTTGTAACAAACGATTAAACCACAGCGGAGTTTTTGGATCTAACTCATTTAAATAAGTACGTGAATTAAACTTAAATCTACCTACTTGAGACAAATCATAAGTTTCAGGATTAAAAAAAGTGCGAGTAAATACTGTATTAGCTATTTCTTCTGAATAAGGCTCACCTGGTCGCATCATTTTATAAATCTGATGAATAGCTTCTACTTTATTTTCTGCAGTTTCTTTACTACTTTCTTCATCCCTTAACGTATCAGCCAAATAAGATCCATGCTCTAAATCATTTACATATAACGTATCAATTGCTTTAATTTCTGTGTCTAAAACCTGCTTAATTAAATCTTCAGTAATAATAGTATTAGACCTAGCCATAACTTCGCCAGTATCTAAATCAATTAAATCTGAGCCAAGAATCCTTCCTACAAGGTCATCAACTGGAACAATAATTTCTTTTAAGCCAGTTTTTTCTAAATCACGCAAATGTTTTGTAGTTATCTTTTTATCTTTAGCCACAATCAAATTACCCGATTTATCTACTATATCAAATCTAGCAACTTCACCTTTTAACCGTTCAGCAATAACTTTTCTATAAATTTTACCTTTTTTAATTACATAAATATCTTTATCATAAAACAAATCTAAAATTTCATCATGGGTATAACCAATAGCTTTTAATAATAGCGTGATATTCATCTTGCGACGCTTATCAATTCGAAAATAAATCAAGTCTTTAGCATCAAATTCCAAATCTAACCAACTACCACGATAGGGAATAATTCGAGCAGAATAAAGCAATTTATTTGCTGAATGATTTTTACCGCTATCATGCTCAAAATATGCTCCTGGTGAACGATGAAGTTGTGCAACAATTATACGCTCATTTCCATTAACAATAAAAGAGCAGTTGTCAGTCATAAATGGAACTTCGCCCATATATACATTCTCTTCATTGCTATGTACAATTGTTTTGTAGTCACTCTCTCTATCATATACCGTTAATCTAATTTTAGCATGCAATTTACCGGCATAATAAATTCCTCGAAGTAAGCATTCACGCACATCAAAGACTGGTTCAGTTAAAGAATAACTCATAAAATCTAAGCGAATCGAATGATTGGCAGAAACAATCGGGAAAACATCATTAAAGGCTTTTTGCAGTCCAGTATTTTGGCGTTTAGCTGGGTTTACATAGCGCTGTAGAAACTCTTCATATGAGTTTTTCTGCATCGCTAACAAATAAGGTACCGGAACAGTTGTTGATTGTTTCGCAAAGCTTTTGCGAATACGTTTTTTTTCAGTAAACGAATAACTCATATAAAGCTCCAAATACTAGGATATAAAATAGAAAAGACAACAACCTATAATGGCTACATTGTACTCTTTTAAGATAAGTAGCGATTCAGAAGCTGCACTTAAGAATCGCGACCATTTAACTTACTTAACTTCAGCTTTCGCACCCGCATCAATGATTTTCTTAACGACTGCATCAGCATCAGCTTTAGAAATGCCTTCTTTAATCACTTTAGGAGCAGCTTCAACCGCAGCTTTAGCTTCAGCTAAACCTAAACCAGTAATTTCACGAACTACTTTAATTGCAGCTACCTTATTGGGACCTGCTTCAGTTAACACCACATCAAATTCAGTTTTTTCTTCAACTACAGCAGCAGCAACTCCACTAGCTGGACCTGCAACTGCAGCTGCAGCTGAAACCCCAAATTTTGTTTCCATTTCTTTTACTAATTCAGATAACTCCATTACCGTCATCTGAGAAATAGCATCAATAACCTCTTGTTTCGAAATAGCCATGTTGAACTCCTAATAATATTCTAAATATGTAAATTAATTTAATTAAGCAGCTTGCTCTTTTTGATCTTTAATTGCAGCAACACAACGCACAAAGCTAGCTGGAACTTGTTGCATAACTCCAAGTACCATTGACAACAATTCCTCACGACTAGGAATAGAAGCTAAATGTTTAACACCAGCAACATCAAGTAACTTATCATTATACATTCCAGCAATGATTTTAACTACTTCGTTCTCTTTAGCAAAATCGCTAATTATTTTTGCTGCAGCTACTGGATCTTGTGAAATGCTATACACCAATGGTCCAGACATTTTTTCCGCCAAAAGTGCAAACTGTGTACCATTAACTGCAATTCGAGCTAATGTATTTTTTAATACATGTAAGTACACTTTAGTTGCACGCGCTTTAGCTCGAATTGTTGTCAGGCCCTTAACTGTAACACCTTGGTACTCAGCAATTACAACTGTTTGTGCACTTTTTAGCGTTTCTACAACTTGAGCTACCTCAGCTTTTTTGCTCTCTAGATTTAAGCTCAAAGCTCAACTCCCCTTAAAAATTAGTGGATTTTTGGATTTCCACTATCTGCGTAGGATGTTTTCACGATTAAGTTAAGTAAAACTCAACTCCTACGGTCTTTGATAATGGCAAGGCAATTTGTAGCATACCTTACCCCCAAATGGCTTATAACTAAAAATCATAAACCACAACCAAGTTAACTATCTGACAATAGTTGCTTGATCAACTTTTACGCCAATACCCATCGTACTAGATAAACTAATCCGTTTTAAATATTGACCTTTCGTACTTGTAGGTTTTGCTTTAATTAAAACATCCACCAAAGCAGCTAAATTTTGTTCTAATTTACTCACATCAAATGATGCACGACCAACCGTTGAATGGACAATACCATTCTTATCCGTTCGGTATTGAATTTGTCCAGCCTTAGCATTTTTCACGGCTGTAGCCACATCAGCAGTTACCGTACCAACCTTTGGATTTGGCATTAAACCACGAGGGCCTAATATCTGACCCAATGTTCCAACAATCCGCATGGTATCGGGAGCAGCAATCACAATATCAAAATCCATATTGCCTTTTTTAATTTCTGCAGCCAAATCTTCAAGACCAACAATATCCGCACCTGCTGCTTTTGCTGCTTCAACTTGAGGACCACTAGCAAAAACCGCAACTCGTAAAGTTTTACCAGTACCATGCGGTAAAACTAATGAACCACGCAACATTTGATCTGATTTACGAGGGTCAACACCTAAGTTAATTGCCACATCGATTGACTCATCAAATTTAGCTGTGGCTGCAGTTTTTACCAGATTAACCGCTTCAGTTATAGGATATAATTTGTTTCTATCAACCGCCACGAAAGCTTTTATTCTTTTAGTTAACTTTGCCATTTTTATTTATACCCCTTCAACTTCAATACCCATACTCCGCGCTGAACCAGCGATAGTTCTAACTGCAGCATCCAAATCAGCAGCTGTCAGATCTGGCTCTTTAGCTTTGGCAATTTCTTCCAATTGAGCACGTGTAACTTTGCCTACTTTGTCGGAATTGGGTTTGGCACTACCTTTTTGTAGTTTAGCCGCTTTTTTCAACAAAATTGAGGCCGGAGGAGTTTTCATTATAAAAGTAAAACTCTTATCAGAATAAGCTGTAATCACAACTGGAACTGGAAGCCCTGGTTCCATACTTTGAGTTTTAGCATTAAATGCTTTACAGAATTCCATGATATTTAGCCCACGTTGACCTAATGCAGGGCCAACTGGAGGTGATGGATTTGCCTTACCGGCTGGGATTTGTAGCTTGATGAAGCCAATCACTTTCTTTGCCATTGAATAGGTTACCTTTAAAAATGGGTTAAACGCGCGAACTTTATTAACATGCAAAGGCTATATTAATTAGAACTCGCTCCCCTAATCTTAGAATAGATCAATTAAAAAAATTCTGAGCGGGTGATTGTAACACAAAAAGAAAAATATTTCAATTCTTATTTAGAGAAATTCCGCAAAGCCCCTTCAGATCTTGTATAATATTTCATTCGTAATTTGCATTAGGATAAAAAATGATTCCAGTAATTATATCTGGTGGGTCTGGATCACGGTTATGGCCAGTATCTCGCCTATCAGACCCTAAACCATTTTTAAAACTGTCTGATGGGCATAGCTTACTGCAAAATACTTTTAGTCGCGCAGCACAATTAAAAAATGTAAATCGAATACTTACTGTTACTAATAGCAAATTACATTTTCGGATGCAAGATGAATATCAACAGCTTAATTCTAAACAGTTAAGCTGTGATTTTATCTTAGAGCCATTTGGCCGCAATACAGCTCCAGCAATTACTGCTGCATGTTTATTTGCCAAACAAAGTTATGCTGCAGATGAAATTTTACTCATTCTACCAGCAGATCATCTTATTACAGACATTGCAGCTTTTAATCAAGCTGTAGAACACGCAATTAAAATTGCTAATTCAGGTTATATTGTAACTTTTGGCATTCACCCCGAGTACCCAGAGACCGGATATGGCTATATTGAGGCAGAGAAAAATCTACCACTTGAATGTGGCTATAAAGTTAAACGCTTTATCGAGAAGCCAAGCCTTAAGCGCGCTAAAGAATATATTAATTCTGGACATTACTTATGGAATTCTGGGATGTTTTGCGGTACAGTTGCAACTTTTCTAACTGAGTTAGATTATTATGCCAAAGAATTACTCAACACAACCAATAAATGTTTAGAACATTCAGCTATAGATAAATCAGGTACTAATCAAATTATACATTTAAATAGTGAATACTTTATTCAAACTGAAAATATATCTATTGATTATGCTTTACTTGAAAGAAGTCAGAAAACTGCAGTAATTCCATGTTCAATTGGCTGGTCAGATATTGGTTCATGGTTATCCATTGCTCAAACTTTGCCCCAAGATAAAGAAAATAATGCTATTATTGGTGAAAGCATATTACATAATACGCAAAACTGTTTAGTGTATTCAACCAATAAAATTGTAGCTGGCGTTGACATCCATGATTTAATTATTGTGGATACTCCAGATGCTGTACTTGTAGCAGATAAAAATCATTCCCAAAATGTAAAACACATTTTTGAAAGATTAAAAAAAATGGAGCATACAACTTCTGAGCTACATCAAACAGCCCATCGACCATGGGGTACATATACTGTCCTAGAAGAAGGACCATTTTATAAAATAAAACGAATTGAGGTTAAACCTGGTGCAGCCTTATCTTTACAGATGCACCATCATCGTAGTGAGCACTGGATTATAGTTGATGGTATAGCAACGGTTACTAATGGGGAAACCGAGTTGCAGCTAAAAGCTAATCAATCAACTTATATTCCAGCAGAAGTCAAACATCGCTTGGAAAACAAAACCAATAAAAACCTAACCATAATTGAGGTCCAGTGTGGTAGCTATTTGGGCGAAGATGATATAGTACGTTTTGAAGATAAATACGGCCGTACACCATAATTTTGTTATTCAAGACTTCCGTCCAACCAGCTAAACCAATACTTAGAGCATGATTTTTTAGATAAGGTTTTTGATTTTAATATTTTATGAAAGATGTTATATATGTTTAATTTAAATACGCCACTCCAGACTTTTGATCCAGAATTATTTGATATGATGGAACAAGAGCTAATTCGACAAGAAGAACATATTGAATTAATTGCTTCAGAAAACTATGTTTCTAAGGCAGTAATGGAAGCTCAAGGCTCAGTATTAACCAATAAATATGCCGAGGGTTATCCACATAAACGTTACTATGGTGGATGTAAGTATATCGACATGGTCGAACAATTAGCTATTGATCGGTTAAAACAACTATTTCAAGCTGAATATGTCAATGTGCAGCCTCATTCCGGCTCACAAGCCAATCAAGCAGTATATTTTGCAGTATTAAAGCCAGGAGATACTGCACTTGGCATGTCATTAGCTCATGGTGGCCATTTGACTCATGGCTCACCAGTTAATCTATCGGGTAAATTATTCAATTTCATTAGCTATGGTCTAACTACCCTGGAAACCATTGATTATGCAGCAGTTGAAAAATTAGCGATAGAACATAAACCCAAGTTAATTGTAGCTGGAGCATCTGCTTATGCACTTGAAATTGATTTCAAAAAGTTTCGCGAAATTGCTGATAAAGTTGGCGCTCTATTAATGGTAGATATGGCACATTATGCTGGACTTATTGCCGCAGGTGTTTATCCAAACCCAGTTCCTTATGCTGATTTTGTTACTTCAACCACCCATAAAACCTTACGCGGACCAAGAGGCGGTATTATTTTAGCCAAAGCTCAATATGAAAAAATACTTAATTCATCTATCTTTCCAAGTTTACAAGGCGGGCCATTAGAGCATGTAATTGCAGCTAAAGCCGTAGCCTTCAAAGAGGCACTTCAACCAGAATTTAAAACTTATCAAGTACAAGTTAAACGCAATGCTAAAATTTTAGCTGAAACCTTAGTAAAACGCGGCTTAAGGATTGTGTCTGGCAGAACTGAATCACATCTTATGTTAATCGATTTGCGCACTAAAATGGTTACGGGTAAACTGGCTGAAGAAGTTTTAGGTCAGGCCAATATTACAACTAATAAAAATGCTATCCCCAATGACCCGGAAAAACCTTTTGTAACCAGTGGTATTCGCCTAGGTACGCCAGCCATTACCACTCGAGGGTTTAAAGAAATAGAATGTGAGCAATTAGGGAATATGATTGCTGATATATTAGATCATCCACATGCTATAGATGTAATTACTAGGGTTAAGGCTCAAGCACTAACTTTATGTGCTAAACTCCCAGTTTATCATCATGCCTGATTGGGAAATAAGCATTGCATAAGAAATGCCGTTAAGGTCAAGCAAACAACTGCTGTTACCAGAGGTAGATTGACATTTACTGTGGCTAAAAATCCACCCAAGATTGGACCAGCAACAAAACCAAAAGATATAACCAACAAAATAAGACCAATAATAACGGTCCAGCATTGAGTATAAAACTTGACTTTGAAGGGTTGGACTGCATATTACGGCTCCAATTAATTTACATATCGCGAAAACCAGATATCCCTTTACTCTGAATTAGCTAATCTCTCATTTTTTAAATGGCGCTTCATATATTTAATGAATTTGTTGATCTGACTTTCGTTTCTAGTATAGTAAGTCCATTGCCCAATTCGTTCTGCTTGAATTAACCCAGCTTCTTGCATGAGAGACAAATATTGGGACGCCGTAGATTGAGATATTCCAGCTTTGTGTTGAATTAGACCAACACTAACCCCAATTTTATCAATATCTTGCCCTTCAATTATACTAATTCCATCTGAAAAATGTCGCCGGGGCTTTTTTAACCACTCCAAGATTTGCCAACGAATCTTATTAGAAAGTGCATTAAAGATTTTTAAGACTTCAGCTTCTTGCATAACTTTTTACCCCTAACAGAAATACCGTATCAAATTAGGCTTACCATGTCCTGTTACACAAAGCTTACAGTGACTGGAGAGCTATTTTAAGTTGATGACATAATTATAAAGTATATCTTTATTGCCGCCAACTATTTTATGTGTTAACGTAACTGCTTTTTTAGGTGGCAGCTCTTGAAGTAACAAATTAAGTGTATTTATTTGTGTAGCAGATAATGAATCCATAAGAGCATCAGCTTTTTTGCTAGTCGGATAGAGGATTAAAACCAATTCACCGCGTTGTTGATTTGGATCTTTCTCTATAAACTCTAATAACTCTTCTATATTACACTTCTTAATTGTTTCAAACTGTTTGGTAAGCTCTCGACCCATGATTATTTCGCATTTTGGGCCTAAACATTCAAAAATATCTCGTACACAAGCCAAAATCCTGTGTGGCGCTTCATAAATACATACCGCATAATCCACACTTCGCCAAGTATTGAGTATTTTATGCCGCCCACTCCTATTACTCGGTAAAAACCCATAAAATAAACTTTGAGTATGAACCCCCGCAACTGACAATAAGCTAAGATAGGCACATGCACCAGGAATGGGTGAGATTTTAAAACCATGGGCTAATACTTTACTACATAGCCGGGCACCCGGATCCGAAATACCTGGAGTACCAGCATCACTAATCTGGGTAAGAATAAGCCCTTCACCTAACCAATTTAGTACCTTTTCAGTGATTTCATTTTCATTATGCTCATGCAATGCCACTAAACGCTTATATTTAATATGATGGTGAGTTAATAAATTTTTGCTTACTCGAGTATCTTCACATAAGATTATATCGGATAAAGCTAAAACTTCCAAAGCTCTAAGTGTAATGTCTTTTAAATTACCAATTGGTGTAGCACAAATATAGAGCATATATGTTCTTTCCAATAAGAATGGCTACATTAACTGTAGCCATTCTTTAACTATCTGCCGCGTCTGGGCAACATTTGTGAACGGACTTTTTTATGATGTCTTTTCACTGCTGCTGACATTTTTCTTTTTCTTTCACTAGTCGGTTTTTCATAGGCTTCACGAGCTCTTAACTCAGTCAAAACTCCAGCTTTTTCCACAACCTTTTTAAATCTTCTTAGTGCAACATCAAAATACTCAGTATCTCTTAATTTGATTTCAGGCATTTTTCTTCCTTAATATTATTTTATATTACATACATCTCATCTAAGCTGGCACTAGGCTATTATGCGCTAGTTCTTAGCAAGAATAATACTAGACCGCTTTCCTAACTGTCGTTTTATCTATCTGTTGAAGTTATTTTGCGGTACTTATTACTGATCAATAAAGCCGTTTCTCAAAATCACTTCTTTTCATGTTATAGCAAAATACTTGTTATGCAAGAAGTCTACTGTTTGCTTATTGTTTAAAAAATAAAAATCACCACCTTACATCAAATATTGATTAATTAGGGGTGATTATAGCATTATTAAGCTAATTCTACAAGATAGTGTTTGCTAAACGCATTTACACTATCTTTTATCTTAATTGACTAATCGTATCTTACTTAGAATAATATCATTAAAACTCAAATCTATTCACTCTTATCACTACAGTCGGTAAGTGTAAGATTAGGACCACCATTTTTATAACCTAAAAGAGTTAATGTCATCGCAAAAGTATAAGATCCTCCTTTAGGATTGGTAATTATGTACTCAGGAACCAATGCTTCTTCAGTTTCTACAGTCTGGCCAGGTGAAAAACTAACATTCGTGTTAGGAGTTGAGGTAAAAAATGGAGTACAGCTTTGGTCAATTGTAGAAATTGTTACTGGGCAACCATTATTACTATCGGTACAATTGTCGTTACCACTAAAAGGATAGTCTATAATAAAGCCTGGTTCTAAATAATCAGCTGAAGTTGAATTGGACTGAGTTGAAATCGTATCTGTAGTTGTCACATCCCCACAATCGCTCCACCACTTGTCTTTATCATCTACTGCACAAGATTGAACCGTTAGATTAGGATTGTCAAATCCTGCAAGAGTTACGGTTACAGTATAAGTTGAATCCTCTCCACTAGCATATGTGATACCACACAGCATATAAAAAAACACTATAACTAAAAAATTTTTCATGATTTTAAACTCCTTCAAGTTTTAAATGGATAGTTCCAATATTTTTAACTAACTTAAAGGATCTTAACATGTTTAGACTTAATTCTGCAACTTTTTAATAGATCAGTTCTGAATAGGCAAGACAGTGTTTGGATAAATGCATTTCACTATCTCTTATCCTTAATTGACTAATCTTATCCTACCTAGAATGATACATTAAAACTCAAATCTATTCACTCTTGTCACTACAGTTAGTAAGGCTAAGACTAGGACTACCATTTGTATAACCTAAAAAAGTTAATGTCATCGCAAAAGTATAAGATCCTCCCTTAGGATTAAAAATTTGGTCCCTAGGAACTAATATTTCTTCCTCTTCGCTTAGCTCGCCTACCGAAAAATTAACATCACTATTAGGAGTTGAGGTAAAAAATGGAGCACAGCTTTGGTCAATTGTAGAAATTGTTACTGGGCAACCAGTATCCATACAATCGTTGACACCACTAAAAGGATAGTCTATAATAAAGCCTGGTTCTAAATAATCAGCTGAAGTTGAATTGGACTTAGTTGAAATCGTATCTGTGCTTGTCACATCCCCACAATCAATCCACCACCTATCTTTATCATCTACGGCACAAGATTGAACCGTTAGATTAGGATTGTCAAATTGGTCAAATTTTACAAGAGTTACGTTTACGGTATAAGTTGAATCATCTCCATTAGCATATGTAATACCACCCAACATATAAAAAAGCACCATAACTAAAAATTTTTTCATAATTGTTAAGTACCCTTCAGTTTTAAATGGATAGTTCCAATATTTTAACTAACTTAAAAATAGATTTTATGCTTAATTCTGCAATTTTTTTATTAGATCTAAGTTTTCTAGTATGTATTTTGGCTTTTGCAATCTCCAGGTTACACATTTAAAAATCATGATGCGAATTGGATATAAACCACTTCTGGATCTTCATGCGGTTTGGATCTTTCTAAATAAATATTGTTATCACAAGTCGACGCATCTGGATACGGACCTCCATTCGGATTATTTGGACCCTCTAACATCTCAGGTTCAAAAATGCTCCATATTGCTAAAATAGTACATTATCGAAGAGTGAGAGTTGGTATTATGTTATTGGTTCAAGTAAACCACCAAAAAGTATTTCGTTACCTGTAAGTATTATACTATTAATATTATTAAACTTGCAAATAATTTTTATATAAATAAAATTTGACAGAATCTTCCGATGAAATGTATAATAATGTTACATTTTAAGGCTATTTTAAGGCTATCTAAATATAGAAAACTTAATCGGAAAATAACCATGAAAATAAAATTTATACTACTGCTTTGCCTCAGTGCTATTATTAGCAGCCAAATTGTTACAGCTAATAGTGCCGTAGCCAATTTTCAAATCGAAAACGATTCATCTGATCATATATATGTAGTTAATACAACTACTCCAGGAACAATTCCTAATTATCAGACTCCCAATCCAGATAATGATGCATGGATTAATCAAGAAGGTGGTGGTCTTGAGGCGCCGAGCGGAGATATTCCAATGGAAGTTACCTCTCCTGATTCTTTTCAAAATAGTGCACCTTTAGATGTGAACCCAACCTATGGTACCCAAAATATCAATAGTACTGGAAACATAAGTTTACAAATAAAAGATTCAAATAATAATTTACTTGCCGAATGCACCTTTCCTGTTGCATATGTATATGGTACAGGGCCTTTGCTAGTGACTACAAGCGGGCAAGATGCAATTGGCTGTATGGGTCCAAATGACGAAGCTTTTTATATTCAAGATGATCGAAAAGGAGATAATCCAGATACACTATATCTTCATGATGGTTATTTTACTACTGACAATGAACTTGATATCCATAATGCTAGCATTGGTCAAAATCCATCACTTGAAAGTATAGGATTTACTATCGAGAGTTATTCCATACTGCCATGGCAACAATGGGGTGGAGTATCAGCATCTTCCAAAACTTTATATATTGAGGGGAGTAGGGGAAGTTTAACTGATCAAACTGTAGTTAATTGGGTACAAGCAAATGTCAGTGCATCTTATACTATAGCCAATACACTGGTTGCTCAACTATTAAATCAAATTAAAATGCCACCTCAATTAAATTTTGCCATCAAAGGTACTTTACTTTTAAATTTTGCTGGTACTAACTATAGCTGTCCCAATATTATTATTGCTCAAGGGAGTTATGATGAAGGGGGCAATACAAATAATATCTGGTGGCTATTTAGTAATATGAATAATACGATAAATAGTAGAACTTTGAGTACACTTATTGCTTGTAATTCTGGAGCTACATCAGTTACAGTATTAATGAGCCAAAATTCAGTTGAAGGGCCACCACCTTTTGTCCAAGATAATTACAAATTTAATGCGATGATCTGTAATAATTGTGAAGTTGGCAATTAAGGAGTAAGTTGATAAACTAAATCCCAGATTAGAACTCAGATTATTATTACACAAGTGAAATAATAGTTAGTCAGATCAAACTATAGCTACTTTACCATCATTTATTATCTTCAAGTAATCACTAAAAAATATTTTATTACTTATAGTTTATACTACTATTAATATTATTAAAATTGCAAATATTTTTGTAATATCCATCACCAACTATTACATGTTATAATTATTGTTTGGAAATGCAACTAAAGGGTTGGAATGAAACTTTTATCAAAAGCCAAAGAACTAGTCTTTGGCAAGCCACTTAACGCACTAAATCCTAAAATTAGAGAACATATTGCATTAATTGCGATTATTGCATGGATCGGCCTGGGCGCTGATGGATTATCTTCATCCGCCTATGGTCCAGAACAAGCTTTCTTAGCTTTGGGCAATCATACCCAAATGGGTATTTATCTAGCTTTTGCTACTGCAATAACCGTATTTTTAATCTCGCTATCATATAATCAAGTAATCGAGCTATTTCCTAATGGTGGTGGTGGATATAAAGTAGCTACCCACTTATTGGGGCCAAAAGCTGGGGTAGTATCTGGTAGTGCCTTAATCGTTGACTATATATTAACCATCGCAGTTTCTACTGCAAGTGGTGTAGACGCACTATTTAGCTTACTTCCAGATGCCTTTTCTTTATATAAAGTAGAAGTCGAAATTGCAGTCATTATTCTCCTGATTATGCTTAACTTACGTGGCATGAAAGAATCCGTCAAAGTATTAATTCCTTTATTTTTGGGGTTTCTCTTCACTCACTTAGCTATAATTATTATTGGCTTATCTTACCACCATCATGGCCTAGGTGATGTAATGCCCAATGCCGGACATGCAGTTAAAACGATGTCTGCCAGTATTGGCTTATTTGCAACTATGGCACTCTTACTTCGAGCCTATTCACTGGGAGGTGGTACGTATACCGGTCTTGAAGCTGTTTCAAATAATGTGAATATGTTAGCTGAACCACGCATTAAAACCGGCAAACTAACCATGTTATATATGGCCATCTCATTATCTTTTACTGCCAGCGGCATAATTTTATTATATTTATTGTGGCATGCCACTCCAGTTACCAACCAAACCTTAAATGCCGTAGTATTTAATAAAATCATTCAAACCGTTGGCCTAAATCACTTTTGGCTACCAATAATCTTGTTTTTTGAAGCCGCACTACTCTTTGTCGGAGCTAATACTGGATTTTTAGGTTGTCCTGCTGTAATGGCCAATATGGCCCAAGATAAATGGTTACCACGACAATTTAGAGAATTATCCAACCGCTTAGTTACACAAAATGGAGTTTTAATTTCTGGAATTGCAGCTATCTTAATTTTATTATGGGCTCACGGTAAAGTTTCAACTCTAGTAGTTCTGTATAGCATTAATGTGTTTTTAACTTTTTCTATGTCATTATTAGGTCTAACCGTATATTGGTTTAAAAGTCGTAAGACTAAACCGCAATGGCTACGTCGATTGATTATGTCATCCGTAGGCTTAATTGTTTGCGCTTCAATTCTAGTTATCACCCTTGCCGAAAAATTTACTGAGGGTGGTTGGCTCACAGCTCTAATCACTGCTTGTGTTATTTCAACTTGCTTTTTTATTCGCAATCATTATCGGGATGTAGGTTTGAAACTAAAAGAAGCAGATACTATTTTTGCTAGTCATTTTCGCTATGTTGACCTAAAACAACAACAATTTTTAGCCCCAAGTGACAAAAATGCCAAAACTGCGGTTTTTTTTGTTACTAAACATTATGGAGCTGGAATTCACACTATTTTGTGGGTACGCCGCTTATTTCCTGATGTATTTAAAAATTTTGTGTTTCTAACTTCAGGGGAAATTGATTCAGAGACCTTTTCTACTGAGGCAATTTTTCAACAACATTATCGTAAAGATTTAAATGGAATAGTTGAGCGTTATCGCTATTTTTGTACTGAACATAATCTACCATCTGAAGGATTATTTAGTTATGGAGTCAATGAAACTACTGAATTAATTAAGTTGGCTGAATATGTAGGGCAGGACTACCCAGATTGTGTGTTTTTTGCAAGTAAATTAGTCTTTGTCGATGAAAGTTGGTGGAGCAGATTACTGCATAATAATACAGTAACTTTACTGCAACGTGAATTACACCTCCAAGGTAAACAAATGGTTATTCTCCCTATGAAGATCTAATTCTCTCAAAAAAAATTATCAAATTTAAGGATATTTTATGCGTGGATCACAATCCTATATTCACACCAGTAAAGAAATACCTAACGAAGCTGAGCTAATCAGCCATAAACTCATGCTTAGAGCCGGACTAATTAAACGTTTAGCTAGTGGCATTTATACTTGGATGCCCTTAGGCCTAAAAATTTTACGTAAAGTAGAAAAAATCGTCAGAGAAGAAATGAATCTGGTTCATGCACTGGAAATATTAATGCCAGCAGTCCAACCTGCCGAACTGTGGCAAGAATCTGGACGCTGGGAGTTTTATGGTAAGGAACTCTTACGCCTAAAGGACCGGCATGAACGAGACTTTTGCTTTGGGCCAACTCATGAAGAAGTAATCCTCGATGTAGTGAAAAAAGATATTCGGAGTTATAAACAACTGCCTATTTCCTTGTATCAAATCCAAACTAAATTTCGCGATGAAATCCGCCCACGCTTTGGAGTAATGCGCTCTCGTGAATTTATTATGAAGGATGCTTATTCATTTCATTCTGATTTTGCTTCTCTCATTACCACTTATAATGAGATGTATCAAGCCTATTTTAATATATTTACCCGTTTAGGCTTAAAGTTTAGAGCCATTGCCGCTGATACTGGTTCAATTGGCGGTACTGGTTCACATGAGTTTCAGGTATTAGCGGATAGTGGTGAAGATATTATTGCCTATAGTGATCAATCAGATTATGCTGCAAATATTGAGTTAGCTCAATGTATAGCTCAAAAAACTGGACGAAATAAGATAACTCAAAACTTAAAAAAAGTCGCAACCCCCACTCAGAAAACCTGTGAAGAAGTTGCAAAACTGTTAAACTGTCCGCTATCGAATACTGTCAAGTCTCTAGTTTTTGATGGAATTGATGGTAATCCAGTCCTAATATTAATTCGAGGGGACCATACCTTAAATGAAATTAAAGTGGGAAAACTCAGCCAATTAAATAATCCGTTAAGCTTTGCTTCTCACTCTAACATCCAAAAGCATTTTAATTGTCAACCTGGATTTATTGGTCCAGTTGGTTTTAATGGCACTATTATTGTTGACCATGCTGTAGCCGTTATGACTGATTTTATTTGTGGTGCCAATATTGATGGTTATCATCTAACTGGAGTAAATTTTGGACGAGATTGTAATGAACCAACTTTAGTTGCTGATATCAGAAATATTGTTGAAGGAGATATTTCGCCCGATGGCAAAGGAACCATTCGGCTGTGTCGAGGCATTGAGGTTGGGCATGTATTTCAATTAAGAACTAAATATTCTAGTGCTATGCATTTAAACTACCTGGATCAAAATGGAAAACCACAACTAATAGAAATGGGCTGCTATGGCATTGGTATATCTAGGATAGTCGGTGCAGCAATTGAACAAAATAATGATGCACATGGCATTATCTTTCCAGTTAATTTGGCACCTTTTGAACTAGTAATTACTCCCGTTAATTATGCTAAAAATGACAGTATAAAGCTAGGAGCTGAGAAACTTTATGCTACAGCTAAACAATTGGGTATCGATGTCCTTCTAGATGATCGAGAAGAACGAATCGGCTCCCTTTTAGCTGATAGTGAATTACTGGGTATCCCATATCGGATTGTAATTGGTGAAAAAACTTTCGTAAATAATCAGGTTGAATTTTATACACGTAAAAGTGGTGAAACTAAATTAATAAATTTTGATGAAGTAGTAAATTTAGCCCATGCAACCATACACCAAGAACAAATTTAGTCATCTATTTAACTTGCTACATAAGTTAGTTTACACTAGAATCTTATTGTTTGGCTTCATTTGTACACTACATAGTAGCATTGGAAATGCAGCTACTCAAGAA
>Ga0206796_1117_pt1 | contig 17086 bp, 6 predicted proteins | sample Alteio_BWOrgCont_68_FD_152895 | JGI IMG/M metagenome (GOLD analysis project Ga0206796, IMG submission 152895) | Enriched cells from forest soil in Barre Woods Harvard Forest LTER site, Petersham, Massachusetts, United States -... | ecosystem: Environmental > Terrestrial > Soil > Temperate forest > O...
CAATGCATGGGAGAGTTTTCGTTCAGATGGCCCTGAAGGAGGACGGGCGCGCGGTCATTGTTGCTGGCCGCGAGGAAATCGTGGATGCCGGCGGAGGCGAGGATCGAGGCATAGGACCAGGAGTACGAGGGAACGTCGGTGATGTTGGCGTAGTCGAAGGGAGTGCCGTAGCGGCGGCTGAAATCGGCGCTGGGATAGAGAGAGCGGATGAGCGTTTCAGCGGTGGGGAAGCCGGTGAGCAGATTGCTGGCCTGCGCGGGTATGAAAATCTGCTTTTGCTGGATGGCATGTATGAGGCGCTGCTGTTCGGCCGGCGTGCGCGTGTGCAGGAACTGCTCGAGGTTCCATTCGCCATCGGTGCTGAAACGGAAATCCGGATGCTTCGCGACGAGGTTCATCGCTTCGTCGAAGATGCGGCTCTGGATGACGGTGACCTTCGCCTGGTAGTCGGTGTAGCCCACGTCGAGGTGAACGTGGGGAACGACGTAGAGGGTCCACTTCTTCTGTGGCTCGAGGGTCTGCGTGAAGCGGTCAGTGCGATCGCCGATATGGATGGAGAGATGGGCGGGGGTTCCGGCAGGGAACTCGGCGACGGAGAAGCGGAGGCGGACTTCGCCGAAGGAATCTGAGGAGGCAATGGGCTGGTAGTAATGCTGCCCTGCGATTTCGAGATCGGCTCCGCCGGATCCGAGAGCGTCGGGTGAACGGAGGAAGACGTCGACCTTTTCACGAAGTGCGTTGCCGTCTCGAACGTAAAAGATTGTGGGTTCCATGGAGGCGGTCAGACGGCCGGAGAGTGCGGAGAGGCGGTCGAGTTCGATGGCGTCGTAGTTGAATCCGGCATCGGGCACGCCGGCGTCTGCTGTGGCGACAGCCTGGAGCGCGATGGTGTTGACGCCAGGTTGCAACGCATTGCCGGGAAGGTCGACGTCGACCGTCGCCTGGGAGTAGGCGGGGAAGAATGCGTCCATATTGTCGCCCATGGAGAAATCGAGGCGAGGATGGAGGTAGTAAGTGCCAGAGTGGCGGTTCACGATGACGCGGAGAGCGGGAACACTGGAGCGTTCGATGATGAGGGAAACGCGCAGACGCCAGGCAGGCGCGGGCTGGTCGAGATTGAACTGGATGGTGCGCGGGGCGGTGGCTGGATCCTCTTTGGCGTGCGGGAAAAGGGCAGGAGCGAAGCTTGGCCAGTCGCCGGGCTGGCTGGTTCCGGGCTGGTAGACGACCGGATGCGAGGGCGTGTCTCCAGAGAATTCGGCCGAGGATGCGTCGAAGGTCCCGATGCGCCAGACGACGTCTGCCGTATTCTCGGGGGTGGTGGCGGCCGCGTCTGAAAGGGAAGCGAGAAGCAAAGCAGAGACCGCAAGAGCAACGGACCGGAGCGACATACAGACTCCTCGATGGCAACGATTCCACGTACCGAGCCATGGTAAGCCATGGGGGCGAAGGGGGCAGTGCGTGCGGAAATCCGGCGAACCAGCGCGAAAGGATACAGAGTCTGGGGTGAGTGAGGGGCTTCCGTGCGATCGCGGGAGTGACAGATCAGTTTCCCGACACACCGCTGAGTTCGGCGTGCCCGATGAGCGAGCCATCCTGCAGCACGACGGCTGTCCAGGGAGTCGATGTGTCCAGGATATGGGCATGCCAGATGATTTCCCTGAGGAGATGGGCGCCCAGGTCGACGGAAACGGTTTCGGGATCGGAGAGAGCCAGGTTATCGGTGCGAATCGTAAAGGAATGTTGCCCGGCTCCATCGACGGTGACGCGCACGACGATATTTCGCGGGTCGGCGACTGCGGACGATGCAGCGAACGCCACAGCATGCTCGCGGCGAAGGTCCACCGCATACGTGCCGCCCGCGAGAGCGGTGAGGGAAGTGCGCGTGGAGCCGTGTTCGATCCGGTAGCGGCCCTGGGGAATGGCTGCGCGGAAGGTGCCGTCGGTGGCGATGGTGGTCGTGAATTCCTGATGGCTGCTCTCATTAACGAGGCGGAGTGGGCCGGGGCTTCCGTGATCGGCGACTCCGCGCACGACCGCCGGACCGTTCAGATCGCTCATGAGCCAGATCCATTCCCCCGCGGGCTGGGTCCAGACTTCCTTGTAGGTCCAGCAGATTTGATTTGGCCAATAGGGCACATCACTGCTGCCCCTGGTCTCGATGCCGACCGGCAGCGCGCCGACCATCTGGCCGGAACGGATGCTGTAGAGCGGTGTCCAGTCGTAGCCTTCGCCGTACATGATGCTCGCCGAGAATGGGTTTCGACCGATAAGCCATTCGGCCTGCTGCTGGGCCAGGTCTTCATCGGCGAGGCTTCCGCGCAATTGCGCCGCGGCGGAGAGCCCCTTGGCCTGGGAGAGCAGAACGCTGGAGTTTCCGCGGAACTGAAACCATACCGGGTAGCGGCGCAGGTAAGCATCGCCGCCGAGGGGTAAGCCCTGTTTTACTTCCGCCTCGAACAGCTCGCGGCTGGCAGTTGCGAGCGGACGCCAGGAAGCGGACTCCGAAAGAAGCTTCGCTTCGCTGGTGCGATAGATTCCTGCGGGCAGCACGTTATAGGGGGCATCGGCAGAAGCCGCGGCCTGCTGATAATACTGCGCGTGGAGAACGATGGCGGAATACCACTGCATCCACTTCTCGTGATTGGGCAAAGCCTGGCACAGATGCGCGAGCGCGATGATGGGCTGTTCTTCTTCGCCCATGTGAAAGCGGTGGAAGAGATTTTTCCGGTCCGGGCCGGTGTAGAAGTAGCCGGTCAACGGAGTGCTCCACGGTTGGAGCTTGCGCTCCTGCGAGGCGAGAATCTGGTTCCCGAGAGCGACGCCCTCGTCGGCATAGAGCTGATCGCCGGTTGCCTGATACAAGTCGATGGAGGCGATGGCTCCGAAGGAGGCTCGCTCCAGATTGTCTTTTTGCCCGTAGACCTCGGGCACCGGCGGAGCGTTCTTCAGGCCCTCGACGGCGAAACGCCAGTCCTCTTCCGCGGTGGCGAGACTGCGGCGTGCCAGCTCGGGATCGTTTTCTTTGAGAACGCGGCTTGCCAGAGCTTCGAGCGCTGCGACGCGAAAATTCCATTCAGGATCGTTGACTGCCTGGCCGAAACGGTCGTCGGCGTCTCCCATGATGCCGTCGGTCCAGTAGCTGATCAGCTGGCCCGTGCTGCGGTAGCCGTCGCCGAAGCGCGTTTTGAGCACCCAGGTGAGGCCCCACTTCGCTTCTTCGATGACCCGGCTCCGCAGCACGGGATCCTCGTCCCGTTGTTGCAGCCGCTCGGCCAGCGTGAACAACGCATACGACATGGCCGGGGTGTTGCCGGTCGCACTCACGTCACCCGCGTCATGATAACCGCCGTTCACGACGATCCGCTGATCTCCGTGAACAGTGTAGTCATCCTGATGGCAGAGGCCGTGGATGCCGGGAATGATGGTACCGCAGCGCTCGCTGTACATGAAGTTGATGACTTTCCAGATGCTGTCGCGCCAGACGTCGTCGCCGATAGGGAAGGGGCGCGTTTCGGCGTCTCCGGCGCGGAGGATGTATGTGCCAGCACGATTGACGCTGGAAAAGTCGAGCACCTGGAAGTTGCCGAGACTGGTCTTGTTTTGCTGGACCGGGCCGGTGAGAAACACTTTTCCGGTGGCTGCTTCGACAAGGGAAAATTGTTGCGCGCGGAGGTTGCTGGCCAGGGCAGTTTTTGTGGAGCCGGAGGTGTATCCGGCATGACTGAAGGCGATCTTCCCAGGCGCGACGTCCCAGCCTTCGACGTGATCGGGCGTCACCTGCTGCAATTCCAGATCGTCGATGTAGAGCACAGTCTGGTCGCCGGGATCGGGGAACATCTTTGGCAGGGCATAGCCGAAGCTGAGGCCAGTGATCTTATCCCGGTCGAGCGGGGTGATTTCCCACACCACATGGTTCCACTGGCGATTCGTCAGGGGGATCGAGTCGTCGCGGCCTTCATTCTGGTCGTCCGGCAGGAGATGTGCGCCTTCATTGTGAAGGGTGAGATTGATGGAAACAGCGGGAGCGCCGTGGATGTCCGGATAGACCCAGGCCGAAATACGGTTGTACGGGCTCCAGTCTTCGGACGGGAAGTTGCGCGTCGCAACCAGGTCCTGCCAGTCTCCACTGCCATCGACGCGGCCGATGTTGTCGGTAGAGGCGATGCGGATCGAGTGCTCTCCCTGTTTGACCTGAGCCATCGACAGAGTCATGGAGCCCACGCCCTGGAACGACCAATGCGCAAGGTCTTCCATGCTGTCGAGCACGCGGGAGCGCAGGACTTGCTTCTGCAGGAGACGGTATTCAGCGCCGTCCGTGGATGCGGGCTGCATGGGAATTGAGGGAGGCGATTGTTGCGCGCACAAGGGAAAAAGACTCAAAGACAGAACAAAAGCCAGGATGAAGAGAGCTTTCAACATCGCCTGCGGTGGATTTGCTGAACGAGTCCACAGATTCATCCGTGCGTCGCCTCCAGGGATGCGCAGGGGTGTGTTCAAAGCTGCATTCGCAGTTTCGCGCGGGTCGCGGCATGGGCGACCAGCAGCATCGCTACGGTGAATGCCAGGGCGCGGAGAATTCCGGGCCAACCGTGATTCCAGTGGTCCAGAAGCCAGGCCGTTCCGGTGAGTCCGGCGAGGAAGTAATACAGGTCCGGAATGAGGTAGGTGAGGAGTGTATTCGAGCCAGCGGGCCGCACAAGCCATGCCCAGCGGGTTTGCTTCTTCACATCGCAGAGCCAGTACAGCAGCGTGAAGAGAACGCAGCATGCGGCGACTGTCCACAGAGCCCACGTGGGCGTGGCGCGAATCTTGGAGATGCCGAGCGGCCGGAGAAACCAACCGGCGATCAAGGACACAATGCCCATCAGGACGCCAAGTGACATCTTCCGGGCCGAGGTCATCGGGCGCTCTCCATCGAGAAAGATGAGCGACATGACGATACCGGCCATCACGAGGCTGGCCATCGCCCCGTTGTCAAAGGGATTTTCATAGATCGTCACATGCGCGAGCGGGATCCAGTGAGCGCAACAGGCGGCGTTGTAAGCCACGAGCACGATCAGCCATGCCACCGGCGCGAGTCGCCATCGACGCGTTGGCACGTAGAGCAGGCAGACGGCAAAATAGGTGAGGCCAATGAGGCCGAGAATTTCCGGGTAACCGAACCTGATCCATGCTTCGCCGCCGTGGGCAGAACGGCGAAAAATAGCGAAATCAAAGACGATGAGCGCGGCTCCTGCACCTCTTAGCGCAGTCACCAGTCTGGGATTGAGACCGCTGTAAACATTCCACAGCAGGATCGCTCCGGTGAGTCCGAGGAGCGCCCAGAGATCCCCGGAGAGGTGCATCTTCGCTCGATCGCAATGGTCCGCGTTGGCAAGAATCAAACCAAGAACCAGCAGGGCCAGTGAACGCAGTGCGATATGCAGCCAGAGTCGACCGATCGACGGATCGCGCCTGAGGCGCTGCCGCACCGCAATCGGCAGAGACATGCCGACGATAAAGAGGAAGGCAGGGAACACCATGTCGACATAGGTCATGGCGTCGACGCGGGCCGGCATGTGGTACGTCCACTTGCTGAGACCGTGCACGCTGTCCAGATCGTTGACGAAGATCATCACGGCCATGGTGATGCCGCGAAAGATGTCGATGGAGACGACGCGAGTCGAAGTGGTCTGTCCAGCGATGCCGGTGGACGGAGAAACCGGAGATGTCGAGATCATTGCCCGCTCCCGCTGATCTGCGTACCGCCGTAAAAGGCTCGATCGATGGTATCCAGCAGCGCTCCCGATGCATCGCCGCCGTATTCCCAGAACATCACGCCGCCGAGTTGGTGCTTTTGAACATAGCCGCATTTCAGGGCAAGCGATTCTGGATCTTCATAGGAGACAAACTGCGCCTTCTCTTCGTTGTAGAGATATGGCACCGACGCGGAAGCATCCCAGTAGCGCGTGAAGCCGTGGTCCAGCATGTTTGCCACGATATCCCGGTAACGCGCGTAGGCGTTCGGCACAGGCGAGCCGGGCTGGAAAAGCCCATGATTCGTGGACGCGACGTTTCCCCACACATGACCGTAAAAGGGGACACCCAGAACAAGCTTGCGCGCCGGTACTCCTGCATTCTCAAATTCGCGGATCGACGCGTCTGCCGAGACTCGCTCGGGATCGGCCGGATCGATATAAAGGGGCGCGTGGTTCCCGGTAGTCTTCTCGCTGCCCGGCTCATAGTAGTCGTAGGCCATCAGATTCACGGTATCGACGAATTGCGCAACGCGGCGCATCTCAGTGTGGTCGAGGAATTCCTGAGAGGCGCCGGCCGCAACGGTCAGCAGCAGAGGGCGTCCCAGCCTGCGTTGCTCCTGGTCGAATCGTTTCCTCATTTCCTGCAGCAGCAGGGTGTAGTTGTGTTGGTCCTCCGGGCGGAAGCGATTCCCGGCGCCGATCTGGGCCGGATACTCCCAGTCGATGTCGAGGCCATCGAGTTGGTAGCGATCGATGAAAGCCACCACACTCTCGATAAATTGCGATCGGCTCTCCCGAGTCAATGCCATGTCGGAGAAGTTCCCTGACCCGAGCCATCCACCGACGGAAACCAGCACCTGCAGCGACGGATTCTCGTGTTTGAGCGCGACCAGCGCGGCGAGGTTCGGCGGGTCGACGGGGCTTTCAGTCACGATTCGGCCGTTCTGGATGAGGGCGAAGGCGTAATTGATGCGGGTCAGCTTACGCGCCGCGATTTCGCCTGGTTCGAGTGTGCGATCCCGGGGAAAGATATACGCGATGATCTGCGGTTCAGCTGCTGCACGAGAGTGATGTTGCGGGGGCAGAGCCCGCACGGAGAGGGCAACCGCGAACATGCTGAGCACCCTTAGCATGAGCCGGAGATTGCCGGTTCGCCATCGCGGAATGGTTTGCAACTCGCCTCTCTCAGGACGCTGGAATCACACCCATGATGGCACGAACCCCGAGGTTGCGCCTGGCCCTGCACTCTACTTTTCGGCATAACCGTGCAACTGCGGTCCCACGAGGTTTGAAAACGCGTAGTCCTCTCCGAGGTCTCCGTCAATCGTCCAAAACATCGCCCCAATCATTCCAGGATATCCGCCCGGCCGACGCAGTTTGTACGTTACCCCCGCCGGAGCCTTCCCCGTGATGAGGTACTGCATCGCCCCACTCACCCCTTGCGGCGTCGCCGGCCCGACCAGGAACCCCACCGCAACCTTGTCCGCCGGCACCGGCGGAAAGAAATCTCCAGCACGTTCGCCCACGGAAAATCCGTGCAGAAGTAACTCCGTCATCGCCGCGTCGTAATCCACCGATCCCATCTGATAGACCTCTCCATCGAGGCCCTCCAGCGGAGGCGTGTTGTAATCCTGCGCGTCCACAAAGGTCAGCATGTCGCGCACACCCCACAGCAGCGGCAAATAGGTTCCGAACTGCCCACCGTAGCTCGGATATCCTGCCGGAATCTGCGTCCCTTCCGGAACCAGCGTCAGCAAGAACTGCGGTCCGAGGTGCTCGCGCAGCTGGTGCAACCCCGTAATCAGATTCACTACCGACGGCGTTTTCGGATGCCGGAAGTCCGTGTCTCCCGGATCCAGCACCAGCGAAGGCGACTCGAAGTCCAGATCGATTCCGTCAAATCCGTACTCCGTCACAATCTGCGTCACCGAGTTTACGAAGTTCGGGATGCTAGACGTCTGCGCCAGCGTGAAATACTCCCCGCCGCCGCCCAGAGAGATCAGCACCTTCTTCCCCTGGCTCTTCAGAACCGCAATGTCGTCTTTCATCTGCGCCAAATCGAGTCCCGGCCGCACGTGCAGTTTCAACGTGCCTTCCGGAGCCTGGTGGTTTACGTCCGCAAACGCCACGATGATCACGTCCCACTGCGGCGACACATCGCGGAGCCGCAGAATCGTCCCCTTCGGCCCGCTTCCGGTCCAGTACCCAATCAGCTCGTGTCCGTTCTTCGCTCCCGCTGACGGAACCGCCGCGACCGCGGGCGGAGGCGCGGGTTCATTGATCGCTCCTGCAGCCGGAGGAGTATAAGCAGGGCACGGAGTCGCCGCGGCCTGCAACATTCGAGTATCCGGAAAGCTGTACGGCCCTGCTTCCGCCGTGTACCACCCCATCAGCGCCACATCGGCCACATGCCACGCCCCGCCACGCGCATGCACCAGCGTCGCCGGTCCAGCCGGCAGATCGCTTCTCTCATTCGTACCGAGCGGATCCTGCAGCACGTACCGCGTTGCCGGACTGTCGCCGCCACAGCCGCGATGTTCGGCGCCGCCTTCCATTGCGGGCCACGTCCACGCCGGAACGACATTCTCCGCCGCCGGCAGGGGCTTGCGGAACGCCAGGTGAAACAGTGGGTCGTGCAGTGGGTCGTTCACCCACTCCGCCAGTTGCTCCGTCAGCGGCTGCACGTCCCGCTCTTCCACCAGCGGCGGCGTCGCTCCCAAATACGACCCCAGCACAAACGAATTACCCGTCGCCGCGTCCACCCCGTGCGTGCCCCACGAGCAGCACACCGTCGCATCGCCGTAGGTGTAATACGCCGTGTTCCGCGTCAGCAAGAGCACCAGCTTCCCGTCCTGACGCGGAATCTGCTGGAAGATCGCTCGCTGCACAAACTCCACATCCACCATCGCCAGCCGCGTTTGGGTCCGCTTTGACGTGAGCACGTATCCGTATCCCGCCGGGATCTTCACCGTCACCGGATGCACCTCCGGCTGTCCCAGCAGCGTGTGCCATCCGCCCGAAGAGCCACTGACCGTCGCGCGAAGCATGGCATCCATATATTGCGTCAGTGTCGTCCCAAACACCGCCTTCGAGAACACCGGCGACCGCAGCACCGGCGGCACATCCCCCGCGGCATCCAGCGTCAACGGCTTGCCGGCGGACTCAAACTGGAGACGGACCGGCACCAGCACTGTCGGAATTACCGTTGTCCCGCCCTGCGCCGGATCGCGTCCCGGCAGCGTCATCGAGGCCTGGCCCGCGCTGTATCGGAACGTCGGCGCCGTCCCTTGCCCGTACCCCACACCAGCCGAAAACGCCAGGCATGCAGTTAACAAAAAAACAGCAATTCTCATCAGGAGACGATCATAGCGTGTTCGCCCTGAGCGAGAGGTCCGTCTGGCCGACCCAGGTCGAAAGTTGTCCAGCGTCACCAAACGAGGGCGTTAGGCAGGCAGATTGCGGCGCAGCAGGGCTCGATCTTACGACTTCCACCGTGCGTTATTCTGAAGGTATAAGAAGTAGCTGACGGGTCGCGCTATTCGTTGCGAAGGCACGTCACTGGATTTGTTTTCGCTGCCCGTACAGCAGGAATACCGGTGGCGAGCAGAGAGACTGAGATCAATAAAAGCGATACCGCCACGTAGGTGTCCGCGTCATATTGCAAGACGCCGAACAACAAGCTTTGGATGAATCGGCTAAGAATCAATGCACACACTACGCCTGCAATGACACCACAGGACGTCAGCAGCATGCCTCGGCGCACGATCATGCTGAGAATATCGAGGCGGGTCGCACCAAGCGCAATTCGTATTCCGATTTCGGGTAACGCCTGGTTGACCAAATAGGCGATTACGGCAAAGGTTCCGAGAGCAGCAAGAGTGAGGGAGACGACCGCAAAGAAGGCCAGGAGCCCCATCGCAAATCGCCGGCGAGCGAGCGAGTCGGCCCGGCGTTGCTGCATGGACCGAATGGAATAGACAGGCAGGCCGGGATCCAAATCATGAACCGCCAGCGTTACCGGACCAGCCAGACCTGAAGGATTTCCGGTTGTGCGGAGCACCACGTTCAAATCTCGCGTTGGATACTGCAGGTGCGGAAGGTAGAGCGCGATGCGGGAGCCGGAGTCGAGAGTGTATTGCTTCACACGACCCACGACTCCGATGACGGTCACCAGCGGACCATTCGCTGAAACAGCATCCAGGCGGATTCTCTTGCCCACCGGATCCTGACCTGGCCAAAATTGAGCGGCCATTGAATCGTCGACGATGACGACCTTCGGGGTCATTGCATTGTCGTTTTCAGTGAAGAACCTTCCACGGATCAGCGGAATCTGCATTGCCGTGAAATAATCTCCCGCCACCACTCGCTCATCCGCATTGATGAAGTTCTCGCCTAGAGGAAGAACTTGTCCTTCGACGGTAATGGGACCCCATGCGTACATCTCGCTCAACGGCAGCGAGGTAATTCCGCCGGAGGTGGTCACTCCAGGAATGCGATCCAGTCGATTCCAGAGCTGACGGTAAGTTTCAACCACCTGGTGACGGTCAGCGTACCGAACACCTGTCATGCTCAATCCGAAAGTCAGCACGCGATCCGCGTTGAATCCTGGGTAAACGTCCAGCAAAGCTGCGAAGCTCCGAGTTAGTAACCCGGCGCCCACCAGCAGAATCACGGAGAGAGTTACCTCAGAAACCAGCAGGAGCTTGCGCAAATTGCCACCACGCCCCCACAAAGATCCAGCATCCGATGCGTTGCGGCCCATACTCTTCAAAGTCGAGTTCAGGTGGACGCGGGAAGAGCGTATAGCTGGAACGATTCCAAAAAGCAGTCCCGAAAGAAGTGACAGCAGCAAGGAAAACAAAAGCACTCGCCAATCGACAGAGATGTTCTGAACTCGCGGTACATTCACCGACCGCATCGACCGGAAGACGGCAACTGCCAGCGCCGCGAACGCTGTTCCGATTGCTCCGCCAGTTACTGCCAGCAGGGTGCTCTCGGTGATGAGTTGGCGGACTACCCGCCCTCGTCCGGCGCCCAGTGCGGTGCGTACGGCAATCTCCTGCTGGCGCGCGACGGCCCGTGAGAGCAACAGATTTGCCAGGTTCGCGCAGGCAATCAGCAGCACAAAGCAAGCCGCGCCCAGCAGCACCATCAGCGGACGTCGGGCATCGCCCACCACCTGCTCGAGCAAGGGCACAATCGCGAATGTCAGGTCTCCATTCGGTGGATAGTGATCAGGGTGGTCGTGGCGCAGCCTGGCTGTGATTGCGTCCATCTCGGCGCGAGCCTGGGTTAAGGAAACGCCACGCCTGAGCTTGCCAATGATGTTGTAGTCTTCGCGATCCCGGTTGACTGCGGCGCCGGCATCGAGCACAAGCGGAACCAGGACATCTGCCTGCTCTGCGCCCCCCAGTGTGGGTAACACCTCGCGGGGAAGAGCAAAGTCTCGCGGCAAAACTCCAACCACCTCGTAACTCTTGCCATCCAGCGTGATCGACTTGCCCAGAACTCGCCGGTCAGAGTTATACCGCCGTGTCCACATCCCGTGACTTAAAACAGCCGTGGGCGCGTGACCGGGGGCATCTTCTGACGGAAGAAACAGTCGGCCAAGACCTGGCTGAACTCCAAGCATCGCCAAAAGATTGCCCGACACGTGAATGGTCCCGACGCGCTCCGGATCGCCGTCGCCCGTCAGATTTTCGTTGCCGCCGATGGCAAGGGCAACCTGCTCCAGTCCGTGGTGGCCGTTTTTGATGTCGAAATACTGCGCGGTAGAAAACCAGTCCTGAGCAATGTCGAGTCCCGGTGAACTGTTCCATAGAATCACGAGCCGTTCAGCGTCCAGATAAGGCAAAGGCTTCAGCAGGAGTGCATTCACGACGCTGAACACCACAACGGTAACTCCCACGCCAATGGCGATGGACAGCACGGCAGCAACGCTGAACGTCGGGTTCTTCAGGAACACGCGCAAGGCGAAACGAATATCCTGCAAGGTTTTGCTCAATCATTCCTCCTGCTTAGCGAAAACGGCACGCCGACCGATCGCCAGTTCCACCGGTTCCCCAAATTCTCGCACGGGAGCAGGCTGAGAACCATGTTGATCGGCGGAGTCAGCGCATAGGTGATTGAGTATTCTTACCGCTCGCTGCTGGCGTTATGGTGCCGTAGAAGCACACTCGCTTTCCCATGGTCTCCGCCCACGCGAAAGTTAATAACAGGCTCTAACCACAGATGCGGAGGCAAGCAGCGTCGCAACGCAGACGAGCAGTACGCTTTCAGTTTTGGACGTCGCCGAGCCGCCCAATAAATCCCCAGCCGCCGCCGATCTCACTCACCGCCAGCATCAATTCGTTTTTCCCCTTCTTCAGGGGCAGATAGACGGCATCGTCCTCAACGTTGACGATGCCCAGAAAGGTGGAATCGCGAAACGCCTGCGCGCTCCGGCCGCGGAAAAGAATCTGGCCGTTGAGAAAGACACTAACCTCATCGCTGTATCCGAGGTTGAGCTTCCTCACCTCGTCGCGATCTGAATTGATCGTGGTCTCTGCATAGACGACTTTCATTCCCGGTTGCGGCTGCAGACGCGTGGAAAAATCCTTCTCAAAGGTAGCGAGTACTCCGGGAGCTTCGCGATAACGATTGATCACCACCAGGCCAGGCGGCTCCGCCTCCACGTCCTGCCACACCATCGCCGCGCGCTCAGCGGGCGTGAGTGGAAGCTCCAGGTTCCGCGCGTTTGCGTCCAAGGATGGCGACAGCTTCCATTGCGTCAGGGCGCCCGCCGGCATGGGAGGCAGATGCCGCTCCCAGGGAACGCCGGGCGTTGCCTGTATTTCGAAGTTCGAGAAGCAGGTGGGGTCGCGCGGGACAAATAAGGCCACCTGGCCTGTTTGCATGCCGCTCTTCAGGTCATCGACCACCAGCGCAGGCTTGTCCATGTCGTTCACATACAGTCTTGCCTGCGCCCCCGCGACGGCCAGGCGCAGATGAAACCACTGATCCATCGGGATGTCGAGACCGCTCGTAAAACCTGGGCCATTGTAAAGTTGCCACGTTGCCTCGTGCTGGATGATCGGCGTGTACTGGATAGCGTCGGGAAACCCGGATTTGTGCGGGCGGAGATAGACCCACTCGCCATTCTCGCCTTTGTCGTCGACGCGGAACTGAATTCCCATGAATCCGCGTTTGCGCGTGGTCGTGACGTCCATGTCCATCACCGCATCGCGCATCACAAAGTCTTTCAGCACCGCCGCGCCGCCATCGAGCAGCAGACACTTTCGCCCCTGGGTTTCCGTCACCTTCGCGTTCCCTTCCAAATCCCACCGCGGGGAATCAGGGGGAATGGAAAGAGCTGGGGTTTGCGCCTTCACCGCCAGAGTTCCGGTCAGGATTGTCGTCATCAGGAGCATGGACGCTGCCTGAAATGTATGGAAACTCCGTCCCATTGGTTCTCCGGGTTTTAAGGCTCAGCGTTTCTTGTGCGCCCGAGTATAAAAGTCGCGTCCGTCGGCTTGTTCCTGTTTGTGACGAACCACCGATCCAATGACAGAAACCGGTGCTGAATCGGCGCGTCGCGACGCTATCGCATGCATCGACAGCGCAACGAATCCTTCGTGATGCCGGTCCTTTCGTCCGCAAGTCCGATCTACGATTTGCCATACCTCACGAATGATGTGGCCGTTCGGAGGTGGACCCACCTGGCTATTCGGCATGTGATTCAGCATATCCATCACAAAATTGGTACGTTTCATCCCAAGTTTCGCAAACCGGGATCGATGGGCACGGATTATCCAGAATTCGGAAAGGTGAGTGGGCACCTCCTTTCAGAATTCCTTTCACCCCTCAGTACGGGCGCAGCTTCGTCACGTTTACTGTCGGTCTTCCTCGACTTCTGCCGCTGCTCGTCACATGTTGGCGCTGTTGGACCCGTTGGGTCCGCCAAGTGCAATGCCTTTCAACAGAGGTCCGTGACGCAAACACAAAGGCTCGCCGAGGTTTCCCCGAAACACGGTTGCAGATCGAAACGATGGAGACGGACCTGAAACAGCTCACCTGAACTGTTCGCCTGGCGAAAACCCGAAGGAGAAAGTATGAGACGCAGCACCGTACTTGCAATGATGGTGAACATGGGATTGATCTGGCTCACTCAGATTCCGACGGCGGGCGCACAGAACGTATATGCCGCTATTCACGGAACCGTCAGCGACCCCACCGGAGCCCTGCTGGCAAATGCCGAGGTCACCGTGGTCAATACAAGCACCAACATTGCGACGAGAACCACTTCGGACAGCAAAGGATATTTCACTCTGCCGCAGTTGCAGGTGGGCGGACCGTACAGCGTGACCGTTACAGCGGCGGGATTCAAAAGTTTCACGCAGAGCGGCCTAACTCTGAATGTGGATGACAACCGCGACGTCGATGCCAGGCTGGCCGTGGGCTCGGGCAATACGACCGTTACCGTGTCCGCCGCCTCCATTCAGGTCGAAACCGCAGATACTCAAATCAAACAGGTGATGACCGCCGAGCAACTTGAGGAGATTCCGCTCGAGGGACGTGATCCGGCCGGCCTGCAAAAGCTCGAGCCTGGCGTCGTTGAATCTTCTGACCGCTTTGGATCGTTTGCCACCGACGGCAGCCAGAGCCCCCAGAACGAATACCTGCTGGACGGAGTTGACATCAACGACGGGCCATTGCAGGACGAAGGCATCCAGGTCAACCCAGACGCCCTGCAGGAAGAAAATATCATCGTCAGTACTCTCAATCCGGAGTTTTCCAGGAACTCGGGCGCCATCATCAATCAGATTGTGAAGGCCGGCTCGAATGAGTTTCACGGAAATGCATTCGAGTTCTATCGCGATACCTTCATGAACGCCACGCCGTACTTTGCCACGACCACGCCAATGTTCCACCAAAATCTTTACGGGGGCACGCTGGGAGGACCCATACTCCGGAATAAGTTGTTTTTCTTTTTGGGGTATCAGGGATTCCGGACGGTAACGGGCGCCTCTTATGCCTCCCCGACCCTCAGCAGCGCGGATTTCACGGGCGACTTCACGGGCGACCAGAATTACGCAACCGGTGGAACCAACGGTTCGGCAGGAGGCAGTCCGGGATCCGGCCTCTCGTCTAATCCGGTTCCTTTCAGCCTTTCCGGAACGGGTTGCGCTCCTCCCATGAAATGGAACGAATGTTTCCCCACCGGCAGCGTCAGCGTTAGCCCCGGAAACTGGAATTCGATTTCCGCGAATGCGACGACAAAATATATCCCTCAACCTAACCTCGGTAACTTCTATCAGTTCAATACCGATGACACGCTTGCGTCAGATCAGGGGATTGTCCGCGTTGACTACACACCGACGCAAAAAGACACCGTGTGGTCGTCGACCATATTTCAATCGGATCCATCGGTGAACACGCTTTCGTTTGGCGGGGGCGACTTCCCGGGCTTCGGGATGGTGAACGCACGGCACTTCAAGATTGCGAACGCGGCGTACACCCGCACATTCAACGCAAACACTTTGAACGAACTCAGGATCGGGTATTACCGGTTTAACTATGCTGACGTTGTACCGCAACACCCCGAACTCCCCAGCGCATACGGTTTTGCAGGCATATCGCCGCAGAACACCGCGCTGCCCGGTTTTCCCTATGTCGGAATTGGCAGCTTCTACATCGGCAACAGTTACGAAGGCCCGCAACCGAGGCTCGATTCCAACCTGAGCTTCGGCGACAATTTCACCCGAGTTGCTGGAACGCATACTCTCAAATTCGGCGCGTCGTACGAGCAATTTCGCGTCGATAACCTGTTCTCGTATCTCAACAACGGCTACTTTTATTTTGCGGGCGGCACGCTCGGCGGAGGTCTCTATTCTTCGGGCGATCCCATCCTGGACTTCGAGCTTGGCATCCCTGACGGGTACCAACAAACCAGCAACGGCGCTATCAACACCCTTGCAGCTGAGACCTACGCATATGCCCAGGATAGCTGGAAGGAGAGTCCGAACCTCACCATCAACTATGGTGTAGGGTGGGATGTCGAGAGCCCTAATCTGAATGATCAGTTTTCCGGCCTTGGGATCAACTGCTGGACGAACTCGAGCACCGAATCGAAGGTTTTTCCAGGCGCGCCGCCGGGACTGGCGTTTCCTGGCGATCCAGGGTGCAATCGTGCCGGTGGGCCAACTTCACACTACAATCGTTTCGGTCCGCGCGTCGGCCTCGCGTGGTCTCCTGCGTCAGGACCGTCCTGGCTGATCGGGCGCCCGGGCTCGCACGATTTCTCGATGCGCGCCGGCTACGGCATCTATTTCAACCGCGACCAGGAGGAACAGTCCCTTCAGAACCTGGAAGATCCGCCGTTTCTTCTAAGCTCGACCGGAGTCGCAGATGTCGGCGGCAGCCCGTCGTTCGCCGCGCCTTTTACCGACGTAACGGGCAATGGATCGATTGGGAACAAGTTCCCCTACGCGATTCCCACTCCCGGGGATACAAACATCGACTGGTCCGGACTCTATTATCTACTGGGTCTGGCGACATTCGATACGCGCTACAGCGTTCCTTACGCCGAAAATTTCAACCTCAATGTTCAGCGTTCGCTGCCGAGCAGCATGATTCTCCAGATTAGTTATGTGGGAACGATGGGCCACAGACTGGCGAGCTGGTACGACGGTGATGCGATCACCGCTGCAGGACATGCCGCCTGTCTTGCCGGCGCAGTGCCACCGGGCTTTCCTGATGTGCCAGGAGACAATTGCAATGACGGGCTCGCGGGATCCATCCACCAGTATTTTCCGCAGTTCACTGAAGATCCGGCAATTGTCCCAGGCACGGGGGGCGGCGCCATTCCCAGTCTGCCCAATGGCCTTCCCTGGTACAGGAGTGTCGCTCGCCAAAATACCGAAGATTCATCTAACTACAACTCGCTGCAGGTCAGTCTGATTAAGGCCCGAACGCACGGGCTGTATGCAACTCTGTCCTACACGTATTCACATGCCCTGGATAACGGATCCGGTTATGAGAGCACGAATGGATCGGGAGGCACGCTCGGTGTTGGACACACGCAGATTTACACCCCTGGCTTTGCCTATCTGAATTATGGTGATTCTGACTACGACGCCCGGAATCGAGTCGTCGGGTCGTACATCTACCGAATCCCGGCGGCTGGTTTTCTCGCGAGGAACTCATTCCTGCGCGAATCGATTGCAGGCTGGGAAGTCGCGGGCGTCACTGCTATCCAGAGCGGTTTCCCTGTCGGCTTCTCTGAGGGCGAAACACGCTCACTCTGGTGCGACGGATCAAGCTATTTCGGCTGCGGAGATGTTCCCGTCACCTCCAGCTTTCACCTC
>Ga0206796_1118_pt1 | contig 17029 bp, 19 predicted proteins | sample Alteio_BWOrgCont_68_FD_152895 | JGI IMG/M metagenome (GOLD analysis project Ga0206796, IMG submission 152895) | Enriched cells from forest soil in Barre Woods Harvard Forest LTER site, Petersham, Massachusetts, United States -... | ecosystem: Environmental > Terrestrial > Soil > Temperate forest >...
GCGAAGCCATGGCGATCGGCCGCACGTTTCAAGAGAGCCTGCAAAAGGCCCTGCGCTCGCTCGAAACCGGGCTCAACGGCCTCGACGAGATCGAGATCGAAGGGCTTGGCAAAGGCGACGACAAGAATGCCATCCGCGCCGCGCTTGGCAAGCCGACGCCCGACCGCCTGCTCAACATTGCGCAGGCCATGCGCCTAGGCCTGTCGGACGGCGAGATCCACGGCGTGTGCAAGGTCGATCCGTGGTTCCTCGCGCAGATCCGCGGCATCATCGAGACCGAGCAGAAGATCCGCCAGTTCGGCCTGCCCAAGACGCCAGGTGCCCTGCGTGCGCTCAAAGCGATGGGTTTTGCCGACCGGCGGCTCGATGCGCTGGCCGGTGCCGCGGAAGGCTCTGCCAGGGCAGCGCGCAAATCGCTCGGCGTGCGGCCGGTGTTCAAGCGCATCGATACGTGTGCGGCAGAGTTCACCTCGCCCACTGCCTATATGTATTCGACCTATGCCGCCCCCTTCGCCGGCATGCTCGCCGACGAGGCACGCCCCTCCGATGCCAGGAAAGTGGTAATCCTCGGCGGCGGGCCGAACCGCATCGGGCAAGGTATCGAGTTCGATTATTGCTGCTGTCATGCCTGCTTTGCCCTGTCGGACGCCGGCTATGAGACCATCATGATCAATTGCAATCCCGAGACGGTATCGACCGACTACGATACCTCAGACCGGCTCTATTTCGAGCCGCTGACATCGGAAGATGTGCTGGAGATATTGGAGGTCGAGAAATCGAACGGCACGCTGCATGGCGTGATCGTGCAGTTCGGCGGCCAAACGCCGCTGAAGCTGGCGGCGGCGTTGGAAGAGGCGGGCATCCCCATCCTCGGCACCACGCCGGATGCGATCGACCTTGCGGAGGATCGCGACCGCTTCAAGCGCCTGCTCGATAAGCTCGCTTTGCGCCAGCCCAAGAACGGCATCGCTTACTCGGTGGAGCAGGCTCGGCTCGTCGTAGCCGATCTCGGCCTCCCGCTGGTTGTGCGGCCGTCCTATGTGCTGGGCGGGCGCGCCATGGCGATCATCCGCGATGAAGCCACCTTTGACGACTACCTTCTCGGCACCCTGCCGCAGATGGTGCCGCCGGAGGTCAAGCTGCGCTACCCCAACGACAAGACCGGCCAGATCAACACGCTGCTCGGCAAGAACCCGCTGCTGTTCGACCGCTACCTCTCCGATGCAATCGAGGTCGACGTAGACTGTCTGTGCGACGGCAAGGATGTCTTCATTGCTGGCATCATGGAGCACATCGAGGAGGCGGGCATCCATTCGGGCGATTCGGCCTGCTCGCTGCCGCCCCGCTCACTGAGCCCAGAGACCTTGGCCGAGCTCGAACGCCAGTCGAAGGCCATGGCGCTGGCGCTCGACGTCGGCGGCCTGATGAACGTGCAATACGCCATCAAGGATGGTGAGATCTATGTTCTCGAAGTCAATCCACGCGCCTCGCGCACGGTGCCCTTCGTCGCCAAGGTCATCGGTGAGCCGATCGCAAAGATCGCGGCACGGGTGATGGCAGGTGAAAGCCTGGCGTCTTTCAACCTGAAGCCGAAGAAGCTGAACCATATTGCTGTCAAGGAAGCAGTTTTCCCGTTTGCGCGTTTCCCGGGCGTCGACACCGTGCTTGGACCGGAGATGCGCTCGACGGGCGAGGTGATCGGCCTTGACCGCGACTATGCGGTGGCCTTTGCTAAGAGCCAGCTTGGCGGCGGCACCAATGTTCCCACCGGCGGGGCGGTGTTCGTCTCGATGAAGGAAAGCGATAAGCCGCGCATCCTCGAATCGATCCGCATGCTGACCGGGCTCGGTTTCACTGTCCTGGCGACAGACGGCACCCAGCATTTCCTCGCCGAGCATGGCGTAGCCGCAACGCGTGTCAACAAGGTGCTGGAAGGACGTCCTCACATTGTCGATTCGATCAAGAATGGCGGCGTGCAACTGATGTTCAACACTACCGAAGGCGCCCAAGCACTGACGGACTCTCGCTCGCTTCGTAGAGCCGCCCTCTTGCATAAAGTCCCATATTACACCACTCTCTCTGGTGCAGTGGCGGCAGCACAGGGCATCAGAGCCTATATGGGCGGTGACCTGGAAGTGCGGGCGCTGCAGTCATATTTCGACGCGGTTGCCTGACCCGCAAATGGGCGGTACCGCAACTTTGCAACGATGATGCGACCGTCACGCAGGATTTGGTGTCCGGCGTGCGCGTTTCTTTTGCGTTTGGAAGAGAAGACGAAAAAATGGACAAGATCCCGATGACGCCGGCAGGTCATGCTGCGCTCGAGGCAGAATTGAGGGAACGCCAGCAGATCGAGCGGCCGCGTATCATCGCGGCGATTTCCGAGGCGCGTTCTCATGGCGACCTTTCCGAAAACGCCGAATATCATGCGGCCAAGGAAGCCCAAGGCCACAATGAGGGCCGCGTTGCTGAGCTGGAGGACATATTGTCCCGCGCCGAAGTGATCGACGTGACCAAACTGTCCGGCGACACCGTCAAGTTTGGTGCGCGTGTCACGTTGATCGATGAGGACACCGAGGAACGCAAGACCTATCAGATTGTCGGGGAGAGTGAAGCAGATGTTCGCTCCGGCAAGATCTCGATCGGCTCGCCCCTGGCGCGTGCGCTGGTTGGTAAGAAGCAGGGCGTTTCCGTCGAGGTGAACACGCCCAAAGGCCCCAAGGCCTATGAGATCGCCAACGTCGCCTGGAGCTGAGGCATCGAGAAATCGAGGGTAGTTTCCACCCTCTGCCTGGATCGTGCTCTCGCTTGAAATTGATCCTGCGTGATCGGCTGGGATTACGAAACGCCGCATTTCCGCCGGGAATGCGGCGTTGTTGTGTTTGGCGGCCGCGACGCGTATTTCGGGAAAGTTGATTTTGGAGAATTTATATGTCGAGTCGCATTGATCGCCGGGCCTTTCTTTCCTTGGGTGCGATGTTCGCGCTAACAGGCTGCGCAACCGCCTTTACCGACAATCCGGCAATTCCGATCATTCGCAGCGTGCACGTTAGCGGCCACCAGAATCTATGGGTGGTCAACATCAGTCCCTATGTTGAACGCAACCTCGTCCGCCTGCTGGGCAACCGTTACCAGCCGGGCGCCAAGGGCGGCGCGACGCTGCAGGTGGAACTGACGGGCATTTCGTTTCCGATCTCAGACGGTGCCTTCGGCTCCGATTCGGTGGACTCACTCGAAGGGCGGGTCACTCTGGTGTCGGCTTCTGGCGGAGTGCTCAAAAGCTTCCCGCTCCTAGCCAGCACTGCCTCTGTCGACTCGGAGGCTGAAGTCCCCGATCCGACACCGCGCCGTTACGATTGGATGGCGAGCAGCTTCGCTTACTGGACACTCAGTAAGCTCACCTGAGTGGCCGGGAACACGGACTTGCAGTCCGCCTCCTCCTTGCCTTCAAGCCTGGCGCGTCCAAGCTGTCAGCGCTAGCCAGACAGCCTTGTAGGAAAGGTGCCGGTCAGGAGACCGGCACGCCGCGAAAGACTGGTCCTTTGACCGCCAAAGGGCACGTGTTTGATAGAACGCAGTGGGAAAGTCCACGCTTCCAGTCAGGATGGCTCATGCGGTCTCGCTGAGATCCAGTTCGAGGGGAACGATCGGATCGTCCTTGATGGAGCGCAGGGCTAGCGCGGTCTTGACATTGCGGACCGCCGGCGCGGCTGTCAGTTCGGCGACGAAGGCCTGGAAGGATCGCAAATCGCGAGCCACGCATTTGAGTACGAAATCCACATCGCCCGATAGCATCCAACACTCGCGCACCAGCGGCTGGTTCCGCACGTATGATTCGAACGAGGTGAGATCGGCTCCAGCCTGGGAGGTCAGGTTGACCATGGCAAACACGGTTATTTCGTAACCAAGCGAGGACTCATCCAAAAGGGTGCGGTATCCCTTGATCACACCGGCATCTTCCAGGGCCCTGACACGGCGCAGGCACGGCGGAGCGGAGATGCCGACGCGCTTGGCCAATTCGACATTGGTCATGCGGCCATCGGCCTGAAGTTCTTGAAGGATTTTCCAGTCGACGGCGTCAAGGCGTGCGCGCACGTTAGAGCTTTCCGGTTGCGAACGGGTAGCGTTCCCTAAACTGCCCCAAGAAGGCAAGCAAGCATCTTTGTTACGCGATCCTCCTTGCCCGGCGCAAGAAACTTGCGCACCCTCGTTCGTTCCGGCGGCCCGAGGCGAGCCGTTGATCGCAACGTGGAGGGAGCGATGACTCTGACAATCAGTCGTGTCGTGCCGATCCTGCGCATCTACGATGAGCGCAAGACGCGCGAATTCTATCTGGATTGGCTCGGTTTTGTGGTCGATTGGGAGCACCGTTATGATAATAACGCGCCCCTGTTCATGCAGGTCTCGCGTGCCGGCCTGGTGCTGCATCTGAGCGAACACTACGGCGATGGTACACCCGGCTCGCAGTTCAGCGTCCACATGACCGGCCTCGACGAATTGCATGCCGAACTGATCGCCAAGGCCTATCGCTATATGCGCCCGGGCATTGAGAAGATGCCCTGGAACGCCCGTGTGATGCGAGTGATCGACCCGTTCGGCAACCGCATCCACTTCACTGAGTTTCTCGAGGCGAAATCGGGTTAGGCGTCGCGGCAAGTCCGGACCGGCGGGTAGGTAATGGTGCAGCATCGCGATATGCACGGGAGAGCGCGTCCCTGCCTCTAATCCACCAGTTCGAATCGTGCCGAGACGGAAACGCTGAGGGTGCTCTGGCCCGCCTCGATTGGCACCGCGTCCGCCTTCATCGCCCTGGCGCGATAGAGGCCGCCGCCTATGGGACCGGTGCTTTCGGTAAGCTCGATCAACTTGCCGAGCTTGAGGCCGGAAGCTGTTGCGTAGATCTCAGCCTTACGCTTGGCATCCTCGAAAGCGGCCTTACGGGCCCCGTCGAGCAAGGCGGACTGGTTGGACACATCGAACTGCACACCGTCGATGGTATTGGCGCCGGCTGAAACAGCCTTGTCCAGCATGTCGCCGAGTTTCGGCAGGTCGTGCAAGGTTACATTCACCGTATTGGACACGGTGTATCCCGTGATCGTTGGCCCGACATCCGAACTTGAAATCGAACTGTCCTGCGGCCGCTGGATGTTGGGGTGAACCGAAAAGCCCGAGGTCTGCAAATCCTTGGCGTCGATGCCGTCTCCCTTCAGGGCGGAGATCACGTCGGCTGTTGCCTTGGAGTTGGCAGTGAGAACATCACGGGCCTCTTTACCTGCGCTTTCGACACCAAGTGTGATGAGCGCCACGTCAGGGCTGGCGCCAAACATGGCTTCCCCGTTGACGGAGATCGATCGCCTGTTGTCGTCGGCATAAGCCAGCCCTAACGAGCCCGCGAGCAAGAAGGCGGCAAGGGTGGGGCGGGCAACAAGTGAGGCAAGCATGCGAGGAGCTCCGGAAAGGCGCGAATGCGATGCGAAAGGCTTGCAATCTATCACGGCGGCATCATGACGCCGCGATGGCATTGAACCCAGGCGAGACTCTGCCTATAGATGCGCCGTCTGGCACAGCCGGGCCTGTAGCTCAATGGTTAGAGCCGGCCGCTCATAACGGTCTGGTTGGGGGTTCAAGTCCCTCCGGGCCCACCAGATTTTTCCCTTTGAAATCATATCATTAAGTTAGGGCCTTTGGGGCACCCACAGGCCCCCAAGGGGTTACGGTACTTTTACGGTACGGATTGGGCCCCGGAGCCCGCGATTGGAAGCATCTATGAACGCTACGACCTCAGAGGATCGATCGTACCATTCGCCGCGAATGTGGGAACTGGCGAACCGGGCGTGCAAGGCGTCCTTTTCCGCCTGATCTGCCCATGCCGTGAACAAGATTGTCAGGGGAAGATATGACCCGCGCTGCAACGCGAGGAAGTTGCTCGCGAACAATTCCGGCTGCGAAGCACCGATGTTCACGGGCTGCCCTGGCTGGTCGGCAGTGATGAAATAGACAATCCATATCATATCAGCCTTCGCGGGCACCGCCGTGAGGCCGGCGTCATCGCTGAAGTTCCGGCCGAGGTACTCGCGGAAAATCTGCTCGGCCTCGTGTCTTTGATCCTCGTGCGCCCCGGTAGCGACCCGCTTGTCCCCGATCACCATGTTCCACATCGCCGGTCGATTTTTGGCGGCTGGCCGAAGCCATATCCGAGGGGCTGATCTATGTCTCGGCATTCGTTATCCCTGTGTTTGCGCCTCATCATATTAGGCGCCTTTTGCCTTACTTCGAGCCGATGAGTCGAGATAAGGCGTCCTGATCGGTACAGCAGAAGCGACAAAAACGCCCCGTCGGGCGATCTCGGCGGGGCTTAGTTTCCTGGGGAGAGGCCGTGCACCGGTCGGTTCTATTCTCCGCATCGTGGTAATTTGCGCTTCTGCCGCGCGCTTTCCCAAGAGGCCAATTCAATGCAAGTCGAACTCCCCAAGGGGCAATGGTTGACGAAGGTCTTGAACGCTGCCCGGCCCTACCTGCTTCCGCTGGCTGCAGCCATTGCGTTGATCGAGGCGCTCGTTTTGGCGTGGCTTGATCGTACAAGTGCAGCCGCGCTCGTTGCGGGGGTGTTCGCCCTTATTCTCCTGTTTCATAACCTCCCAAGTCTAGAGAGCTTCAAGGCGCTGGGCGTCGAGGCAAAACTGAGGGCACGTTTGAACGAGGCGGACAAGATCATCAACGACGTCCGTAACTTGTCGATTACCTATGCCCAACAGGCCTTTTTGCAGCTTGCATGGATGAACCGCGTGGACAGCGCGTTCATCGATGAAAAAGTAGAGGCGGTCAGGCGGCTCAATGAACTCTTGAAAGAGCAGGGGGTGCCAGACGACGCAATAGCGCACGCGAAGCAACCGTTCATCGCCATGATCATGCAGGACATATATTTGACGTTGAGAAACGTGCTTAACACCAGAATTCAATGGGCGACGACAAAGCTAGATGAAGAATATGTCGATCTTAATCGCCAAAAAATTATTGCCAGTTCTGAGATGGATACAGAACGGACAAAGCGACTTGAAATCGAATATAAAAGGATTGCCGATCATCGCTCTGCACTTACGGGCGGTATGGAGCGTTATTTTATTTTCTATAAGGCGAATATTGATGAGAGCGACCGTGAATACATCGATCTCATAACTCATTCTAACCTGAGCGAAGTTGATATTGCCAAACTGCGCCCGCTCGGCGACCGGGCCGTTAAAGCAGCAAAGGAGGTGCGGAAGGAAGGCAACATTGGACCTGCCGCTCGCTATTTTATCGACCCGGATGAGCCCACCCGACGCGCCGCGATACTAGTTGACATATTTGGGAACGACCTCGCATGAGCGCGATGTGCTTGGCCACGAGAGGGAATTCGATGTCGAACACGAAAGACCAAAGCACCTTGACGCTCTACAAGTTGCTGATGGAGGAGGCGAAGACAAGAACGGCGAGTATCAACGCACTCACAAGCAACAAGATCGATTTTCCGTCAAATATTGCGCGCGAATGTTGTTATCTTCAGCTTAGGATGCTTTGCGAATTGATCGCACTCGGCTGCTTAGTCGCGCATGGTGATATTGAAGCCACCAAATCCAAAGATTTTCAAAAGGCGTACCTCCCGGCAGAAATACTGTCGCGCTTGGAGGCTCTTCACCCAGACTTTTATCCTTCTCCGCGTCTGGCGCAGAAAACACCCACTGGTTGGCACCTCGCCGATTATGAGGGACCGCCATACCTGACAAAGGAGGAGCTTCGCACCCTTCACGGAAAGTGCGGCGACGTTCTTCATCGCGGCAGTTTGAAACGGCTTTCAAGGGCGGCCAAGGCCGGCAATGAAGGCTTCGGCGATGTCATAGAGTGGGGCCAAAAAATTTTGAACCTTCTCAGCGTTCACTGCATCATCACACTGGGGGCGCGGAGAGTGATCGTTACTTTCTTGGAAGTGACAAATTCGGGCGGTGCCGTTCAATGCGCTATGGGTGCAGCTCCGGGCGCTTGATGTCGGCAGCAGTGACCTTCTGGCCGTCAACGAGAAGTGCCTCGACTTCGTCGCGGACTTCCTGCGGGGCGAGGGCGCGACAAGGGCGTATAAGACTTCCTTGACCGAGGCTGTCGGAACACCCTTTGTCCCGAGAAATCGATGGCCTGCGTTGCGTCGAACCACGCGCAGACGTATTCTTGTTTGACGGCGAGCGATCACCACATCCCACAGACTTGTTCTTTGATCTCTTTAAAAACCGTGTGCCGCCTTGAATTGCATTATTTGCATTGACCCGCTCAATCAGAGCAATGACTCCGCCGAACACATCATCCAGAATTCGATCGGCGGCTTTCGGACGGTCACAGGGCTTCTGTGTACGTCCTGCAACAACACCACCGGACGCGATTGGGACGCCAAGCTTGCGTCGCAGCTGAATGGCATGTGTCACTTTTTCGCCATCAAGCGCGACCGGGGTTCGGTTCCGGCCGAAGTCGTCGACACGACTACGGGCGAGACGTTCAAGATGCTGACGGATGGCCGTTTGGCTCTCATGCGACCCGACATCGAAAAGAAACAGGTCGGCGACCAAACGCAGTTTCGAGTGATCGCGCGCGATATGAGCGAGGCCCGCCAGATTTTGACTGGGCTCAAGAGGAAACACCCTGAGATCGACGTCGAGGCCGAGCTACAAAAAGCCGAAGCACGCGAGAGTTTTCCGGAGGGGATGATCCATCTGCCTGTAATGATCGGAGGCGAACACTCGGGACGCGCAATTGTAAAATCGGCAGTCGCTTTCGCGCACACGTGCAGTATACCAGGCGTGGCCTGTGATCGCGCTTTGACGTATCTGCGCAATCAGGGTGTAGAGCCGCCCTTCGGTTATTATTCTTCGACAGACCTCGTCATGGAACGTCCGGCGGGCGTGCCGTTTCATTGCGTGGCGATCTCCGGCAATCCGAGCACTGGGCTCTTGGTTGGCTATGTTGAATATTTTGGATTTCTGCGCTGCGTGATCCTGCTGTCTGAAACGTACTCGGGAGACAAGATCGAGCGCTGCTATGCCATCGATCCGACGAGCGGTCAGGAATTGAACCTAGCCGTGCGCCTCGACTTCACACCAGCCGATATGGCCGACATCTTCGCTTACAAGCACAGCGACAACGGGAAAACTCAGGAGGCAGCCAACGCGGTCATCGGCCCGGGAATGGCACGCAAGCGCGAACGTGAGTTTCAACAAATCGCAGAGTCGGCTGCGGGCTATGCAATGCAGAACTGCGGCGCCAATCCAGGTGAGGAGCTGACCGACGAACAGCGTGCGAAGCTTGTGCCGCTCATGATGGAGAAAATCGCCCCCTTCATCGCCAATCTTCAGAAGTCACGCCCAGGACCTCGCGATATCTGAGCCAAACTGAGGGGCACTGCAACGTGATCTCCTTCGGCACGGGCGCTAGGGTAGTAGCCCCCACCCCCGACTTGCCTGCCAGCGACGATTAGACCGGCCGCATGCCAACTAAAACGTTCGCCGGCGTGGCGGTGAAGCGGTCGGCGCCCATTTCACAGGACCCATAGCCTTGATTATTTCCTTCTGACCCGTTGCGGGTGAGTGCATTGGCCGCCTGTCCGGGTCTCCAAATGCTACCTTACTCCCTTTGCCATCGGACCAAAATCACGGCACGAAAGATCATTGACAGCCAAAAAATTGGGCCTTACGATGTTCTCCATGATAAAAAATATGACATCACCTATGATTGGGGGCCAATTCAGATCATGGCGCGAGAGCCATGGTTTGACGCAGTATCAACTCGCGGAGCGAATGAAGGTGACACGGACGACAATTCAGAACTGGGAGGCCACCCCAGGGGTAGTACCGCCCGCCGCCAACATGGCCGCGTTCGTTTTAGACGCACGCTTGAAACAAGAGAGCCCTCTGCGAGGCCCGGTCACGCTCATCTATGCTGACAGCCCGATGTTTGTTGACCCCTACGGGCCCAGGCATCGGCCGGCAATGATGCAGCAGGAGGCCTATCCGTCGAACGTTATGGCGCTCGCCCGCGTTCAGGCCTTGTGGGGTCGCGACGACTTTTGCAATCCGTTCATTATCGAGAAGGATGGGTCGCCTATCTGGAATGCCGTCGAGTTGGGCCGCATCGCAAACGGAACAGATACCGATGCACCGGTCCTCATCAATCTGCTGCGCAAAGCCGCGCAATCGATCCGCGAGAACGCCCACATCTTTGTTCGCAGCGGCGCGCGGGCGATGACTCCGGATGAAACGAAGCAGCGACAAGGGGCGATAGATGCGCAAGCTGACGCACTTGATGAAATCGCAAATGCCGGTCTGGTGGGCGCGGTCGAACGATATGTCCAAATCGAAGCGGTATTTAAACGGCTACTCGATCTCGGGACGCGGGCGCCCGACGACCTGGTTTCTTCAGTTTATCATGCCCTTGAGATATTCAGACAGACCTGGGGTCCCCGGATTGAAGGCCCGAATTTCGTGCTCGACTACAAGGGCTACCAAATCTCGTGGCTACGCACTCCAATAATGTCAGCATCAATTTCTGTTGACGTCACCGCTGAGACTGCATCCTTGTTCGCAAGGATTGATCGCCGCAATTTCCCTATCACGGCGCGAACCGCTGAGATTGGCGTGCAGAAAGCTAAAGCGTACATCGACAGCATCGCTTAGCCAACGGCCGTCGTCATCTTGCGCTTATGCATAGGAATGTGAGTTCATTGTCAGTTAATCCCGTCCTCGAAGTACTTATTATACGCGAGAAGTTATTATGAAAAATCTCGGGCAGACGGATCCAGGTGCAGCCGGTAGCGGCAGCGACGACAATATGTCGTTCGCCAACAAACTGTTCGCCGCTGCCGTTGGCCAATGGAGCGGCGCGGAACAGGGTAGCATTATGGCTGTCCTTAAGGCGTGGATGAAAATGATCGAGGAGGAATTGCGGGAAAAGCAGCGGACCATCCTCGACATATTCGCGCGCATCAACGTTCACGAGGAGGAAATCGAGAAACGCGTCAAAACCTCTGATTATCAGTCTTTGTTGCGCAAGGCATTTCGTAACTGGTCTGGTACGGAGAGTGAAAAGAAGCAAGAATATATCAGAAACATTCTCTGCAACGCCGCGAGCACTCGGATCGTCAGCGATGACGTAGTGAGTTTGTTCATTGACTGGCTACAAAAGTACTCGGAATTTCACTTCGCGGTCATCGGCGAGCTGTATCGGAACCCGGGCTCAACTCGCGGCGAAATCTGGGAGAATCTCGGCAAAGGCGAGGTCCGCGAGGACTCGGCGGAAGCTGATCTGTTCAAGCTTCTCGTGCGGGACTTATCGACCGGTGGCATTATTCGCCAGCACCGAGAAACCGATTATGCGGGCAACTTTCTCCCCAAGAGGAGGCCAAAGCCGGCTCACCACGCTAGTGCCAGATCAATGAAGTCGGCCTTCGACGAGACCGAGGCTTATGAACTCACCGCTTTGGGCAGCCAGTTCGTACATTATGCCATGACGGAGCTGACCATCAAAATCCAGTATCAACCAACAACAACGACTGGCGCAGCCGAACCCTCACCCCTTCATTGATCGTGCGACCGCGATGGCAATATCCGAACAAAAAGTCGAGCGGCTTGTGGCCGATAATGCGCAGGAGGCACTTCGCCTTCGACTGAGGCGCATGACCAGCGCAACGATTTGCGAGCGTATGCTTGCCGACAAGCATCCCACAATGCCGCCGGAGCTCAGAAAATCGAAGGCGGAAGGGGTCGCGTCAGCCGTTCGAAGCGCGCTTGGTTATTGGGAGACCACCCCCACTGCTCTGAATGCCAGACTGCTGTCGCAGTATTACTTCGCGCTTCAACTCTCTATCGCGGAACAGGTCGCAGGCGCTGATGAGAGCGCCAGCCTGGAGACTATCCAAAGGCACACGGAACAAGGCCATGGCTTAGGAACGCTGCGCGGTTCGCACGGCGCCTTTCCGGATAACTACTTCGTTGCCGCCCTGAAATCCGGTCACTTCGCGTCCTATTGCAAGGCCAGTGGCCATGACCTCGGCGCCTTTGCTTTCGACCAGCGTCCCCGTAGCTGGTCGAAACTTAAGGACGAAGACACGTCTAGGCTCGTGTCCTTGACCGATCTATTGAGAAGGATACCCGAACTACGGCCGCTTATTTATGAGTGCCTCGCTCAGCCACCTCTTTCGTTCCATCTGGTACACGCGACCAAGAATTTTGAACTCGAAGCCGAGAAGCATTCCGAGCACATCCGAAGGACCGGCAGGTTTCCACCCAGTCCTATTGGAGGGCCTAGTGACGGCACGTCGAAGACGACCTATGTCCTGTTTTCGACGGGTTTTGGGGGCGGCGAAGGCGTCACGGCTGCTTTCCTGTCAGGCCTCGGATTTCCCATCAAGAACATCGTCGCACAGAAAGAGGATGAGGACGCCTCACCCAGCTTTATCGGCGAATACGTCCATCCCGCCAACGAATTCTGGTGGCAAAGCCTGCCGCTTTACAAAGCGGCTACAGGAACCAGCATCATTGTACCTCTTTGGCGGACCCACGAACTGTTCATCATTCACTTCGTCACCCTCTACGCCTTGAGCATTGTAGTCAGATACCTACCATCGTTGTGGCATGAGATAGAAAATGGGACGCTTGATCATATCCGGGCACTGCTCGATCACTACACCTCGGTCGTTGACGTAGTGCTCCCTAAAATGGGCATTGAGCGTATCACGGGTTCCCGCCTGCATCTTGTTTATCCTGGGTCGGGCAGCTCTCCCGTCTAATATCTGGATGGGAGTTCGTATGGGCTTAAGCGCTATTCCTCGTCACGTTCCTCTTGTCGCTTGCGGCGGGCCTGCATGCGCTCCCAGCGGTCCATGAGCTGCCTGTCGTGGCTCTCTTGCTTTTTACGCTCCGCCTCCTCCGTCGCAATCTTCGCCAGGGTTCGGACATTGTCGCGGATGTCGAGGATCACCCCAATATCGAAGGTGATCGGCCTGCCGTGCGATTCATTGTGGGCGCCCGGCATCACTTCAACCGTGGACATCTTTTTCATGTAGAACCACACGCCCCTAACGACCGCGGCAGCCCCGATACCGGCGACGAATAGCCAGCCCAGCACGCTATCGCTGATTTCAGGCGCGGCCATTCCTGTATTCCCTCTCAGCATCCCCAGCCTCTTCAAGGATCTCCGAGAGCAGGAAGAAATCACCAACCATTAAGCCGAAGTACGTCGCTGCCCCGATATAGACCCCATCGCCTTGCCACAGGCCCATGGCAATGAACGACCAAGCGAAACCAGAGAGGCCCGAGGCGACGGCGCGAACTAAGGGGGAAAACCGCCTAAAGGCAGCGAAGGTCCCATTCAAAAACAGGGCGGCACCACGGGCACCCGCTACCACCACAATGATGAGCCCCCAGGTGTCCTCAGGGGCGAGCGTCCTCATTACCGCATACGCTTGCGATTGTGAGAACACATCGTCAGGCCCCAATATGACAAAGCCGACCCAGGCGAGCATTCCGGTCAAGAGCCATTCCCAGAACCGCGACCGGAAGTGGTTCTTGACCCCTATAACGAGGCGGCCGATCATTTGGCCGTCCCCGCACGCGGCGCCGGGCGTTGCCACCCGCAGGAGGCCACGCCGCTCTCGATAGTGTCGTCAATCCACCCTTGGTCATAGGGTGTCTGGCCGACGACGACGGTCGGCGGGCGCGGGAACACCTTGCACTCGCCACCCTTGACGCTCGCCGGCCTAGGGGCGGACGCACAGGCCGCTAGACTGATCCCACATATTGCGAGGATCACTGCCCGGGCCAGTGCATTCGTACCGCTTGCTTCGCGCTTGCTCAGCCGCATTGACCGCACTCCTGTCTTGCTTGTCGACCTGATTAATGACGCGCTCGGCGCCCCGGTTTTCGAGGTAGTTGATCGCAAGGAGCGCCCCGCCAAAGAGCAGAGCGAACAACGCAAGCTGCTTCCAGTACTTCGCCCCTACCTCAAGGGCCTCGGCTACGAACATCATCCGACTTCCCCGTTTTTGTGCATGTCGACCCGGGCGACCTGCGTCTTGTAGGCGTTCCACCAAATGCCGGCGGCAATCGAGGCGGCGGCGAGGCCCCAGACCCAGGAGGGGACATCCGAGACGAAAGCCTGCACCGGCTTGAGCCGGTCGACGGCCTCGCTGAAGTTGTCCAGCACGCCGTTGAGGCCGGCCCACGCAACGCCAGGCACGCCGATCACGGCAGCCATGAGCTTGTTCGCGCTCGAAAGCTGGACGATGGTCGACGTCGGCTTGAGGTCGGCGATGCCGACAGCCAGGCGGCTCGCCGCCACAGGGCGGGGGCCGGCGGTGAGGAGCGCGGATGCGAGCTTGTCATCAACGCCAGGGGTGAGCGGGAGGCCGTTGTCATTGCGGAAGGCAAGGATGGCGGCGCTCGTCCGGGCACCCATGAGGCCGTCGAGCTTGCCGACCTCGGTGTAGCCCAGATCCTTCAAGCGCTGCTGGACGTTGCGCACAGCATCCGGCGAGAGGGCTACGGGCGCCACGGCAACGGGCGCGGCCTTGGCCGGGGCCGGCTTGGCGACGGCCGGTGCAGGTGCACCGGAGCGCTTCTGGTAGGCGGCGGCGAGCTTGGTGTCGTAGGCATTTTTGGCGTAGCCCTTGCCGTTGTAGAGGAGCGCGACGGTCTTCCAGTTCTTCGCCTTGAGGGCGGAGACGATGCCAGCGCCCTTGAGGAAGGCAGCCACGGCCGCGATCTGGGTATCCTCGCTATCGCAGAACGCCTCGACCATCTCCTGCGCGCTGCCGTAGCCGGCAAGGGCGCAATTGCTGCCCATGATCTGCGGGAGGCCCCAGGACGTTGACCGAAGCGCGGCGTCGGTGTTGATCGCCATGGCCGCAGTGATGCGGGGGTAGCTGTCCTTCGGGTAAGGCTTCGTACCCTGGACCGGGTAGGCCAAGCCCTCAGTGATGGCCCGCTGTAGCGCCTCGGGGCTGTCCTTGAGGGCCGCAAAGAACTTGTGGGGCTCGAACAGGGCCTTCGGGCGCCCGCTGGCGTCGAAGCCCTTGCCTGCCGTCTCAACGTCGATGATGGCACCGAGGGCCGCCTCCTCAACGCCAATGCTGGCAGCGGCGCGCGCGATTGCATCCGGGCTGCGGCTCCGGGCCGCCCCGTTAAAGTTGACCATCATGGCCTCCGTTACTTTTTGGATTTCTTCCGGCTGTCTTTGCCGGTGCCCTCGCCGGGCCGCTTCAAGGTGATCGTGGTCGTGAACCCGCTTCGGCCCACGGTGTGATCGATGCCTTCGATCTTGTAGGAGCCATCAATGCCGGGCCGGGCGCCGGCAACGATGCACGTTCCTTCCGGCCTGGCAGTTGGGTCGCCGTCGATCATGACGGTGCCGTCCCCCTTGCTGTCGGCGGCAGTTTCCTTCGAGTTGCGGTTGCGCCCCTTCGTCTCCTTCGCGTCGGCGACGGGGTGCCGGTGCGAGTGGGCCGCCTCGGCGTCCGTGTCCTCAGTCTCTTCCTCGACATCGACCCACTTGGCCGCCTTCCGGTCGAAATACCGGGACTTGACCGTCTTGTAGCGAGCGCGCCCGGTGACCGGCACGATGTCGTAGTGGAGAAGGTTGTCGCCCCACGTTGCCGCGATGGTCGGCAGCGTGGCCCCGCTTGGCGTCGTGCCGGCGCCGCGCTTGGCGATCACCAGCTTGTTGTCGCGGATACGCATTGTCCCGCCGATTTCGTCGGCGAGGCGCTGCGCGAAGGACATCACGCTCTCGTTATCGAGGGCGTAATAGTCCCGCTCCTCGTCTAGCTCCTTATCGACAGTTACTTCGGTGATCCCCACGTCCTGCCCGACGTACTTAATCGCCTCGGAGATCTTCTTTTTGTCGATGTGTTTATGCTTGCGCTCCTTCGCCTTGCCCTTGGTGTCGAGGCCCTTGGCGGTGATCTTGAGCACCCGGCCTTGGCCGCGCGCACCCGAAGCGCGCACGTCGTCAACCTTGCCTTTGAACACCTCAACGAGACCGCTGCCCTTGCCCAGGAGGACGCGCATGTCGGCGCCATGGCGGGGGAAGGCAATCTGCTGGTCCGTGTCGTCAAGGTCGATTGACACCGCGTCCGACGCCATGCCGGCGCGGTCGGTGACGCGCATGGTGATCAAGACTGGGTCGATGGTCGAGGTGATGTTCGCGCTGTCGACATAGACGGCGTAAAGCGTTTTGCTCGCCATGTGCCTCAATCCCAAAGGCTAACGACGGCAACCTCTTGTTGCTCGCGCGGGGTATCGATGGGGATTTGCACAACCGTCCCGACGGGCAGGTAAGGGCCGCTCCGCGCAAGGCTCGGGGTTGCGTCGAAGATGCGCTCGACCAGACCCGGCATCGACCGCTTGAAGCGGTTCCAGACGATACGGGATAGCGTCAAGCCATCGGTCGCAACCGTGTATGTTTCGACTGTACTGGACATGGTTGCCCCAAAATTATAAGGGCCCGAAAGCCGAGGTGGCTAAGGGGGATGGAAGATGAAACGGGCGTTGCTGGTGGGCGCTTTCTTGTCAGCGCTAGTCGTCGGAGGCGCGCGCGCCGAGGATGGCGTCGACACCGCAGACGAGAGCCGCAAGAACGCAATCGACCTATGCAAGGTCGTTGAGGACGGCGCGAGGGTCGCGTTCTCGGAGCTTTATTGCCACGTTAAGGGGTTCAACCACGCGGTCATGGTCCTCGCGTCGGTGCAGCCTTCGTCCGCCCCCGACCTATGCGAAAACATCGCGAAGACTGCCCACAAAAAAGCGCTCACCTTCGACCCGGGATGGATGGTGCTAGTTGGCAGCACGATCACCAATCGCAGCGAGGCGACCTGCAAACTCTAACCGAACAGGCTTGAGATCACGCTGTAGTAGGCATCGATCCCAGGCGGGTCGTCACGCTTGAGCGTTACCTCAAACTCGATCATCTTCCCCACGCCATCGGCATCGAGGGAGGTTCCCTTGGCCCTTGACTTCTC
>Ga0206796_1119_pt1 | contig 16985 bp, 2 predicted proteins | sample Alteio_BWOrgCont_68_FD_152895 | JGI IMG/M metagenome (GOLD analysis project Ga0206796, IMG submission 152895) | Enriched cells from forest soil in Barre Woods Harvard Forest LTER site, Petersham, Massachusetts, United States -... | ecosystem: Environmental > Terrestrial > Soil > Temperate forest > O...
GGATGCCCGTGGGGGTTACCGTGGGGTTGCCGATGCCACCGTTGTTGTTGAACGTCAGGCTGTTCAACGTGTTGTTGCCGACCAACGTCAACGTCGAGCTGCCGTTGAGGACTACGTCGTTGCTCGAATTGATCTGGCCCTGGTTGAGGAGTTCGGTGACGGTGCCGTTGTTGATGGTGAGGCCGCCCGCCGGGATGACAATATTGTTGGACTGAAAACTCCCGTTTCCAAGGCTGTCCAGGTTCAACGTGCCCTGGTTGACCACGGTGCCGCCCGAATAGGTGTTGGCATTCGTCAGCACCAGGTTGCCGGCGCCCGACTTGACCAGTTCGGTCGAGCCGCCCGAGCCATTGTCCTGGATCGAAGAATTGATGATGAACGCCGGGGTGAAGGTGTAGGTGGCGCCGTTCGCATTCGAGGTCGCCGCGGTGCTCAAGGTGACGTTGGCGCCGCTAACTGCGGTGACGTACGCGCCCGCCGGCAGGCCGGTGCCGGTGACCAGCATGCCGGGCGTGACGGTCGTGGTCGCCGCATTCAGCGCGAGAGTCGTCGAATTCGTGACGGTACCGGTGCCGGTGCCCACGCCCGTTGCCGTGGTGGTGTTGGCGTTATAAACGACCAGTTCCGAGAGGCCGCTCGCCGTGCCGCCGGAGGTCAGGATGCCGGAATTGGTCTGGCCACCGATGAGGGAGCCCGTGGCCGTGTTGCTGTGCAGCAGGCCGCCGTTGACGATGTTCAGCACGTCCGTGGGATTGGTGAAGAGGATGTCGTTCTGGATCGCTGAGACCACTGTCCCGGTCCCTGCCCCAACCACGGGGGTGCTCAAGCGCAGCATGCCGGTGGTGGTGGTGCCGGCAGGCAACTGGAGCGCCTGGTTGACACCGGCATTGATGTCGGTGATCGAACTGGTCGAGAAGCCGTTCAGCGTGCCGCCGGACACCGTATTGCCGGTCAGCGTGCCGCCGGAGATATAGCCCGCGGCGTAGCCTTGGTAGCCAGCCGTGCCGACGGCGCCGACGCCTTGGGTGACGTTATAGCCGGCAAAGTCCTGGCTGTCGACAATGTAGGCAGCGCCGAGCGCGCCGATGCTGCTGATATTGCTCAGGCCACCGGTGACGAGAATGCGCGGGTTGGTGCCCTCGCTGCCCAGGGTGCTGTTGGTGCCGTTGTTACCCGAGACGAAGTTGATCGTCGCACCGGTGCTGCGCGACAGGCTGCTGAGGATGAGGTCGCCCATCCCGTAGCTGCCAACCGCATTGACCGTGCTTTGCAGCACGTTGGCGCCTTGCAGGGCGCTCACCGCGCCCACGACCTCGAAGCTGTTCGAGTTCGCGCGTCCAGCGAAGGTCAGCGTGCCGCCCTTGAGGTTGATGGCCGTCGAGTCCGCGATGCGATTGGTGATTTCCGTCGCAAGGTTCGACTCGTTGTCGAGGGTTAGCGTGCCGTAATAGATGTTGAACGCCGAGGTATTCAGGATCGTCGCGCTGTCGCGCAAGGTGAGCGTGCCGCCGAGGATGTTGGTCGCGCCGGTATAGGTCTGCGCGGACTCCAGCGTGGTGGTGGTGTTGCCCATGCGGGTAAAGCCGAGGCCGGTGCCGCTGATCGTGCCGCCATAAGTATTACTGGTACTGGTGTTGGTGATGAAGTTGGCATTGGACCCAGTGGACTGGATGTTGCCGCCCGCGCCCGGAACCGCCGAGCCGGCACTGGCGAGTGTGCCGACATACTGGGTGCCGCCGTTGAGGTCGAGGATAGCCCCGGCATCAAGGGTGAGCGCCACGTTTTGGAACAGCGTGTTGAGCCCGCCCGACATCAGCGTCGTGGTGCCGCCGTTCAACCAGGTCGTGCCGGTGTAGTACTGCGGGGTATTGATGTTGAGGGCGCCGCCGAGGCCCTTGGTGAGGCCGGCATTGTCGATGCCCGAAGCGATGCCGCTCTGCGTCGAGAAACTCGTCCCGGTGATGGTGCTGTTCAGGTTGAGGGTGGCCCCGGTGTTGACCTGGATGACGCCTTCGGTGCCCTGCGAGCCGAAGGCCAGGCGCGTCACGCTCAAGGTGTCGGTGCCGCTGCTCACGAGGATGCCGCCGGTGGTGATGTTCAACTGCTGGAAGCTATTGGACACGCCACCCACGGTGGTGGTGGTGCCGCTGATCTTGAGCGCGTTGATCGTGCTGACCGTATTCAGGAAGTTCGCGTTGGTATTGGTGCCGTCGGCCAGCAACGTGTTCGCGGTCGCCGGGCCAAAGCCGATGGTGGCCGTGCCCGCGACGTTGGTGGTGTTGGTGAGGAACGAGGTCGGCGACAGGATTTGCGTGATAAATGCGCCCTGCGGAATGTTCGCGCCCACGACTATCTGGCCGGGAACCAGGCCGGCGGTGTTCACGTTAGTGACGGTGGTGCTGGCCGCGGTGGTGCCGGAGATGGCCGCGCCGGTGAGCGTGGCATTGAGGTCCGCGCCGGAACCGACGTAGCCGGTGAAGGCCGTGACGCCGTTGGCGCCGAGCGTGGCGAAGTCGGTCCCGCCGACCGTCGCGCGGGCGGAGCCCGAAGTCGTCGTGCCGGCCGAAGCGATCAGGTTGCCGATGAGCGGCACGCCAAAGGTGAGGGTCGACGAGCCGCTGGTGAGGCTGGCCAGCGGCGTGGTGCTGAGGATGACCGACGTGGCGCTCGAGAAGCCGGAAATAGTGGTGCCGGGCGCGATATTGGCGCCGTACACGGCCTGCCCGATGGCGAGCGCCGCGGTGCTGCCGACATTGACGGTTGCCGTGGTGGTCGTCGCTCCCACCGTCTTGGTCAGGCTCAGGTTCACCTGGTTGGTCGCGGTCCCAAGGCCGACGTTGACGCCTTCGAAATCAAGCGTGCTGCCGGTGCCGAACGCCAGCGAGTTGAAGTTCAACTTCGTGGTGCCGCCGTTGTTGGTCACGCTGACCAATTCCTGGCCGGCGTTCGCCGTGAGCGAACCGGCCTGGCCCGCGGTGCCTTCCGTGGAGCCCGCCGCATTGCCCAGCATGCTCAGCGAGGCGCCGCCCGCCAGGATGACCGGGTGATTGCCGAGGCGGTTGCTCTGGCCGCCGACCGCGGTGAAGTTGTTGCCCGTATTGTCCAGCACCAAGCTGGCGCTGCTATTGACGGTGAGACCGGTGGTGCCGCCGAAGCTGACGGTCGCGCCGCCCGCTACCGTGGCCGCTTGCGAGAGCGTCAGGACCAAGACGGCGATGCCGCTGACGGTCGTGCCGGGGGCGATGCCGGGGCCGGTCACGGCCTGGCCGACGGCCAGGTTGGTGGCGCTCGTGACGTTCAGCGTGGTTGAGTTGGTGGTCAGCGTGCCGGTCTGCGTGGTCTGCTGCGAGAAGGTGAGGCCGCCGGCCGTGCCACTGATGGTGGTGATGCCGCCATCGAGGTTCGCGGCGCCGAAGAAGCTGCTCGAGCCAGTCAGGTTCAAAGCGCCGGTGCCGAGGTACTGGAAGACGCTGTTCTGGCTGGCGGCCGGGGTGCCAGTGTCGTTGAGAATCGGCGCGCTGATATTGTAGGTGCCGGTGCCCAGCAGGTTCAGCGTGCGGGCGGTGGTGCTCTCGGAGAGGAGCACCGGGTTCGTGCTGAAGGTCAGCGTGGCGGGGCCCGTCAGATTGTTAATGATGCCGCGGGTGCCGCCGTTGTTTTGCAGGCTGAAGCCATTTTGGGCGGCGGTGGCACCGGCGATGGCGTTGCCGGCGAATTCGATGGAATGCGTGCCGTCGATGACGCCAAAGGTGTTCGCGAGCTGCAAACCGGCCTGGAGGGCGTTGGCGCCGGTGAGAGTCACGCTCGAGGTCAGCGTGCCGCCGTTCAACAGGAGCGGGCCAGTGCCGAAGGCGACCGGGGATTGGAGCGTATTGTTGACCGTGCCTTCGCTGATGAGGGTCCCGTTGGTGTAGTTATTCTGGAAACTGAGCAAGCCGGTGGGGACGGCCAGATTGTTGACGATGAGCGTGGTGGCGCTGGCAATGCCCGTGACCATGGTATTGGCCGGCACACCCGCGCCGGTGAGGAGCATGCCCTGGAAGAGACCGGCGGTGCTCGCCACCGTGATCGTCGAACTCGTGACGGCACTCACGTTCACGCTTTGGCTGGTCACATTGGGATTCCACGTGAGAGTGTTGAGCATGTTGACCGTGGCGCCCACGCCCCCGGTGTTGGCGGTGGCCAAGCCCGCCGCCAGGAACCCATTGAAGGTGGTGTTGCCGGTGCCCAAGAAGCTGAAGTTGCGCACCGTGACGGTTTCAAAGCTCTGCAACTCGCTGTTGATGGTCAAAGCGGTCAAGGGACCGGGCCCCGCAGCCGTGCCGATGGTATTGGTGATGTTCCACGGGTTGCCCGTGAAGCCGTTCATGATGCCGTTGAGGGTGACCGGGTTGGCACCCGCGAAAATGGCCGCCGAGTTGTTCTGGAAGGCCATCGACTGGTTGATGGTCAACCCGCCGGGGTTCAGCGCGATGATGCCGCCGTTGCTGAAGAGCAGGGAGCCGAAATAGAACGGCTCGGCGAGGGCTCCGGCGCTGGGGCCGGTGCGCAGGGCACTGATGGTGAAATGCGTGCTGTCGATGATGCTCGTGACGACATCGCCATAGGTGAGGCCCGAGGCATTCACGTTCATGCCCACCACCAAACCAGAGGTACTGCTAATGGTGACGGTCGAGGAGTTGTTCAACCCGCTACCGATGATGCCCGACGGCCCGGTGAGGCCCAGTGACGAACTGCCGCCGACGAGCGTGGTGGCGCCTGTCGTGGTGCTGGTCACGCCGAGGAAGCCGGCGTTGATCTGCGTGCCACCCGAGTAGGTGTTGTTGCCGGACAGGATCCAGGTGCCGCCGTCGTTCTTCTGAACCTGGAGCGCGCCGCCGCTGTCGGTGAGGTTCGAGGTGACGGCGTTGGCGTCGCTGCTGAAGCCGCGCAGGTCGAGGGTCATCCTGCCCGTGGCCTGGTTGATGAGGCCGTTGAGCACCAGCGCGGCGCTGCCGTTAGCGGAAATGCGCGCGATACCGGCGCTGCCGATGATATTGATCTGGCGATTGGCGGTCTCACCCGGGCCGGAGTAAAAGACGGCCGCGGTATTGCCGCCGCTGCCGAGGTTGAGGATGCCGCTGCCGTCACCGAAGGCGCTCGAAGTGGTCGAGCCGCCGCCGATGGCGGTGACAAAGGTCGAGCCGTTCGTGAGGTTCGTGTTGCCGGAATAGGTGTTGGCCCCGGTGATGTAGAGCGTGCCCGCGCCCGTCCTGGTAAGGGCGCTGCCCGCGCTGCCGCTGATGACGCCGGAGAGGACCGCCCAATCGGTGTTGGTGGTGGTGTTGTCCTGGACCTCCACCGTGCGCACCGCGCCGGCGAGGTTGATCGGGTTAACCACCGTCACCACGTCGAGCGCGGTGGCGGAGTTGAGGATCAGCGCGCCGGTGCCGTTGCCGATGCCGCCCGCGCCCCAGTTGACCAGCGCCGGTGTGCCGGCCCCGCCAAAGTTGACCGTCAACGGGCCGGTGCCGGCCGCAAAACCGCCGCTCAGGTTCGCGTTCCACGAGACTGCCCCGGCGGTTGTGCCGATGGCGCGGGTGAAGCTGCCTGTCATTTCCAGCACGCCGTCGGTGTTGCCGCCGGAAGCGGCCGAGTTGAAGGCCAGGTTGCTGCTCGAGGAGAGGCCAGAGCCGTCCTGTGCGCGCAGCATGCCTTGCGTGATCGTGGTCGCGCCACCGTAGGTGTTATTCGCCGCGCCCAAGATCCACAGGCCGGTGCCGGTCTTCGTCACCGAGGTCAAGGTGGCGTCCGTATTATTGGTAATTTGCGCGTTGATCTGGTTGTCGCCCGTGGAGCTGCCTTGCAATTGCAGGTTCTTGGCGCCGGTGGTGACAAAACCCAATGCCCCCGTGTTGTTCAAGATCAGCGCGGCATTGTTGGCCGTCGCCGTGCCAATGACGTTGTTGCCGTAGGTGCCGGAGGAATCGAGCACCGCATTGCCCGCAAAGCTGAAGAGACGGTCGATGCTGATGCTCGGCGTCTGCGTCGTCTCGTAGATGGTGGCGTTCGAGCCGGTGTACTGGAGGGTGCCGCCGTTGAAGATGATGTTCGAGGCCGCGTTGCTCGCCGCGCCGATGCTCGAGGCCACACCGCCGTTGGCCAGCGTCGTGGCAACCAGCGTGCCGGCATTGATCGTGGTAACGCCGGTGTAGGTGTTCAGGCCGGTGAGCGATTCGGCACCGGTGCCGTTCTTGGTGACATTGAGCAATCCGGTGCCGTTCTGAAGAATGCCGGAGAAGACGCCGGCGCCAGTCGAGGTGCCCAGCAGGCCGATGTTCAAGGTGGCTTGGGCGGTGGTGCTGACGCCGCCGCTGTTGGTCACGGTGCCCGCGCCGGAGAGCATGCCGAGGGTGACGACCGGATAGGTCGTGCCACCGGTGTAAAGCGCGGTCAGAGTGCCCGCGCCATTGATGTCGAGTGTGGCCCCTTGGCGTAGGATGTCGACGTCGCCGACGACGGTTTTAGCGCCAAAGATCTGCGTGTTGGTGCCCGAGGCTTGCACGGCACCTTCGTCGATCGTCAGTGCGCCCGTGAAGGTGTTCTGGCCGCTGAGGACCAGCAAACCGTTTCCTGCCTTGGTCACCGGACCGGTGCCGGAGAGAACGGACGAAATCGTCAGGGTGTTGGTGGTCAGCAGGGGGTTGGCATTGGAGGCGCTGCCGCCGGTGATGATCAAAAGTTCCTGGCCCGCAGTCACCGGGGCGATCGTGAAGGCGCCGCTCGAACTGATCGTAGAAGCGCCGCCCGCATTGTCCTGCAGGATGCCGCCGAGGACGGTGGCACTGGTCGAGGTGATCGTGAGGTTCGCGCCCAGCGTGAGGTTGGCGCCGGCAGTGATGCGGATCGTGTTGGCGACATCCGCCCCCGTCGTGGTGGTGGGAGCGCTGACGCTGTAGTTGCCCGTACCAACGGCGCCTGTGGCAGGCAAGGCGCCAGTTGGCGCACCCAGCGCCGCCACGTTGGTATTGATCGCAGGGGTGGCCACGAAGTCGATGGCACCCGAAGTCGCATTGGTGATGTAAACACCGCTGAGCATGCCACTCGAGACGGCGGTGGGAACCACGGCGAACTGGATGCCGGCCAGACTGGCCGCCGGGGCGAAGTTGGCCACGGCGCCAGCCGAGCGGGTGGCGTAGCCGTTGAAGTTCAAGGTGTTCGCGAAGGTGCTGTTACCGGCATCGACCTGGACTTTGCCGGCGCCTGCCGACAATGTCAGCAATCCCATCAACTGTGTCAGGGGGGCGGTCATGGTGACCGAAGGGGTCGTCAGGTCGAAGGTGCCGCCGGCATAGCCGTTGCCCGTCACCGTGTCCGTATTGAAGGTCAGGGCGTAGTTGACGTTCAGCGGGGCCGAACCGTTGCCGGAAGCGGCCGTCGCGCGGACTTCGAAGATACCGCCGCCGACGGTGATGGTCTGCGCGCTGGTGGCGGTGGTGACGGTGCCAAGGGTCAGGGCCTGGTTCGCCGCAATGGCGGTGGCGATGTTGGCGCTGATGGTGATGGTCGTGCCATTGATGGCGGTGACGAAAGAATTGGCCGGGACGTTGCCGCCGGTCACGCTTTCGCCGACGACGATGCCCGTGGCGCTGTTGACCACGAAGCTGTTGGTGTTGGCCGCGCCGCCGCTGCTCATGGTGACGCCGGTGGGGGCGCTGGTCACGTAGTTCGCCGCAGCCGGGTCGTACAGCCAGGTGTCCGAGCCGATCTTGAAGATGTTGGTCTGGTTCGCGGCCGCGTTGGGCTGAATAATGCCCTGGATTTCGTTGATGAGCGCGGAGGACGAGTTGCCGCCGAGGAAGAGCGTCTTGTTGCCCACGCCGCCGGAGATCACGTTGCTGCTGAAGACGAGCGCCGAAGGCGAGGTGCCGGCCTGGTTGGCCAGCACGATGGCGTTGCCGGTGGTGCCCGAGGCGTTCAGCACCATCGGGGTGGTTTCGCCCGCGCCGGTGGTGGTGGCTCCGACGTAATCGAAGGCGCCGCCATTCAGGGCCAGAAAACTATTGGCCGTGATCGCCGCGCTACCCAGGTTCAAGATGTTCTTGATATTGGTCACCGCCAGCGTGCCGCCGGCGACGTTAAAGCCGTCGGTGATGCTGGAGAACGTCGCCGCGGTCGTATTGCTGCCGTTCATGAACAGCGTGCCCTGGTTGTTCTTGGTGAAATTGTGATCTCCGGTGCTGGCGGTGATAATGAAGCCGTTGATGATCGTGTCGCCGTTGCCGTTGAAGGCGATGTTGCGCGAGGTGGCATCGCCAACGTTGAACGAGGCATTGAAGATGACGAGGCCGTTGGTGCCGTTGGCGTAGGCCAGGTTGCTCGCGCCCGCGCCGACGATAACGCCGCCCTGGCCCGTAAAGGTCGTGCCATAGCCGTCGCGACCGGTCCAGTTGATGGTACGGCCGGCGATCGAAAGCAGGTTTCCAAAGGTCACATTGCCACTGGCGCTGGCATAGCTCGGGATGCCATTGGCCGTGACCACTTCGGTGCCCAGCCCGGAGCCGCCCACGGCGCGGTCCACGAAGATGTTCCCGGTATTGTCCGGCGCGCTGACATTGTGGCCCAGGAAGCTCGCGGGCGCATCGGTGCGCACTTCGAGCGTGCCGTTGTTGAATCGAACCTCGTTGGCATCGGTGCCCTGGCCCAGGTCGGCGCCATTGCTCACGCGCAGGGTGCCGGTATCGATGCGGATATTGCCGAAGAAGTTGTTGTTGGCGTTGGAAAGGACCAGCGTGTTGGCCAGCGCCGAGCCGGATTTGATGAGGCCGGTCTGGCCGGTGGCGCCCTGGGTCAACAAGCCGGTGAGGTTCAAGTTCGAATCGCCAAACACCAGGAGGCTGTTGCCGGCCCCCACTTGTGTCGCGATATTGACCGCGCCGGAAAGGGTCGTGGTGCCGCCTTCCAGGGCGACCCGTGCTTCACTGCTCGCCACCACGCCGGCGGTGAAAGTGCCGCTAAAGGTGTTGGCGCCGATGCTGACCAGCGCTCCGCCGACGGTGTTCGGGCCGCGGCCGGCGATGGTGAGGTTGCGGGTGAAATTCAACCCGGAAGCGCCGCCCTGCACGACGAGGGTGCCGCCCGGCAGGCCTGCGGTGCTGGCCACGCCATCGACGGAGATCTGGCTGGTGCCCGTGCCCAATTGCCCCAGGTTGCTGATGACCAGCGTGCCGTCGTTGATGACGAGCTGGCCGCTGAAGCTGTTGCTATTATTGGTGAGCGTGAGTGAACCGCCGCCGCTCAGCTCGAGGTTGCCGGCGCCGGAAATAACGCCGCTCAAGGTCGTGCGGGTCTGGGTGCTCGAAATGTTGCCGAACTGGTTGTAGCCGCCGATGGTGAGGGTCGCGCCGGCCGCGGTGGCGCCGGGAGTGAGCACGATGGCGCCCGCGCCGCTCAACGAGCCGACGATGGTGTCGAAGCCGTTGATATCCAGCGTCGCGCCGGAAGCCACGCTGACCGCCGAGTTCACGCCAAAGGCGCCGCTGGTCTGGGTGAAGCCGCTGGTAATATCGGTGCTGCTACTGAAAGTGCCGTAGGTGGTGACGCTGGCGATCCCCGCCTGGAGCGTGCCGCCATTGACGATGGTGGCGCCGGAGTAGGTGTTCGCGCCGGCGAGGACCACGTTGCCGGTGCCATCCTGCGTATAAGAGCCCGTGCCGCTGCTCAGCAAGCTGCTGATGGTGAGGGCCGTGGCGCTGCCGCTGGCGGCGAGCTGATGGACGATGACTTCGGAGTTGTTCGCGCCGACCTGGCCACCGGTGAGGGTCGCGCTGTTCGCGTTGGCGCCGTTGACGACGAGAGCACCGCTGGTCAGCGTGAGCCCGCCGTTGGCCACATTCACCACCTGGTTGGCCGATGCGCCGGTCGTGTCAAAGGTCAGCGAATCGATCGTAATGGCACCCGAGGAAACCAAGGTATTGGTCGGGACACTCGCCTGCGTCATGCCATTGGTGGTATAATCGTGCGTGGGATCGCTGCCCGTGCCGGAGTCGAGTGAGAGCAGCGCGCCGGGGCTGAGGGCAACGATCTGGTTGCTGCCATTGATCGAGGCCAGGTTCATCTTGCCACTGCTGTCCTTGACCAGGGCGTAGCCCAGGACGTTGTTGCTGCCGGCGGCCCCGCCGCTGCCGCTGGGAACGGCGGTGACGAAAACCCCAGCCGAGGGGGTCGAGGAGTAATCGAACAGGACTGTGCCGCCCGCGCCGCGGGTCCAGGTGCCACCCGCGAGCGTGAGGCTGGTGCCCGAACTGCTGATGCTGTCGTTAATGGTAATGGTGTTGGCCGTGCCCGCGCCGATGCTCAGAGTGCCGAGGGACTGCGAGGCGACGGTGCTGGCGCCGCTGACCGTGAGGTTACCGCCATTGAGGACGAGGTTCGAGGTCGCGCCGAGCACGCCGGTGGGATTGGCCGAGAGAGCGGCTACCAAGGTACCGCCGTTGATCGTCGTCGCGCCGGTGTAGTTGCCCGCACCGGTCATGGTCCAGGTGCCGGTGCCATTCTTGGTCAAACCGCCCAAGGTGGTTTGGAGACCGCCGGAGACGGTGCCGCCGCCGGTGCCGGCCAGGGTAAGCGTGCCGGTGCCCGTGATGGCGCCCGTGCTCGTCAGGTTCAGCGTGCTCGCATTGTCCGCGGAAATGGTCGCGGCCGCGCCGAGCGCGAGGGCGCCAGTCCACACGTTCGTCCCCGCGATGCTGACAAGCGCGCCGCTGTTCAAGGTCGCGGCGACCGGTGATCCGCTGCCGCTGATGGACAGCGGGTGGGCGGTGCTGGTGGTGATGCCGCCCGTGAGTTGCAACGCAGCGCCACTGGCAACGGTCACGGTGGCGGTGCTGTTGCCCAACGCCTGGGCGTTATTAATATTGAGCACGCCGGCATTGACTGCAGTCGCGCCTTGGTAGGTGTTCGTGCCCGTGAGGAAGAGAGTGCCGTTGCCCGCCTTGGTCAGGCCGCCCGCGCCGCTCTGGCCGATGTTGCCGGCGAGGACTACCTGGTTGTTATTCGAGTCAAAGATTGCGCCGCCGACGTTGAAGGTCAGCGTGCGGGAGGTCGAGGGATCGATGGAGGTGGCGAAGGCGGTGTTATTCGCCGACCACTGGAGGCCACCGCCCGCAAAGGTGAGACCACCGGTGCCGAGGAACGAGGCATTGCTGAAATCTACCAGGCCCGCATTCAAAGCGGTGGTGCCGGAGTATCCATTGCCGCCGAAGTTGATCGTCGTGGCGGTGGCCACGGTCACCGCGGAGGAGAGGGTTACCGTGGTTGCGCCAACGGCCGTGATGGTTACGGCGCCGCTCGGGATGCCACTGGCGTTGTTGCCCGCAATGATGGGGCCGACCACGGACATGCCCACGCCGAGACCGGTGGTGGAGGCAAACGTCAAGATATTCGAACTGGTGGTCGCCGCGGTGGTCGCGACGTTCAAGACCGAATTCAGAGTCAGGACATCGGCGCCCTGCTTGGTGATGCCGCCCGTGCCTGTAATGGTGCCGGCAAAGATCGTGCTCTCACCGTTGCTGCCAATGGTGAGCGTATTGGCCCCGAGCGTGACGATGCCGCCGGAGCTGCCGCCGCCGGAGAGGGAGCCGATAGTCTGGCTGGCGCCGAGATTCAAGGTCGCCACCGCGGCATTGGCCATGTTGACGGCGTTATTAGTATTGCCGAGCGCCCCGGTGGCGCTGGCCGTCAGCGTGCCACTGCTGACAATGATCGGCCCGGTGAACGAATTGGTGCCGTTGCTGAAGGTAGTCGCGGTGCCGCTGGTGTTGTTGACCGCGATGCCGCCGGTGCCGCTGACCACGCCCGCATAAGTAACAGCGATCGCCGCATTGGTAAAGGTCGCGATGGCGCCGTTGTTAAGATTGATGGCGTGGGTCGCGGCAACCGTGCCCGCGGTCGAGCTGGTCAGAATGGCCGGGCTGTTGAAGGTAATCGCATTGTTGACATTGCCCAAGGTCGCCGCCGTTCCAGCGGCGTAGCTCAAGGTGCCGCCATTGAGGACGATGCCGCCGGTGAACGTGTTCGTGCCCGCCAGGGTCACGGTGCTGCTGCCCGAGACAACGAGCGTCAGCGAGTTTCCTGGAAAGGCGCCGTTATCTACAATATTGGCGTTGGCCGTGATGCCGAAGCCATTGCCGGCGGTGAGATACAAAGAGCCCCCGCCCGTCTGCGGCAGCGTCAGCGAGCCCGTGGCCGCGGTGTTGCCAATGAGGAGCGCGCCGGTGCCGCCATTGAGCACACCGAAGGTGCCAATGGTATTGCCCGCCGTCATCGTAATCGTGCCCGCCGCGCCGGTGTAGCGCAGGGTATTGATATTCATGTTCGTCGCGGGGGCCGAAGCGCTCGCGTTAAGAACGATATTGCTTGAGGCGCTGTAGGTTCCCGCCCCCGTCGGCAGCGTAGCCTGCGAGGTCACGTTCGCACCCGTGACGCCGGGATTCGCGGTCCCCGCCGCACCGCTGACGACACCCGTAGTCGCACTAAAGGTGCCCCCGGAAGAACTATAAGTCGCGTAGTCCGTTTGCGTAGCGGCGGCCGTGCCGACCGTCGCCCACGGCCCGATGATCGTATTCGAGGTCGTGGCCTGGCCGGTGATGAGCATCTGATTCTGGAGGCTCGACGTGCCCGCCGTATAGCCGGCGATGCTGAAGGACACCGCCCCGGTGTTCGTGGCGCCGGTGTGCGTCAAGCCACCCAGGGTGAGGATTTCCGTGGAGGGCGAGGTATTCGCGGTGCCAGCCACGACGTTGAGGCGGCCCGAAGTGAGGGCCACCGAACCGACGGTCTCGGCGTAACTGATCGTCGCACTGGCGGTGTTGGTGAAGGTGATGGCGCCGCCATTCGAGGTGATGACCGCGGAGTCGCTCACGCGATTGACCGTACTTTCGCCCGCTGTCGTCGTATTGGTCAGCGTGAGGCCGCCATTATTGAGGGTGATGCCCGTGGTGCTGAGCAACGCGGAGCTGAGGTTCGCGATGTTCACGGTCACGCCGTTGCCGATCGTCGTCGTCCCGGTCCAGCCACCCGCGCTGGTGCCGTTGAAGGTAATCGTGTCGCCGACGATGCCGGCGAGGACGCCGCCGGAGAAGCTGACGTTGCCCGAGCCGCCCACCGCGCCGGTGATCGTCTCGGTCATGGCCGTGACCGGGCTGGCGGTCGCCGCATTGTCGAGCGTGACGGTGTTGTTGGTCGCCCCAAAGCTCAACGTGCTGGCGACCGAGTTGACGGTGTAGCCCGAAGTATTGAACTGCAATCCCCCGACGGTGATGTTCGTGTCCAGGAACGCCGAGCCCGCCGAGCCCCAGAAAACAGCGGTATCGTTGTTCGCATTGTTCCAGCCTTGCGTCGCCGCGCCCGTGGTGCCGTTCCACCAATCCGGGCTGATGGAGTCCCAAATGCCGGTGCCGCCGAGGCTGTTGCTGCCATTGCCAAAGCTATTGGGGAACCCGAGTTGATCCTGGTCCCAATAAATGTTGCTCCCGGCGCGGGCGGTGATTCGCGAGGCCCCCAGCGTGAGGGTGGTCGAGAGCACGAGCCACGAGGAAAGGCGGCGCACGAAATGCGGCGAGACGCGGGCGCCTTTACCTTTGCGGGATTTGCGAGCGAGTTTGGATGGGTACATAAGGAGACGCGTGTTCAGGGGATGAGGACTTCTAGGGGGCGGGGGCTGGACACAATTTGACAGCCCCGACTGTGAGGTTCCCGCGTAGGCGCGTCAAAATTATTTTCAGAATAAATGTTTCTTTACGTGGGAGTACTCTCTTGACATTGGCCAAAAATGGTCTAAATGCGCCCCTCTTGGGGCGCGATATTGGGGTGAATTTCAAGGGCCATAAACCCGCGCGAACCTAGGTTTTATCAGCTTTCCCGGGCGATTGGCCCCTGCCGCCTCGCCGGCCCGTTCCCGCCCCCGCTCACGCGCCCGAAAATTATTTAAAATATTTGGGAAAAAAACCGATAATTGGCCCCCTCCCGCTAAGAAAAAACGCGGTTCGCCCGTGTTGCTCTTTTTTACACTGAAGTTGGCCGTATTTAGCAGTGAAGAAAGGGGAGCGCACGCGCCCCGCGTGCTGTTGGAGCCTGCCCTGAGCGAAGCCGAAGGGGCGCCCCGCCGAAAATCGCCTCCGCGCAAGCGCTCACCAAAAGGTCAGTTCGCTTTTGTGCGATATTCTGTCCGGCGAGGGCGCCGGACAGAGCACGCGAGGCGCGTGCGCTCCCCTTTTTCAATCTGCTTCGTGACGGCAGCTACCCTTTGGCCAGCTCCTTTTCGACGACCGCAAAGACGGCTTTCTGCCGTGCGCGGACGACCGCCAAGGCCCGTGCCGCCTTGATCTTCGCGGCATCGGGATTTTGCGCGAGGGCGAGCACCGTGGGCGCGAGGCGGGCGACTTCGGCCTCCTGGTCGAGGTCGAAAAGCCAGTCGCCCAGGCCGATGTCGCGCCACATGAGGCCCTTGGTGGTTTGTTCGGCCCAGCGGCAGACGATGGCGGGCACGCCATTGCCCAGGGCCATGATCGGCGAGTGCATTTCGTTTCCAAACAGCCCGGCGGAGCGCACATACGTGCTGAGCGCCTCGTCGGTGAGCCAGTAATTCTGCCGCCAGACGACGCGATTTTTTACTTCTGTGGACAGTGTGTCGAAAATTAGCTCTTTTCCGACGGCCATTTGCGTCATGTCCTCGGGGCAAAGTAATATCTTCATCGGGGTTTTCCGGACCACCTCGGTGATGGCCTCGCGCAAGGGCGCATGGTCGTGCTCTTTCATCTCCTCGTTGCGCGCGTTCTTGCGTTCGTCGAACGTCGCTTTCTTCGTCGGAATGAGCCAGTACGGCGTGTAGCGCAGCCGCGGAATGCAGCACAGGAACTGGCCCTCCACGAGGCCGTTCGCCGCGAGGAAGGCCTCGGCTTTCGCATCGTCGCGCAGGTTCACGCCGAAGGCGGCGTCCGGCCCGAAATCCATGATGGGACAAGCGATGCCGAGTTCCCGGGCGCGGGCCAGCGAAGCGCTGTCGCGGAAGAACATAAACCGCGCGCCGTCGCACAATTCCTTGGTTTCCGCCGAGGTAAATCCGCTGAAGGTGATGCCGACGACGCCGTAGGGCTTGCCCGTTTCCTTGACCCATTGGGCGACGGCTTTCGCGGCGACGAACGAAGCGCCCGAGCCGTGCAGCAGGAAATCGCACTCCGCAAACGCGTCCTTCACCGCGTCGCCCTGGACGATGCGCACCTTCGGAAAATTGCGCCGCAGCAGCTCCTCGACGCCATCGCCGATGTTGTTCGGCCAGAGGGTGATCTCCACCTCGGGCAGAAATTCCGCGAGCAGGCGCAGCATGCCCGGCGTGTGCCCGATGTCGCCGATGTTGACGGTCTGCCAGCCGGACTTGAGCAGGATGCGGCGCGGGCGTTTCTGGTGCGCGCCGGCGTGGGTCGAGCAAAGGCAGGCGGCAAGCGTCGTGGCGAGGAAGTGGCGGCGGGAGGGCATGGGGAGGCTGACGCCCAACATCCAACATTCAACATCCAACGTCCAACATCGAATGGCGCAAGCGCGTGGTGGCGGCATGCTCTGAAATTGGAAGTTGGAGGTTCGATGTTGGATGTTGGATGTTCTGCCTTTTCAGCGCCATGACCGCCCTCACTCCCCAGCAAGCCTTCGAGCTGGCCATACAACACCATCGCGCGGGACGGCTGGCGGAGGCGGAAGGGCTCTATCGGCGGTTGCTGGCCGCGGACCCCAACAACGCCGACGTGCTCCATCTGCTCGGCGTAGTGGCCTCCGAAACGCGGCGCTACCCGGAGGCCTTCGATTGGTTCCAGCGGGCGATTGCCGCCCGGCCAAACGTGGCCTGCTATTACAACAATCTCGGTTTGCTGCTCTGCAATTGGGGCCGGCTGGACGAGTCCGCCGCCGCCTTGGAAACGGCGCGGCAGCTCGACCCCCGCGACGTGGAAACTCATTTCAACCTGGGCAACACGCGCAGTCGCCAGTGGCAATGGGAAAGCGCGATCGATTCTTATCGCCGCGCTCTCCAACTCGAGCCGCGGCACATGAAAGCCTGGCTCAATCTCGGCCTCGCTCTCACCGCCGCCGATCGCTGCGCAGAGGCCGTCGCGGCCTATCGGACCGCGCAGCGGCATTGCCCCGGCGAGTGCGCTCTGGCCATCAATCTCGCCAGCCTTTTCCAGGACTTGGGGCAGCTCGATGACGGCGTCGCCGTCCTGCGATCCGCGCTGGCGCTGGCGCCACAAAATGTCCTCGTCCTCAATAATCTCGCCATCCTGCTCAAAGACCCCGGAGATTCACCCACCGACGGCGAGTCTTCCGGCGCCACATGGCAGCACCAAGCGCCGGGCAAGCGAAATGGCCGGCCAGCGGTTTCGGCCGCGTCCGTACCCCGTGGATCGAGGGTCTGTAGGCCGTCTGTGCCAGACGGCGCTCCCGTTTTGTCCGCCTCCGTCCCCGGTGGGTCGAGAAACCGATCGGTGAGCCAATAATCGATCGTCTCGACCCCGCTCGGTCCAGGATAGCCGAGCCAGGAGACTTGGACCGGCGCCGGTTTGCGGGCGAAAGTGAGCAAACGATTGAAGGCTGTGTGCAGCCCCAGGTCGACGAGGATGTCGATGCCGTCGGCCTGGATTTGCGCGGCCAGCGTGGCGTCGTCCATCCTCTCCACGCTGCGCCACAGATCCGCGCGGGCCTGAAACCGCGCGGCGACGGCATCCACCGGAGTATGGGCGTAACATACGCACTCGACCTCGTTTGCATCGTGCGCCTCGAAGATCGGCAGCAGCGGGTGCCCGACGACGTGATTGCGCAGATCCGCCGAGACGTAGCCGATCCGCAATCGCCGGTCCGCCGAACGCTCGGGATAGCGCCGGGGACGCTGCGCGCGCAACGGCTCGGCGTGGCGGATGTTCCATTCCCGCTGCTCCGCCTGGACGACGGCCGGACTCGTT
>Ga0206796_1097_pt1 | contig 16949 bp, 20 predicted proteins | sample Alteio_BWOrgCont_68_FD_152895 | JGI IMG/M metagenome (GOLD analysis project Ga0206796, IMG submission 152895) | Enriched cells from forest soil in Barre Woods Harvard Forest LTER site, Petersham, Massachusetts, United States -... | ecosystem: Environmental > Terrestrial > Soil > Temperate forest >...
TCATCGCGTGAGCGCGGGCCTCGGCACTGGCGTCACCAATGGTCGAACCGGCGGTGACGGTGCCTTGACGCTGAAGCGCACCCATGCGGGCGAGGATCGCTTCCAGCAATGTCGTCTTTCCACTTTGAAACGGGCCTACCAGGGCAATGCAGCGCGGCCCGCTGGATCGTCTGCCGCCTTCTGGTCCTCTGCCGTTCGGAGATTCCTGCGTCATCTTCGCGTCCCTCCAATCTGTGACCCACCGCTCTTGATGGCGGGGTGTGACAAAATGGTCGCGCTGATTGTCGGGGCTGGCAAGGGAAAAATCGCCCGGATTCAATCCCTGCGCTGGGATAAGGCGGCGTGCCGGATCATAGCACCGCCGCTCCGGGCCTCGATCCGCAGATAGTCGCCATCGGCCAGGTGATCGAAATGCGGGGGAACGCAGATCAGCACAGGACAGGACTTGCCGTAGAGCCGGCGGGCGACGATGGCGCCGACCGTGATGATAGGGTCAGCCATGGCCAGGATGATCGCCGCCGGCGCGGTACCGCGGAGGATCGCCTCGGCCAGCACGGAACTCGCCGAGCTCGAACCGCGGCCTGAAGGCATCACCAGCACGCGGCCGCTGACGACAGTGCCGAAGGCCGGATGCGACCGGTCGATGACGCGCCCGCTGGCAACATCGAAGCCCCCCCAGAAGCTGAGGGCAACGGACCAGCGCGTGACAAGGCCCTCGGCCTCGCCCTCGACCAGGGTTCGTGCTCCAATGACGGTCATGGGCCGTTGCGCACGATGCGGCCCGCCGCGGCCGAAGCGACGCAGTCGGCAAGCGAACCGAATGCCACCTCGACGCCGATATTGCCCGGGGCATAATGCGCCCATTTGCCGGAATTGGTCATGACCACGCCTTCGAGCTTGCGCAGCATCGATGTGACATAGGTGCAGGTGTCGGTGACGATGGTCAACCCTGCCGCCTCGAGGGCTGGCAGGAGACCCGCTGCTCCCAGGGCCCCATAGGTTTCGCGGCTGGTGTTGACATAGAAATCGACACCCTCCGCCGCGCGGAACCCGACAAGCAGAGGCATCAGGGTCTGGAACTCACCCAGCGAAAAATGCGGCGCGCCCAGGCTGACGGCTGCCAGCTGCGCACCGTCCGCAACTGTCGAAAGCTTCGCCAGCGCGTGCCGAAGGTCTGCCGCAGTGACGTCGATGATCTCGCCGGGCTCGTTGCCGCCGAACGCATCGCGCAGCGTCGGCGCCTCCGGTGTGACGCCCACGGCGTGGAAAAGTGCCACCGAACCCGAGGAAGCCGCCACGGCGCCGAGGGCCTTGAGCTGATCTTCCGATCCTGGCTGAGGCAGGCCTTCGATGACCGGGACGCGGCCACGCGAGCGTTCGCCGATAAAGTAGCCGATGGCGACATAGAGCGCATCGCTCGCCGGCGGACCGTTGGGCAGGCGAAACAAGATTTCACCCCGGCGATGTGCGTCCAGGTGAAGGCCGAAGGCGGGCGCGCGAGCGGTCATGGCGCAACACAGGTCGATGAAATCGCCATAACGGTTGGTACGGGCGCCGATCACCGAATTGGCGAAGACGATGGCGTTAGATTCGCCCCAGGCGATCTGGTCGCCGAAACCGGGACGAAATCGCGTCTGGTAGGGCGCGCAGGTGAAGCTTGGTTCGCAGCCCAATGCCAGATGCGCTTCCATCAGCCTCTTGCCGGCGGAACGTTCAGCCTGGGCGCCCCCGATCAGTTCAGGGTGAAGCAGGTCCATCGACCCTACATTGAGCGTCGTCGGCACGCGCACCCGGCCCTTGTCAGCCACCAGGCGCTCGACGAAATCAAGGCTCACCTGACCATGATAGAGGCAACCATCGATATGGGCCTGGCTGATCTCGATGAGGCGCGGCGCCGCGACCGCTGCAGCAAAGCGCAGCAGGATATCCATGGCGAAAGCCACACCAGGGCCCTCACGGCCGTCGCGCATGTCCTTTTCGAACGCTGTGAGATGCACGATCTGTCTCGCCAAACCCGGGACTGAATGGGCGCACTATGCCAGGCATTCAACGGCGGCGGCAATAAGAAGCGCCGGATGGCGGGGGGACCATCCGGCGCGTGAAGCGATCCGCGTTCTTCGCCGTGCGGGGGATTAAGCGAAGTAACCGAGGGTCGCCGTAGCCAATGTTGCGACAGCCAGGAGGGCAACGAGCCAGAGCGCGAGGGTGAGTTGACGCTCGGCTTCGGCCGCCGAAACGCGCATGGCGCGAGTGGAGGACCGGGGAAAGGATGAAGCTGTCTGGTTGATGGCCATTGTGATCTCCTTGAGCGCAATAGACTCGAACTAATTCGACGCCCTGTTCGTCTAGAACCTCATTCCGTGACGCTCCGTGCAAAAACGCACATTGCCTCTACTTCATCTGTGGCTCGCTCCAGTGAATCACCAGCCATGCACACAGCATCGTGATGGATCGCGGCGGGTCTTTGCGCGTGATCGGGCGGCGGTGGGGAGGTTTCGCGGCAATGTTGTGTCAAATCGGTCCGGTTGTCCCGGTTCGGACGGTCAAGGCACGACGACAAGGCCCGGCGTTGGCGGATTAGTCCCAAACGTGATCTTTGCGCTTGAATGGGGCACGGCCCACGCCTAGGGTCCGCGCGCAAATTTCCCGGCTAAACAGGAGTTCAAGCCATGGCCTTTCTCGCCGACGCCCTTTCGCGCATCAAGCCCTCCGCGACCATCGCGGTGAGCCAGAAAGCGCGCGAATTGAAAGCGGCGGGACGTGACATCATCGGGCTTGGCGCCGGCGAGCCCGACATGGATACGCCGGACAACATCAAGAAGGCGGCCGCGGATGCGATGATGCGCGGCGAGACCAAATACCCGCCGGTCTCCGGCATCCCGCAATTGCGCGAGGCGATCGCCGCCAAGTTCAAGCGCGAGAATGGGCTCGATTACAAGCCGTCGCAGACCATCGTCTCCACCGGCGGCAAGCACGTGCTGTTCAACGCCCTGATGGCGACGCTCAACGCGGGCGACGAGGTGGTGATCCCCACGCCCTACTGGGTGTCCTATCCGGAGATGGTGGCTCTGTGCGGCGGCACGCCCGTCTTCGCGCAGACCACGCTCGAGACCAATTTCAAACTGAGCCCCGAGGCGCTTGACAAGGCGATCACGCCGAAGACGAAGTGGCTGATCTTCAATTCGCCGTCCAACCCTTCGGGGGCGGCTTATAGCCATGACGAGCTCAAGGGGCTTACCGACGTGCTGCTCAAGCATTCGCATGTGTGGGTGCTGACCGATGACATGTACGAGCACCTGATCTATGGCGACTTCAAATACTACACCCCGGCCCAGATCGAACCGCAGCTCTATGACCGCACCTTGACCGTGAACGGCGTGTCGAAGGCCTATGCGATGACCGGCTGGCGCATCGGCTATGCTGGCGGCCCGGACAAGCTGATCAAGGCGATGGACTTGATCCAGGGCCAGCAGACCTCGGGTGCCTGCTCGATAGCCCAATGGGCGGCGGTGGAAGCACTCAGCGGCACCCAGGCCTTCATCCCGGAGCGGCGCAAGATCTTTGAGGGCCGCCGCGACCTTATCGTCGGCATGCTCAACCAGGCCAAGGGCATCCAGTGCCCCACGCCGGAGGGCGCCTTCTATGTCTATCCGTCCTGCGCCGGCACGCTCGGCAAGAAGACGCAGAGCGGCAAGGTGCTGGAGACGGACGAGGATTTCGTGTCCCAGTTGCTCGAGGCCGAGGGCGTGGCGGTGGTGCACGGCTCAGCCTTTGGCCTCGGCCCCAATTTCCGCATCTCCTACGCGACCTCCACCGAGGCGCTGGAAGAGGCGGGCCGCCGCATCCAGCGCTTCTGCAACACCTTGCGCTGAGCGGAACGCGGACTTCCCGGCAGCCTCTTGGAAACGCTGCGCTTGGGCAATAAAAAGATGTGGACTTTAAGTCCGCGCTCCCAAGAGGGCAGTCCGATGGGCTGTCCTTTTCCATTTCCCGGCTCAGGCGCGCAATCCAGTTCAATCGGGTGTATCGTCCGCCAGGCAACCTGCGATGTCGTCAAGCAGGGCTTGGAGGACGACGCCATGAAGGAACGGGACGAAACGGAAAAACGAATTCGCGAGATCTATGCCGCCCGCCGACGCGGTAGTGTCGAGGAGGTGATGGCAACCTTCGCACCCCAAGCTCGCTTCCGCTTGGCGGGTAACGCGGCGCTGGCGCCGATGACGATGCCCGTTGATGGTCATACGCAACTGCGCAGCGTGATGAACCAACTGGTCGACGCCTGGGACTGGTCCGATTTCATGATTGAGAAGATCGTTGTCGATGGGAATCAGGCAGCCGTCTATAGCCGTGGACCCATGCGATACGGGGCCGACAGGCAGGAAATCGAAACCGAAATACTCGATCTGCTGACGCTGGAAGATGGCAAGATCATCGAACTCGTCGAGTTCTGCGATACGCATATGGTCTCGCGGATGACCGGGCTCGGCGCCTGAGGATCCGCCCGTGAATAAGTACGCTGTCATCCCCAGCCGAGCCAACTGAGGGGATCGAGATCATAAAGCATTGAGCAAGCTTCAAGATTCGCGTCCGCCGCTCGCATCGCCGCCGGGAATGACGGCCTCTTTCATTAACCTGTCTGCGTGCACGATCTAAGGGCCGGCAGAGGTATTGCGCCCATGCGAAGGAACGCCTCAAGATCGTGCTGCCAACGCTTAGATCGTTGATACCCAACCGTTCTCGCCTTCGAACAGCGACTGTCTTGCCAAGGATTGGCCATGGCTTGATCGAACCTATCGAGGAGCGGCGAAAATCCTGTGCCGATCCAGGACTCCTAATTGTCGATACTCTGGCCGCAAACTGCGAGTTTGACACAGCTGCTATACAGCCTTCTCGGCCGACGCAGACCTGGGCGATGCAGACCTGGGCGATGCAGACCTGGGCGATGCAGACCTGGGCGATGCAGACCTGGGCGATGCATGTTCACGGCAAAAACCCACCTTCATCCCTGGGCGCTCAACGTTAGGCATGCGACCAAGGTTAGGCATGCGACCAAGGTTAGGCAAGCGACCAAGGTTAGGCAAGCGACCAAGCGCAGCCTTACTGTCGAGATCAAAGGCGACAAAGCCCAGGGCCGTGGCCACCTAGGCTGGCGTGGGACGGGCGGCGTTAAATCGGCCAGGGCTCTACAGGCCCTGCCAGGTCAATACATCAGGAAGAATGGTAGGGGTGTTCCAAACAACATGCTGCCGCGAGCGCTGCCAAATAGCTTTAGACGTGGCGATGTCATCTTCTAGCGTGTCACCGCCAGCAATAAGACGAGCGGCAAGCGTGGCTTGAAATTGATGTACGCTTTCAAGCCCAGCGTGCGCCCTGAAGGCTGACGTTCCATTCACGCGCGACTTTGAGCGCGTGATGAACCAGGAGCTTGAACGGGCGTTTCCAAGGCGGACGGAGGAAGCGATTAGGACCGCTTTGCCTCGGTGAGCGGCAAGATCGGCCAGCGGCAGATGTTGATAATCAATCCGCCATGCAGATCTTTCTCCAGTGGCCCCGCCAATGCTGCCAGCGGCAATCCCATACGGGCGAATAATCGTAGAAGTCGTCGCCTCCATCAAAGAATGGCGTGCCGAAGAAGTGACGGTGGAATCCGAAGTGATGGCCGTGAAATTCACCCCTGGATCCTGGCATGTGACCACCCATTCCGCCGGTGTGAGGAATAAATATTTGGCCACCACCAAAGTGTCCTCCACCCATGCCAGCGTGGGGGCCGGCGGCGGCCGGTGCAATGGAAGCTAGTATGAATATCAAGGCAAATAGGGCTTTGCGCATCGATCTATCCTCGCTTAAAGGTTGCGATCGCACCCATGAACGATGCCCCTACGATCACGCCTACCCACGAGAACACGCCAACTTGTGAATCTAATCGCCCAAGCCGGCTTCACGACTGTTCAAATACACGCGAGCACAATGCCTGTAGGGATGCAGCGGCGTGAAGGTGATGTTGCGCATATGCAACAAGATCTACAAATATAGGATGTATTTCATAGGGAATGCTTTTGGCGGGTAATGCCCATATCGGTTAATGTCTTGCTGGCAGGCTGGAGGAGCTGTTCCAGTGTCCTCCTTCTATAAATAGAATAAATATTTCAACCAGATGCGGGTGGACACTCGGCTTTAACACTGCTCAGTCTGCGACAAGATGAGAACGTGATTGGAATTTCAATGCGCAAGATCGCTCGCCCAAAAGGTTGCTCGCGCAACCTCGTCACAAAGTAGATTAGGAGCGGGCACCTGGCGATCTTGCCAAGCGGCAGGCTCGATCCGTCTTTGGTCGCCACAGCCTGGCACAAGACAAAGGAGCTGGAGACGAAGGCCGCCGCTATTGTTGCCGCCTCGCCCGCTGGAATTGGCGCGGGTGTGGCCAGCCGACGACGATCACCCAAGCCTTCCTAAGCCGGGCCGTCTTTGTATCTGCCCGCGTTTTTTGCTCGTCGGTTATTGCCGCGGCGTCTGCAGAAGTGGCGTTATGGCCCACTTGCCACTCGTTCGGCTTCCCACTGCTCCTTCTTCATCCGCCCATCGGAACTAGCAAGTATGCCCCACGTTTGCATTGGCAATTTGATGTCCACTTAGCTTTTGGAGGCTCCAATGGCATCCGATCCTATCCCAGGCGAAGCAATCGAGACGCTCCGTGACCTCTTGGAAAACGGCAGCGCAGCGAATGTCTCGGGCCCGATGCTGGAATTCCTGATTTCGAATGGGTACGTCGAAATGGAGGATGGCCTGCCTGTTGTCACAGATGCAGGTCTTGAGGCCCTAGGATCGACCGACCCACCGGGCCTGCCTCTGACGCCCGGGTCCATCTAATAGTGAGCACCCCCCAGGCAGATCCCGGCAGGTTATTAAAGTCAGCAACGGCCGGTGCGCTGGGGTTGCCTCACTCCTGGTCGTCATCGTCAAGTTCATCGGCGCTGGCGATCGCGTTGCCGGGATGCTTTAGCCTTACCCCTGGTCCGCCAAAGACCATTTGTTCGTCATCGAGGAAAACCACGCCAGCCGATTGGAGGGCAGCCTTAATATCTTCAAGGGTACGCGGATAGGGGACGGACTTATTCAGCTCAAAGTTAGCGAGGGTAGCCTTCGCCACCTTGGCAGCGGCGGCGAGTTGGTCTTGCGACCAGCCAAGCATTGCACGGGCTGCTCGACATTGAGCAGGCGAGAATGGCATTTTGATACAGTCCCACGTTTTTGATATAGACTATGCTGTGGAGCCAGCGTTGTATCAAAAGCGTACGCTAAAGGCAAAATACATGCCGCACGACCACTGCACCGATCGTCGACATTATCCCGCCGCCCACCCTAGGTGAGATCGCGAAAGAGGCCATCACCAACTGGTCCATTACGCAAGGGAACTTACTTTCCTGATGGATTTCGCGGCGCGGCAAAGCGGTGACAAGGCGATGAGGTTTTTGTCGCAGCTATGTGATGAGATAATTGAGGGGTCCAGCGATAGGCCTGCCGATCGCCACTGAGGCAGGCCTGTGGGCGACCGAACCGGCCGATGCCGCCCCCGTCGCGCTTGTTCATTCGCGGCGGGGACGGTTTTTTAAGGTTGAGGTAGAGTAGGCCAAATAAGGCTGTGAGCCGAGCCCTCGTCCGATCAGTGCACGCCGGTCTCGATAACCTTGCTGTGCTTGTAATGGCGGTACACGACGCGATGGGTGGTTGCGGGCTGGACCTCCGTCACCGGTGGCTGCCAGCGCACTGGATGGGGAGCAGCGTCGTACCCATACCCTCTCTGGATGGCAAGGAAGTCGGTGCTACCATCCGCATAGGCGCCGCCAATAGCAAACATAAGGCTAGCTGCCGCAAGGGTTGTGGTGATGAGAATTTTCATACTCAATTCCTCCAATATTAAGCCCCCGCATCGTCTTGCCTGCGCTGTGAATGTGCCTAAAATATGAAAGCAATCGTCAGTTGAAATCTTGTGATAATGCGTGATCGGTAGTGTTTAGTAGCACAACTATTAGATTATACTTTAAGATCGTAGCAACCATGGATAGCGCCAGGCCCATCGTGATGAAGCCCATAATCGGGATATTCGCGAAGTGAGGGACGCCTTGCCGCCCCCGTCATCTATCTCCATCGCCGGCAGCGTTTTTTATTGATGAGGGTTAGCACAAGGGTCGGCTCAAATATTCATAATTTTAATCAAAGTATTTCAACTACTTAGATATAAAAAAGGGCGGCCTTGTGGGCCGCCCCAATTCACCTGTCGTTTCTTATCCCCCGATTACCGGGGTTCGAGGCGCGCGATCTTGACGCGGGCCGTGCCCAAACCGACCATCCCGATGGCGCTCGCGGCGCCGTAGGAAAGATCGATAACGCGGCCCCGTGCGAAGGGGCCACGATCCGAAACGCGTACAACAACCGTCTTGCCATTGCGAAGATTGGTCACCTTAAGCTTCGTTCCGAAAGGGAGCGAACGATGCGCCGCCGTCAAACCGGCCGGGTTGAAACGCTCGCCATTGGCAGTGCGGCGACCACTCATTTCTTTGCCGTAATAAGAAGCCACTCCAACAGAGTCCGCGTGGCCAGGAACTGTCATTGTTAATATTGTGATAACAGCGGCAAAAAAAGTAGCGCTCGTCGTTTTAGACGTCATCCAGTGAAGCTCTCAATTGTTAAGGATGATCGCGCTTATAAGGTGAAATGTGTTCTCAATGTGATTGCAAAAAAGCACCGATAATCTCAATGACTTATGGATATAGCCACGAATCATGAAGAGGCATCTGAGGCAATTGCCACAGCCAAATTTCTGCTGCTACGACAGTCCATCTTCCCGGCGTACGATTGCGTGGTAGAAGTCGTGCCATGGCTATGATCTGGACCCTCACGGACGGCAAGGCCGGCGATGCGCAGCAATGCCTGGGCGTCGCCCAAGCGGTGTGCGCCGTGACCGGCGGACGCATCGTTGAGCAAACGGTTTCGCCGCGCCGCTTCTATGCTCTCGCCATGCCGTGGGGCCTGCCGGATCCTGCCGATCTCGCGGTCTTGACGGCGCCCTGGCCCGATATTGCCATCGCATCGGGCCGGCGTGCGGTGACCTATCTGCGCTGGCTCAAGAAGCGCTCTCCGCTCACGCTGACCGTCTTCCTCAAGGATCCGCGCACCGGGACGAGGGCCGCCGACTTCATCTGGGTACCCGAGCACGATCGCTTGCGCGGCGACAATGTGCTGGTGACGCTGACCTCGCCCCACCGACAAAGCCCAGCCGTGCTGGCGGCAGGCCGCGCAGGCGCGCGGCCTGAACTGCTTGCCTTGCCCCAACCGCGTGTCGCAGTGCTGGCCGGTGGTCCTTCCAAGGACCTACGTTTCGATGCCGACGACATTGCGGCCTTCGTTTCGGCGCTCGCGCAATTGGCGCAGACCGGGGCGGGTTTGATGGTGACGCCATCGCGTCGAACGCCGGCGGCGATGAAGCGGGCAATCACACAGGCTCTCGCCGGCACGAACGCCTGGATCTGGGACGGGGAGGGCACCAATCCCTTTGGCGAAATGCTCGGTCTTGCCGATGCCTTCGTCGTGAGCGCGGATTCAACCAACATGCTCAGCGAGGCTGCGGCGACCGGAAAGACCATCCATGTCTTCATGCCCAAGGGCGTGCCGCCCAAGATTTTACACCTGATCGACGGGCTGATCGCGCACGGCGCTGTGGTGAAGTTCGACGGGCATCTTGAAAACCACCCCTATCAACCCCTAGATTCAACGCCCCAGATCACGCGCGAAATCCTGACGCGCTTTTTCTCGGCCTCGCAACGCTGATTGGAACCATAATGGCGACCCGTCACTCCAAGCTCATCACCCTCGGCTCGGGCCCGGCGGGCTATACGGCGGCGATCTACGCGGCACGCGCCAATCTCTCGCCTCTGCTGATTTCCGGCATCCAGCCCGGCGGCCAGCTCACCATCACCACGGATGTGGAGAATTATCCCGGTTTTTCCTCGGTGATCCAAGGCCCTTGGCTCATGGAGGAGATGCGCCAGCAGGCTGAGCACATGGGCGCCGGCATGGTATCGGACCATGTGTCCAAGGTCGATCTGTCGCAGCGCCCGTTCCGCCTGGAGGGGGATCTGGGTGACATCTATCTTGCCGACGCGCTGATCATCGCTACCGGTGCCCAGGCCAAATGGCTGGAACTGCCGTCCGAGGAAAAGTTCCGCGGTTTTGGCGTGTCGGCCTGCGCGACCTGCGACGGTTTCTTCTTCCGCAATCGAAACGTCACCGTGATCGGTGGCGGCAATACGGCAGTGGAGGAAGCACTTTATCTGGCCAATATCGCAGCGAAAGTGACGCTGGTGCATCGCCGCGACCATTTCCGTGCCGAGAAGATCTTGCAGGACCGCCTGTTCAAGCGTCCCAACATCGAGGTGGTGTGGAATAGTGCCGTCCACGAGATCGGCGGGCACGACACGCCGCTCGGTGTGACCCATGTCGACCTGCGCAATGTCGAGACAGGCGTGCTCACGCGTCACCAGGCTGACGGGGTGTTCATCGCCATCGGGCACAAACCGGCCTCCGAACTGTTCGCTGGTCAACTGACCTTCAAGAATGGCGGCTATATTCAGACCGTGCCGGGTACGACAGCGACCAATGTGCCTGGCGTCTATGCGGCCGGCGATGTGGCCGACGATATTTATCGCCAGGCCGTTACGGCTGCAGGCATGGGCTGCATGGCGGCCTTGGAAGCGGAGAAATGGCTCGCTGTGCAGGAAGCTCACAGGGAAGCGGCGGAATAAATCGTTTTTCGTCGTAATTTTGCCACCCATTTCAAACTTCTCTGCAATGATTATAATCGCGGTGGCAGGCGCCTTGTTTGCCGGCGGTGAGACGGGCTGAACTGGGGGCTTCATGGACTGGGACAAGCTCAAAGTATTCCACGCGGCAGCCGAAGCGGGCAGTTTCACCCATGCTGGCGACGTCCTGGGACTATCCCAGTCCGCCGTGAGCCGGCAGGTTTCCGCCCTTGAGGGGGATTTGCGTACGCCGCTGTTCCACCGTCATGCGCGCGGGCTGATCCTGACCGAACAGGGTGAAATGCTGTTCCGCACCACTCAGGACGTCATGCTCAAACTCGAATCAGCGATGGGTGCGCTGACCGACAGCCGTGAGCGGCCCAACGGCGAGTTGCGGTTGACCACGACGGTCGGTCTTGGCACCTATTGGCTGACACCGCGCATCGGCGAGTTTTTGGACCTTTATCCCGACATAAGGCTGAAGTTGCTGCTGACCGAACAGGAGCTCGACCTTGGCATGCGCGAGGCGGACGTTGCCCTGCGGCTGCGCCAGCCCGAGCAGGGGGACCTCATTCAGCGCCGGCTGTTCACCGTGCATTTCCACATCTACGCGGCGCCTGAATACATCAAGCGTTTTGGCCAGCCACGCAGCGTCGATGAGATCGATCGCCACCGCATCATCACTTTTGGCGGCACGGCCGGCAGCTTCATCCAGGAGATCAACTGGCTGAACACCGCCGGGCGCGACGCCAAGGATCCGCGTGAGCCGGTGTTTGAGGTCAACAACCTCGGCGGCGTGAAGACGGCGGTGGAAAAGGGGGTCGGGCTCGCCGTGCTGCCCGACTACCTCGTGGGGCGCGATTCGCCGCTGGTGCAGATCCTCACCGAGGCGGAAATGCCGCAGCTCGAGACCTATTTTGTCTATCCCGAGGAAATGAAGAACCTGGCGCGTATTCAGGTCCTGCGGGACTTTCTCGTCAGCAAGGCGCAGCGCTGGGCCTTCTGAGCCATTGAGGGCGGCCCCTCAAATCAACCTGCCGACTGGTGTTTTTCGCCGCATTCAACGCATGCGTGGCCAACAATTGTGCAGTGAAGCTGCATTGTTTTACGGCAATTGCATCCATGCGCAGCACGCAGGGCCGGCATGTGAAAGAATGCGTTGCGGCGCGGAGCCGGCAAATATAGATTGGTGACTGTCAGATGTTCGGGCCATCATCCTCCCGGTGGCGACCTTGAGCTTCTGACGTTCCCCTCTGGATGGTGACTTTTGGACTTTGTCCAAGCTACGGCCGGGTTCGTCCCGGCCGTCTTTTTTTGTCGAGTGCGTATCGAGGTATCAGCGTATGCGCGCGTATTCAGTCAGATCCAGCGGTTCAACTATTGTATGACAGACAAGTGGCTGGCGGTTACTTGGCGGGTTGGTCAAAGCGGCAAGCTGCTGTCGATCGATGGGGAGCGGAGCACGTGGGCTTGACAGGAAGTGCGTCGACACGCCACTGCCTGACGATGGCTACCATCCAGACCCTTTTCGTCACCAAGCTCTATCGCGCTGAACTCGACGAGGCGCAGGCCCCGCTTGCCGAAATCGAGGCGACCTGCCGTTCCCTCGCCGAGGATGACAAGGCCGGGCAGGCTTGGTGCCGCAAGCACGGTTATCTAGGTTACACCTCCTACGCCTCGCTCAATGATCTGCCCTGGCGCTTTCCGGTCATCAAAAAGCTGGTCAAGGCACTTGATGCCCAGGTCGCGGCCTTTGCCAGGGAACTCGACTTCAATCTTGGCCGGGACAAGCTGCAACTCGACGATATCTGGGTGAACGTCCTGCCAGAAGGCGGGGTACACACGTCCCATATCCATCCGCGCTCGGCGATATCGGGCACCTATTATGTCGCCACGCCGCAGGGTTCCAGTGCGTTGAAGTTGGAAGATCCGCGCCTGGGCTTGATGATGGCGGCGCCCCCGCGCAAGGCAAAGGCGGCGTCGGACCAGCGGCCCTTCGTCTATGAAACGCCGCAAGCCGGCACGGTGCTCATGTGGGAGAGCTGGCTGCGTCACGAAGTGCCGCTCAACCAGTCCGCACAGGAGCGCATCTCCATCAGTTTCAACTACCGATGGCGATAGGACCATCGGTGACCCGCGGCGATGGTGCCGCAAGAACACCGACGAGCCCGAACTTTCCCATGCGCGCCTGGCGTGAACTTTTCCCAGATTCACGCGTTTTCAGGACATGGTTCCCATACAGGAGGAAGTCATGGACTGGAATCGTGTCGAAGGAAACTGGAAGCAGGTGAAGGGCAAGATTCAAGAGCAGTGGGGAAGGCTCACTGATGATGATGTTGATGTGTTGAACGGCAATCGTGAACAACTCGAAGGCATGATCCAGGAGCGCTACGGTATTGCGAGGGACAAGGTCCAGGCCCAGGTTGAGGATTGGTACAAGCGCCAGCAATGGCAGTAATGCCAATATTTTTGAAGGGGGCGCTTCGGCGCCCCCTTTTTTGCCAGCCGCCTTTGAGGCGGGCTCTGTTGTCATTCACGCCGCCGCCATAGAAGCGCAAAGTGCGCGCCCTGATGTTCGCAAAGGGTGGTCATGGTCAGCTCGCCGTTACGCGTTTGCGAGCGTCACAGGTCTCGCATCCCCAATTGCTGCAAGGCTGCCCAACGCACCTGAGGCTGCTTGATCGCTCGCGGCGCCAGGACAAGACGCAGGCAAGAGGGTGCTTCCAAGTGGCCTTCGCATCCCAGTTCCAAGGGGTATAATGCCACCACTTTGAGCGGCCGGGTCGCCTGGATTAGCGCCCGGGATCAACGCTTGGCCTTGATTAAAGCTTGGCCTTGATTAACGCTTGGCCTTGCGGGCGACCACCTGCTGTCGCCACTGGCCCAGTCCCATGGTCTTGGCGAGGGCCGAGCGTTGTGCGGCGTAGTTCGGCGCCACGATCGGGTAGTCTGACGGCAGGCCCCACTTAGCACGGTATTCGTCGGGCGTCAGGCCGTAGGCCGTCGATAGATGGCGCTTGAGGGATTTGAACTTCTTGCCATCCTCCAGACAGATGATGAAATCCTGGGTCACCGATTTCTTGATTGGCACTGCCGGAACCAGGTTCACCTCGACCGGTTCTGGGATTGTCTCGCCTTTTGCAAGTCGCTGCACAACGGCATAGACCTCGCCGATGAGCTTGGAAAGGTCCGCCGTTGCCACCGAATTATTGGAAACATAGGCCGAGATGATTTCCGCCGTAATAGCCGTGCTGTTGTCTTCCACCGTATGAAATTCCTGTTTGACCAAACTGGATATAGCCGATTCGAACGGGCTAACGTAGAGTTGCAATTTGGCAGGATCAGTTTAAATTTCAACTCATGTTTTAGGTCTAAGGACGGTGCATCCACATCTCATTGCGCTCAACAAGCGTTTTGTTCTGCGAGCCATGATTTCGCATGGCTGTTCGGTTGAAATAACAGCCCGGAACCGGTTGTGACAGTACGTGACTATGATACCTATTTTTCGTCCCATTCCTCTGGGTCATGCGCAGGGCGCGATGATACCGCTCCACCCTCGCGCCGCATGCTCGCGGGGCTTGATCTTCCCAGATTTGTGGACCCTCAGGCGGCGGACCAACGCTGCGGGCGCGGGCCGATAGCGGGTCCTCAATAGGTCGCCCGGCCGCCGGATGCGTCGAATACCGCACCTGTCGCAAAGGAGCATTCCTCGCTGGCGAGCCAGGCGATCAGCGACGTGACCTCCTCCACCTTGCCGAACCGCCCCATCGGGATCTTCGACAGCATGTAGTCGATATGGGCCTGCGCCACCTGCTTGAGGATCGGCGTTTCCACGGTTGCCGGCGCGACCACGTTCACCGTCACGCCAGTGCGTGCCAGCTCCTTGCCGAGCGCCTTGGTGAAGCCGATCACCGCAGCCTTCGAGGCCGAATAGGCCGAAGCAGTCGGGTTGCCCTCCTTGCCGGCGATCGAGGCTAGATTGACGATGCGGCCATAGCCCCGTTTCTTCATCAATGCGGCAATGAAGCGGTTGGCGTAAAACAGTCCGTGTACGTTGATGTCGAAAATGCGCTTCCATTCGTCGATCGGATAATCGATCACTGGGGCATTGCGTCCCGCAATCCCGGCCGAACAGATGAGGATATCGATATGGCCCAGATGCTGTTCGGATGTCTTTGCGGCGGTCTCCACCGCCGCGGGGTCGGTGACGTCAACGACGATGCCGAAGGTTCCTGGCCCGACCTGCGCCTTGGCGGTGCCGATGCGGCCGGCATCGACATCCCAGATCATCACCTTGCCTCCCTCGGCGGCGATGCGCCTGGCGGCGGCGAGGCCGATGCCGGATGCTCCGCCCGTAACGACCGCGCTGCGGCCTTTGAAACGATCAGCAAACAAGGCCATGACGTCAAAATCTCCAATGAGACGACGCGAAAGACCGATCCTATTGGAGTATGAGCCACTTGCAAGGGCCGTTGCAGCCGGCTCGGATATTGACAAACCACTTCATAGCCCAGCAAGAGCGATGTTCACCGCATATGGCCTCCTTGGAGCGGTGAACCGCGGATCGGCCAATAGTGTCCTGTGCGCAGATTGGAGTCGCGTTCAGACCACCGCGCCAAGGCTGTCACCGCGCCAAGGCTGTCACCGCGCCAAGGCTGGTCCTTTGCACAAATGTTTCTCGCAGCGGGGAACTGCACTATATGCAGAGTGTGTATGGTGTGTTGCCGCAGGTTCGGGGCGGCTAGCATTCTTGTGTCGGCCTCCCTTCGGCCCGCCTAGCGCGAAGCTTTGGGTGGCCAGTGTTACCGGGCTTATCTCAACCAAGTGGAGGATGTTCCATGAGTGAAGAACGTGCGGTGCTCGCCGGTGGTTGCTTCTGGGGCATGCAGGACCTTATTCGCCGCTTTGATGGCGTGGTTTCCACACGCGTTGGCTACACCGGCGGGGATGTGCCAAACGCGACTTACCGCAACCACGGAACCCACGCAGAAGCCATCGAGATCATTTTTGATCCCGCCAGGATCAGCTACCGGAAGATTCTTGAATTCTTTTTTCAGATCCACGACCCCAGCACACGCAACCGCCAGGGCAATGATGTCGGATTGAGCTATCGGTCGGCAATTTTCTATGTCGACGACGAACAGAAACGCGTCGCCGTGGACACGATCGCAGATGTCGATGCGTCGGGGCTATGGCCTGGCAAAGTCGTGACCGAAGTCGTGCCAGTCGGCCCGTTCTGGGAAGCAGAGCCCGAGCACCAGGACTATCTGGAGCGGATACCAAACGGCTACACATGCCACTTCGTCCGGCCTGGCTGGAAGCTTCCAGTCCGAGAGACGACGGCCTGACGACTTTCATCTGGCGGCTGGTCTTGGCTGTGCGCGGTTGTCAGCCAAGATGCGCCCAGGCGCCAACTTCAAAGCGTCCTATGATGACACTTGCGTTCGCATCCATCTCTGCAAGCATGCGCGCTTGCAGGGTGGCGGCGGCCAAATTATCGATTGTCGTTACCCCGTGCTCTTCCATCACGGGAGCCATGGTGATCGCCAAATTGGCGATCAGGTCGGCGCCGTTGTGATCGCTGTCCTTCCCGCCGACGATCGCCTGGATGCCCATCGTGGGAGCAGGTAGACCCGCGCCGAGGAAGGCTTGGTAGAGCGCTGTGCCCATATGGACATGCGTGCCCACCTTGGCGAAGGTCTCGACAATCCAACCACAACACCGATCGTAAGTCGGCGACGGCGGCAGTGACTGGGTACCCCTCCAATCGACCTCGTGGAAGACGACAATGCCACGCTCTGGGCTGAGATGTTTTACGATGGTTTTCACCATTGCAGTCGGGTCCGGTCAAAACATCAGAACATAGCGCCCCACGATCGCGTCGAAGGGCTTGTCAAAGTTGAGCTCACAAGGATCGCCATGGACGAAAGACACATTTGAAAGCCCACGCTGGCGGGCTCGGTCGGTGGCCGCCGCGACAGCTGTTGGTGATCGATCCGTCCCGACAACTTCGCCGCCACTCCCAACCAGATCAGCAGCAAGAAACGCGACATCACCGGCTCCGCTGCCGATATCCAGGATACGCATTGCGTGCGAGATACCGGCTCTTTTGAAATAGTCCCGCGCAGCCACGACTATGAGCTGGGACACAGC
>Ga0206796_1122_pt1 | contig 16596 bp, 8 predicted proteins | sample Alteio_BWOrgCont_68_FD_152895 | JGI IMG/M metagenome (GOLD analysis project Ga0206796, IMG submission 152895) | Enriched cells from forest soil in Barre Woods Harvard Forest LTER site, Petersham, Massachusetts, United States -... | ecosystem: Environmental > Terrestrial > Soil > Temperate forest > O...
CCGGGAGCTACGGCGTTGACGGTGATGCCTCGGGAGGCTACTTCGCGCGCCAGGGCGCGGGTGAGGCCGATGAGGCCGGCCTTGGCGGCGGCATAGTTGACCTGGCCGGCCTGGCCGGTGCGGCCGACCACGCTCGAGATGTTGACGATGCGGCCCCAGCGGTTGCGCAGCATGGGCCCGAGCAGGGCCTGGGTGAGCAGGAATGCGCCGGTGAGGTTGGTGGAGAGCACGTCGTCCCAGTCGGGGCGCTTCATGCGGAGAACCAGGGTGTCGCGGGTGATGCCGGCGTTGTTGACGAGGATTTCGACCTTGCCGAAGCGGTCGAGGATGGCTTTGGCGCCGGCCTTGATGGAGTCTTCGCTGGCGATGTCGAGCGCAAAGGATACGGCCTGGCCGCCGTTGGATTCGATTTCCGCGGCCACGTCGGCCAGCCGGGCCTGGTTGCGCGCGGCGAGGGCTACGGTGGCGCCGGTGCGCGCCAGCTCGAGCGCGCAGGCGCGGCCGATTCCCTGGGATGCGCCGGTGACCAGGGCGATTCTTGGTTGCTGATCAGCCATTTTTGGACGGCTTTCCTTCGGCGCGTGAATTCCCACCCTGGCCGCAACAACCCACCTTAGCCGCAACAACAAAGACGCGGCTAGGGTGGGGCACCCAGGTCAAGGGGCCGCGCGCTCCAGAGAGCATTATAGGGAAGCCAGGTTGGTCGTGGTTCGGCTCGACCGTCCGGGACGGATGCGCGCGGCTATTTGCGGTAGCGGAAGGTGTAGGAGAAGCCGCCTTCGATCAGGGGGTAGATGTGGAACGGGGCTACGCGCTTGTTCCAGCTGGCCAGCTGCGCATTCAGGTTGCTCTGGAATCCGGGATAGGAGGATGCGGGCACGCAGACGTATCCCTGCGCCTGGCATACGTCGCCCTGGAGGCTGAAGGCGACCGACGGAGTGTTGATGAAAGCGACGCCGGCCTCGAAGGGGGAAGTTCCAGTGTTTGGTATTGCGGGAGACGATGTGTCCCCAGCCGGTGGTGGCCATGAAGCCGCGACCGCCCAGCTGCAGCGCGCCGACGCCGTGGACGGGGTTGGCGTTGTCAGAGATGTAGGTGACGTTGTTGATGGTGAAGGTGGCGCCGGTGTTGGCCTGGAGATTGGCGCTGACGCGGTTGGTGTTGTAGAGGAGATAGCCGGGGCTGAAGCGGAGGGATTTCCAAGGATAGTAGTCGGCCATGGCGCCGGCGTTGGCCATGCCGATGTTCACGACGATATAAAAGCCGCTCTGTGTAAGTTTCCAGTCGAAGTTGGTGTAGTTGCCGAAGACGCGCAGGTCAATGCGATAGGGCAGGTTGGTGGCGAGCTCGACGCCGGTTCCGAGCGGGGAGACGCTGCTGCGAATGGCGCCTCGGGTCAGGTAACGGTCGGCGTAGGCTGCCGGCTCGACCTGGCCGGCCCCGGAGCTGCCGCCTGCGGCTCGCCCGGATCCGCCGCCGTCAGCCCCGCCGCCATCGAATGAGCCGAGTGCGCGGCGGTGGTGAACGAGTACGAAGGAGGGACGACGGCGGCGGCGGCGGGAAGCTGCGCCACGAGCGCGGACGGAAGTGCAAAGAGGGCAAAGGTCGAGACGCCAAAGATCAGGACGGGAAAGATCGAGACGCGAAAGATCGAGCCATGATGGATGCGTTTCAAGGGGGAGTCTCCGCATTCAGCCGACGCCTGGCCGGTTACAGATAACCCTGCCCGGTGGCGCCGCGTGCCGGGCCGGTAACGCTTTCGGCGCCGGAAGATGAGGCTCCGAATCGAGCAGGATTTGCCCTCACGGTACCACGCGGAAGCCATTCCAGTCCGTACTTCTTTCGCCGCATGAATTTAAAGCTTCACTTGCGGAAGGAGGCTGCCGGAATGGGGAATGGATTGCGGCCGGCGGATGCGGGCTTTGGTGGTGTTCCACCCTTTCCGCCAACGGCGCGGAAAGGATGGGGCACGGAGTTTTCGGGGAGACGACGCTGTTGTTGGAATGGCGTAAGCTGGGCGCATGGCGAAGATGGCCAAGCTCGACCGCGCGGCGGCGGATGTGCTGCGCAGCGGGTTGCTTGACTGGTATGAGCTCAACCGGCGCGACCTGCCGTGGCGGCGAAATCCGGACCCGTATTCGATCTGGGTGTCGGAGATCATGCTGCAGCAGACCCGCGTGGCGGTGGTGGTGGACCACTACCGGGCGTTCCTGCAGCGGTTTCCGACCCTGGCTTCGCTGGCTTTGGCCAGAGAGGAGGACGTGCTGGCGGAGTGGAGCGGGCTGGGCTACTATCGCCGGGCGCGCATGCTGCACAAGGCGGCGCAGTTTGTGGTGAACCAGCTGAACAGCAACCTGCCTGCGACGGCTGAAGAACTGCGTGCGCTGCCGGGAGTGGGAGCGTATACGGCGGCCGCCATCGCCAGCATTGCCTACGGCGAGCCGGTGGCGGTGGTGGACGGCAACGTGGAGCGGGTGCTGTGCCGGCTGGCGGGGTGGGAGCTGGGCAGCCGGGCAGGCGGCGCGGCGCTGAAGAAGCAAATCGATGGGCTGGCCGGCCAGCTGGTGGATCCGGCGCGGCCCGGCGACTACAACCAGGCAATTATGGAGCTGGGGGCGACGGTTTGCCTGCCGCGGAATCCGGAATGCCGGGTGTGCCCCTGGTTCGACGCGTGCAAGACGCGGGGCGAGCACCACACCCTGCCGCGGCCGCGCATGTTGAGCCGCGAGATTGGCCACGCGCTTTCAGTGCGCATAGGCCAGCAGCCGGGAGTGCAGGGGCGTGAGGTGCTGCTGGAGCAGCGGGCGACCACGCAGACCGTGATGCCGGGGCTTTGGGAGCTGCCCGCTTTGCGCGATTCCGCCGTTCCCGACGCGGAGCTGCGCATGAACGTTCGCAACGCAATCATGCAAGTGAACTACTACGTGCGCATCCGGGCGGTGTTCGAGGACGATGTGCCGGCGTTGACGGTTGCGGGGGGAGAGCGGCGTTGGGTGCCGCTTGCACAGGCGGGTGGAATGGCGCTGACGGGATTGGCGCGGAAGGTGCTCAGCCGCGCGCACCTGCTGCCGGGAGCGCCGCTGGATGCGATTGCCCCGGTGCGGGAGGAAGACGTAGTCTGAGGGCTCGGCGCCTGGCGCATTCCGCGCCGGGACGTGCCAGACTTTCTCACGGAGAACAAATGCCCCGTACACCAATTCAGTTGTATGTGACGGCAGCAGTGTTGGCCGCAGCGCAGATTCACGCTCAGCCGGCTCCGGCTGCAGTGCCCGATGTCCCAGGCCTGCCGGCGGCTGCGCGGGCCGCTGCCGGCTCAATCGACCCTGAAATGATTCGCGCGCATGTGCGCTTTCTTTCGCTCGATCTGCTGGAGGGACGCGGGCCCGGCACGCGCGGGGCGGAGCTGGCGTCGGAGTATATCGCCACCGAGTTTGCGCTGGCGGGCGTGGAGCCGGCGGGCGACAACGGCAGCTACTTCCAGCGCGTTCCGCTCTATGCCGTACACACTGTCGAGGACAAGACGAAGTTCAGCTTTGTGCCGGCGAGCGGGCAGGCGCTTGACCTGGCATACGGGACGGAGATTGTGGCCAAGGACCAGACGGGGCAGGCGGTCGCCGATTTTGATGCGCCGATTGTTTTTGTGGGATATGGCATTCATGCGCCGGAGTATCACTGGGACGATTACGCCGGGCCGGACGGCAAGGACATCGACGTAAGAGGCAAGATTGCGCTGGTGATTGTGAACGAGCCGCCTTCGGACGACGAGAGGTTTTTCAAGGGCAAGGCGCTGACTTACTACGGGCGATGGACCTACAAGTATGAGGAGGCGGCGCGGCGCGGGGCCGTGGGCGTGCTGATTATTCATCGCACCGATCTGGCCAGTTATGGCTGGGAGGTGGTGCGCAACTCGCAGGCCATCGAAAAGAGTTATCTCGATGGCGACCCATCGGCTACGCTGCGCGCCGCCTCGTGGATCCAGCACGGCGTGGCGCAGCGGCTGTTTTCGATGGCTGGATTGGGCGATCTCGATCGGGCTATCGATCAGGCCGGCAAGCCGGGGGCGTTCCATGCTGTGGAGCTTTCGGTGAAGCTTCGCGGGCATGTTGAGAGCCGTGTGCGGCGCTACGTTTCGGCCAACGTGATTGGGCGCGTGGCGGGAGCGAGCGCAGCGGATCACGCTGTGTTTTATACGGCGCACTATGACCACTTAGGGATCGATCCCGACGCCAAGGGGGATGGCATCTACAACGGCGCGGCGGACAACGGGACGGGGTGCGGCATTCTGCTGGAGATGGCACGGGCATTTGCGCAGGCGGCTCAGAAGCCGCCGCATGCCGTCTACTTTGCGGCGGTGACGGCCGAGGAGCAGGGGTTGCTGGGGTCGCAGTACCTGGGCATGCATCCGCCGGTTCCGGCGGCGCGGATCACGCTTGACCTGAACTACGACATGCTGCTGCCTGTGGGCGTTCCGCGCTCGGTGACGCTGGGCGGTGCGGAGCGGATCGACTTCTGGCCGACGGTGGAGTCGGTGGCGAAGGCATTCGATCTGGCATTGCTGCCCGATCCTACGCCGGCGGCGGGGCACTACTACCGGTCGGATCATTTTTCGCTGGCGCGGGTGGGGATCCCGGCGTTTTCAGTGGATCAGGGCGATCTGTTCGAGGGCCACGACCCGGCGTGGGGACGCGCGCAGGCTCAGGACTTCGTGGCTCACCACTACCATCAGCCATCGGATGAGTACCATGCGGACTGGGACTTCCGCGGGAATGCCAAGCTGGCGCGGTTTGGGCTGGTTCTGGGATGGCTGGCCAGTGAACAGCCGAAGCCCGTGGAGTGGCTGCCGGGGGATGAGTTTGAGGCGGCGCGGAAGGCTAGCGAGACGAAGTAATTTTGCTTGAAAACCGGAGCCCCTGGGTTCGCCGGTCGGCGGCGGAGATTGATCTGTTGCTATCGCGCGGGCATCCTGGTCCCTGACCCCTGATCCCTGTACCCTGTCAGTATCTCGGCGCGCGCTGCGAGGCCGATCGCCATGGCCATTACGCGGTCGTCGTGGGTGCCGGGGCGGGCGCCGGATTTGCCGTCTGTGCCGCGCACGAAGCCGCGCAATTCGCCCAGCAGGCGGCGGCTTTGCAGGCACTCTGGATTTTCGACCAGCCCCGCATTCAAGAGGCTTAGAACGGCGGGCCGGCTGATCGACGTGGTCAGCCATCCCGGCTGGCCACTTTGCCGATAGATACGCGGATATTTGCAGACCGACTCGGCCAGCGCCAGCACTCCGCTGCCGTGGTTGTTGCGTTCGACGACCAGCCAAGCCTGGTTGTATTCGCGGGCGAGGTCGGTGATGAGGCGCGCCAGCTCCAGGCCGCCGACGTGGCCGGCGAACTCGGCGCATTGCAGGGCAGTTTCGAGGTCGAGGACCTGGGCTGCCGAATAGTCGCCTTCGCTGCCTCCGCCGGCCGGATCGACCGAGACCAGATACTGCTTGCCGGCGACCGGCGGCAGCCAGATCTCCAACTGGCCGTTGAAGCGGAGCAGGGTGGGAGGCGGCGCCGTCAACAGCCGCGCCTCGATGGCGGCCAGCTCGAAGACTGAGTCTCCGCTGGCCAGGAAGCAGCTTTGCTCGTCCTCGGCGAACTCCTGGCGGGCCAGGCCGCGAAAGTCTCCCCGGATGCGGCGGCGGAATCCTATCTGCTCGAGGTCGAGGTCCGCGCGCTTGATGAGCTTGCTCTCCTCTTCGGTGAGGGTTGCCGGGTCTGCCGCTTTGGCGCGGTAGCGCCGCTCCATCCACCAGGGGAAGAAGTGGCGCACCATGCCGGTTTCGCCGGCCTTCTGCCACTGCTCGTGAAAGCATCCGCCCATGCCGTCCGGGGTGGACTCGAGAATCAGCTCGGCGCCGGGCGCCATGGCCGCGCGCAAACCGGCGAGGGTTTCGCAGGGGTCGCCGGGCCAGCGCGCGAGCTCAGAGCAATGCAGGTTCTGCACCGTCATTCCACGGCCGGCATTGCGGTCCGCGGCGGAGACCACGCAGTACTGCGAGTCCATCTCAGGAAACACGATCCGGCGCACGTTCGATCGCGAGGCCTTCAGAGGGCCCAGGCGCAGCTCCTCCGGCAGCCAGTCCACGAAGCGGTGCACGATGCGGAAGATCTCCTCTGCTGCCTCCTGGGTGTGCGCCACTTCCAGGGTCATGGTTCCCGGCCGGGTGATGGTTTTGAGGAAAAAGCGCGCCGCGGCCCAGGTGGTAAAGCCCATCTGCCGCGCCTTGAGCACGATGTTGCGCTCGCCCCTGTGCCGCTCGAAGGCACGCTGTACCGCATTGGCCTTGAGAGGAGCCGTCCAGCCTTCGCGGGTGCGCACCAGCAGCAGCTTGGCGGCCAGCGCCATGGCGACGGTGCGGCCACCGAGGCTGAATGGATGCGAGTCGAGAATGGCGCCGAAGCACTCCAACTCCGCTCGATCCAACTCCTCGGGACGGATGAATCTTGTCCGCTCGGCCGCGGCCATTTCAATTTTCGTTCCCGGCACTAATCCTCCTACCGCTGTTCCGCGTGGGGAAGCGGTTCTTTCACGGCGGCCAGCCGGATGATTTTGTCGGTTGCGATTTGGAGTTCGTGGTTTCCCAGGTCTCAGAAGCGAGACCTGGGGCACCCAATGCTGTGGATATACCCGCAAACGGCCGGAGACCTAGTTCCCGCCGCACCAGTAGCGGATTTGATATGCGGTCGATGCTGTTAGCGCGGCGTTGGCGGTCAGGGTTAGCGCGGTGGTGCTTTCGCTCCAGGTGATGGTCGTCACCAGGCCGGTGCCGCTGAGGGTGGGCTCGAGGACGCAGTTGGCCTGGTTGGTGTGGGTGTTGGGGAAGCTGAATGTGGCCAGCGTCCCCGTCGTGGGGCTGGCGCCTGTGGTCAGGGTGACCGTTCCGCTTACGCCATCGCAGACATGGCTTGTGGCGCAGGCGATGGTGGGACTGGAGCCGGAGGCTGCACCCGCGGTGAGGCTCATGGTGCTTTGGCCGATCATGAACTTGCCGGAGAGGAATCCGCTGGCGGTGGTGTTGCCGCTGCTGGTGACGGCCAGCGCTGACGCGGGGCTGGAGCCGCCGCTCTCGACCAGGAATCCACCTGTGCCGCTGCCGGTGGAGCTGTTGAGGACGACGGCGTTGGAGCCGGCGCCGGAGTTGATGACTGTCTGGCCATTCTGGAAGAAGATTCCGCGATCAAGCGAGTTGACCACGTCGGTGAGGCGCAGATAGTTGCTCGCGTCCTTGCGCAGCTTCCATTCATCGGTGCCCGAGTAGCTGTTCCATTGGAGCGCACCTACCTGGTCGGCTGTCGAGCCGGGCTGGAGGACGATGTCGTCTTCGTTGGCGGTGCCGTTGGCGAAGGTGGTTGCGTTTCCTGTGAATGTGGGCCCGATCGCGAGGGCCACCGCGCCGCTGCCGCTGGTGGACGTGGATTGCAGCAGGCCGGCGCTCGATGTGCCGAGGACCGTGGCGCTGGTTATGCCGGTGTCGGTGACGGAAGCGAATGTGGCAGCACCGGTGGCGCCGTTGACCTGGGCCGTCTGCGCGGCGCCGGTGTTCGAATACCAGCCGGTGACGGCGCCGTTGTTGTTCTGCTCAGCGAGTACGCCGAAGCCGTTATCGACGAAGCGCTTGTAGTTGGTCTGGCCGCCGGTGGGCAGGCCGTCGATATCGAGCATCGAGCAGCCGTTGCACAATGGGCCGGTGGCTTCGGCATCGACGATGCCGGAGTTCGAGCTCGATGCGACATTGACGAGGAATTGATCGGATGAGCTGGGGTTGGCATTGACCGCAACGCCGTTGTTATTGGCGCCAACGGTCAATGCGGCGCCGAAGATATCGAGGCCCACGGAGCCGGACGACATGTTGGGATTGATGGCGAAGACGTTGGCGGTGGAACTATCCGACATGCGGGTCTGGTAGAAGTTGTAGGCCGCGGTGCTTGCCGGTGAGGCGTCGACGATGCTTGCCAGACCGCTGGCCGGACGCGCGAACGTTTCGAGATCGATCTGCGGCGAGCCGGAGGTCTCGGTGCCGGTCTGGGCACAGAATGCGCATGAATAGTTGCCGCTGACGGCCACGCCGAGCGAAAAGGCGGGAGATGCGCTGTTGCCGACATTCCGGATGTAGATGCCGCCGCCGTAGTTTCTGCCGATGTTTCTCGACTGATAGATGTAGATGCCGAAGAAGTCGCCGTTGTAGGCGAGGACCTGGTCGAGGGTGTGGCTGGCTCCGATGCCGGTGACGTCGCCGGCGGTGAACGTATTGCCGGCCACGCTGACCGCGGTGGGATAGGCGGATCCGTAGATGGCGTAGCTGCCCGACGTGGCCCACGGCCAGATGGTGTTCTGCTGCGAGCCTACGCTGTAGAGATTTACCGTGAGCGAGGTGTCGCTGACGCCGGTGGTGATGGGAACGCATGCGTCGAATCCGCCGTTGGCGCCCGGCGCGGCGCAGAAGACGAGGTTGTTGGTGAGGATGTTGCCGCCGCTGGAGAGGCTGTTGAACGTGGTGTGCGTGGCAGCGAAACCTGAGATCGAAGTCCACGCCGTGCCGCTGCCGGTGATGGTGCAGGTGGTGGGATTGGTCCCCGAACACGACACCGCGGTGTAGGTACCGGTTGAGTATTTCGAGTGCAGGTCGCGGATGAAGCGCGATTCGCCGAGCGTGGGGGCGTTGGCGGTGGGGGTGGCGAACGCGACCACGCCGGTGGAGGTGTTGACGCTGCTTGAAACCGCGCTCCACACGCCGCCGGTGCTATCGGAGAGGCTGCCCTGCTGCTGCTGGATGCGCACACCCTCGGCCGGCTCCTGTCCGCTGGCGATGAACCCTCCGTACTCTGTCTGCGAGGACCCGAAGGGGATGGTCTCGCCGCCGGCGTAGCTCGAAAAGGCGCTGTTGACGCCCCACTTCTGCGCTACGGTGGAGAACTCGCCGTTGAGCGCCAGCACGGAGCGGTTCGACTTGATGAGGCTGCCGCCGCTGAGGACGTAGGCGCCGCCGGCGATGCTGTTGTAGGCGAGGTGCAGGTCGGCCTTGCTGGTGGACGTCGATGTGCTGTCCTGCGAGTCCTCGGCGGCTTCAATGCAGAGCGAGTTATCGGCATTACTGAATCCGCCGGTCGCGTCCATGCAGTTGGTGCCGCGCGCATCGACGATGCGCTCGAGCGAACCGAGGGCCGAAGTCGGGTTTCCGGCGCTTATTTGCGGATCGACCCACAGGAAGCTGCGCGTGCCTGCGGTATTGGTGGCGGAGATGAAGTTATTGAATTGAGACGCGACTGAGGAGCCCGACAGATTGGCGAAGTTGGTGAGGTTGTTGACGATCGGTATGGTGAGCGAGCCTGCCATGGTTTGCGCCGTGGCCAAGGTTGACGAGATGCCGTTCAAGTTGGCGAGGGCGGTTGCGGCCGTGGATGCATTGGTGCCTCCGGCGGAGATGGGCACGTTGTTCTCGCCTGCGAGCGAAGTACCGCTGCCGCTGTAAAACGCTATCTGCCCATTGGTTCCGGAGCTGATGGTTCCGGTTCCACCGCCGCCGGTGCCGCAGGCCGCGCCGGTGTTGGTGATGTATCCGGAGTTGTCGACTTGCAGGCAGAAGTGACCGCTCGAGGCGGCGAGGCCGGGAAACTGGATGGATGTTGCGCCGGTGAACGACGCGTAGAGCGTGCTGCTGCTGCCGCCGTAGACCTTGAACTGCGTGCCGGAGCCGCTCTCGTAGTTGATGCGCACCACGCCGGATGAGTTCGACGCGTCAATATAAGTGTCGCCGCTGTTGGTGCTCTGGTAGGCCTTGAAGCTGTCGAGGGCGCCGGTGGCGGAGTTCAGCGCCCAGTTGTTGCTCTGATCCTTCACCATGTACCACTGGCTGGCGCCGTTGTAATCCTTGTAGATGAGGGACTCTTTCTGGCTGGTTGTGAGGCCGGCCCATAGGAACTGATCGATCTCGGCGTCGGCCTGATTTTTGATGGTTGTCGAGCCGACGAAGGTCGAGGTTCCGGCAACTTCTAGATTGCCGTCGAAGCTTGCGTCGCCCTGGTTGTCGACGGTGGCGACGGTTGTCTCGGTGGCTCCGCCGGAGCCGAAGACTACGCCGCCGGTGCCGGCGTTGTTGGAGCCGTTGAGAATGATTCCGCCGGTGCCGGCCGCGTTGAGGACCGTCTGGTTGTTGGTATTCGATGAGCCGTTGTTGTATTGGCCGATGGAGAGGCGATAGACGTTGTTCAGCTCGTCGAGAATTTCGTAGAACTGTGCGCCGGCGGTGGCGTCGCTGAATCCCTTTGTCCAGCGGTAGCCGTAGTCGGTCTGGTAGCGGTCGAGCAGGCCGCGTTCGTTTCCTGAGCCTATGCCGAGGCGCAGGTGATTGGTGACGGTTGCGTCCTGCTGGCTGCCGTACCAGTCGCCGTTCAATCCGTTGAAGCTGCGATGGAATGTATCGAGAAAGCTGTTGCGGGTGCCATTATCGGTGAGCTTGCCGGTGAGCATGGTGCCGCCGGTAATCCACGAGTTATAACCGCTGCCTGTGTCGGCGACTACCTGGCTGGTGGAGTTCTCATTACGCAGGCCGACGATGGTGTTGTTCTGCGCGTTCACGCCCAGGTGCAGCGCGGTGTTGCAACCTTCCACGTCGCCGCCGGTAAAGGTGTTGCCGTCCCCCTGCTGGAGGTTGATTCCGTAGGATCCGCCGATGGGACTGCCACTGCTGGTGGGGCAATCGATATGCAGGCGGACGAATGTGCTGGCGTTCAGCCAGTCGGTGGTGGCCGGGTTCGATGCCTGGTGGCCGATGGCGTTCACAGCGGTGAGGAAGCCATTGAAGTTGTTGTCGAGGAACGTGCCGCCGGTGTAGTTGCCGGTGCCGTCGAGGGTCATGCCGGTCTGGTTCTGGTTGCCGAGGAAGTAGACGCTTTCGAGATCGAGCTCCTGCGTGCGATAGGCCACGAAGCCCTGAGCGGATGCGCTGCTGGACGCTGTGGTGTTAATGACTGCGTTGTCGAGATGGAAGCCTTGGGTGTCGGCTGCATAGGTTGGATCGCCGACCTGGATCATGCCGGCTGTGCCCGCGTATGCAAATGCCGTTCCGCCTATGCTGCCGCTCGAGCTGGTGCCTCCGCGGAGGGCGCAGCCGCGCAGGGAGACGTTTCTGGTTCCCGCGGTGACGATGATGCGATTGGCTGTGGAGATGGTGGCGCAGGGCAGCAGCACGGTCGCGTTGCCGGCTGAAATCGTCAGGTTCGCGCCCATCGATTGAGTGCCGGTGAAGTTTCGCGCGTCGCAGGTGCCTCCATAGGTGGGGTTCAATGCTGCGAGGCAGGCTTGCAGTTTGGCGCCGAAGTCCGCGCCTGGAAACTGGTCGACCGGGTAGGCGGAGCCGAGCGCGCTGTTGAGGATCAGCGCGGGATAGGTTCCGCTGCCGCTGGGCAAGCGGCCGCCACCGCCGCCGAGCTGCGCACCATCGGTATGTGAGGCGGTGGCATTCCACGCTGTGTATCCGCCATTGCCCTTGAGCAGATTGCCGCCGATGATGGTCTGGCCCTGACCGGAGATGAGGTTGACTGGCGCGGCGGTGTCCCACGTTCCCGCAACGTTCAGGGTCGCGGTTGTGGTTCCCGAGCAGCCCACGCCGCCGGTGGTTACGGTGACGGCACCGATGGAGCCGTCGGTGTTCACGGCGGCATTGGCTGCGGCGGTGCAGGATCCGCTGAAGGTGAGGGGAAGCGTTGCGCCGTAGGGATCGAATCCGAGGCCGTGGTTGGACCCGACCGTTACTCCGGTCACCGCTCCGCCTGCCGCGGCGACCGCCAGCGTGGGCTGAACCGTGTACCACGCCGGTATTACGACGGCGTTGCGTATTGTCCAGCCGGATTGCGTGGCGGCAAAATCCAGCACCAGGCCTGTTGGCGGCTCGGCGGTTGCGGCGGAGTTGCCTGCCATGGCTACCACGTTGTCCAGTGAATTGTTGGTTCCTGCCGCGGCGGTGAATGCATGCACTGCTTGAATGGTCACGTTCTGCCAGCGGTTCGAATCCGCGGTGAGGCCTGCGGGGGGAGTGACGGGCAGCGGCGGGATTGCGATGCCGGTGTTGAGCCCGCGAATGTCGATGTTGCGGAACTCGCTCCACTGCGGCCACTGCGCCAGATACATCGCGCAGGTGTGCGTGGAGTGCGCGCCGGTGTATGCGGCCAGCGGGTCTGCGCCGGTGGTCGCGATTTCGAGATTCTCGATCTCCGCGACGCGCAGGCCGTTGCCGCCGAGGCCTGTGGCTGCGGGCATGGCTATGGCGCAGTTGCCTACTGCCCATGCCGCGCCGGTTCCTACTGTGCCGGTCAATCCGTTGCCGCCCGGCGAGAAGATGGAATTGCTCTCCATGAGCCGGCTCACCGCGCAGCTTCCCGCCGACGCGCGGCCCTCGGCGGCGGAGCAGGAGACGTCGACGCTCTGGTCTACATAGATGGTCAGGTCGTGGAGGTGCGTGTAGGAGAGCATCGTCATGCTGTCGGTTGACGATGCGAGCACATCCTGGCCGGGGAAACCCATCAGCGCGGAGACCTGCTTGCCCATGCCGCCTATCGACTCGCCGTGCCAGTTGAGCGATTGCGTCTTGCAGGTTCCCTGTGGAATGGTGAGCGCGACGCCGTGCGCGTTGGCGTAGTTGAGGGCCGCTTGCAGGGCGTTGGTGTCGTCTGTCGTGCCGTCGCACACTGCACCGAACTCTTTTACGCTGCGTTCGAACTGCTCGGCTCCGCGCGCGCGCATATCGGTCACATACAAGCCATTGGCGTTGGTGAAGGTGTCGGTGCCTGCGTAGGTGGGCGGAATGGTCATGGCGCCGGTGGTTCCGGCTGCGTTGATGGCCGCCTGCAGATTGGTTTGCGAAGTACCGGTGAGCGGCGACTGCACGCCGTTGATGGCCGGCGTTTGCAGAGGGCCGGTCATGTTGCCGCCCGCGGTCGGGACTTCGAGGTTGAAGGTGGTATCGACGTAGTGCTTGTCGGCTGCCTGCAAGGGCTGGGTGGGATCGCCGCTTAAATAGAGAGGGCCGGTGAGCGTGCCGCCTGAAGCGGTGAGCAAACTGCCCTCGAGCGCCGCGATGGCCTCGTCCACATAGGCTTTGCTGACGGCCTGGACGGCCTGCGCGGCGGGCAGCACCTGCGACCGCACCTGCGCGATGGTTGCCGACGAGGCCGCTGGGACCACCCAATACTCGGTGTTGGCCGAGCCGTCGCTCATGTTGTAAACCGCCGTGTAGTAGAGGCCGGCGGGGGCCGCACCCAGGTTCGCGGCGAGGTTGACGCTTACGAATCCATCCCCGCCGATGGTGACGTTTACGCTTCCGGCTGCGATGGCCTGGTTGCTTGCCGTGGTGAAGGCAGGCCAACCGATGTGCAGCGAGCCAGCGCCTGGCTGGCCGTTGGCCAGATACACCGTTCCCTGGACTGTTGTTGTGCTAATGCTCTGCGCCGCGGCCAGCCAGGCGAACGCCAGCCCCAGCAGACACAATCCCGCCCACCTTGCGGCGCGCAACCACTCGTTCCTGGTCAGCTTCATGTGTGTCTCTTCCTCATTCCGTGCTTCTGCCCGAATCCGCGGCAACTTTCTGGTTGTCCTCGTCCTGCCATTGCGGTTCCGAGGCCAGGTCCATTGCGGTGCTGCGGCGGGTCTTCGATACGGCCTTGGTCAACTTCTTCAACTCCGCTTTGTTCCTTGGCCTTTTATCCACGAGAGCGACCACCAGCCGTGCGCTGTTGGAGTTTCCTTTGAGAGTGCTGTCGACGAGAGATTTTGCAATTTTCTCGCTGTTCTCACGGACCTGATTTCCCACCGCCCGCCGCAGCTTTTTGAGTGCGTCTTCCTTGGCCGGCTTTGCTGGCTTTTCTTCTTCTGCCGGAGATTCAATCGCCGGTTGCTGCGCATCTTCCGTGGTTCGATTTGTTGGTTCCATTTGCCCCGCCGTTCTTGTCGCACCGGTCAGCGACCGCGCAAGGCGCAGAAAAATGAAAGGGGCAACTCCTGCCTGGGAGTTGCCCCTTTCGCGATCCTAGAAATTGTTCGACGAGACCGTTTACCGAGAATGCCCGGCTCCCGCCCTGGATTGCTTTCTTCTTCTCGACGCCTGCGAAACCGCTACAGTGGTGCGAAGAAGATCAGGAAAGCTTCATCCTGTCTCCTCTGTTGGATTGATTGCCAGATAGTTGGTCTAAGCTTAGCGGATAACCGCAGAATTAACTGCAATCCGGCGTGACCCTCACTCCGATTTTGTTTTCAGCGAGTTAGCTGCGCGAGTGACGGTCCTCTTGTTTGACAAGGCTTTCCGACGGGTGTCGACCATCCCCATTTCACCCCCGGACTGCCCGGATGCACTACCATATCCCGGTGACACACCAGCCCACGCAACCGCCCACTTTGCTTGTTCACGGCGGCGCATGGGCTATTCCGGCGGACGCGGCGCAAGCTCACGAGGCGGGAGTGCGCCGGGCGCTGGAAGCGGGATTCGACGTGCTGGCGCGGGCCGGATCGGCGCTCGATGCAGTTGAGGCCGCGGTGACCATTCTCGAAGACGATGTCACGTTCGATGCCGGCCGAGGGAGCTTTCTCACCTCGGACGGCCGCGTGCAGCTGGATGCGCTGCTGATGGACGGCGGGCGCATGAAGGCCGGCGGCGTGGCTTGCGTGGAGCGGCTGCGCAACCCCATCAAGGCGGCGCGGCTGGTGCTGGAAAAGAGCCCGCACGTCTATTTTGTGGGTGCTGGCGCGGAGGAGTTTGCGCACGCGCACGGCATGGAGCTGATCGAAAATGGCGAGCTGGTGCTGGACCGCGAGCGGGAGCGGCTGGCCCTGGCGCAGGCGCGGCAGGCTGCCGGCCTGGCGGACCGCACTTTTTCGGGCGTGGCGCTGATCGACGACAAGAGCCCTGAGACGGCGGTCTCAGACGAGCCCGATTCGACTCGATTTGGCTCGCACGATACGGTGGGCGCGGTGGCTTTGGACGGACGCGGGAACCTGGCCGCGGCGACTTCGACCGGCGGCACGCTGAACAAGACGCCCGGCCGGGTGGGCGATTCGTCGCTGATCGGCTGTGGCTGCTATGCGGACAATCTCTCCGGCGCGGTCTCGCTCACCGGGTGGGGCGAGCCGATCATGAAGCTGGTTCTGGGCAAGTGGGCCACCGACCGCGTGGCTGCGGGCTCGGCGCCCGAACTGGCGGCGCGGGAGGCGATTTCCTACTTATATAACCGGCTCGGCGGGCATGGCGGAATCATTCTGCTGGGGCCGGATGGGCGGTTTGGGCTGGCGCACAATACGCCGGCTATGGCGTGGGGGCTGGCTACGCCTTCGGGGTTGCAGACTGGGCTGACGGTAGGAGAATGAGAGCGGAGTTCGCGCGTTTCGCGGATTTGGCGGAGTTAGCTTCTCTGCCCCTGCCATAATCTGCTTATGCTGGTGCTTGCCTCTGCATCGCCGCGCCGCCGCGAACTGCTTGCGCAGGTTGGCTATGCGTTCTCCGTTCATCCGGCGCATATTCCTGAGGATCCCCTGCCGGACGAAGACCCTATTGCTTATGTGGTCCGGCTGGCGCGTGAAAAGGCTGAAGCTGTTTTTCGCGAGTTGGCCGATCCCGGCGCGGTCGTTCTCGGCGCCGACACTACTGTGACTGTCGACCGCCAGATTCTTGGCAAGCCAGCCGACGCTGCGGACGCTGGCCGCATGCTGCGGCTGCTCTCTGGGCGGACGCATCGGGTGATTACCGGAGTGGCCGTGGCCACGGCGGGGTCGACCGAAGTTGCCGCCGAGGTGACAGCTGTCAAGTTTCTCACTCTTTCGGACGAAGAGATCGCGGACTACGTGGCTACCGACGAGCCGCTCGACAAGGCCGGCGCCTACGCTATCCAGGGCCGCGCGGCGCGCTGGATTCCGCGTATCGAGGGCTGCTACTTCAATGTGGTCGGCCTTCCGTTGGCTCTTGTCTCTTCCCTGCTTGGATCTATTCGGCCCGGCGCCGGGCGGTAATGGGCTTGGGGCCGGTTGCATAATGACCTCTTGTTACCGTGTCCAGCCGGGGACCTGTTTTACATTTGCGGCCGTTTTTACGGCTGCGCGCCGGAAATTTGTCCTCCCGTGTTGTTAGTTGCACCAACCTAAGTGAAATCCACAGATTTCGGCAAGTTATGCACTTGCTTCCACAGATTCGATTCTACTAATGTCGTTTTCAGCAGGTGACAGAGTAGTGATCGGATGATTCATCGCTGGCGCAAGCCAGAGACGGGGATTCGATTGAAGCCGGAAACTCACCGCTGATCTGACTGGAAGTTGTAAGCTGCGGGAAAGCACGACGAAACGTCAGCAGGCGCAAGCCGAAAGACGCAGTAAGCGAGCGGACTCGAAGATTCATCCCCAGGCGCAAGCCGAAGGATGCAAGCTACGGATGAAGCCGAAGAAACATTCGCCGGCGCAAGCTGGAGGGTGGCAGAAACGGGAGAAGCCGAAGATTCAACAGCCGGACTGGTTGGAGGGTGCAGGAACTGATTGAGATTAGGAGGTCCGTCACCGGCGCAAGCCGGAGGATGCGGTCGCCGA
>Ga0206796_1084_pt2 | contig 16294 bp, 14 predicted proteins | sample Alteio_BWOrgCont_68_FD_152895 | JGI IMG/M metagenome (GOLD analysis project Ga0206796, IMG submission 152895) | Enriched cells from forest soil in Barre Woods Harvard Forest LTER site, Petersham, Massachusetts, United States -... | ecosystem: Environmental > Terrestrial > Soil > Temperate forest >...
AAGCCGGGGTGGAAGACGGACCGCGGCCACATCTATATTGCCTTTGGCCCGGCCGACTCGATCGAGTCGCACCCCTCGGGCGGAAGCTATCAGCGCCCCATGGATGAGGGGGGCGGCGAGACTTCAACCTTTCCCTTTGAGGTGTGGCACTACCGGTACCTGGAGGGGGTCGGCGAAAACATCGACATTGAATTTGTAGACACCTGCCAGTGCGGCGACTATCACTTCACCATCGACCGCGGCGAGAAGGACGCGCTGGCCAAAGTTCCCGGTGCCGGCCTGACGCAATGGGAAGAGATGGGCCAGGCAAAGAAGGCCGACCGCTTCAAGGGTGGCTTTGAGAACCTGGGCACGGGACCAATGTCTTCCGGCCAGGCATCGAAGGAATTCGACCGCATCGAGCTGGCTGCCAAGCTGTTTGCGCCGCCTCCGGTCAAGTTCAAGGACCTGGATAACTTCATCTCAGAGCACAAGCTGATCAACGGACCGATCTTCCCGTTCGACGTTCGCACCGACTTCGTCAAGGTGACCGAAAACATGGTGCTGATTCCCGTCACGGTGCAGATCAGGAACCGCGACATCACCTTCGTGACCAAGGACGGCGTGGCCAAGGGATATGTCAACATCCTGGGCAAGGTGACCACGCTTACCCACAAGACGGTGCAGACCTTCGAGGATACGGTCGAAGTGGAGCAGCCGGCCGAACTGCTGGAAAAGACGCTGGATGGAAAACAGCTTTATTGGAAGGCTCTGCCGGTTCCTCCCGGCCTCTACCGGCTGGATATCGCCATCAAGGACGTGAACAATCCCGACCACATCGGCATTTATGGACGCGGACTTGATGTACCGGTCTACCACGATGAGAAGCTGGCTACGTCCACGCTGATCCTGGCCGACAAGATGAACGAGGTTTCATCGCGGGACATCGGCAACGGCAGCTTTGTGATCAGCAATACGTTCGTTCGGCCGAGGGTCAGCCCCAATCCGGCGACGCCGGTGAGCTACAAGCGCAACCAGGCGCTCAACTTCTGGATGCAGGTCTACAACCTGGGCATCGATGAGGCCACCAAGAGCAACAGCGCCACGGTGACCTACCAGATCGTGGACACGGCGACCAACTCGGTGATTCTCGAAAAACAACTGGAATCGAAAGACCTGGGGGCGCACAGCGACCAGTTGACGGTGGAAAAGAGCCTGGACATTGCCGGCCTTACCCCCGGCAGGTACAAGGTCACGATCAAAATAAATGACACAATCTCGAAACAAGAGATTGCGCAGTCGGCCCCTTTTGTCGTCGAATAGTAACCATCCCGCTTTAACGGCCTACCGGACTTGAGATTCGAGGAGCCGCGCAGGTAATTTGATGGGTTTTGCCAGGACGCCGCCAGGTCACAAGGAACAGTGATGCGCAGGCTCCATTTCGCTCTCTTCGCCGTGCTGATTTCCCTGGGAAGCGCTCCGGCTCACGGAGTAACCCTGGGCTCGGTGTCCGGCTCGGTGCGCGATTCCGGCGGTGTGCCGCAGATCGGCGCGGTCGTCCAGCTGCTTCGACCCGATTTGAGCGTCGCGGCCAGCGTCTTTACCGACAGCAAAGGCCGCTTCTCGATTCCCTCGGTGATGCCCGGCAAATACGCCTTGAAGGCGATGGGCACTTCGTTTTTGCCGTCGCTGCGCGAAAATGTCCGCGTGCGCTCGAACACGGTGGTCAACCTCACCCTGAATACGCTGTTCGAAGTGATGCAATGGCTGCCCGCCGAGCCACGCGCCGGCAACGCCCAAAAAGACGACTGGGCTTGGACTCTGCGCTCGTCGGCCAACCGACCGCTGCTGCGCTGGCTTGAAGATGGGCCGCTGGTGGTGGTGAGCGACGGCCATTCCAGCCCCAGGCTGAAGGCGCGGCTGATGGCGACCGGCCAGGAGGGAACTTTCGGCGAGAACGGCGAACGGTTCTCGGCAACCGTGGAAGAGACGCCTTCCGACAGCCGCGAGCTGCTGGCCCGAGTGGATTTTGCCGCCGATAGCGATGCCGGGATGGAGTCGATGCTGGGCTTCCGCCAGGAGCTGGGCTTTGCCGGATCGGTGCAGTCGGTAGCCGCGGTATCCATTCACCCCGAAGTGGACTCGGCCGCGGCGGATGGCCTGGATGAGGCCGCCGTCCGGTCGTGGGAGACGATGAATCTGGGCGACGAGATTGAGGCGGAAGTGGGCTCGACGCAGATGCTGGCGCGTTTCGGGAGCCACTCGCCCAACACGGTGGCCGCGGCGCTGCCGTTTGCGACCGTAGGCTGGCGCGACGGCAACTCTGCGATTCGCTACCGCATGACAACGATGCTGACCGGCAGGGGCGGTGAGACCGAACCGTCCGCGTGGCTGCCGGAGGTTTCAGTACGGAACGGCCAACTCGCGCTCGAGCACGGCCTGCACCAGGAAGCAGGCTGGGAGCGGCGCACCGATGCTTCGGGAATGGCTGTGATGGTCTTCGCCGATCGGATTCAGAATCCTGTCATTGAGGCCGCGGACCATGCGACGGCTGGCAATTCGATCCCGGCCGAAGCGCTCTACGATCGCGCCAGCGGCCTGCTGCGAGCTGCCGGGCTCGGCTACTCCACCGGCGGCGTGCTGGCTTCGCTTGAGCACCGCTTGCCCAACCGCAACTTCATCCGCGTGAGCTATGCCAATGGCGACGCCCTGGTGATGGCCGCTTCTTCGCGGCCCATGGCAGTTTCGCAGATGCTGTCGAGCGTCCACCCGCGCCGCGCACAGACCTACTCGCTGGCGCTGTCGGGCACGCTGGATGGCACGAACACGCATTGGCGCGCCAGTTACCGATGGCAGCCGGCGGACACCGTGACGCGCGTGGCGCCCTTCGCCGCCGATGCCGCCGAGCCCTACCTCAATCTCCATCTCCGCCAGCCGATTCGTATGCGCAGCGAGGGCGAAGGCCACGTGGAGGCGCTTCTCGATGTCCGCAACCTGCTCGCCGAAGGCTACCGTCCATTGCTTATGAGCGATGGATCGCTGCTGGTCTTTGCGCAGGATCAGCGCAGCGTTAGCGGCGGGCTGGCCTTCACGTTCTGACTTGGTGTCAACTTCAGGCTCTTATCCTCGGCCGGCCTCGCCGGCCGTGATGTAGCGTCCTAGTTTCGCCGCAGACTTTCCCTCGACGGCTAAAGCCGCGTTGTAGATCCGGCGTTTGCGGCACGGCTGAAGCCATGCCCTTTCAAAACAACGTCGAATCGTTTGCGGCACGGCTGGAGCCATGCCCTTTCAAAACAACGTCGAATCGTTTGCGGCACGGCTGGAGCCATGCCCTTTCAAAACAACGTCAAATTTGGAGACTGCCAATCGCGACAACGCGTTGGAGCGGGGTGATCGTCTATGGTATATTTTTCAAGGGCCGAGAGATTCAGTGCCTCGCCTTAGCCGTGCGCCATTCCCTTCAGCGCGGCTGGTTTCGCCTTCATGGACGCGTAGCTCAACTGGCAGAGCATTCGGCTCTTAACCGACAGGTTGTAGGTTCGATTCCTACCGCGTCCACCATAGAATCAAGCACTTACAAGCTCCTCTCCTTCAAGCTTCGCCGAACTTCGCCGAATTACTTTCGGACCCCGCGGACTGCGAAGATTCCGTCCTTTCAGGCCCAACGTTCCAACTGGCGCCGTCCAGCCTTCGAGCACTGCATCGGTGCGCGAATTGACCGCCTGGAGTACGCGCTTGTCTATCGCCTGTACATACACGTCTCCGGTTGTCTGGATACTCGCGTGCCGCAACATACTCTGGGTGTCCTTTAGCGTTCCGTGTTCCTGCATGTCGGTTCCCAGCGTACGCCGCATTACCTGAAAAGTGACGAGGCGATCTGGGATGCCTAGTTTCTTGGCGATCGGGATGATTCTCCACTTGAGGAAATTTTTGCCCCAGCGCGGCACCGCCTGGCCCTTTCGTTTCCCGCGCCCGAAGGTGGGGAACATTAAGGCTTCCGGCGACGTGTCATTGCAGATACTGCGCCACGTTTCAATGACTGGCCGCACCTGCTCCGGCACCGGAATAGGCGCCTTGCTTTGCCGGGTCTTAAGCCTCCCCGCATAGAACTTCCCATCGTACGCCATGCCGTGTGGCATGAGCGCCTCTCCGGTCCAGGACTTCCACTGCAGCCCCATGATTTCGCTGGCACGCAGTCCGCAAAAAATGCCGACGTGCAGCAGGCACAGATCGTGCGCATCCTCGATGGCTCCAATCAGCGCCAGTATCTGTTCCCGCATCATCACGGGCCTTTCTACCGGCTTGGTCTGAGGCATGGTCACGTCTTCTCCTGGATCCTCGGACAGGAATTTTTGCTTCTTGGCCGTGTGGGTAATCGCCCGTATGTTGGAGAAGCACTGGTGAACAATGGCTTGCGAATAGCCCTTGTCCGCCAGTCCGTTCAGCCAAATCTGGATTCCAAAAGCATCCAGCTTACGGAGTGGAAGATCTCCAAACTGCGAGATCAGATAATGCTCAAGCTGATAGGTGTTCGTCTTTCGGTACGCGGGACTCCACTTTCCTCGCCGCATCGGAATGTACCGCTCATTGACGAACCAGCGAAAAGTGACTGAATCATCTGCAAGGAGCGTCCGGGGCGAATCAGCGGCTCCGGCTTCCTTCAGAATGATCTCCCGCAGCAATTGCTCGGCTTTCCATTTAGGCGTATTCGCCTTGGTGCAGATCCGAACATTGCGGTGCCTGCGAACCTCCTTTCCATCCTGGTCCTTCCCGTAGATCAGGAACTTTCCGTACCACATCTTCACCTTCTGCCCGCAAAGGTAGACGGTGCCCTGCTGATACTTCATTGCCATATAGTTCTCCGTCTTCTGCTTCCGGTCCTGGTCGTGGAGAACAATTCCTTCATACACCAAATCGCGGGCGCTGGGAAGTCCGGGACGTATCAAGGTTTGCCATGAAGACTTCAACATCAGCCCACCGATACCTAATAAGACTGCCCAGTTTAACCGCTCTGATTTGCGGGGCACGTCGGGTCGTATGGTCTCGCACCCATCGCTCCGAAACTCCCAGCTTTTCAGCCACCTGACGGGCATTCAAGAGTCGATCATGTCCGGGCGCTTGCGGAACCAGGCGATGCTCCAGTGCCTGGTGATCGCCCGTGAGAGCGGGTGCCGCCGAACGGCGCGAAGTCTCTGGCTGAGAGGCCGTGCGCAGTCCGGAGGTTGAATTCTGGAGGATATGGAGTTGGCTTCGGGCCTCCAATTCCGGAAAGTCCTCAGGAGCTTCGATATCAGAAGTACGTAGATTCGTCGCGAGATCTTCAGTAATGCCAAGTAGTTGGATCGCTGCATTGGTCATAAATCACCTCGAATTCTTGGGTTGGCTTGGACGAGAGCTGGGTTGATCTGCACGGTTAATAACGGTCCGCCTTTTCACGTTTTGTGGAAATCGTGAGAGCTATGTGTAAAACAGGTCATCGATTCGGTCAAATGACCTCGCACTACTGGGCAGAGGAGGAGCGCTTAGAGAGGCCATGAAAAAGAGCGTCCGTCTACCCGCTGATCCATGGGAAGGCGATCCATTCGAATTTGACCGAGTTGCGAACCTGAACCATCCTGTCACCAACGAATAAGGGGGACGGGATGTTTGAGTCATTCGATGACCTCATGGACCGGCTAAAGGCAACCGGTTACTTCATCGATCCGGTGATGACCCGGATTATCTTCCTGGCAGCCAAGTTGCAAAAGCCGCTGCTGCTTGAGGGGCCTGCGGGGAGTGGGAAAACCCAATTGGCGCTTTCTGTCGCCACAGCTGCGGACACGCATATTGAGCGACTCCAGTGCTACCGCGGTGTGACAGAGGACAAAGCTATCGGCCGCTTCGACGAGGGACTGCAGCGTCTCTACATGGAGTTCTCAAAGGGCCAGCACGAGAACTGGCAGACAGTGCAGGCAAATCTCAAAGGGCGGGACTTCTTTCGGCCCGGTCCTCTGATGCGCGCGCTCGAATGCGACCGCCCATGCGTGCTGCTCATTGACGAGTTGGACAAGGTAGACGAAGGGTTCGAAGCAATGCTGCTAGAAATCCTCTCAGGATGGACCCTCTCGATTCCTGAGTTCGGAACCGTAACCGCGAAAAGCATTCCCTTCGTCGTGCTCACAAGCAATGAGGAGCGCAGACTGGGCGACCCCATCCGGAGACGCAGCCTTTATGTGCGTGTGGAGCATCCGACGCCGGAGCGGGAAGCGGAGATTATTGCCAGCCGCACTCCGAAGGCCGATCAGAAGTTTCATCGGGAAATGGCGGGGATTGCGCTCTCGTTCCGCAACTATTCCCTCGAAAAGCCGCCTTCGGTTTCGGAGATGATCGACTTTGCCAACGCACTTCAACTGCTCGAAACCGACCACGTAACTGAGGAGCACCGCGACGTGTTGCTGCCGTTCCTGGCGAAGACCGAGAAGGACAGGCGTCACCTCCTGCTCCGCGAGGGATTCAAGAGCCTGCTCGACGACGGCGCACGATTTGCGAGGAGCCTGGCGCTTCCTGGAGGACAACCTTCATGAAGCGATGCCTACTCCTGCTGTTGCTGCTGTTTTGCAGAGTCGCACTGGCCCAAGTCAATCCCGTGCCGGCGGCGCAGTTTGTGCGGCAATATGCGGGGCACTACCGTGTCTCACCTGAGTTGGTCGCCGCGCTGATCGACGTGGAATCGCGGTGGAATCCGCGAGCACTGTCGAGCAAGGGAGCGATGGGGTTGATGCAGCTCATGCCGGCGACAGCGCGTCGTTACGGCGCCTTCAGGCCATTCGACGAGGAGCAAAACATTGCCGCGGGCACGCGCTACCTGACGGCATTGATGTGGGAGTTCCACGGGGATCTGCGCCTGGTCGTCGCCGCCTATTACGCGGGTGACCATGGTATCGCCAGGGAGCAATTGAACTATCACAACCCGGACGTTGTGGCCTACGTGCTGGCGGTCCGGCGGCAGTTCATGATTCGTAAATATGCGGCCGTGAGGCCGCCGAGGAGGTCAACGCCATGAAAGTTTGCTGGTTCATCCCCATCGCACTCATGATTTCACTGCGCCTCAGTGCGACGGACGCAGCGGTTGGAGCCCGTGTCGCAACCATAACAATCAACCCGAAAGAGATCACGGTTCTCCATCTACGGCCGGAGTTTGAGTCGACCATTCGGATGCCAGAGGAGGTGACGTCTGTCATTCTGGGCAGTCCTGGCGAGTTCAAGGCCGAGCACAACGAGGGTGAGCCCGAGTACGTCTATGTCAAGCCCATCACTAAACAGGCTGCTCAGTCCAACCTCTTGATCGCGACAAAATCGGGCCACCACGTGACGCTGGAGTTGGTCAGTGAGGGCACTGGCATTCCGAATCAATTGCAGCCGGTGGATTTCCTGATCGAGTACCGATCGGCACGGAGCTTTCTGATCTCCTCGGACTCCGGAACCCCGACGATGCCAGCCGCGCCTGGCAAGATCCCAGGGCATGAGATCAATCGCGCGGATGCTGGCTCGGAGTCAGCGCCGCTTTCCAATCTCGACGAGGAGTTCAGGCAGCAGCAGAAAGTGAATGCACCCAAATGGACGAAATGGGAAGACAAGCAGATCGAGACATCGATCGGCGATATGCGGCAATGGAGCAACCAGACCGTGATCTCTTACTCCATCCTGAACGGCTCGGATCAGCCCGTAGAGATCGCTCCGCCGCAGATTCAAATCACAGGACGCAGCGCCGCAAAGAAGAAGAAAAAGAAGGAGGGCAACGGCATCATCTCGGATCAGCTGGAGATCCGCGACTACCGGTTGAGCGCAACAAGGCTTGAGCCTGGAGGCCGAACTGATGGTGTGGTTGTCTTCGACCGACCCAACTTCAAGGAGTCGACGGAGAAGTTGTTTCTGCAGATCGCGCAGGCGGACCAGGTGGATCGTCCCATCTTGATTCGCCTGCCGTTCACCCCGCCTATCTCCGGCGACGGAAAATAGAGAGGAGTACAGAGGCCATGAGCGTCAATGACACCAGCAGGAATGGAAGCATGCCCACCACAGTCGAGGAATCCACCGAGCCGGTGCCCTCGCATGAGCCGACTCAAACTCGTGAATCAACCGTCCTGAATGGAAGACATGAACCTGCGACAACCTTTGCGACACGAGCTGAGACAAAGGGAGTGGAAGGGATCAGCAAGAGCAAGCTCATTCTTCTCGGCGGCGGACTGGCCGTTGCGGTTCTGTTCTTTGTGTTCACGGCTTTAGTCGGCAAATCCCCGAAGAAGCCAACGCAGGCAAGGCAGCCGTCTCAGCAGGCCAATCAGGAGTTGATGAAACCGCCGAAGGGCAGCGTGACACCGCTGATGGACACCGTGCGTACGCCGCCGCCCGACAACAGCAACGGTCAGCTTGGGCCAGGTGATATTCGGCGGACACGCTCCCTGACCGACCAGGCTCATTTCAGGCCAGTGACGGCTAAGCCTTCCGCGGCTACTTCGCTGGGCAGCGTACCGTCCTTTGCGGATACGCAGCAAAAATGGGAAGATCCAGCCCCATACGGCGGATCTCCTGCGGAGCAGACCTCGCAAGCGCAGCAAAATGGCCTGAAGGAGCCATCCATCATCTTCGTGCGGAGCCTCGCGCAGAACCAGGCCAGCTCAGCGCCGAGAGTCAATTCTGAAGACGATGGTGCGGCAAGATTGGAACTGACGCCGGGGACCCGCATTCAAGCCAAGCTTGAGACGCAGATTTCGAGCGCCGTTCAGGCCCCAGTGGTAGCCGTGGTCGAGTACACATACGCCATCGGCGACAGGATCATCGTTTCTGCCGGCGCGCGCGTCTACGGCCAACTCCAGCAGGCCGATCGCAGCGGGCTCGTCAGCGTGAAGTTCGACGAGATTGAGCTGCTTGATGGAGCGCGGGAGAAGATTGATGCGATTGCAACCGGACTCGATCTGGGGCCGATCAAAGGGAAGGTTTACGGGAAGAACACAGGCAAGAACTTTCTGGTGCGCGCCGTTTCGGGGATTGGTTCGGTTCTCGCAGAAGTAGCGGGCAACAATTCGAGTGCCGCCTTTTCCGAAGACGATATGTTGCGGGAGCGGTTGGCCGAGAACATCGGAACCGCGGGCGATTCCGAAGTCATGAACCTCAATGCCAACAGTCGCGTGGTCGTTTCCGTTCCCGCTGACACCAAGATCTACGTCGTGTTCACCAAGCACGAACAAAGCCCTGCCGGACTTCACAAGGTAGTTGCCACGGCCCAATAGATTGCCCGCAGAGCGCACTTCCTCTCATTGCCCTGGCCTCTGTGCCAGGGCTTTCTGTGTGCTGTGTACGAATTCCGTTCGCGGGTAGCTTATGTGAAATTGACGGCATCAAGCCCTACACCATCCATCACAAAACCGTTGTATCTGTTCTTCCCGCGCCTGCCGAGCTTCCAATGCTTTGTGGGCTCTCCCGCTGTAGATCAGTGGTAGCTATTCAGGCAGCCAGCGCTTGGGTAAAGATCGGCCCAAATGACCCACTGTGCGTTTGGGGCAAAATCGTTCCCCGATCGCTCAATCTTGAAGTTGAGGCAAAATCGGTCCGGATGTCCCACTGTGCGGTTGAGCAAAGTTAGCTCCCGTTGACCCGATACGCGATTGAGGAAAGATCGGTCCGTGTGACCCACTGTGCGGTTGAGGCATCATCGATCCCGATTGCTCAATTTGGAAATGAGCAAAGATCGACCCCGATGCCTCAGTGTGGAGTTGGGACAAAATCGTGAGAGGTGTGCGATAAACCTAGCCATCGTACCGGCAACATCCGCATGGGATCATTCCGCCTTCAGCAACCTGAGCCTTCCAGCGCCTATGAAGGGATCAAACGAGGTTTCCCGCAACGCTTGCATATATAGGTGTGCTCCCAGTTCCAATGGAGGCGAGGATAGACCTCGCGATTGTATCGGGCTATCTTTCGAAAACTGAAGGCCATCCCTGCGAGAGAAACCACAGAGAGGAACAAGAAAACGGCGACAGTATTTGGGTGCAATGCGGTTGTCGTTGGGTGTTCAAGAATTGAGCTGAAACCGACAATCGTCCAAACAAAAAGGATTAAGAATGCGGGTCCCCAAAAAACAAGGGGGCGGAGATAACCTCGCGGGCGGGGTGGCGAGACTGCTTGAGCAGAGTAGGATTGGCTCGTCCCGGAACTGAAAGTGCCGGAGTAGGCGCGCGTTCCCTGTTGATACAGGACGGGGGCAGCCACGATGTTCGCGGTTCCGCACTGGTCGCATTGGTAAAGATTCAACTGCGATACGGATGCCATTCCGTTGTCCCTGACCTGGCGACAGCTTGCGACACCAGCCCCTTCGATTGAAATTCTAGCCCCGTTGGTTCAATTTGGGCTAGAACCCCAAGATGGCGAAATGGAGATCGGTTCCTGGCTTGCCGCAAAAGTGAAACATTCGACTGGAGATACCGTGAAATTCCATTCTGAACCGCTGCCAGTCAATTGACCGAGTTTCGGTTCCAGCCGATTCTCCGCTTCGACGTGGAGGCCTTGAGCCGCCTCGTCCAGGAGAGTGAAACATGAGAATCGCAATGGACTTCTGGCAGGGATCGACCCGACCTGCCCCGTCTCGATTAACCGCACTACGTCGCCTCTTCACAAGATGCTGCCTGATGAGCGCGGCCCTTCTCTTCCTTTCCGCGTTTCAGCTTGTGGCGCGAGCACAGACGGTTACCTCGCAATGCACCAACCCTGTTTGCAGGCCGGGCAAAGCCTGCGCGTTATACCGGTGTGCTGACCCTCGGCCATGCCTGGACTGCGCCCCACCGCCTTCCAGCGGTTCGAACTGTGAAGTCGGATATGCCCTCGGCAATGACGCGGACTTTGCAGGCGGGAATGTCCCAGACGTGCTCATTGAGTCCACGGATTACTGGACAATCGACGACTCCGGCGACGTGTGGTACGACGGTTTTTCGACAACAGGTCCAGTCCAAGTCACGGCAATCACTTTGCCTCCGAGCTGCATTCAAACGAGCGGATCGTTTGTCCTTGAAAATCCAATCGGCGAGTATGAGGGCGCGATCACCGTAGGCACGTTCACCTACGAGGGTCTTGAAACTCAGTATTACGCATGGCCACAAGTGTTTTACGACGACGGCGATCGGTCGTTCATCAATGTCGTCGATCCCGATGGCAACATCGATTTCTACCAATACCCCTGGCTTTCCCTGGGCGCCTATCTTGTCACCGGAGTCGATGCATCGAACGGTGACTTGTTCGAAGGAAACGGTACCGTCGAACTTCTCATCGTAGCCGATGTATCTGCCTAAGACAGCCGTGACCCATCCACGCGTGGCTGGTTTCCCCATTGAAGCATCACAACCCATCAACAAGGAGATGAATATGTATTTGATGAAACGGTTCAAACTCGTTTTAGTTGCGATGACCGGTCTAGGTATCGCACCGTTGATTGGTCAAACCCCGTCGCTTCAAACGGTTCCGCTAAGCGCCGACATTGATGTCGTGAACGTACGCACACTTTCTGACGGCAACACACTGCGCCAGGAAAGGAAGATGAAATTCTATCGGCGCGCGGATGGCAGCACACGCCTGGAAGAAGCCAACCGTGTGGTCATCGTGGACAACGGTGCACAAACGGTCACTGTGCTTGACCCAATCTCGAAGACTACGCAGGTCCAAGCCGCTCCAATGGCTTCGACGAACGGTAGGAAGCCAGTCGCGGCTCAACCTCAACTTCAAGTTGCCTGGAGCAGCCTGGGCGGCCCGAAGAATTCTCCGAAGACCGATCTCGGAGTGAAAGTGATTGCCGGCTATAGTGTGCACGGAATTCAGCAATCGACAACCATACCAGCCGATTCAGCACTTGGAAACACTGCTCCCATTACCAAAACGATTCAGGTGTGGAGATCCGCCGATCTCCGACTCCCGCTGCTCACAGTCATCAGCGATCCACTGGGCGGCACCACAACTTCGCGGTACGAGAACGTTTCAACATCAACCCCACCGGACAGTAGCCTTTTTAAGGTCCCGGCCGGATACAAGGCTGTACCGGCTCCGCAGTCGCGCGTTATCGCGTCGCAAACGAACTGAGGAGCTGTTCGTCCAAGCAGTTTGTAGGAGCTAAAAGGTATGAGGGTATCCCGGATACAACTCTCCACGCCCATCCTGGCCGCCGCACTGATGCTTTTACCGCATCCGTGCGGCGCTCAGTCAAGCACTGGCTGCCCAGTGAAGATCCGTCATACCAATTGGCAGGCAGCCAGTTCCGGGTTTTCTCCCTACAAAGTTAAAGGTTTGGCCTTGCATCTCCAGTACATGAATGTCACCGACGAAGAGATAAAGGAAGTGGTCTTCGATGCCTCAACATCCTATAGGGAACATGGTGCGATGGGCCAAAGCTTGGTGGACAACTCGAATAAATCTCCGATTGCATCGGTAGCGCTGCCTGGCAAATGGAAGAAGGCTGAAATCGATGTCGGGTTGAGTGAGCCGGGACGAACAAGACTGAGGGTCACAGAGGTGACTTTCTCTAGCGGACGCCACTGGGTGAATTCGACTCCCGATGAGTGTGAGTGGTCGATCGCGCCATAACAATCGCTGACGCCTTAGGATAGCCAATTTGATACTATCCCCGACCATACTTCCCGCATGGCCATTCTGGCACTTCTTCTGCTGATGTCCCCTTCCTTAGTTGTCTAGCATCCCACTTGAATCCCCCCTTACCGAGTCGATGTCTGCCCCGATGTTGTAAACAGAAGTCCGTCGACGCTTCAGCCAAGGCGGATTACATGGCTCGCCGAAACCCCTACCAGGCGCCTTGGGATAGCGTTGCACCTGCGATTTTCCATACCCGCGACCTCTATGCGGACGGTCGCTTCGAAGCGTCGGCCAGCGGCAGCCCGGAAATTTGACCGAATTCCGATTCTGCCCCATGTTGTCTCCTGACACGGATGCCCCGAGCAGCCGAGTCCAGGAGAGAAAACGTATGAGAACCGCACTGACCTACTGGGGGCGCTCCCAAGCGTCCGCTCCAACCTCCACGCTTGTCATTCACCGTCCCGACCAGATCAACTGGGTTCGTGTCGCTCTCCAGTTCGCGTTGGGTCTCATCCTGATGAGCAATCTCCTTGCGCCGTTTGCAGCGAGAGCCCAGAACCTCGGAACGTCGCCCCAGTTCGGCCAGGCCGTTCAAGGCCAGCAGGCGACCACGGTCGAGGGGACTGTCCTCAACATAGTGAACTGGAGCTGCAACGTCATCGCTCCGGTGATCGCGGTCGCCTGCCTGGGAATCGCCGGATGGCACTTCAAGAGTGGCCGCGGCTATATGGGCTGGGGCGTAACGGGCGTATCCCTCATGGTGATCTCCGGTCTTGGACGCATGGCTGAGGGCTTCATCACGCAAGCGCAAGGCATTCAATAGGGGAGCGCCAGCGATGCAACCGCCACAGTTCCTTCTCGACCTGCTGCAACTGCTGCTTGATCTCGCGGTGCCGGCGGCATTCTGCACGCTGGCCGCCGCGGGAGTGAGCCTGCGACATGAAGGAGGGGTCAACTTTCATGTGAATGGGCGCACGGGCAAGTGGGTTCTGTGGACGATCGTCCTTCTGACTCTCCCGCAACTGTTGTCATGGATCGCGGCGCAAGGGATCAACATTCCGTCCGGGAGCGGGTCGGTGGGCACCAGTTGGCTGGCAAGCATGGAGACAGTCTTTAAAAACTTCGTCAACCAGATCGTTGTCGCCAAGTTGGTCCCTGTGATTGCGGCCTATTTCGTTCTGAAGGCAACACTCGATGGCGCGGCAGGTGAGAATCCGCTTGGCTCCATTGTTACGGCGCTCTTCCTGATGTCTCTGTCGGCCACGATGCAACTCATGCAGGGCTGGAACTCCGGAGGACAGTACGCGATGACCGACATGCTGACCTCTCTCTGGAACTACATTGCCGGGCAGATCATGCCGGCCGCGGCGGGATTGGCCTGTGTCGGTGCAGTCATCAACTTTGTCAGGCACAGAGCCTGGACCAGGCTGGTCTTCGCCGCGATCTCTTTTCTGAGTGTGAGCGGTCTTCTCGCACTCTTCCGGGCAATGGCTGCATAAGGAAAAGGTATGAGTCTCGACGGCGCCATCACGAACCTTGCTTCCTGGGCCGGCAACACCATGATGCCCACGATGGCTGGCCTGTTCTTTGCGGGAGCCGTGTATCGCTACAGCAAAGGCGGACCATTCGAGCAGTTTCTTTACGGGGGATTCGCATCCTTGATGTGTTCGGGGATGTTGCGCGCGCTGGAAGGCTTCGTTCAGCACACCGGAGCGACAAACGCCGATGTCTTCTGGATGGCAACGATGAGTCTGGCAAACTGGACGGCCAACGTCATCCTACCCATGTTCGCTTTGACACAACTTGTGGCGATGGCGCTGCACATGGGTGGCGTGGTTTCGGAAATCTATCCAGGTTCGACCTGGATAAGGAAGTTCGTCGCGGCGATCGCCGCGCTGATGGTATCAGGCATTGTTCGCCTGGCCGAGTCGATGGTCACGCAAGCACATGGGATATGAGGAGCTTCTATGAGTCTCGATCTGACGCCGGTTCATCGCAATCTCCACACCAAGGTGACGTTCCTGGGCCTGGAGTTCGAGGACCTGATTCTGGTGCTCGCGCTTGCAGCTCTGATGAATCTCCTGGCTCACTTCGTGAGTGGCAACGCGCATGTGCTCGGAGTGCCACTCAACATCTTTATGGAGTTCGTCGTGCCGGCGCTGGCCGTCCCGTTTCTCATCCTGTTCAAGTACGGCAGACCGCGCGGTTATCTTACCGACCTGGTCCGCTCGTTCTTCGCTCCGAAAGCCTGGTGCGCACTTGAGCGAGATTCAGAATTGACGCATGCTTACGTGGTCGACGAGGAGGAGTAGTCAAATGCACGCCTCGATCAAAAAGAAGCCAAACGGGTCCGTTGCTCTCGATCTCGACATGGAAGCGGCGCGAGCGATCTTTGCGAGTGTCGTCTTTGCAACTCGATTCAATGAGCGGATCGCCCCCTTGGTCAGGGTCGCGAGTGAGGGTTTGCAACTCGACAGTCGAAAGTCAGTGCGGAGGCTTCAGCCATGCCGATAACAAATGCGGAGTACGACCGGAAGTTGAAGGCACCCGCCGTGTGCGAGTTGCTGCCTCTCCGGGACCTTCCGATTGGCGACAACGTCATGGTTCGCACGAGCGGCGCATTTGTCGCGGGCTATGAACTCAGAGGGGTGCTCGCGTATTTTGCCACCGACGGCGACCGCAACCAGACCAAGGCGATGCTCGAAGCACTGTTTCGCAGCGTTCCCGACGTCAGCATGCGCATTCAGTTTCGCTATGAAATCTCCGAGCACCTAGGCGACTTGCTCGACAGCTACATCCACGAACAGCGCACTGAGCAATCGGAGGTGATGGCGCTCGATACCCACCGTCTGAGAATGTGGCGGCAGAAGGAGAACAGCGGTGTCTTCTTCGAGAACCGACTTCATGTGTACTTCAACTGGGATCCTCGTGTTCACGCGAAGCTCTACCACTCAGCGCAACAGAACCGCAGCATTGGTGGATTCACTCTGAGCCAGAATAAGGCCATCCAGCGGTCACGCAAGGAGCATGAGACCTATCTGGCGGAGTTTGAGTCCATCCTCCGGGGCATCGAGGGGTCGATGGAGGCGGCCAGCCTCGGGCCCCGGAGACTTGTCACCCAAGAGCTCTTCGAGGAACTAAAGCACGCGCAGCACCCAACGCGGCGTGATCGCCGGCAGTATGTGCCTGGAGAGGAAATGATCGAGTACCGCAGTGCGCGGGAACAGGCGACCGAGGCGAGCATCCTCAATGAAACCGAGACTTACCTCAATATTGATGGGTATCTCTACGCCGTTGTGAGCCTCAAAGAACTTCCAGATGCAACCTTTCCGGGTATGCTGCAGAATTTCTCGACGCTTGGGTTCCCAGTTGTTATCAGCGGTCAGGTCGTGATTCCCGATCAGGTCAAGGTGCTCAAGAGCTACAAGAAGCGCCTCCAGAAGATGACGGCCGCTCAGAAGGATGCAAACGGCAACTTCAAGTCCAATCCCGAAGCAGAAGTGGCGCAGGCGCAGCTGATTCAGGTGCAGCGCGACATCATCTCGTCATCTCTCAAAACGGCCAAGCTGAGCCTTTCGGTGGTGGTGCGGACCTCGCAACCAGCGGTTACCCTTCGCGATCTCGAACGGTCCGAGCGCGAACTCGCCAACCGGACGCAAGAGGTGCTGAATGCCTTCACCCACATGAACGGTGCGAAGGCGGTGGC
>Ga0206796_1099_pt3 | contig 16085 bp, 14 predicted proteins | sample Alteio_BWOrgCont_68_FD_152895 | JGI IMG/M metagenome (GOLD analysis project Ga0206796, IMG submission 152895) | Enriched cells from forest soil in Barre Woods Harvard Forest LTER site, Petersham, Massachusetts, United States -... | ecosystem: Environmental > Terrestrial > Soil > Temperate forest >...
AATCTAAAATCCTAAGAACCTCCTAAGAGGTTCTAGAGACTCTTTTAAGAACAACCGGCCCATTTTTTCGGATTTTCCCGTCAAGTAGTTTTTGAATTATTTTCAGATTTTTTTAGGCCGGCTGGCGGAGGCTGCGGCTGCGATCACGCTTGGCTGACGAGGGGTTTGGTGTGCTGGTGACGCTTGAGATACTGCCGGAACAGAATTGACGCGGGATAATTCTTGGAAAGGCTGGAAACCATGGTGCCGTATCCCCCACGTCCGCGCCCTTGGCGATAGCTGCGAGCGACAATGACCTATTACGCGCATACGGCGGAGGACGAGGGCGGCACTTTGCCCTAAAATCAATATGAGGCCCTATCCCGTCCAACTCGAAATCTCCGGCCCCACCGCTTTGTGGACGCGGCCGGACTCCGGCTCGTCGCCCGTCTCCTACGTTGCGCCCACGTTCAGCGCCGCGAAGGGCATCTTTGAATCCGTCTTGCGCTGGAAGTCGGTTAATGTCCGTCCGATCCGTTGCGAGATTTGTGCGCCAGTCCAGTTCCATCGTTACGCGACCAATTATGGCGGACCGTTGCGTGCAGGCGACTTGGTTGCCAAGGGAGCGAGGGGGCCGTCTTTCCAGCTATTCACGGTCGTGTTGGTGAATGTCTGCTATCGGCTTCACGCCGAGGCGGACTGGAATCGCGGCCCCCAAGGAGTGCGCGCAGAATCCCCGGACGGCACCTGCGCCCCGCACGCCTATCAGGAATCATTCCAGCGGCGGCTCAAAAGCGGGCGGTGGTTTTACCAGCCTTGCCTTGGCTGGAAAGAATTCGCACCTGATTACATCGGCCCATTTCGGTCCGAAACCCGAGTCTGCGAAACCGAAAACCACGAATTGCCCACGATGCTGCACATGGTGTTTGACCAAGCGCAGAACGGGCAGGTCAAACCGACGTTCAGCCGCGATCTGAAGGTCGAGAAGGGAGTCCTGACCTATGCTTAACGAACTGGCACAAGTCGTCGCCGCGCTGGACCGTTTGGGAACTGTGACCGGTTCGCGCCACCCACGTATCCAGCCAATGGGCAAAAACAATGAGCTGCTTATTGTTCGTCTGGCTAAAGGCGGAACTCCGGTCAGCTTTGCAGTGGTTTCTGGTGAAATCTCGGCCACGCTTTTTCGCGTGGAGCATGGCGCGGTGGGTTCTAGTTTTCCGGGGTTCAATTTGCCGACGCCATTCAGAACCCTTCAGAATGTGGAGTTGCCACAGCTCAAGGTTGCCGTCGGTGCGTTGCTCGCCGAGTGCAAGAACACGAAGGGCAGTGTTACTAACCTCGTGAACACGGTAGCCGAAGTCTTCAGGCTGTCTGCGCCGCGAAACTTCACCACCAGTCAAGAAAAGCAATTTGCGCGCTCAGTGGGCGAGTTGGTAGTGGAGCTGCAGCCGATAATTCAGGTTGCCGGCCCTGAATTAGAGAATCTGCGGCAGCTTTTGAAGTTGCTGAATCAAGCCACACTTACCCTAGGTCAGTTCTCTGAGGCTCTGGCTCAAAGGCTCATTGCCGACGGTTCAAACGACCGCGCCACCATGCTGCTCATTCAAGGCATACTCTTCGGGACGCTTGACTGGAAAAAGCAAACAGCGGAGGTCGGATCGGGCGCTTACTGGGAGCAGAAATCCAAGCAGGATAAAAACGCCCACCAACCGGTTTATCTCGACGTAGAAGGGCAAGATCAACGTTTCAAGCCCGTTGCTCACCCGGAAACTAGCCGTCTTTTGAATGAAGCTCTGCTGGCGGCAGGCAACTCGCCAGAGCCCGAAGAAACATCCAGTTCCGGCATTGATGCTTACACTGGCGAGACCGTTCCTTTGCAGGATAAGTTCCCGGCACCGAAGATCGCCGAACTCGGTAATCTCAAACTCTTTTCGGTAAACACCAATGAGGTCCGGGCCTTGCTCCGCTACCGGCTAGAAGGCTCAGAATTATTTCCAGTTTCTGCGGCATTCGTGCAGAAGATGAATGACGCCTTGCTTTACCTCGCCAGCGACCAGCAAAAGGGGAAGACTTGCAAGCCGATCCCGAGTGCCCAACCGGACAAGCGTGACCTGCTTATTGCCTATTTGGAAGAGGCCCCAGATTTCCCGGCAGAACTCGCCGAGATATTTGGGGGCGAGGCGCAAAACTTTAGCGAGGCAGACTTTCGAGAGCGGACGCAGGGTGTGCTTCAAGCCTTGAAGGGCAAGCTAGCTTCGACCCCCGACCTGAACATCCGTTTGCTGGCGCTGTGCTCGGTCGATAAGGCAAAGAAACAACTCGGCCTATATCGGCGGTTTCATGCCGCCGAGGTGGTTGAATCTGCCCAGCGATGGAATGACGGCACTCGAAATGTGCCTCCCATTTCAATCTGGTTTTACGATAAGGCGGCGAAGGCTTCCGTTTTCAAAGCACACGTTGTGCCGCACCCGCTTGATGTGGCTTCCACCCTGAATCGAATTTGGAGCGCGGATGCCAAGACGGGCTACAGCCCCTCATTCCAACGCGCCATCTCAGCCGCCGATGCCTACGATGTGTTCTTTACACACGGCCCACTCGCTCGTGCAAAAACTGAGCGATGCTTGGAGGTGCTACTCACCCGAATGGCCCCGGTGCTTACCCGTCTCGGTGCGGTAAAAGTCTCCCATGATGAATGGAGTTCACTTGGCGACACCGCCCGTTGGCAATGCGCCAAGGCCGTGTCCTTGCTGGCCATCTTTCTGCATCAACTTGAACAACGAAAGGACACCTTTATGAAAGAACCAACCTACCAAATTGGTCGCCTGCTGGCTTTGGCCGACAGCCTCCACAAGCACTACTGCAAGCACGTTCGCGGCGGCAAGAGTCCGTCGCAACTCATCGGGAACGCGCTGTTCAATACGGCGCTGGAGCAGCCGGTGTTCGCCTTGGCCCGGCTTGCCGAGCGGCTTGCGCCCTATCAGGCATGGGCACGAACTTTTCAAAGCGACGATCCTACAAGCGGTGTTGGCTTGGTAAAATACTTTCTTGGCGAAATGGCTGGCTGCACGGCTGTCATCCAAATCGAGCAACTCCCGTCGCGCATGAGCGACACCGACAAGGCCAAGCTCTTGCTCGGCTATCTCGCGGACAATTCCAAAATTGATTCTGAAACCAAATAACCGAACGCACCATGAGCACAATAACCACCAGTCTGCCCCGCATCACCGGCCTCCTCGTTTTGGAGGTTCGAAAATCCAATCCCAACGGCGATCCCGAGCGTGAAAGCTCGCCGCGCCAGCGTCCCGACGGCAAAGGCGAAATCTCGCCGGTCTCAGTGAAACGCAAATTGCGCGACATTGTGCTGGAGAAGGAGGGGGTCGTTTGGCAAACGATCAAAGCGCAGCTTGGCATCACTGCCGATGACGAGTTTCAGATTCTTGAAAACCGGGGACGTGATCGTGCTTCCATCAAGAAGCTTTTGGAGGAACCGGGTTTCCCCGCGTTCAAGAAAGCCTATTGGGACGCCCGTCTTTTCGGAAACACATTTTTGGAAGAAGCCGGTCCTGATACCATCCGCGCTGGTGTAGCTCACTTCGGCGTTGGCGTTTCCGTCGCGCCCATCGATATCGAGTTCTCCACATGGACCAGCAAGTCCGGCGTTGAAGCCGGCAAAGATCGTGGCATGGCGCCGATGGCCTTCCGCGTGGTGAAGCACGGCATTTACACCGTCCCTTTCTTCGTCAATCCGAACCTCGCGCACAAAACAGGCTGCGTCGAACTGGACGTGAAGCTCATGCTCAGTCTCCTCGCTCAAATCTACAAAGCCAATCCGTCCGTTTCCCGCACGATGGTCGAAGTCATCCATGCGCACGTCCTCACCCACAAAAGCCCCCTCGGTTCTGTCTCTGACTTCGCTCTCATTGACGCGCTCACGCCCAGGAAGTTGGGCGACGCCAGCAAGCCCTCCGAGTCCTTGGCCGATTACAAAATTCCGACTTGGGATGAGATCAAAAATACGCCCGTGCGCAACGGGGCTTCCAAGAAATTTTCCGACTGTTGCTCCGAGAAAGACGGTTATCGCGACTACGCGATTTGACCTCAAAGCAGCAGCCCATGAAGGCGGAACCGCTGGCCCATAGCGCGCGCAATGGTGCGGCGGAGCAGACCTACCGCGACCATGTCGCCAATGTCTGCCGCTATACTCACAAGTTCGCGCTGGATGCCACGCAGTTCTCGCCAAAGTGGCAGGACGCGTTCACCGCCATCGTTGACGTGGCCGCCGCCTATCACGACTTGGGCAAGCTGGACGAGCTTTTTCAGGAGGTGCTGCGCCACAACCGGCCTAACCGACATGGCTTCAACCATGTTGAGGCAGGCACGGCGCATTTGCTCAGGCTGAAGCAGGGCGAAGCTGCCATCGCCTGCTACGCCCATCACATCGGCTTGCCGAAGTGGGCCGCCGAGAAGAACAAAGCTGGTGGCAAACTGATGTTCCGCGATGACGGCGCACTCACGGGCTTTGATCAACTTGCATGGCAACGAACCGAAGAAAACCTCACCCGCTACTTGGAGGAACACCACGCCCGTTTTGCACCGGTCGCGCCTAGCGCAATTGTGCGCTTCAAGGACATGGCTGACAGCGGCCTGCTCCGTAGGCTCGCGCTCTCCTGCCTTGTGGACGGAGACCATAGCGACACGGCCCAACACTACCGCAATGAGCGCGAATTGGATGGCCTGCCATTGCGCGCGAGTGAACGCCTCGCGGCTTTGGATCGTTACGTCGCCGGATTGACACCGGCCACCCCGCCCGCCGGGTACCGAGAGCAACAACGGCTGGCTTTGCGGCAAAAAGTCTATCGCGCCTGCCGTGACCGGCATTGTCTGCCACAGGAACGCATCGCTTCCTGTGACAGTCCAGTTGGCACCGGCAAGACCACGGCTGTCATGGCGCATCTGCTGCGCGTCGCAGAAGAACGTGGGTTGCGGCGAGTGTTCGTGGTGCTGCCATTCACGAACATCATTGACCAGTCGGTGGAGATTTATCGTCGCGCCCTCGTGCTCGACGGCGAGTCGCCGGAAAGCGTGGTGGCGGCGCATCATCATCGGGTCGAGTTTCAAGGCGATGAATGGCGCGACCTCCGGCAACTCACCCAGCGCTGGGATGCACCGATTGTCGTAACCACGGCGGTGCAGTTTTTTGAGACGCTGGCCGCGTGCAAAACAGCGGGGTTGCGAAAGCTGCATCAGCTTCCCGGCTCCGCAATTTTCTTGGATGAGGCGCATGCGGCCATGCCCGCTTCTCACTGGCCGCAAATGTGGCGGTGGCTGTGTGAATTGTGCGATGAGTGGGGCTGCCATCTTTTGCTCGCCAGTGGTTCGCTGGCACGGTTTTGGGAATTGCCAGACTTCGTGTCGACCGCTGAACAGCGCCCGGTGCCAGAACTTGTTTCGAATGAGATTCGCACAGATGCAGCCAAATTTGAGGTTCGCCGCGTCCAATTGCGGCGCAAAGCCGAGCGGCTTTCATTGGCTGACCTTGGCAATTTTGTCCTGAACCAATCCGGCCCGCGCCTCGTCATCCTCAATACCGTCCAATCGGCGGCTATTTTTGCGAATCACATGCGCGAAGACTTGAAGCTCGATTTGAACGTCGAGCATCTCTCAACGGCGCTTTGCCCGGTAGATCGTGAGGTGACAGTCCGCCGAGTGAAGGATCGTTTAAAGGGCGAGTTCAAAGACTGGACTTTGGTCGCGACAAGCTGCGTGGAAGCAGGCGTGGACTTCTCCTTTCGCACCGCGTTTCGTGAAAGCTGCGGACTGGTGAATCTCCTGCAAATCGCGGGGCGGGTCAGCCGGTCCGCCGAATACGCCGAGGCCGATGTATGGGATTTCCGGCACAACGAAGATGGCCTTTTGACGCTGCACCCTCAGTTCAAGACATCACGCGAGGTTCTTTCGCAGCTTTTCGATGAGGGGCTGGTTGATCCATCGCAATGCACCGAGGCACTCCGGCGTGAACTCAATGCGGGCATGGGACAGACAGAGAATTTTGCGCAGGCCGTCCTCCGAGCTGAACGAGAGGCCGATTACCCGGAGGTAGCCAAGCTCTGCCGGCTCATCACTGCGGACACGCGCACCGTGCTCGTCAATAACGGTCTCATAGACCGATTTGAGACACGCGTGCGTGAGAATTTTCCGTCTGCGCGTGAGGTACTGAAGCACAGCGTCCAGATTTGGGCGAGCCGGTTAGATGGAGGGAAAATACCGGTAAAGCCCATCGGATTTGACGATGAATTGTGGGCTTGGACTGGGACTTACGATAACTTTATCGGTTACATGGCCGGCATGATGCCGTTGCTTAAGGCGCGTGAAATAGGATTGGAATCCGTGTGATGCTCATGTCGCTATCTCCCCACATGGCCGATCCCCTGCCGCTCTCCGCGCTTAACGACTTCCTTTACTGCCAGCGGCGGGCGGCATTGAAGTTGATCGAGGGATTGCGCGGCGACAACGAGCATACCGTCCTTGGCAACCTTGCGCATGCCCACGTTGACACACCCGGCTATGAGCAGCGCGCGGGCTGGGAACTCCTCCGTGCCCTGCCGCTGTTTTCAGACACGCTCGGTCTCTCCGGCAAGGCCGACCTTGTCGAAGTGCAGCGCGATTCCGCCACCTGCTCCATCACGGCCGCCCGTCCCGTCGAATACAAGAAAGGCCCGCAGCGCCGCTGGAACAACGACGATGTCCAGCTTTGCGCCCAGGCTCTCTGCCTGGAGGAAATGCTCGGCCTCGTCATTCCAGAGGGTGCAGTCTTTCACGCCGCCGCCCAGCGCCGCCGCGATGTGATCTTCGACGACGCTCTCCGGGGCCAAACCCGCGCGGCCCTCGCCGGGCTCCGGGCATTGATTGCCGCCGGGGTTATCCCGCCCGCCGAATTGAAACCGCAATGTGACGGCTGCTCCCTCCGTGTTGTCTGCCTGCCGGAGAAAACGGCCTCACCGGAAGCCCGCCTGTTCACCCCACGTGAATATGCCTCTTGATTATGGCCCAACCATCCGGAACCCAGGTCAGCGACCTGGGCTACGGCGTGACTACGCTGTCTGACCATGGCCCAGACGCTCCAAAACACCCTCTACCTGCTCACGCCCGGACTCTCGGTGCATCGTGACGGGCTCGCGTTGCGCATTGAGCAGGAGAAACAGCTCAAGCTTTCGTTGCCGGTTCACAATCTCGAATCGGTCTTTGTCTTCGGGGCCGACATCTATCTTTCGCCGGCCGTCCTCCGCCTTTGCTGGGAGCATGGGGCTGCGGTCTGTTTTTTCACCGACTGGGGGCGGCTGGAGGCTCGGGTTGAAGGTGTGCCGCGCGGTTCTGTTATGCTCCGCCGCGCCCAACATCGTGCCGCGGACACACTCGCGATCTCCGCAGCCATCGCCCGTGCTTTCGTGGCGGGAAAACTCCATAACACCCGCTGGCTGCTTGCCCGCAGTGCGCGGGATGCCCCCGATGCGGAGGACGCGACCTTGCTGCGCGTGGCGACCGACCAGCTCGCCTATTTGCTGCGCGAGCTCGGGAAAACACCCGACGACCTCGACATTATTCGGGGCGTGGAGGGCCGGGCCGCCGCGCTGCATTTCGCGGTGTTTGCCCGCCACCTGCGCCCACCGCTGCGTCCACAGTTTCTGTTCGACGGTCGCAACCGCCGCCCACCGCGTGATGCGCTGAACGCGCTATTGTCGTTTCTCTATGCGTTGCTCCGGCACGATTGCACCTCGGCGCTCACGGCGGTTGGGCTGGACCCGTTTGTGGGTTTTCTCCACACGGACCGGGCGGGGAGGGAGTCGCTAGCGCTCGACCTGATGGAAGAATTTCGCCCTTGGGTGGAGCGGCTGGCGCTTACACTGGTAAATCGCAGCGAGCTAAAGCCGGCGCATTTCACCGTGCGGGATGGTGGTGCGGTGGAACTGACCGAGCCGGCCAGAAAACTTCTGGTCGCGGCCTACCAACAGCGCAAGGTAGAGGAAATCGCGCACCCGCTTTTCAGCGAGAAGGTGCGCTATGCCCAGCTTCCATTCATCCAGGCCCGCCTGCTCGCCCGAGCGCTGGGCGACAGGGTCACCTATGAGCCGCACCTGTTCACCTGAACATTTACCCTCTATCCCATGTTCCTGGTTGTCACCTACGATGTCTCGACCGTTGATGAAAAAGCAGGTGCACGCCGGCTGCGCCGCGTGGCCAAAGCATGCGTTTCCTATGGCACACGGGTGCAGAAATCGGTGTTTGAAATGCAGCTCGGGCAGAAAGAATGGGCGGAACTGCGCGCACGCCTGCTCGGGGAGATTGACATGGCGCACGATTCGCTTCGCATCTACTTCATTGACCAGACAAGCAAAAACCGGATTGAGCAGTTTGGGGTCACGCGTCCGGTCAATGTGGTGGAAGATACACTCGTCTTGTGAAATGATCGAAAGTGCGAACCACCGGCATCGCCTAGCTCCGCACCCTTTCGCAACAGACTGGATGTCGCTGGAGCGGAGCAAGCAATGACAAGGCGACTGATTTTTTACGGGCGAAAGCTTTTTGCTCTTTGACAGTCTTCGCAGAATGCACCCCTTAATATCTGGCGCAGAGCTACAGAAGCACTGCGCCATCGCCCCGCTCTCCGGAGCGGGGCGCGGATTGAAACTTTTCCGATGCCATACGATGCGGGCTTTAGGGTTATCGCCCCGCTCTCCGGAGCGGGGCGCGGATTGAAACGTCAATTCGTCAGCGATGTTTTCTGGTACTTTTAATCGCCCCGCTCTCCGGAGCGGGGCGCGGATTGAAACTCGCGAATGTCACCGTCCCCGGTTTCGAGGTACGCATCGCCCCGCTCTCCGGAGCGGGGCGCGGATTGAAACTCCTTAGAGAAAAAGCTAGTCCGGCTATTTCCGCATCGCCCCGCTCTCCGGAGCGGGGCGCGGATTGAAACTCTAGGTAGTAGGGGAAGGAGTACTCTCCCGGCCATCGCCCCGCTCTCCGGAGCGGGGCGCGGATTGAAACTACACCGCCGATGCCGCCGCCGCCGCCGACGCCGATCGCCCCGCTCTCCGGAGCGGGGCGCGGATTGAAACTTCGGGGCATTGCGGAACGCGCCGGGTTGTCGCAATCGCCCCGCTCTCCGGAGCGGGGCGCGGATTGAAACGCCGCCGCCCCAGGATGAGCCGCCGCCGGTTGAGGATCGCCCCGCTCTCCGGAGCGGGGCGCGGATTGAAACATCGAGAGCCGCCTCAAGTCCCACGTCACCGCCGCATCGCCCCGCTCTCCGGAGCGGGGCGCGGATTGAAACAGCGACGCCGTGCGCACGGCCACGACCAGGTCGTATCGCCCCGCTCTCCGGAGCGGGGCGCGGATTGAAACCCCATCGCCGCGAGCATGGCGTTGAGCTGCGGGCCGATCGCCCCGCTCTCCGGAGCGGGGCGCGGATTGAAACGCGTCTCCTCATGCTTGTTGAGGTGCAGAAACGTATCGCCCCGCTCTCCGGAGCGGGGCGCGGATTGAAACCTGCTCGATGCCCGCGCCCAGCTGGTTTTTTGTGATCGCCCCGCTCTCCGGAGCGGGGCGCGGATTGAAACATTTCATTCATCGCGCTTTTTTTATTGATCAGACATCGCCCCGCTCTCCGGAGCGGGGCGCGGATTGAAACACCGCGCGGCGCTCGCGCTCGGCGTGCCGCAGCATCGCCCCGCTCTCCGGAGCGGGGCGCGGATTGAAACTTCTCAAGCATGGGGGTTGGTTTGCTCATGGGGTATCGCCCCGCTCTCCGGAGCGGGGCGCGGATTGAAACCGAAATGCACAATGCGAATCTGGATTCAATGGATATCGCCCCGCTCTCCGGAGCGGGGCGCGGATTGAAACGCCTACGCCGCCGACGCCTCCTCCGACGCCGACGCATCGCCCCGCTCTCCGGAGCGGGGCGCGGATTGAAACATGGCGCAGACCACCATGGCCGACGTGTGGGACGATCGCCCCGCTCTCCGGAGCGGGGCGCGGATTGAAACTTTATTCCCATGTTGGAAAATTCGGCGTTGTCGAATCGCCCCGCTCTCCGGAGCGGGGCGCGGATTGAAACGGGCCTCATGCCAGTCGGTCGTGGCCTGCTCGGCCATCGCCCCGCTCTCCGGAGCGGGGCGCGGATTGAAACGCCGTAGCCTTACTTGATCGCGGCTGGGGAAAACATCGCCCCGCTCTCCGGAGCGGGGCGCGGATTGAAACTTGTGGTGTTAGCATATCACCACGGAAAAGAAGAATCGCCCCGCTCTCCGGAGCGGGGCGCGGATTGAAACTTCCCGAACGCCAGCAAGTCATTCCTTGCCCGAATCGCCCCGCTCTCCGGAGCGGGGCGCGGATTGAAACTCACAAGCTGCAACTCTACAGGGGCTAGACCTCTATCGCCCCGCTCTCCGGAGCGGGGCGCGGATTGAAACGCCGTATCCTTACTCGATCGCGGGTGGGGAAAGCCATCGCCCCGCTCTCCGGAGCGGGGCGCGGATTGAAACTCGCTGGTGGTGAGAGGCTGTGGAGGTGGGCCAATCGCCCCGCTCTCCGGAGCGGGGCGCGGATTGAAACTCTTTGGTGGTGAGAGGCTGTGGAGGTGGGCCACATCGCCCCGCTCTCCGGAGCGGGGCGCGGATTGAAACAGCCTTCGCAGCGCGGCGGCAACCTGGCCCATGAATCGCCCCGCTCTCCGGAGCGGGGCGCGGATTGAAACAGGAGCCTTTCCGCCAAGCGGAGAGCCAACGCCGATCGCCCCGCTCTCCGGAGCGGGGCGCGGATTGAAACCCTGCTGTCCCGTCAGACATGACACTTGCCGATGGCATCGCCCCGCTCTCCGGAGCGGGGCGCGGATTGAAACCCCAAGACTAAACGAGTACCCGAACACCTTCCCGATCGCCCCGCTCTCCGGAGCGGGGCGCGGATTGAAACCGTCGGGGATCGGGGTCTCCCGAACGCACCAGCAATCGCCCCGCTCTCCGGAGCGGGGCGCGGATTGAAACATTGTGAATTTCACCGCTGCCATGCGGGGTGCCATCGCCCCGCTCTCCGGAGCGGGGCGCGGATTGAAACGTAGTTGTAGGCGATGTCCTCACAGGTCTTGAGGCATCGCCCCGCTCTCCGGAGCGGGGCGCGGATTGAAACCCTGATCCCGCTGGGATCGGAGGTGAGCGATACGCATCGCCCCGCTCTCCGGAGCGGGGCGCGGATTGAAACAATGTTCGTCGTGATCATGCGGTTTTAAATTCCGCATCGCCCCGCTCTCCGGAGCGGGGCGCGGATTGAAACGCCGAAACCGGGCAACCAGGCGCGCCGGGCGGCCGATCGCCCCGCTCTCCGGAGCGGGGCGCGGATTGAAACTGACGTTCAAGCTGCACTCCATCCCGGCCCCGGTCATCGCCCCGCTCTCACTCACGGCAGTTTCGTCTGGATGAGTTTGCTGACCGCGCCGAAATCGATCAGCCCGGCGTCGGGGTGCTGTTTGAGCGCACCAATGACCTTGCCCATTTCCTTTTTCGACTGCGCGCCGGTTGTCTTGATGGTCTCCAGCACGAGCGCCTCAAGCCGGACAGGATCGAGGCTGGCCGGCAGATACTTGGACAGCAGCGCGATCTCCGTCTCATTGGCGGCGACGAGGTCGGCCCGGCCACCCTTGGCAAACTCGGCCTTGGCATCGGTCAGGTTTTTCACGGCTTTGCGCAGCGTGGCCAGAGTGAGCGCGTCATCGATCTCCTTGTTGCCGTCCATCGCGGCGCGTTTGATGGCCGCATCGGCGGTGCGAAGGCTGGTCGTGGCGACGCTGTCGCGGGCCTTCATGGCGGTGACGATGTCGGCGCGGAGGGTTTCGTAGAGGGAAGGCATGGCCGACAACCTAGGCGACTCCCGGCGCCAAGCCAAGCGCAGAGCAATGCCCCTTGGTTTGGTGCCGCCCCGCTCAGCCCTCTGCCCTGGCTTTGGCGTCGTTTTCGATGAGCGACTTGATGCGGGCCAGTTCGGCCTTTACCTGCGTTTTGACCGCCGGCAGCGCGGAGGCTTCGGGGACCGGTGCGTTGGCGAAGACGTAGAATTTCATCTTAGGTTCGGTGCCGCTGCCGCGGGCCGCAAAGCTCCAGCCATTGGCCAGCGTCACGACATAAAAATCCTGTTTCGGAATCACCTCGCCGTCGGCATCGCGGATGGTCTGGCGGCCAAAATCCTCAAATTTCTCCACCTTCACGCCCCCAAATGCCTGGGGCGGAGTGGAGCGGTAGGTGTCGAGGATGCGTTTAATCTTTGCGGCGCCCGTCGCGCCTTCGTAGTAGAGGTTGATCACCCCTTCGAGGAAGTAGCCGTGGCGCACATAGAGCTCATCGAGGTATTCCGGCACGGTGAGGCCCCGAGATTTCACGGCGGCGCACAGCTCGGCAAACATGAGGCAGGCGGCGTTGGCATCCTTGTCGCGCACGGCGTCGTTGGGCAGGTAGCCGTAGCTTTCCTCGCAGCCAAATGCAAAAAAAGTGCTGTGCCGCTGGAGCAGCGCGGCCCGCTCGGCCGGCGGGGTGGCGTCGTAATCCAGTCCGGCTCCGACCGCCGCGCGCAGCTGCCCCTCATAGCCGCGGATCTTGGCGGCGATCCACTTGAAGCCGGTCAGGGTGTTGATCACTTTCACCCCATGCGCCTGGGCGATCGCGTCCTGCAGCGGCGTGGTCACAAACGTCTTGATCACCGCGACCCGGTCCGAACCGGCCGCGGGGATCAGGCCCAGCTGCTTGAGCTGGCCGAGGCGGTAATCGATCAGCAGCGCGCCGGTCTGGTTGCCGGTCAGCAGCTCCATTTTCCCACTGCGATTGCGCACCGCGGCCCCCATGCGGTCGGCATCAGGGTCGGTGGCCAGCACCACCTCACATCCCTCCTTCTCGGCCAGCGCCACGGCCATGGCCAGCGCCTCGGCGTTCTCCGGATTCGGCGATTTGACCGTGGGAAAGCGCCCGTCGAACGCGATCTGCTCGCGCACTTCATGCAGCACGCACCCGGCGTGCAGGAGCAAAGGCAGGGAAGCGACACAACCGGTGCCGTGAATGCTGGTGAAGGCAACATTGAGCCTGGCCTCCCGCAGGACTGCGGGAGCGAGCACCGCGGCGCTGGCTGCCGCGAGGTAGGCATCATCGGCCGGACGGCCGAGGGTGACCACGGCGGCGAGGTCTTTCACCAGAAAGGGCGCCAGGCCGTTGAGCGGCACGGCATTCACCGCATTGACGATGCCGGCGTCATGCGGCGGCACGACCTGCGCGCCGTCGTCGAAGTAAGCCTTGAAGCCGTTGTCATGCGGCGGATTGTGGCTGGCGGTGATGACAATGCCGCAGTGGGCCTTGAGCCAGCGGACGCTATAGCTGAGCTGCGGGGTGGAACGTGGGCCGTCGAAAATAAACGCCACGCCCCCAAGGCGGGTCCAAGCCGACGCCGCAAGCTCGCAAAAGTGGCGGGAGAAATAGCGGACGTCATGCGCAATCACGAGCCGGGGGACAACAGACCGGCCGTTGGCGGTCAGATACTGCCGGGTGTACTGGCAAAGACCGATCACAGCGCGCAGCAGCGTAAAATCATTGAGCACATTGCAGCCGGCGGCCGCATGCACCGGGGCGCCGGCAGTGATCACCCCAAAACCGTCGAGCGCCCCCTGTGGCGCAGGCGGGCCGCTCTCCGCCCGCGTGACCAGGGCGCCAATAGTCCGCCCGCGCATCCCGCCGGTGCCGAACTCGAGATAGCGGTAAAAGCGGTCATTCAGCTCATTCCACGCTCCCTGGGCGACGAGTTCGTTCACGCTCTCATTGGCCCATGCCGGCAGGCCGGCCCCGAGCCAGGTGGAGAGATTGGCGGCCGCGGCGGGCAGCAACTGGCCGGCTTGCACGGCCGACTGGATTTGGACGGTGAGACTCATGGGGATCAAGATGATGGAAGTGTAACGCCCGGCCGGCCGCGACCTGAGCAGCGGCCCACCTGGCTGCTGCGTTCAATTAAAACATGTTTAAGCCAAATAGAGTCCATCTTTTAGCGCAGGCGGTGCATTGATTTTTTCCCAACTGGCGGCAAAGGTTTCCTCGTCTTCGCCAAAGAGCGGCGAAATTTCAAGTACCAGGGCAGGCAGGCCGGTGGCATCGGTCGCCAAGGGCGTCCCGGCGGCGCGGAACCAGCGGGCAAACTGGCGCAGTTGGTCGGCCCGGCAGGTGAGGGGCGAGTCCGCGCCCTCCGCGTTTTTAACCGGAGAAAAATCATCCGCCCGCTTGGTCTCGATGACGACCGGGTTGCGCGCGGAGGGCAGCGCATCGAATACAAACAGCTCAAATTTCACCCCATTGGGCTTCTCCGGCTTCACCGGCTGCCCGGCGGCATCAATGACCGGGATTTTCTTGTCTGCCCGATGGAAGGGCAAACCATTTTCGCTCCGGGCCATCCGGCGGACGAACTCGCGGTCCAGCACGTGCAGCGCAATGCTGCCGGCGAGGAAGCGCAGGCGGCCTGTCGCCGGGTCCTGTTCGCGCTGCATCACGGCGGGCAGGTCGGAATATTCAATGACCACCGTTTTCCCGCCCAGCTGGCAGAAAACGCCGACCTTTTCCTCCGGTCCGGATTTAGGCACCATTTTCGCGGACATCTCGGAGCCGCGCTGCAAATGCCAGCCGAGAAACGTCGCGTCCAGACAGCGCACCAGCGGATTATCCACCTGAAAATAGCTGATGGTGTCCACGCCCTCGGCAGCCATCAGATCGAGCGCCCCGCTGCGGTCGAGCGCCCGCAACGAGCCGCCGTGACCGTCAGGGGAGAGAGCGATGGCATCCTGGGCTTCCAGCAGGATCTTGCCGTCGAAACCGACCGCCGGCATCCGGCCTTGGCGGAAAAAATGCACCCGGGCGGGATCGAGACCAAAAAACTGCCGGGCCGCAAAAAAGGCCCCGGTTGCCTCATGGTTGGCGTGGCTGGTCATGATGAACCAGCGCGGGGTGCGGCCAAAACGGCGTCCGGCGGAGAGAATTTTCTCGGCAAACACCTGGAACAGCGACTTCCGTTGCACCGGAGTGACGGGAAAAGTGCCCTTCGGCCCATCGTAGCCGAGGCGGGTGCCTTGTCCGCCCGCGACCGTGAAGGCGGCCACCCGTCCGGCACGCAAGGCGCTCTCGCCGGTGGCGCGGGCAGCGGCCCAGGCGGCGGGGTCGCCGCCATTCTCCGGCAGCGGTTCGTACGGGGCCGGGACCAGTCCCCCAAGCGGAAGATTGGCAGCTGCACCGGGTGACAACAGCGTGCGGTTGAGCCGGGATATCTCCGCAAGGTCGATCTCGGCGGCCTGGGCAAGCAGGCGCTCCCGATCCACCGGGGTGAGCTGCCCGTAAAAAGCAAAAACCTGTCCCTGGCCGGCGCGGACAAAGGATTCAATCAGCGGATGCGAGGGTTGGACCATGCGGTGGAATCCGCCAGCGTGGTCGGGCGCGCACGGGCGCGGCAAGCTGTTTCCGTCCGCCGGTGTCAGTCTTCGAAGTGAAAAATCAACTCATCTGGTTTCGCGTAACCCAGCCGGCGGCGAATGACCAACTCAACATAGGCGGGATCGGTGCGGAGCCGTTCCAGTTCCTCCTGCTGCTTCTTCAACGTCGCTTCGGCCTCGTTCAAACGTTGCCGGGTGCGCCCTTCGGCGGCCTGCTGCTGTTTCAACTCCTGGCTGGTCTGCCAAAAGTACACGCCGGAACCCACGAGGAGGCTGGCGAATACCAGCACATAAAAGGTTGCGATGATCTGACGGATGGGCATGGAAACGGTCGGGCTATTGGACTCCACCGAACATTTTTGGGGAGAATTGCAAGTTTTTTGGCCACGGTTTAGGCGTGCGTTGTGCCCTCGAGCCCCTCAGTTTCGCGCCATGTATCAGAGCTTTTATGGGTTGCGTGAGCTGCCGTTCAACATCACCCCCGACCCGAAGTTTCTTTACCTCAGCCCCAACCATCAGGAGGCGCTGCAACACCTGAAATATGGAGTCAGTGAGCGCAAAGGTTTCATCGTGCTTGTCGGCGAGGTGGGCTGCGGCAAAACCACGCTCTGCCGCC
>Ga0206796_1114_pt1 | contig 16061 bp, 13 predicted proteins | sample Alteio_BWOrgCont_68_FD_152895 | JGI IMG/M metagenome (GOLD analysis project Ga0206796, IMG submission 152895) | Enriched cells from forest soil in Barre Woods Harvard Forest LTER site, Petersham, Massachusetts, United States -... | ecosystem: Environmental > Terrestrial > Soil > Temperate forest >...
TGTCGTCCATATTCTGCAACCCGCCTTCGCCGCGCGCGAGGTTCGTCAGAAACGGCACCACCGCTTCCGAGCGCGTGTGGCCGAGCGCCGTGACCAAATCGCGGAAATGGTAAGGCCGATGCTCAAAACGGGCCATCACCTCTTCGATGCGAGCAATGGCCCGCGCGGGATCGTTGCTGAAGGGCAGTAACTCCAGGCAATCCACGAGGAGCAATAGGTTCTGATCGTTATGGAGCCCCTGCGAAAGCGTGTGCTCGATCGCGGGATCGAGCACGGTCAGCATGGAATCGAGAGTCAACGCTGCACCCGAAAGCAACAGTGCCCTGATGCCGTTCATCCGCGGGTATGCATCCCAATGGCTCGGAGGCGTCAGAGTCTCGATGACGAAATCCGCAGAATCCAGTCCACCGAGTACCGCCAGCAGAACGGTAAGGTCTCTCAGTCTGATGGCGCAATGTCGATGATTCGCCGCCGTCGCGCTTTCGGCCTTCAACTCGGAAATGCGCTGCTTGATGGCCTGCGCGTATCTGTCGGCGCGCGACTGATTAAATCCCGGCGATCGCTTTCCTTCGCGCGCCGACCAGATGGCCTCAAAATCGGTTCTACTACCCAGCCAAGGACGTTCGCGGTTCGGCGGCGCTGCTAGCTGCAATAAACCGTGCGATGCCCAACGCTCGTACTGCGGTTCGCGTAACAATTCCACCAAGGTCGCATCAACGTCGGGTACATCCAGACACAGGAGAGCGTCGACATACCAATTAGGATAGGTCACTCCGCCGCTGCGGGCGCTCTGTCGCACAATGTCCGCGTCGATAAGTCTGCGCAAATCCTCAAGGTCTTCCGCATCGCCGATCCTTGCTAGCGTGATCGCCGCGTGCGCTCGCGTTGAATCGCCAAATAGGTTGCCGGATAGGATTTGCGAAAGACCTTTCTTCAGGTAACGGCGCAAGGATTGGCGCAATGGTTCGGGTAGCGCGGATCGTAGTTCTTCGGCGTTGGCGTTGACCAAGCCATAAGTTTCCACCAGACCTTGGAGCGTGTCGGCGTCGAATACTCCTGTGAGCGATGGCATTATGCCGGTCACCGCGGTTTCGATCGGGATTGCACGCAGGAGTTCGCGCAGTTGGCCGAGGCATTTCCAGACGACAGGCTGTATGGCGCCTGCCGAAGTCGAACGCTGAACGTCGCAAAGCTTCGCGAAAAACTGCGCAGCCAACGCGGGCGTCGCGGTCCCCAACAGGATGATCCGGAAAGCACACAATTCGCGGAATTCGAGTTCGCGACTCGCGAGCTGATTTATGAGATCGTCGGCTTGCTGTTGCGGCACAGAGATTACAAACGGCCGCCAGTGGTCGCCGAAAAGCGTGCCATCGAGAAGCTTCGCTGTAACCCACGTGCTCGCCCAAGCTAGATCGTGTTTCTTTGCTATCTTGAGCGCCTCAGCAACGGCGTGAGCGGCGTACTGATCGAGCGGCGGCACGAGGGCATTCAACTCCGTCATCAGGTCTGCGGCGGTGGCGTCGTCGCCAAACTCAACTCCCCGAAGCAAGCGACGAATGCGATCCAGCGGTTTGGATTCACGTCCCATAACGCGACGATTGGCGGCAACGATGTGTGGGCGTAACGCCTCGGGAACGGTTTCAGGGATGAAGGCAGGCAAGGCGGATTCGAGGGTAGGGTCGTCGAGCGCGTTTGTAACGCGTGTCAGGGCATCGGTTGCACCGATCCAACAGAGTTCTTGGATGGCTTGCTCGCGGACCTTCGCACTCGGGTCGCTCATCGCAAAGCTCTCGCCAATGTCGGCGAACAAGCCCCGGTGCGTGACCTCAAACACAAAGTCGGCGCGGGCTTCTTCGTCCCAGCTTTCGACGGTGCGGCGCCAATCGGAGCCGAGGCTGGTCGGATGGAAGGCCTCGCCTGCCTCGTAGGCTGAGATGCGCACCTCTCGGTCTTTGTTGGTGAGCAGCGGGATAAAGATGTCGGCGAAATCGTCATGGCCGGTCGCAAGCATCGCTGCCAACGCCAACTGCCGGTGATGAGCTTCGCCCACCGCGTACCAGTCGCGGAAAACCTTGCCAACCTCGGCATGCACCGCGTTCCACACTGTAGGCCCGCAAAGACGGGACAAATCACCAGCGAGGATCGGATCGACGCGTAGTGCCAGTCTGATAAGACGAACGCCTGAATCGATCGCATCACTCTTGATCGCGTCATTTTCTTCGGTGCCCAGCCGGATTTCCTCGGCGACCATGCGCACCGGCTCTTCCCACATCGGTTTGTTGATGTAAGTCGCGGCAAAAACCCGGTCGGCGGTCTGATCGCCGCTTTGAATTAGTTCCGCCAGCTCATTTCCCAAGAACCGCGCGGCGTAGAATTCCTGGAATTGTTGATGCTGGAATCGGAACCTCACTGAGCGGTATTCAAGTCTCTCCAGCACATGATGTGCACACAGTGCATGCAGGACCGTCGCCGGGTCCGGCACGGTCGCGATCTGCCCGGTCTCTTTCAATGTTGCCGATACGGACTGAATCATAGGGCGAGCGTCATCCTCCGCAATGATAACCTCGCCGCGCCCCGTCATCTGGGCGGCCAAGTCTTTGAGGTAGTGATGCGCGCTGCCGGCGAGGGGTGGACGCTGCAAATGAGGCCGGTGTTCTTCGGAGCTTTCGATCAGATTCATCACCGCGCCGAGCACGCCGATCCGCGTTGTCGGGATCGGGCCACCCGATTGGAAGATCGTCACCACCTCGGCAAGAATGAGCGGCGTGCGGGTTAGCGCGTCCAGAACGCGGTTGCCTTCCAATTGCAGCCGCAGTTCGTCCGCCCGGTCGCCAAGCGTTTGATTCAGGTAATCGGCCCGCTGTCGCCGATTAAACGGAAGAAGCCTGGCACGAAATGAGCCGGGAAGCGGCGGACTGATATAGTGCGTCCGTGTAGCGACCACGATTCCCGCCGCCGGAAAACTTCGCTCAAGCTGCCTGAGAGCGACTACCGCTTCCTCGGAATAAAGTTCGGTGATCTCGTTCCATCCATTGAGGAGGAAAGAGAAATGTTCGCTCTTGTAGAGTCGCGCAAGGTCGGCCGCCCCGATGTTGCGTGAACGGAAGGCGGGCGTGTGCGCGATGAATTCCAGAATGTCGGTTCGCGACTGAACCCATGCGGGCAGGTCGATGAGAAATGAAAGTTCGCCTTCGGGTTGGGGTTCCGTGGCGAGTTGAATCAGCGTCGTCGTTTTGCCTCCGCCTCCGGGAGCTTCCAGCGCTATTCGGCGCGCCTGTGCAAGCGACGTGCGGATGCCGGGAGTGTCGATAGTCTCGGATGTTTCCTTGCCGGCGCTATCGAGTATTACCGCTTGAAGCGAAACGATCGGCCGGTTCGCCGTGCGCGGCCGAGCACGCCAGTTTTGGGCTTCTTCCGCGACTGCTTCGCGCGTTTTTGTGAGGAGCTCAGCTTCCGTCGCCTCGGCTGGGACGTCAATCGCCAGTAGAGTCCTGCAAAGCGGTGCGTTGGACGGCATTGTCAACGACGTGATGATATCTTCGCGGCTCATGACGACGAGTTCGTAACCGAACTCGGTGCGTATTTCCCGAACCCAGCCCTGTATGATCGGATTGGTGACTTTTCGGGGCGTGGCGAAAATAAGAATCTCCACATCAGGAAAATTCTTTTTGATGCTGGTGGCGTCTCCTTTGATCTTGGTGATAGTGCCCGTGATCGAGGACGCGAGGCCCTTGGCCTTCCTGTCTTCAGCGACAGACGCCGGGGCGTAGGCGTCCAAGCCGCCATCTCTATGCCGCTCGGACGCGATCAGATACGGCCATTTTTGTTTCGCGAGGACGACCGCCAGCGCCTGAAAACGCATGCCCTCCTCGTTGGAGATCAGCTCGTCCAAAGCCCTTTCAATGTCTGTTCTGAGAACTGCCATTCAAAATCCGGTTTACCCATGATCGCGTGCAACCCGGCGTGTGTTATCGGTGACGCGAAAGCGTTTCATAGTTTACAGCCCTGAATTCAGCGCCATCCTGCGAACATTTTCAACGTGTTTGTTTGAAATGTCGTGGCCGGTCGCAACTCGTTTCCGGCGCTTTCGACGCACACGGCCAATGTGCAACGTCATGAAGATGATCCGCCCGCGATGCGCGGCGAAGGCAACCAGCTGCGCTGGCGGCGCCCGTTTGCACTAGCGAGCCACAGCGGTGTTAGCCGGAGGCTGAAACATCACGGCGATATTGGGCGATCCGCACCGGGGACACCGCAAGCGGGAGCCCAAAAGCGAAAGAGGAAATCCCCTGCCGCGCGTGCAGACCAAGGTCTCCATGTCGAGTTCTCCGCGATAGGTGCACTCGCGGCTTGATTTCGAGTGAGCGCCGTCCGCGCGACCGTAGATGCAGCGGATAGTGACCCGCCAGCCGAGCGAAAACGCCTCGCCTATCGTCTCGACCGCCATCGAGGACCGCCCTTGACTCAATAGGAACAAACAGAGAACATAAGGGCCAGGAAGTCAAGTTTGGAGGCAGCCGTGATTGAGTATCCGAACGTGCCTGGGCCGGAGTTACGCCGCATCATGGCGGGGCTCGGGCACGATTATCGCTTCTATCTCTGCACCATGACGTATCCCGATTACTGCGAGGATGTCGTTGCCCGCATGATCGAATTCGGAAAGCCGCTCGGGCAGGCGAATTTCAATTATCTACGCGAGACGTATCCAGATCACTCGGTGCACTACTTTTGGTTCAATCGCTGGGCGGACGTGACGGCCTTTCAAAGGAAATTCGAAGGCAACATGGGGCCGGACTTTGATAACGTCGTCGCCGAACATAGCTATCGGACGATGCCAACAGCGTAAGGCGATCTGTTCACGTGCGGTCGGGTGCGTTTGTCGTCAGACTTTTCGGAAATCAAGATCAAGCTAAAATTCGACGCTGGTGCTGTCGCGCCGAACTTCCAAGCCGACTTCAACATGCCGCCGACGGCGTTGATGCTGGTCGCTATCCGCTCGCAGGACGGCAAGCGCACACCCAAGATGATGAAATGGGGCCTCATTCCACATTGGGCGAAAGACGACAAGATTCAGTATTCGACGCACAACGCCCGCTCGGAGGAATTCACGTCGAAGCCCGCGTTCCGTGACGTATGGAGGCGCGGACAACGATGCCTGCTCGTGACCAATGGTTTCTAGGGTGGAAAAAGCTCGATGAGAAGGGAAAGAATAAACAGGCTTACGCGATCGATATGGCAGATGGCGGCCTCGTGATAACCGCTGGCCTTTGGTCGCTCTGGAAATCGCCAAAGAGCGGCGAGAAAATCCTAACTTGCACGATGATGACGTGCGAACCCAACAAGGTCATGGGCAAGCTTCACGACCGGATGCCCGTCATTCTGGCCGAGCAGGATTGGCCGAAATGGCTTGGCGAAGAAGCGGCGACCGAGCAAGAACTTTTGGCTCTGCTCAAGCCATGCCCGGATGAGGCCCTGAAAATCTGGCCGGTCGACAACATGGTGGGAAATGTGAGGAACAAAGGGCCGCAACTGATAAGGCCGCTAGAGCCTGCGTTGCTCTAGCGATGAGGATTCTCTGCGCCTTGGAGGAGTAAAATGAAGAAAGGATTATTACTCGGAGCCGGCTTTTCATTCGATCTGGGTATGCCCTTGGTCGGCGAATTGACGGAAGTCTTCCTCAGTCTCTTTGATGAGAGAAAAATACGAGCCCTAGCGGCCCTTCTCTCTGCTCAAAGACCATACACGCCGGATAGACCTATAAATCAGAACGCGATTACCACCGGCCTGAACCTTCTCCTTGATTATAAGAAGAACAACGGGTCAAATTACGAAGCATTTCTCGCAGGCTTGGAGGGCCAAAGCGGACTCACAAACCCAAGTCAATCTGATCGCGATTCGTATAATTTCCTATATGTCATATTCTATGACATCATCCATCAGATATTTTCTCTCTACCAACATGCATCGTACGAAATTATCTATGTAAAAAACCGGGGGTGGTTTGGGAAGCTGAATAATCTCCTCTCTGAGCATGAGACTTGGATTTTCACGCTCAATCACGATTTATACGCAGAGTGCCTCGCGCTTGATTTTGGCATTCCCATCACATATGGCGGCGATCAGAAGATACAATTTCCGGTAAACAATCTAGACCTGACGCGGCATATCGAATTCACCTTTATTGAGCAAAAAAGAATACACACTGATACCGCCCAGTTTTTTCGAAATGCAAGAGGCATCAACCTCGTTAAGCTTCATGGCGGATTGAGTGAGCTTGAATATAAGGATCAAACGCTTCTCTGCAATCTGAAATTAGACAAAACGTCCTCGCGAGAGTTGATCGACGATTTCCGATTGTCCGGCGAGATGGGCTATTACCATCAGGGGAAGCGGCTCGCTGGCGTAAAGGACAGAACGATCACAAATCTAAGTGGGGAATTGGCCATAATTTCATCGTCAATGCGGGCGGGCGTTAAAAAGTATAGCGAGACGTCAAAGATCAAGGAAGGCGAAGAGAAATTGATGCTTTTTGATCATGTATTGAGAGGCCTCGATGAACTAACTGTAATCGGGTACGGCTTCGGAGATGAACATGTAAATTTCAGACTCTCAAATGGGCTTCTGCTCAACGACAAGCTTCGTGTCGTTATTGTCGATCCAGTCTTTGGGGGAACACCAAAATGCATCAAGCAGTTTGACTATGACCGCAGAATTAAGACAGCGGCCTGCGGCGCCGCCCAGTGGATTGACTATTGCAAATGTGAAAAATGGAACTACGAACAGATAAAGGCCTTGAAGGAAAACGAACAATTCAGAGTTGAGGTTAGGGAAAGGGTACAAAGCCAACTGAATAGGACTTTCAAGTGAGCGGGTGACGCTCCGACTGAATTCAACCTGTTAATTACAGACCGGACGCAACGAAGATGGGATTCAATGGCCGCCGTCATCGGCAACGGCTACGAGAAAACGAACGATATTAGGGCGCACAGCGGTTCTCTTAATTCGCATGAAGGCTTTGACGGGCGCCTGTCCTTTGGCGGTAGCAAGAAAGTCGGTGAGGTAGTGCGGAGACGGGGCGTCACGCGGGACCGACATGGGGTAATTGCGGGCGCTGCTAATGTGCGCCGGCAATGATTCCCATGGAGGCGACTATGGAACAATTCGTCGGCTTGGTGCCGTCATTTCTTCGGTCGAAGTTTTCGTCTAGTGTCTCGGCGGTTCACGGGCGGCGCCGGCCTCCTTTTTCGCTTCTTGAGCTGCGCACGCTTCTTGAGCGAACGAGCTCTCTTCTTTTTTTTCCTAGCGCGCCGCCCATCTTCAATTTTCGGTTTCGACGGAGGCGTTATGCGCAGCACCTCGGCGTCGTAAATCGCCTCTTCGAGGTCGGCTAAAGCATTGAATTCCTCGTAAAGCTCCGGAAAGGAAGTCTCCACTTCGGAGCCGCAAATTATCTCCTCGGCGCATTCACAGACGAAGAACAAGGACTTTGCAAGCAAACTCAAAGTTTCGAATTCCTCTTCTCGATCTTCATCTGGCAATACACTAACAGCGAAGACAGTATCTGATCTGTAGCCGAGAACATCTTGATTGTGGAGATGTCTACTAAGCGAAGCCAAAGATACGTGCACAGAATCGTTTGAAAGCTGTGCATAGGAATAATACCAGAAGTCCGCTTGACCTTGCCACGCAGCTTCCAAATGACGAATATTCTCCTTTCTGCCCTCGGTATTAACAAGTCTCTCAAAGAACTCCTGATCACTTATAAAAGAGTACGTCATCCTTTCTTTGTCATCCGCCATTTTTATTCTGCGTCTTGTGTGTTTGATAAAAGTTGCTCGTTGGTCCTGAAACATTTCGGCTACAAATTCGTCCCCGCGTTTGGCTAAAGCGGAGATCCAGAACACATTCTCCAAGCAACAACGCGTTATAGTCCGTGCCTCTATTATGCGGTTTTCGCGCAACAAGAGGCGGGCAACTCAAAAGTTACTCAGGGACCGAGCCACAATTCGAAGCGCAATGACTTTGGGATGATTTGAGGTAAGACTTGGGTCCGAAAGCTCCGAGCGTTTGAAGATGCTTGCGGCAAGCTGGAATACATTGTCCGCAAATCCCGTGCACACCTCATATTTGAGCATGATCGAGCCATCCGAATGGCACCAAGCGGTAGATTGCGCCTCTTATACTAGTGAAAACGGGTTGATCGAAGTCCGTTCAGGGTTAAAACCGACGGTTTTGCCACGTCGGCTCTCATGTCCGCTTTCGCCAATAACGGCCGGCTTAGCCCGGTGCTAGTGCCACTGTTTCGCGCCGGATGCCGTAGGGCTGACTCCGGACAGAAGCGCGGGCCAGGCAGTGATGGATTGCAGAACGAAAGCCGCATGATGCGGCAACGATCGTTACCCGAATGGGCGGAGACCCCGGCGAGCGGTGGCTCCGGTCGCGGATCTGTGCCCGAGACTAGAGCGTGACCGACCGAAGGGCTGGCCGCTCAAAAATCCGTTCTCAGTTTGCCCCAATAGCAGACATCTGGAGGACTAAAGCCGAGGTCCGAGAAGGGCCAAAAACGGACCTCTTCATCCCTAGCGTCCCAAAGATCGTTTCAAATCCTCGAGGCTCTGCTTCACCGCTGCCCTGGTGTTCTGATAGCTGGCATAGCCATTCGGATCTAAACCGTGAGCGCCCCCGGAGCAACTCTGATGCAAACCGTTGACGAACGCGTCGAGCTCACTCACAGCAGAATTGATCTTCAGCACAGCATCCGATGCTAGATTATTTGCCAAAAGAACTTTCGCATCGTTGAGCGCATTTACAGCGTTGCTTCCGTGTGGCTGAAGATTAGGCCAGCCAGGCTCAGGCGGCACTCCACTCGGGCCACCGGGGCAGCCATTGCCCGCTGACGCCATTATTGCCTGGGTCTGAAGGATTGCAGAGGTCAGTACCTGCTGTCTCGCAACAAGGGCCCTTTGTGCCTCGGCAGAGGATTGCAAAGCGAAAAGAATCGTTGGGACTGCAAGAAGAAGGCAAACGAACAGGGCATACAATCCGGTAAACCAGCTAAACGGATCATCTGGCGACCAAAGCCGCCACCGTCTGAGATTTGCAGCGCGAAATTCTTCAGCGCTCAATGCCCTAACCGCACCCCAATTTCTCAATGGATCCCAAGAGAATGTTGCAGGATTGGGACGTACCAATTGCGTATCAAGCAACGCTTCGCGGGCTTTGCCATAGCCATGGGAGATGAGCGCAGTGACCTCGTGGGGCGTGAAACTATCCAGATCGGTCCTGACATTGATGAGAGTGCGCTGAGCCTGAGGCCCAAGAGCCGTCGTGTCGTCCAGATTACGAATTGCCTCCCTTATCTTTATGCGGACAAATGCTTTAGTCTCCCCTTTGGCAGTGGCCGTCCCTTCAAGGCTGCTTTCAAAGTCTTTGAGCTGGAAAATGCTCACACGTTTCATCAGCAGATCGTTGGCCCTAACATTGCGGTTCACCGGAAATGAATACTTCGTTTCAAAATCCGAGTCGAAGTTTCCCTCGGCGTCGCTGATCAAAATGGACGTGAGAGGTATGTTTTGTTCGGGGCCTGACAACTTCTCCTTATATTTCGCCGTCAGCGCACCGATTCCAAGGTTGTCATACACTCCACCATCCGTAAGACGTTGTTCGTGATCAAAACTCTTCTGATCGCAAATTAGCGTTTCGGACGAAATGTCGACCGGTGGAAACAAGGGCGGGAATGCCGAAGAAGCGGTCACCGCGTAAGCCACCGGCAAGCCCAGCGCGGATATCGGCTCTTTTATAAAGCCATCTTCAAACCAGCCAAAGCCGACTTGATCAAAATAGCACGGGTCCCCCGTCGTCAGGCTCGTGCAATTAAGCCTCACAGCTGGACGCTCGTTCCGAAGGTCCTTAAGGGTGGCTTCACGGTAGGCTACTGCTTTCACGGGCTTGGCGGACGCGCTGCCCTCGGCTTTCGTGGTCGACGCAGATTGAGAATCGTCGACCGGTACGCGATACAGGCGCGCATATTCACGTTGCAATAGATTGACGAGTGTCCACTGCTGTTCCTTCGGCAGCAGGAATCGCGGCACTATAGTGGCGCAGCCGAAGATCCATCGTCGAACCACCCGCCCGCGTATATCGGTTTGGACAAAGTTCAGGACTTCACGAGCCGCGGTTTCGAACTCGTCCGGTGTACCTGTGTATTTCTTCCAATTGAGAATGAGGTGAGCCGCTAAAATACTGCCCCCTGACACCGCACTCACCAACTTAACAGATTGCAATCTGTTCTCGTCAAAAAGGAATCTAATGACGCCAAGGTGGAATAGCGTCGCACGAAATCCTCCACCAGACAGCGCCACTCCGATTTGGTCGCCCAAGTGCTTCATCGTCGTGATTCCAATAAGAGCGAGATGATATTAGCTGTGAGCGTATCGGTGCTGCGTCCCTCCTTCAAGGAGCGATCCCCGGCTTGTTCCACCGTCTCGCGCCACGTCCCGCAAAGGTCGACTTTGGGTCAAAGTGACACCCGCACTCGATCTTGGGGTGGCCGCTTCTACCCTGAAACCGGGCATCTCAGTCCCCTGAAGAAAAAGGGGCTTGACCTTGCAACTCGGATTACAGAAGGGATCGTCACCCGAATGGCCGAGACCCGGCATTCCGGCTTCGGGATCTGCGGGGCTCAGTGAGCGCAGCGAATAGAGCCCGGTCCGGCGCAAGCTGGACGCGCCTTAACAGGAACTTTCTCTCGTTTCGCTTGCCACAGTCTTTCGATATTCTTGTCAGGCATGTCAGAGATTTTGGACGTTTCCTGTGACGAAGCCGGACATACCGGACCTGACCTTCTACAGAAGGATCAGCGAATATTCGCTTTCAGCTCCGTTGCTATCAGCGACACTGAAGCCTTCGAAATCATTCGCAAGGCGCGCGCAGACTATCCTGTGCAGATGCCCGAGCTTAAGGCATCCAAGCTTCTCGCAACGGAACGAGGGCGAAAGCTTATCGCCGCTTTGCTGGCCGCCATCGACCATCGTTACGTCGTCAGCGTCAACAACAAACTCCTGGCGCTGTGCGGATGGTTCTTCGAGTACATCTACGAACCCGTTTACCAGGACAATCCGCGACCTCTCTATGAGAAGAATTTCCATAAGTTTGTCGCGATGTACACCTATCTGTGGATGACCGACCAAAGCAGCGACGCAAAGCTGGCCATTGAGCAATTCCAGAAGTATATGCGCTCGCGCGATCCGGCCGACGCGCCGTTCCTCTTCGACAACCCACGCCCGCCCTTATCCGAGACCGGAACTGAGCATCCCTTCGAGTCGGTGCTGCGTTTCGCTTACGGCTATCGGGATATCATCACAGCGGACAATGCGCAGCTCAATACCGTGCTCCCCGATTCCGCCCGCTGGACGCTCGATCTGTCCGCAGCGGGATTGTGGAGTCACCTCAATTACTGGGGCCGCACCGGCAAACTTTTGTCAGTCCGATGTGATTCAAGCAAGCCGCTTGAGGCGATTGCTTCGAAATTCACCGGCGACGACAACGATCCCGGAATCCAGCAAGCGCGCATGAAGCACAACCCGGAGCCGCTGGGCTGGAAGCTTCTCGAACCCGTCGCCTTTGTGGACTCGCGCGATCACCCCGCAATTCAGCTCGCGGACGTGGTCGCGGGAACGACGGCAGCTCTATTCACAAACGGCCTGCCCGGATGTGACGCTATCGTCGAAAGTATTAGCCGCCACGGTCATTCCCATTCCATTATCCCGGATATGGATGTGATCGATCCGGCGACCCGCTCTGCGGCCGTCAACGCTCTGATGGTTTATGATCTCGCCAAACGAGCGGAGCGGCATGGGGACCCCTATGAAAACCTTGAAGCCATGTATCATTTCGCCGAGGTGAGTTGGGCAAAGGGCGATTACGAGCTGATCAAGAGTGGGCGCAATCCGACCGGTTGACGCACTGTGAAACGCGGGTCAATCGAGGCGAAGGCGGCCGGCAATGGCGGCAAAATGATGCCTGAGCGTCTTTATGACTTGCGCCGCAATTCTTCGCAGGCGGGGTCGAAATCCAACGAGCTGCGCCGCATCTGAAGCTAGCGGGGCTTCGATGCGTATCTGGCCTTCATCGGTCCTCCATGGAAAGAGCTGGTACTGCCAAAAGAGCCGCTCAACATGACGATTGAGCATCAGGAACTCGTCGAGAGACGCCCACTTTCCCCGGCGGTCCCAAAGGCGGGATAAATCGCTGTCGAAGAGCAGAACCCAATCGCGCAAATTCATCTCGTCGAGAGCGGCAGCAAGTGTCGGCTCATCAAGAAACGACTGTTGCAGGCCGTCATAGTGTCCAAGAACAGTGCCTGAAAATCGCAACACATCGGCAATCCGGGGTAAAACGATTTTGAGCAGCGCGTCAATGTCGCCATGAAAACGGTAGGCGAGCCGCGCGGCTGGAATGTCGCTCTGCCCGCGCTTCAACACGGAAACGAGCAGCTCTTGCTGGGCAAGACCGGCCTCGGGATCGAACACAGCGCTTGCTCGGGAGGAGAAATAACCGGTCCAGGCGGCATGGATCGCGGAATAGAGGAAGGCATCGTAATGGTCTTCAATCTTCTTCAGCAAAACGCCGGGCAACGCCTCATCCAAAATTTGGCCGCACGCCGCGTAGGCGAGCTGTCCAACAACCGTATGCAGAGCACCACGAGAAAGAGTCTCGTCCTCGCTGATGAGAGCGTGGGCGATGTCGCCGCGCATGACGATATGTGTCTTGACGACGCCGTCGCGCACGACCGCCGGAGCCATCGCAATGCCGATGCCGTACTCTTCCGTCGTGGGCTGCAAAGGCGCGCCAGCCGAGAAGCCCCGGTTTAGATTACGCAAAGCGGTCGGGTAGTCGCTTGCAAAAGTGAAACCATCCAAGCGGTCGAGCGGCATCATCTGAATGAGCGAGCCCGTGATGGCATAAAGCGCCCCCGCCACCTTGTCCGCCGTGGCTTGGTCCGGCACACATGACAAGAAGTCGATCGAATATTGCGGAGCCTGCGGTGGTTTCTCCCCGGAATTCTCAAGGGGCGAAAGCTCGGCGACCGCAGGCCGCTCTTCGGCCGAGGCATCGATCTCTGCTGTTAGCGCGGAGCTTCGCGGCTTCAAGAATTCGTCAAAAGTCGATCCGATGGTGTCATTCACGAACCGGCCGGAAGTCACGCCGATGCGATCCGCGAGGAGCGTCAACCTGTCGTCCCGCCGCGCGGCAATAAAGAACGCGTGGCTCGCAGCCAAGGCCGCCTCGTTGAAAGCGGCCACGGGGGGAGCGGGCGCCGATTGACCTGAGCCCACCAACAGTCTCCCGGTTGCGAGAGGCATGAGGACCATGGTCACCTTGTCCAAATCGGCGAAGATAAGCGGCTTAAGGCCGGCTTCGTCGTCCACGCCCAAGGCGACACAGTCGGGAAGTACAAAGCCTTCGTTGACGGACGGCAACACTCGCCAATCGAGACCTTTCAGAATTCCGGTGCGGCCGTCCGGCGCAAGGCCTGACGAGAGAGCCTTATTGTGTCCATCTCGGATCAATGCCGGCGCTCGGGCGGTCAGGGCATCGAAGGCCGCAGCCATGAACGGAACATGCATTGTGAAAAATGTGCTGAATCGCTCTTTCAATATCATCTGCACGATCTGATGCAGGACGCGGGGAGGTAAGCCGCTCGCGGCCAATGCGGACTTTTCTTTCAATTGCTCATCAATTAACTCTTTGACACGTTCCGACGGCGTGTCTCGATCAACTCCGAGCACGGGCCGGAGCGTAGGCTCATTGCAGAAGACCTCAACCGCACGACTAAGGAGCGAGTTCACGCCCATGGTAAAGGTTCGGCGTAGATGGGCATTGCGTACAGTGAGATGAGCGACGATTTCCGCAGCAATATCAGCATCGACTACTGCACCCAGGGGAGCGCTCTTCAAGGCCTGGAGCCGTTGGCCAAAGGCGTTCTCGTAGTCGGTGATCTCATCATCGAGAGTCTTGGAACCATCGGGCGCCGGTTCAGAATAAAAATGCGGCTCGACGGCGACCTCATCCTTGATCAACACCAAGCGTGGCACAACGCCCTTCTCGTATAGCCAGGCCTTGCTCTTTTTCTTGCTGCCGCCCGGAATCCGAAAGCCCCGCGAGAAGGCTTGCGGAATATGATGTTGATTGACTCCGGCCACGGCTAACCCGCCTCCTTAAAGGCCCACTCCTGATGTCGTGGCAAGCGTTCGCGTTTCGCCGTTTGCGAAACGCTCGGAGATCAGCACGCCGCGTCTCGTGAATCCAAAGTTGAAGCGCAAGAGCTGGTATCAACACCCGCCTCCTCCATCCCACCGCACCAAACCCGTCCTTCTTGCGGCCAAAAAGCACCGTTCCTCGGCTTGGTGGGCGCAAGCGCTGACGCACTCCTCCTCTTCGTACCGGTCGCAAGCGATGCACCCGCCTCCTCCAGAGCACGGGCCTCCACCAGAAGGCCGCGATTGGCGCGGCCGAAAAAAAAATGGAGGGAACAATGCGAGTGCTGACAATCAAGGAATTGATGCGTTCGACACGGATCGTACTTTGCGATCTCGCTCGGCGTATTGCAAACGAACTGCCGAAATTTTCGGAGGGCTCGCTCGAGCGCTTCAATGCGCTCACGAGCCTGCGCAATATCCGCCATGCGCTTGCGCGACGCGATTACTCGCCAGGACGGGCGCGCACCTAAAGGCCGTATTTCCTGAGCAAACCTTCCATCCGGTCAATATGCGGCTGGATATTTGACTGCACCGGTACTGCGTACCCCACTTGCGTGTGATGCGCCGGGTCGCAAAACCGTACCGTATCCCGCAATCCGACATGCTCCTGCGGCGTAGTGCCCGTTATTGTTTGAAACAGCGGCAATAGCTGCGCGGCGGTTGCATTGTCATATTGGGAAGGCGCGGGTATGCCCATGCGCTGAAGGTATAGCTCGCGCACAAAATGCTCAATCAACACGCGAATGCGATCGACGCAATATTTTCTGTTCTGTTCGTTGCCGCGCGCCGCGCCTTTTATTTCGGCCAGCAGCATTTTCATGGCGATCTGCTCAGTTATCGTCGGGCCGGTGCGTGTGTAGCTTTCATAATGATAGAGCTTAACCTGACGCTCGCCATTCAGCTCGCGCAAACGCTCGGTTATGCGTTTCACATGGGATAGCACGATAACTTGCTTGCCGTGATCGTCAAGAAGATGCGGAACAATGTCCGATAGAAATGCTTCGGTATGATCGTCGTCCATCGACTGAACCGGATCGTCCAGGAGGACAAACCCAAAGGGCGATGACGGCGTGGTGGCACGCATCAACCACATCGCGAGACCGAGGCAGTTCAATTGGCATTCGCTTAAATTGGCCGCAGCAGACATTGGAGTTCCAAAACTTTTTGCATGTAACTTCATCGAGTCCGTGCCGGGCTCCATGCGATCAAATGCAACATCTGCGTTGCGGTTCAGTCGATCATAAAGATCCTTAACCTCCGCGCCGCGCGTTGTGAGCAACGCCGCCTGCCGAGTCTGCATTTCATGTTCCACAGCGCGGATTAGCTCCTGCGTTTCCCGCAACACATTTTCGTAACGATCGAGCATCCGCAATTGCGGTGCGGCACGAAGAGATTTTTCTACAGCATCGACACGCGCAATGAATTCATCAGATGAAATGAGCGCGATGAGCCTGGGCTCAAACGCGACCCAAGCATCGGCATAAGAGCGGAATGTAACTACAAGCGCCGCCGCGACTTGCTGAACAGAGTCCTTGATCTGTGCATATTGTTCAACAATTTTGGGTGCATTCCGTGTATCATCAAGCTGCCCTACGCAGCCATTCATAAAGGCGTTGGCGGCGTCCAGCTTTTCTATTGCGCTAGCACGGACGACGCGGAAGTCTTGAGTCTTGGCTAGATATTCTTCCAGCGCCTCGGCTTGGCCGACAAAAAGCTTTTTGAGCTGTCCGAGGTCCGCTTCCGTTAGCTCGCCAACACCAAATTCGTCCATTTGCCCTTTGAGCCGGGCGATGCGAGCCT
>Ga0206796_1127_pt1 | contig 16036 bp, 10 predicted proteins | sample Alteio_BWOrgCont_68_FD_152895 | JGI IMG/M metagenome (GOLD analysis project Ga0206796, IMG submission 152895) | Enriched cells from forest soil in Barre Woods Harvard Forest LTER site, Petersham, Massachusetts, United States -... | ecosystem: Environmental > Terrestrial > Soil > Temperate forest >...
GCCAGCTGAACCCATAAAAACGGCTGGGATAATTGGTCCACTGTGGATCGCTGAAATAAGATGAACCACCCGTGAGAGTGTTGGTTGCTACTGGATTCCAAACTGGATTGGCCAAGTTCGTGCAGGCGTCCACCACGATGACAAGGCCGCTTGTGCCGATGATATTGAATCCGAATTTGTTCGTGCGCACGCCAAAGCTCACGCCGCCGGTTTGCGCCTTCGGATTCCACAGAATGGCTGGAGGCTCAAACGAAGGATAACCCCAAAAAGCTAAACTCCAGCCAGTGGTGCCCGGCAAATAATAGGTTTTCGCCAAACCGTCTGTATAGAACACCTCACCACCATTGGCGGGAGCATTGCCTGTAAAATAGACGCTGGCCAGGTCGTAGCAGGAAGCGAACGCATATTCCCCTATGCTGGTGACACCGCTGCCAATTGCGACGTTGGTCAGGTCGTTGCATTGTAGGAACGCCTCCTCTCCGATGCTGGTAACACTATTGGGAATCGTGACGCTGGACAACTCGTGGCAATCGAAAAACTCCGACGCCCCAATACTGGCGAGGCCACTGTCGAACGTAATGTTGGCCAGTTTGCATTCTGCAAAAGCGGCTGCTTCAAGTGCGGTGACGCCGCTGGGAACTGTATAGCTGCTTTCACTCATACCCTCTGGATAATAAACAAGTGTGGTCTGGGTATTGTTGAACAAGACCCCATTTACAACGGTGTAATCGAGATTAGCTGGATCCACAGTTATTGCAGTTAGGCTTGGATTGTCAAGGAAAGCCTCATCTCCAATACTTGTGACACTGGCAGGAATCATTACGCTGCTTAGATCCGCTCCGTCGAATGCTCCATATCCGATGCTGGTGACGCCGGTGCCAATTATAACGTTCGCCAGACTATAGCAGGCTTCGAACGCGTAAGTTCCGATACTTGTAACGCTGTTGGGGATCGTCACATTGGTTAGGCTAGTGCAGTCTTCAAACGCAGCGTTTCCGATGCTGGTTACGCTGTTGGGAATCGTTACGCTCGTCAGGTTGGTGCAGCTTAAGAATGCATTCGCCCCGATGCTGGTGACCGTTAAGTCATTTATCGTGCTTGGAATCGTGACGGAACCTCCAGGGCCTTTGTAGTCATAAATGCTAATAGTGCCATTATTTTCTGTATAGAAAAATGGCGGTAAGTTCAGTGAAAGGTTTGCGATGGAAGTTCCATTTGCCCCAGTTACGTTGAGCGAAACCGCCAAATTTGTCCCAAAATCATTTGGGTCGTAATAATGGTACAAACTTTCTACAGTCGAAGATGATCCATCACCAAAGTTCCACTGCCAACCCGCGGCACCAATGGACATATCTGTGAACCAAACACTCGTTGGAACATAACCGGAAATGGCAGATACAACGAATGAGGCGAAGGGATGTGTCGGGCCATTAACCCAAGTCCCGGAAGCTTGGTCGTAGCCGTTCATATAAGTTTGTCCACCCAAAAAAGACCAATTGACGGTCCCATAGGGGTCGACGTAAACACTATCCGCCGTTTGCACCGGACCGCTTTCCCATGCTCCGCGCGAAGGATCATAGATTGCAAAATATAGTGCGTAGTCATTCAGCCAAGCTACGGTACCGCCGTCAGTGTTGACGAATGAACCCTCGTTGCCAGGTCCACTTCCAAATTGCCAGGCACCACGATAAGGGTCGTATGTAGCGTAATGTTCGCTGGCATCATAATCCGATCCCCAAGCCACAACTCCGCCAGAATCTACCAAGGTCACGTCGGTACCACTCCAAGAGCCCAAGCCGTATTTCCATGTTCCCGCATTAGGATCATAAACTGCGAATTGTACATTGCCCGAATTGTCATAGCAGGCCACGATTCCATTCTGATTAAGAATATCAACGGCTACCATATTAATGCTCCCGTATATCGTTTGGCCTCTAACGGGGTCATAAACACTAAACTGCACTGAATTGCCATTCTGCGACGCGGAGACACTCTGAAGTGGCGCCGAGAAGGCGGAACATTTCACAGCGCCTGCCTCTAGTAACAGGAAAATGGCGATGGTCGAGGTCCACAGATGCGCGAGTAGGTTTTTCATAGATCACTTCTGTAGGCAGGATTAGTTGAGGATACGCTGACAGCTTCGTACACTATTTGAGATCGCGCCAAGCCCGCAACCCCAGTAGAAACAGCAGAAGCAGAAACAAGTTTCGGGAAGGCTTCGTTTGGTTTTAATGGTCTGATTTTGGTTAGTGTTATCCGACTGATTGGTAGCGTACTAAAAGTAGGCTACGCCGCTATTTCGACGATCAGTAATGATTTTGCTTCAGTTTATTTGGATAAGCAAGTCTTTTAGTGTTACAATGTTGAGTCAATGGTGCCGATGCATATCGCATTACTGTTTAAGTGTTTGCTCCAGCCTGTGCTCATATTCTTCCAAAGACGGAATTTTCATCAAGGCCCGTTTCGCATAGGCCCAATGAACGGCCTTGCTGTTGTGTCCCAAAGCCTCCTGCGCGAACTGCTGGAACAGGTCAAAGACCGCGCGTGGCTGGCGAAGGTTACGAATGCGTTGAATCAGCATTAACAAAGAAGAAATGCGGCGAAAACAAGGTGTCCTAATTTGCTGGCGGAGATTTTCGCTTTAAGCCTATAACTGCCAGGCTGAATAATATTAACCCAATCACGAACATGAATAATCCTGAGCAGGCAAAAAGACGTGGATAATATTGCATCGCCATTACGCCGACACCAAAGCCCATAAACCCTCTGGCTAAAATATACATCCAAAGTTCCCAAGGAGTAAGACTTTGGACTTTCCTATGGTTCCATTTCAATGGAGACATATCGTTTCCTTTCTTTATATCTTTCACAATTTGGCTTCTGTGCTGAATCCACCGGTATAGTAGGAGAAATTCAATGCGACCGCACTCTGAAAGTTTTCAAACAAATTTAAGACGGCAGACTGCGACCTTTGATGCTCCGGCTAGCGTTCTCACAAAAACTCCGTTCTCAGTTGACACCCCTACCGCAGGTTGAACAGCCACACTATATGGATAAGTTTCAGGATTTGAGACGTTAGATAACGCTACACGCGCTAGAGTGATGTGTGGTGCGTAACCTTCCACAGGGGTGAGAGGCACCAGTCCTGCTTTCTTGATGTGTTTAAAACATGCCGTTTGTTCTTGGACTATCTCTGGAGACTTTATCATCAGGAATTCCGCCCAGAATTTACCTTCATGTTCTGCTTGGCCTTTCCGTAAATGAAATTTATCAAGAGAAAGAACCATTTTACTCCTACATCTCCATGCACGAAATGAAGATATGACCATGCTTTCGTTCACTGCTTGAAACTGGCAGAGAGTAACGTGGGCCAGTGCGTCTGTGCCTAAAATATAACCTTCAGCGATATCCTTGAAGTGAGCCTGAGCGATTTCGACAAAGAGCTTCTGTTGTTCTGGATCTATCGGCAGGAGCGCGATATTATAACGATTCATATTTGCTCCATTCGTGGAAGATCATAATATTCTCAGCAATCCTTCGAGAACCTCTGTCACGAAGGTTCCTATCTCAGGCTGTTCTGAGCGTCGCGGACCGGCGACGTTGAGCGTTTTAATCCGATTCGTTCGCAGAAACTCCAACAGACGAAATTCGGGTGGCGTCGTTCCTATATTACGAACCAGTAGCAATAGCGGTTTCCCATATTTCCTAGCGAACTCAGCCGTTTTCTTTGTTCCGCCTTCAAGCTTCGGCTTGATCGAGAAGATTACAGTAGCGTCACTGTCCCTACAATTCCACCGCGTTCTGAGCGCGAATGTGGTGCTGCGCGTTTCCTTTAACCGAAACTTTGATGGAATGATGCCGCCTTTTTCTTGCTTGCGTCCCTTGGGGCACCACCCGCCGTGCGGTAAGCCATTTCTAAAAGCAAATTCCAAGGCTGCCGAGTCGGCCCCGGTTTGACCGCCTGAACAGACTATCAATGTCTTCTTCATTGTGTCAGAAAGAATTCTCAAGGCACATTGATCTCAGAATACCATTTTATCCCGTTTCCGGGCACTTCCCAGGCGTTTGATCGCCTCCTCGATCACGAGGAATGACGCCGGCTTGTCGACTTTGGGAGGCCACCAGATTTCAAACGCATGAGGAAAATCCGCTGCCGCAAAAAGATTGCATCCGACAATGTGCCCGCTCGTAAGGCCAGCGTAAGTCTTCACGTGCGCATAAAAACCCGGATTGTCGATGGGATAGAGTTCGGCGATCTTAAGGTTTGGCAGGCGGCCATCTTTTAGTTTTTCGAGATATCCAGTCCAGAATTTCAGGGATGCTTCCTGTCGTTCAATGGGCACGTTTCCCGCCTTCTCCCTGTCCGCAAACCATTTCGGGGTCCCGAAGAATACGCGAATGCTCCGAAGCGCGTCCGTCCACGGTTCATCACCCTTCAGTTCGTCCCGAATTCTGGAGTTCATCTCCGTCTCGGTTTCTCCGGGACGCTGCGTGTCCTCGGGAAATTGCCCTTGCCTGTCCTGCCAAGCCAATCTTTCCTTTCGGAATACTCCACCGCTTACCGCAACCATCGAGACCGAGACGATACTCTTTTTCTCCCTCCAATCTTCCCCATAAATATTGGCCGCGTTGTAGCTCATCCGCAGCACTCGAACCACGCTTTGCGCCGGGAAAGGGCGCTCGGACTGTTCTAGCATCTTTAGAGCTTCTCGTTCACTTTCGGCCAAGTCCCGAAACCAGCCGCAGAATGTCTCTTTGTCGAATTTCTCGCATGGCGCGCCTGGAATATGACGTTTGATTATTTCAAATATTTCTAATTTCGGGCTCGTGCGTTCGGATGGCTTATCCGCGGATGAGACCTGCTTTTCTGCCGAGGCGATCTTATCCCAAACATTCGCTGCAATCTTAAACATGGTACTACCCTTCGGCAAATCCGGCTTAGGAGAACTCACGTTTTCGGAGTCCAACCACTTTGGAAAATTCGATTGGTCGGCTCCCCCAAGATTTATTTCGTTTTTCACATTCCGTCCAAGGGACCTCCCAAGTTGGAAGTTCATTTCTACCATGATGGGTAGCAAACATGATTTCATAGAGCCAGTAATACAACGCGGGCGTGGCGCATTCCAGTGGAATTTTGCGGGGAATTCAGACGAATCAGAATTTCGGGAAAATCCGCGATTGGTCGAAAATTCTGCGGAATTACACAGATTCTTTTGTCCTGTCTTCCAATGAAAGCTTACGAAATGGATATTACTCGTCATCGAGGCTGAGTGGTTTCGATGTTCGAATCGAACTAAACAGTCCAGTGCGCACTTGGACGAACTGAAAAACGTCCAATGAAAAAACAAAAGTATCAGATGGGGTCTCCACTCGCCGGGACTCAACTTGCCGACGTCGGATCGGAAAGCACACAGCGTGGCGATGCTTTCGTCGTTGAATGGCAATTGTCGGATATTGACCGGGCAATGGCCGAAGCTTCGTTAGCCGCGTTGAGGGTTCAACGTACTCGTGACAACAGTACGTCCAGAATCTCAACTAGGGAGTTTCCATGGGGCGGCATAGCGACGGTCTTGGTGGTGTTGCTCGTGGTTGTGGTCATCGGTTGGGTGGGGTGGGAGGCCATTCAGGGTATTGAGCAGCTCGAGTTGGTGCTTGCACGTGCGGCAAGTTAGGCCCCGCAAGGCAGCGAAGGCCGTTCCGAAAAGGACGGCCTTTTTGCTGCGCACATTTCGCGCAAGCCGCATAGCCGGTCCAGCCGGGCGGGCGGGTGACTGTCAATCCTCGTTTGGCATCGTTAATGATGGCGGCCCAAAGCCTCCTGTGCGAAGCGTTCCGGGTATCGCCCTGAGAAAATATGTTTCCTGATGAATTTAATAAACATCAGCAGGCATGGAGGGGATTGGCTGTTGTGGACGCTGAAGTTTTGCCCACGTGATAATCCGACAACATTTTCTTTCCGATTTCAAGTAAGCAAGTAATCGGGCGGTGAGATTTGAACTCGCTCACGCTTGGCCGGCTTTCACTCGAAAATCAATTGTTTTCAAGGAGATCAGTAACATTAGAGATGATAGCGAAAACTTTTTTGTGAAGTAAGATGAATCTGAAAATGTTTCGCCGGTTAGGAAATGTGAGGAAAATGAACATTGACTTTACATTGACGTTTCGAAAAATCAGGCGGTCATAGCTGATACAGTCGCAGCCATCACCGAAAGCGATCCGGAAAGGTTGGAATGAAAAATCTCCTACAACCTTTCCTTGGTGTTTAACGGGACAGTGCCACGAGGCGGGCAAGGCATTTGGCTGTTCAGTTTGAGTAGGCGATCTTTCCTTCACTTTTGAGAAGCGTTCATAGCCGAGAAGCTGTTCTGGCGTTTGATTTTCATTGGCACTGCTGGTGCTATGGTTGGCGTGTAAAGTTCAATCTTGTTGTAAAGCATCTCGCAGAGGCCAATTATTCCTAACGGAAGAATGTCAAAATACTGTCTGGCATCGTTGAAACAACCCATAAACAGCATTCCAGTCAGAAACGCTCCAGCCACTACCTTGAACATCCTGTGCAGCGGCGAGAAGAACAGAAGCAGGATTGTCCCGCAGTTGATGAACAGGAAGCAGTTGAGCTGTGGCGAAAACAGAAATTTCAGGTTGAACTTAAACCAAAACAAAAGATTCGTCCGCTCGCTGGCGTCTTTTCCTGACCAGACTGGCGCTTGAAACCCATAATGGCCGATAGGGTAATGATGAACAAAGAACCAGCGTGGCAGCAGGAACGCCAGTGCCAGCCACATCCAAACCAGCAATATATTTCGGAGCTTCCAGGAAGAGAATAGAAGGAGCAGGGCGCAAACCTCTACTGTTTCCTTGAACAAACCACCGACCATTATCACCAAGGCAATCCATAGCCATTGTTTCCTCATCGCTAACAAGCAAGCCCATGTGAAAAAGAACATTGCTGGCAAATCCCACGGCATGAATGTCATCACGGAAACGGTCGTGAGATTGTTGGCAACACGCTGCGAGCGTGCCGAGCATGACGAAAACCGCGTCGGGCCTGTAGAAGACCAGCAGCAGGCACAGAAGGAAAAACCATGCCGCGTAGTAGGCCGAAAAAACCACCTCGTAACCCGGAATTTGATAACCGCCAAAATGGATGTAATCTTTTCCAACATTCCAGACGTGATTAACGCCAGACGAATCCGTGCTATTGTAACAAATAACCTGTGAGTGCTTTATGACCCACCGATATGTCCAGTCCCAGACCTTTCCTGCCAAGTCAATTGAAGCAACCCGGCTGCCCCATCCTGGAAAAGTTGTAAGTTCGCTTAACTCTGTTTGTTTATCTACCAGTGGTTGCTTGCTTTCAAGGGTAAAGGCAAACAGGCCGTTAATGTTGTTATCTTCATGATGCGGAAATTCTGCCACCGGCCAAAGCAACTCGAACAAGTAGAACGAAAGAACCAGGCCAACAAACAGGCCAACGATTCGTAATTTTGTTATCATGATATGGAAACCAATCTCATTTGTTACATTTCGCTAGGGGATACTCGCTTATATGACTCTCTTCGTTAGAGTTATAGGCCATGCATCGACATCCAGCTTTTAGAATGCGGCTCGACATTGTTTTAAATGTGTTACACATAGTGAGCAATTATTCCCATGCTAACTGTTGTTTGTTTTAATCGTTTTCTAGCACAAATAAATTACGAAGATTATAGCCGTCTTTAATTTATTGAACAGGGGACAGAATTGTTACCCTCCTCTTTTCCATTCACACTGACCTTGGCACAAGAAGTGCCTTCCAAACTTGGACATTATTCGCGGGCTTTATCGAGCCACATGCGTACCGCTTCAGTACGATTACTAACGTGAAGTTTCTTATAAACGTTGTTTAGGCATTTATGGACCGCTGAATAGCTGATCCCGAGTTTATCCGAAATCTCTTTGTACAACAGCCCTTCCGCCAAATTCTTTAAGACTTCCCTCTCTCTGGGATTGAGTGGTAAATTTGTGTTGATTTGTATTTTTGAAAACGGCGTAATTTTAGTTCCTTTTTCGTTCGGTTTAGCATCAGCTTGATTAACAGCGGCGAAACGAAGTGTTGCCAAAAGCTGATCTGCTTCGAAAGGTTTTATGAGGTAAGCGATGGCTCCAGCCTGTAAAGAAGTACCTACCAAGTTCGAATCGTGAGTTCCAGTAACAATGACAATTTTCAAAAGAGGCATAGTCCGCTTTAGTCTCTTTGCACATTCTATCCCGTTTAAATCAGGAAGCCTAATGTCCATCAAAGTCAAGTCAGGAGACAAACGAGGAATGCCTGTCAATGCACCAGCGGCATTGGTAAAACTGCCGGCAAATATGAAATTTTCGGCAGATTGCAGAATATCTTTAAGGCAAAGACATGTGTTTACATCGTCGTCCACCACAGCGACACGCATAGGGGGAGTGCTTTTTAAGGTATTCAACACAGCCCATCCTCCTAACGTAGCCCCCACGTTCTTTCGAGAAGCAGATTTGCATTCATACCGAGCTTACAGCAAGGGAAGCCATCCTAACCCCTACAACTTCACTTTCGCCTGTATCGTCAATAATGATAACAGAAGAAACTAAACTGTCCATAACAATTTATTCACCGGGAAAGGAATTAGCCCGCGTGTGACGTTCTTACGTTTATACAATTTAGTTTTGCTGAATATTTCACAATGGTTCCAAACCATACCCCGATACGAATATAAACTACTCTCTCGGATCGTTTGCAAATCGTCGTTAAATTGTTTTAGCTTCACTTATCGGAACGCATCTGCCGTGCCAGACTTCAAAAGAGGTGGCGAAAGGCGCGTGACAGTTTTGTCCCCTATTCAACCAATTAAAAGCAGCTACAATCTCTCTAGTTGCTACTGCTATAAGCTATAAGGCGGAAGCAAAAGCAATAACGTGGACTAAATGCTTTCACGGCCAGTAAAGAATATTATTTATATTTGCCATACAATAATAGGCTTTAAGAATTTAATTATACACAAGACATATGACTCTAGAGGTATCACTCGTATGTAATGATCTCGATGCTTTTTAGCTAAACTAGCAGCACCTAACAATACATGGAATAATGTTTTATGAATGGAATAAATCTTAAAAATAAAATGCTTAATTTCTTTCAACGTCCATTTGACCGGCTGGCACTGGTGGGTGTGGGCGCGGAAATTGGCGTTTATCGTGGGCAACATGCAGCCCAACTGCTTGCCCGGCATCACGAGATAACCAAGTTGTTTTTGGTAGATCCTTACGTGACATACGATGATAAGCAAATATCGATTGAGGAATTGCGAATGGCACAAACGGATGCGCATATGCGACTGGAGAAGTTCAACGGCAAAAGCCAATTTGTCCTGGGGGATTCTAGTTTGTTGCAAAATGAATTATCACTGGGGGTCGAACCTTATTTAGATTTTGCATACATTGACGGCGATCACCGCGAGCCAGCTGTAGCGTTTGATATTGAAAGGGTTTGGCCTCTTATCAAACGCGGCGGTATCATGGGAGGACATGACTTTCATCCTGATTGGCCGGGCGTCGTCAATGCCGTCACAAAATTTGCCGTTAAATGCGCTCTCGAATTATGCGTTGAGACACCCGATTGGTGGATTGTGAAGCCATAACCATCAGTTAGTCGAGTATCCCTTGATGGCAATTAACTATGAAGACGCTTTGAGGAGGTATCAATTATGATAATGCTTTATAAAATCCTTGGAGGGGCGCTGTTGCTAGGGATATGGGCGGTGATGTTGATGGCAATGGGGATTTGCTATTGCCTGGAGTGGGTGCTGAGGAAAGGGAAGATGCTTTAACAGCAAAGGAACAAGGGATTAAAAATGCGAAATTAAGGCGAATATCTATTGATAGCGAGTAACTCAAACAATGTAGAAGCACCCACGGCGGAACCGCTACTTAGATGAGATCGTTCTTATGAAAATCCTTATCCTACTCCCGCTTTCCATTTTATTGATTTTCTACGTCGCAGGCATCGTCACGTGTGCGTTTGGAATTTGGCTAGGGGTTAACGATGAATTACATAATGTCGCAAATAATAAACGTAAAAGCCCATTCTCAAAGGCGTCCGAGACACAGGGTAGAAAATATATTGGTTTCAAAATGCTGCTTTTGTGAAACATTTGCTTTTTCTTTGCGCTGCGTGTCTTTTGAGCGTTATTAGTGGAACCGCCCAAACTCGATCAATACCTCAATTCTCCGGCTCTTCAACGACGCTGGAAAAGCCTCCACCTCCAATACCGGAAGCAATCATTCTGACGAAGCAGCCGATTTTACTTGGGCCTGCAAGCAATGCGTTGCAATCAGCCACAATAGAGTGTGCATCGATAACAAACGTAATGCAAACGGTGGTATACTTTGCTACAAATAGCGCGACATCGCCGTCGTTTATTTGCACGAATAGTTTTACCGGAAATACCGGCATCATCAATGATTTACCATGGGCGAGGCTTTATTTATTTGGGCAAAGCATTGGGTCGAATCGGCTGGCATCGGCCATAAACTACGAAGGCTCATATTGTAGTTGGGGAGAGTGGCCACTGCTCGCAATCCAAATTTCCACCAATTCGATGACATGGTCGCTAAATAAACACAATGGAACTGTAAATCCACCCGACTTGCAGCGCCTTTTTCGAATGGCTTATGAGAAATATGATAGTGGGTCCATTCAAGTAGCCCACTATCAGAAGTTCAAACATCCGCTGCCTTAAATTATACTTGGTGTTTTCAGACGGATTCGTGGACCAACTGCATGCGCGGCAATCGCGGCGACTGTGATCGAAGACTTCATCCGTGACAAACCTTAGTAAGCGTCACGCCAAAACGATTCTGCGGAGTGGCGAAACCGTGTTGTTGAAAAATGCGCGGTGTGGCGAGTGCAGCGATTGCAGAGTCCGGTTATGTCGGGCATTTGGTGTTAACGTATCGAAGCAATCCGAGTGTTGCTTGATAGCTGCGGAAAGTAGTTTTGACTTCATCGGGACATTTCTTGTGCCAGACTTAGTGTGAGAGGAAAAAAGGAGTGTGACAGTTTTGTCCCCTATTCAGGAAATTAAAGCCGGCTATAATCTTCGTAATTTCTTTGTGCTAGAGAGCCATGAAAAAAAGTCGAAAAAGCAAACGAGATACCGATGCGGCGCTAAAAGTAAATCTGTTTAGGGGCGATCGTAAAAAATGCGGTTTCGAAATTCCTTCTTTATGAAAAATATTCTCATTCTTTGCGTTGTCCTGTTAAATCTCAAAATTTTTGGCCAGGGACAACAGACAACCAGTGTTCCCTCTGCAACTCCATACACGATCGTTTCACGCGATGCCAATTCGCAAGTTTGGCAAAGTACCGTCTACGAGCAGGGGCCATCCGGTCAGGTTGCCACACATAATCAGCAATACACCGAGTTGGCGTCAGGAATGAATTATAAAGACCCAACGACTGGTGAATGGGTTCCATCGCAAGAGGTCATAGACATTCTTCCCGATGGCAGCGGGGCAGCAACCAACGGGCAACATCAAGCGTATTTCCCCGGGGATATTTACAATGGGGTGATCACGCTCATTACTCCGGACGGAATACAATTGCAAAGCCGGCCCATCGGCTTGAGCTACAGTGATGGAACCAATACGGTCTTGATTGCCGCTTTGACCAACAGCATTGGTGAACTGATTTCATCCAACCAGGTACTCTATCCCAATGCGTTTGTGGGCGTTAAGGCCGATTTGCTGTACACCTATACCATAGGTGGATTCGAACAGGACATCGTTATTCAAGAACAGCCGCCGACACCTGAAGATTTCAATCTGAATTCGAACAATTCCTGGTTGCAAATGATGACGGAGTTCTTTGACGCGCCAGATCCGATGGTTTACGGGGAATCAGACGATTGGTTAGGGTTCGGATCGATGCAAATGGTGCCCGGCAAGGCATTTCTGTTGGGAACCAATGAGCAGGACAATGGAATAAAAGTAAACAAATTATGGGTTAGTGTGTCTGGTCGTCAGCTCTTGGTAGAACAGGTGCCGGTAATGGCGTTGGCAGATCAATTATCGCAATTGCCGGCGCCGCAAAACACCACCACCAAGGCAAATCCGAGCCTGCCGTTGAACGTTGTTTCAGCCAAACGGCTTTTGCCAGAACCACGGCCAATCCAAACCAGCCATCAGCCGCCGTTGGTCGCTAAAACCGAACCTCCGTCTAAGGGTGTGGTGCTGGATTATGTGACATTGAATAATACACTGTCTGCGAACAGCCAACCGTATATATTTCGAGGAGATACGACTTATTATATTTCGGGAGGGACAACGATAACCGGAGGTAAAGGCACGGTGATTGAAGGCGGAGCAGTGATCAAATACGCCAATAATACTTCCCTCACAATTGAGAACAGCTTGATTACGCCGACCAATGCGTATCGTCCGGCCATATTTACGGCCAAGAATGACAATAGTATTGGTGACCCGATCAGCGGCAGCACCGGCAATCCAATCAATACCGGAGCTAGCTATCTGGTCATCGATTTTGGGAGTATTTCAAATAATGCCAGTTTGTCCAATTTGCGTTTCTCATATGCTGGAACCGCAGTCGTACAAGCTTCACAGGGGTTATATTACTACACGGGCTATCCGATTTGGAATTGCCAGTTTATCAACTGCGGTACTGCTGTTTCCTTGATTGATTACTCCAGTTCGTACGCAATTACATTGAACTTGTACAATGTGTTATTTGCGAATTGTGGAACCGTGTTGACAAATGGGGATGTTTCGGGCTTCGGGTATATCAAGCTGGCAGGGCAAAACATTACCGTGGACAACGCCAATGTTCTGGTGGGAACATGGTATTATGGATCTTCCGAAGACACCCTCGCGGGCACGAGCACTTTGACCAATAGCATCCTGACTGGAGTGACGCGTCAGATAAGCTATATGGGCCCTGGGGCAAATTTTGCTGCCAATCTTTCTTATACAAACTTCTGTTATGTAGGCACCAACACCGGCGTTTATCAGACCGTTGGGGCGGGCAATTATTACCTGGCCACGAACAGCCCTTGTCGCAGCGCCGGCACAGCAACTATCAGCCCGGCATTGTTGGCTGAACTGCAACAAAGAACGACCTGGCCACCTGTCGTTTATGCCAGTACAAATATTTCCTCTCTGGGCATATTAAGCCCCGATGCCACGCGGGATACCAATGCCGCGCCGGATTTGGGGTACCACTATGATCCATTGGATTATGTTTTTGGCGGTTGCAATCTGTCCAACAGCCTCACATTTATGGCCGGCACTGCGGTTGGCTGGTACGAGACGAACGGGATTCTTTCCTCGCCTTATGCCATTTTACTGACCAATGGTGGCAGTCTTTTTTTCAGTGGCAATGCGACCGCACCAGACTATTTTGCGCGATATGCTATGGTTCAAGAGGAGTGGAATGGGAATTGGACGAACACGGGATTGGGTGGCATTTGCCTCAACGGCAGCGGACAAACGCCGCTGCCGCAATTGTCCGGTTTTTTCACCAAATGGACGACCGACGCCAGAATAAATGTTTTCAGTGATGATTCCGCTTACGGCCTTAGCGGGTTTCTAAATTGCGAGTTTTACAATGCGGGGCTGTCTTCTTCTTTGTCGGCCAACGCTTTTACTAACTGCCTTTTCTTTCGGGATTTGACGGCCTTTTCTGACACCTACACGAACGACGGTTTTGTTCTGGATAATTGCACGTTTTACGATGGCGGAGTCTCCATGGCTCGCACCAATACGTATCCGGTTTCATCCTGGCAGATCGAGAACTCCTCCTTCGATGGGACGAGTTTCTCCTGGCAGGACAACTGGAACGGAACCAATGACACACTTTTTAATTACAATGCATACAATACCAACAACTTCAGTCGGACAAACTATCCTTATTTGAGTCCCCCGACCAATGGAACATTGGAAGTTGTAGGAGCAAAAGACATCATGGTGACGAATTACAACTGGGAAAGCAGTTGGTTTGGCACCTTTTATTTGCCGACAAATTCGCCGCTCCTTGGGATGGGCAGCACCAATGCGAATTTTCTCGGCTTATATCATTTCACGACGCAAACCAATCAAACGGTGCAAGGCACCAACAAGGTTGACATTGGCTACCATTATGTCGCAACCGGCACTAATGGAAATCCGATCAGCACGCCAGGGGACGGCACGCCGGATTATATCGCCGACGCGAATGGCAATGGACTTGATGATTCGGGGGAAACTCCCTGGGATATTGGGATTCTTTCCCAGCCTAAAAGCCTCGACGTCGCTCAGGGCCAAAGTGCCATTTTTTCTGTTACGGTGGGCGGCATTGGGCCGTTCACTTATCAGTGGCTGCTCAACAGCAATGCCATCGCTGGGGGGACTTCATCCAACTACACAGCGCTAGTTGTTCAACAGTCGCAAGATGGAAGTCCGTACTCAGTAATAGCGAATAATGGCGATGGATCCGTGACAAGTTCAGTTGCGATCCTGGGTGTGGAAATTCCTTTCAGTATAACGAATTTCACACCGGTAAGTCTAACCGTGACCCAGGGAGCAAATGTAAGTTTTTACGTTGGCGCAAGCGGCAACCATCTCAGTTACCAATGGTCCACCAATGGGGTCAACATCGAAAATGGACTCAGGGTCTCAGGGGCAACCAATAATACTTTGGCGATTTCAAGTGTCCAAGTTTCGGATGCGAACATCTACACCGTCGTAGTCACTAACTTATTTGGCAGCACAAATATGCAAGCGTCATTGATTGTCGCCACGAATCCCCTCATTACGGCCATGTCACCCAATACAAATGCAATCCAGTCAGAAGACGTGACATTCACCGTCACCGACTCCGGTGAACAAAGCAACCAATGGTGGTTTTCGAATTCGGTTGCGAACTATCCTATTACTAATCAAATCGAAACGAACTACACTCAATTAGTGGTCCAACCGACCAACGATGGTCTTTATTACGTGGTTGTCAGCAGCCTTGCCGGCAGTACCAATGATGGCGCTACCCTCAATGTGTTGGTGCCACCGTGGATCACGCAACAGCCGACGAACCTTACAGTGAACCAGGGGAGTAACGCAACGTTTAGCATCACTGCAATTGGAACAACGAATCTCGGCTACCAATGGTTCATGAACGGCACAAATGCCATATCTTGGGCCACAAGCAATTCTATGACGTTGACGAATGTGGTGGGAACCAACGCCGGGGGTTATTCCTGCCTTGTCACGAACATCGCCGGAACCAATATGAGCGCGTGGGCGTGGCTTTCAGTAAGTTTAACAGGGGGCGGCACTACGAACGGCTGGGGAACTAATAGCACCCCGCCGATTTCGGGCACATTCGTTTCGATGATTTCCCCTACCAATGCTACCCCGACAAATCCTTTCATTTTCCCTTATGCCAATCTGCCCATTTCCATCCGGGCCACTGCATCCAGCGTATATGGCTATGTCACCAATGTTGCTTTCTATTTTACGGGCACAAATTCTGGCCCGGCTAGTTTCAGGATCGCGGGAAATGCTGTTCCAGGTCCGAACATAACTTCGAACACGGTTTTTGCGCTGGCCTGGACCAACGCCTTGCCGGGAACAAACATCCTCGAAGCCGTGGCACAGGATTATGACGGGCAAAGCAGCACGTCGTCGCTGGTTTATGTGATTATGACAGTGCCTCCTACTGTTTCCGTCGGCCCGAGCATCACGAATCTCATTTGGGTGGAAGGAAGCACCAGTATCACCGATTCGGTTTTTGGCGCGATAGCGAATGATGGACAGCCATATTCCTACATAACCAATATTTCCTGGACCGCCAGCAGTCCTGGCGCCGGCACTGCGACGTTTTCACCCACAAATTCGTTGACTCCGTCAGTGACATTCTCTACCAACGGCTCTTATCTGGTAACACTTTCGGTAAACAACGGTTATGTGACCGGCTCCGCTTCTTGCACCGTTAACGTCATTCGCCACCCTCAAATCAATTTCATTTCACCGACGG
>Ga0206796_1128_pt1 | contig 16009 bp, 11 predicted proteins | sample Alteio_BWOrgCont_68_FD_152895 | JGI IMG/M metagenome (GOLD analysis project Ga0206796, IMG submission 152895) | Enriched cells from forest soil in Barre Woods Harvard Forest LTER site, Petersham, Massachusetts, United States -... | ecosystem: Environmental > Terrestrial > Soil > Temperate forest >...
CTTGTCCATGAGCACTGGCGTGGATTCGTCGCTCGCTTCCCAAAGTGCGCCGATAACGTTGTGCGCTCCGGCGCGAAGAAAGGCCCAGGAAAGGCCGACCATGCCTTCTCCCGCATAGGACCGCTCCCCGCTGCCGTAACAGGCGGAGATTGTCACCAGCCGGGCGTCGATGGGATGTTGAATAATCTCCCGCGCGTGAAGCTTGAATGAGTCCTCGGCGTCACCGGACCGCGAAAGGATAATTGCTGAATCCAACGGATCGGTGCGGCTTGCTACCCCATGAGTTACGAAGTGGATGAAGGCAAACTGGCTTGGATTACTGGTCAGATATGCGGCCGGATTTGCCCTCTGGCGTTCAAAGACGGTTTCATCGCCGACTGCAAAATGCCGCTGAATCTGGCTCATTTCTCTGGCGGCCATGCGGAGTTCGGGATAGTCCTGACCGGGGGACACGGCATCACCCAGCAGCAGCAGCTTTCCACCCGTGGTGGGAGGCGCCTTGGCGGCCATCAGCATCGACAGGGATGGCGCCGTGATCAGCGTAACGTCATCGATCCAATAATGGACAGGTGGATCGGGCGCGTCCGGGGCGTTCAGAGGGCTGTTTCCCGCTGCCAGAAGAGTCTCGAAATTGAGCCGGCTTAACGCTCCGTCGTCGAGCACCATCACCGGCGCATCCGTTGGGATGAGATCCGCCGCCGGGGCCACGAGCATGTTGTAAAGGGCGCGCCCATCCTCGTTGCCGGCATCTACCGGATCTACCGGGCCAAGTATGGCATTGCGATAACGTTCCACGACGGGAACGATCTGCCCCTGGGGCGGCAAAGGAAATAGCGCCGTTTCCCGCGGTGTGATCGCCCACAGGTATGACCGCTGTTCGCCCAGCCAATAAAAGAGGAGCGTCGCGCGCGCTTTGCGAGCAACTTCAGAAGGACGCAGCGGAGCCGGTTTGAACGGCTTGGCGGCAGCCAGTCCCAGACCCTGCGCCAGGGTGCGTGCGCGGCTCTGGTCGGCGACCGCAAGCGCCAGGTCGGACTTCCCTTGCTGGATGAGGAAGTGAATGTAATCGTCGTAGATGGGCGTGGCGTTGGTAAGGAACGGGAGCTTGGATTCTTCCTCCTTGAGATCGGAGCGCGCCGACTCGAAGGTGGTGAGCGCGGTTCGGTACATGTCGTCCGCCTCATCGATGTCGTGCTCCGACTCAAAGAGCCGCGCCAGCTCGTGCTCGGCGCCTAGCCGCATGGAAGTCTGGCTGTCGGGGTCCTTCTCTACGGCGCGAAAGATGTCCCTGGCCTGCTGGTCCTGGCGGCGCGCGGCGGCTAACTTTCCCTGGGCCAGCATGACGTCCAGGTCGTCCAGACGACTGGCGGTTGCGGCTACCAGTGGAGCGAGCTGGGCGAGGTAAGAATCGGCGCCGTCGAGATCCCCGGCAGCGATCGAGATATGGGCCAGATCTTCGAGGGAGTTGACGATATCCTGCTTGCTGTTGATCCGCTTCGCCAAATCGATGGCGAGGCGATAGGACTGAGTGGCGCGAGTCAAATCTCTTGAAACCAGATAAGCATTTCCGGCGGTCGAAAGCCACTTGAGTTGATTGCGGACATTTCCAATCTCCGTCGCTCGCCGTTCGGCATCGAGGAACAGCTCCAAGGCTCGATCGGTGTCGCCGAGTCCGAAATATGCCCACCCGAGATTGCCCAGTGCAGCCTCATTCAGGTTCTCATCCCCGGATGCCAACGAGGCTTGAAGAGCGGATTTCGACCAGTCCAGGGCTTCATCGAAGTGTTCCTGCTGAAGCATGGCGGCACCGAGGTTAAGGAGCGATGTAGCCTCGAGCCTCCGATCGGAGTTTGCGCGAGCCGATTCAAGGCTCATGAGGAAGAACGTGCGGGCGTCGGAGAATCTTCCCTGTTCCATGGCCAGCAGGCCACGCGCCCTGGTCACTTCGCCGCACACCGGTTCGGTTCCGCGGCCGCAGAGGCTCTCAGCTTCCTGAAGCCTTGAATTCGCGGGGGAGAATTGCTGGAGATGGATGAGGGCTACGGCGTCGATAGAGAGCTTTTGAATCGCAGCGCCTGGCGGCACCCGTCCAGGGGAAGGCATTGCAAGGACGCGTTCAGCATCTTCATACATGCCGCGCCATTCCATGGCGTCGGCTTCGAGCAACTGGAATCGCGCTGCCAATTCAGGGTTGGAGTGAGAATAAAGATTGAATCCCCGCTCAGCATCCTGCTGACTGACTGCCGGATACCCTTGAAGAAGGGCCTGCTGTGCGCGATTGTAATCGGCCTGCGGATTGAGCGGGCTCGAGTCTTTCAGGGGAAGGAAGACGAGCAACAGAGCGATGCACCCTAAAAGCTCAGCTCCATGACCGCGCCAAACGCCATTCTTGCGTTTTTCATGGAGAGCAGGCTGGTCGCCTGTTGCCGTTTCTTCCTCTGGGCAAAGAATCGTCCGGCAGTCTCGAATTACGGCATGGTTGTTCCGTTGGTCTTGATGACTCCCACTCCCGTGCCCCCCTCCGCGACGCAACCCATCTTGACGTCCATCATCGTCAGGTGGACGAGTGTCTTGCGGGGGATGCCCACGCCCGGCTTGTAGTCCGACTGCTCCAGGCGCACGTTGGCCAGGCAGATCGTGCCAAAGTCGGGAACGTGGATCACGTGCCCATGGCATCGGCCAGGGAATGCTCCCTCCGCCTGGTTGACCAGCGAACATTCGACCGCCTCCGGGTTCTCAGCGTCCCGAGAGAAACCAGTATAGCGTTGCAAAAGCTCTTCGAGCAGGTTTGGATGCTTTTGCACCTGCTCATGCTGGCGGGCAACCTTGTCGAGGAACGCGGAAGACCCGGTATAGGGCGCGTCATTCTCAGGCTTGGAACCGAGGAGATTGGGATCGAGATCGAGATTGACCGGGTGGCCGGCAATTTTCAGATTCTCGAACCGCGTGCCGAGAAAGGTGACGTGCGGCACGTAGCCTTCGAGCGGGTGATCGAGTGAAACCTGCGCCACGACACGGTCCGCGGTCACCACATCGAGGATATTCAAGCCCTCGACGACCGATGTAGCGAGGGTAGTCCACCCATGGCCAGGCTTGAGGCCTGGATTTCCCGCCACCTGGGTATACGCGGAACGAAATGAGATTACGCTTTCCAGGCGATAATCGCTCTCATGCTGGGCAATATATCCGCCCTCTTCGGCGAGCCTGGCGTAGGCCTGGCTTTTGATCTCCTGCACCAACGGGAGACGCAAGTGGCCCTGGAGGACATGGGCTTCAGCATGATATGCGTGGTGTCTTCTTACTTCTTCCGGCATGGGATGTTCTCAATCTCCTTCTCGCGGGGGATGAAGGCAGCTAACCGCTGAAACTGACTTGAAAAGCGCGGCGGCCAAGCTCGGTGGTCTCGCCGGAGGGCTGCAATCCCAATATGGCCAGGGTATATGCGCCCGGTTGTAAGCCCTGGCCGGGAATCAGCAGCGACATGGTTCCATTTGCGCCCTCGCCGGGCGTGGCAACGGCACTCTTCCAGGCGCGCTTGCCCTGGGAGTCATAGAGCTCGAACGCGTAAGACAGATAATTGGACTGTTGCGGCAGATCGACCAGCAGCACCACACCATGTTTGCGGTCTGCCACGACGGGGACTGGAACGGCGCCTCGCGCGCCGACATGAACCGAGGCCCAGGGCAGAAGCTCCGGCTGGGTGGCCGCGTTGCGCAGCGCCGGGATGGTGGCAATGTTCTGGTAGCCCACGATCACCAGCAGAACCGCGAATGCCGGCATGGCAAAAGCCGGGCGCCACCAGGCGAAAAGCTGCTTCCTTTCGCTCCTCGGCCGGGGCTCGGCCGCCATGGGCCGCGGAATCGACGTGAGCGCCGGCAATTGGGCTTTGGCTTCACCCATAAACGCCGCGCCTGCGCGAAGATCGAGGGTGCACTCGCCGCAATCGAAAACGTGCTCTTCAAATGCGTCGCGCGCCTCGGGGGTGAGCTCACCGAGGAGATATCGTTCCGCCGTCATTTGCCGCACCGCTTCGCTATGGTTCATCGTTTCAGCCCCCGCCAGGCCAACATGCTTAATGGTGGCGCGGCCCGCCCATCCGTTTCAAGCTCTTTTTGCACTGTAGCCGGCGCCGACACGCTTGACGTATTCGGTTTTGAACTCCTGCTTTGCCCGGTAAAGCAACACGCGCAGATACTCCCGGTCTACGCCAAACTCGAGGCACACTTCGTCCCGGTCCCGCTCATCGAGGAAGACTGCCTTGAGCAGCTCGCGGTCGCGCTGCGGCAATTCCACCAGGATCTCATGCACCTTGACCTTAAGTTGCTTGGCGGCAATCACTTCCACCACATCGATTCCCGTAGCCGGGAGCTCCGGCTGGCCCTCTTCGTCGATCGACCGGCTGCGGGACGATGACCGGTAATGCTCAAGCAACACGTTGTTGCACACCGTGTTGACGAAGGCGCCAAGCCGCTCCGGCTGGCGCAGAGAACCGTCTTTCCTCAGCACCCTCAGAACGCGCGCAAAGGTTTCCTGGCGCACGTCCTCGATAGCGTGAGAGGACTGGAGACGCGACCGCAGCTTGAGATGAAGCAATTCAGTAAAGTACCCAACGAAATGCTCCTGGGTGCCCAGATCCCCCGCGCAAAGACTCTCGATGTAACACGCATCGAACGATTCAAATTGCAAGGCCCACTCCGGAATTCCGCGTGGAGGCAAGTATAGCATCGGCGCTGAAGCAGAGGACGCGTGGGATCGCGCTCCATTCGGGGGTCTCGGCGCCGGTGCTCCGGCGGCCTCGCGGCCCGGCGCATCGAATCGGCGTCACGAACCGGAATGAAGCACTTTTCGCCGGCTGACGTCGTCTCCGTCCCCGCTGCGCAGGATGTGAAAGACGATCGTCGAAAGCATGGTCAAGCCGCCCAGAAGAACGAATGCAAGGTGCAGCCCGCGGATCACCTCATGAGGCTGGGCCCCGTGTTCGGCGGGAAGAAAGAACGCGGTCGTCAGTCCTGCGATGGCGACGCCGAAGCTGATGGCCATTTGTTGCACGGTGCTGGCGATGGTACTGGCGTTGCTGGCATCAGCCTCGGCAGTGTCGGCGAACGCTAGCGTGTTCATGCTGGTGTATTGCAGGGATGAAAAAGCGCCATAAGCAAACGCCTGCAGCAGAATGAGCCACACCGCTGTGTTCGATCCGATCGTGGCAAAGCCCATCATCAGCAAGCCCACGAGCAGCGTGTTCGAGACCAGCACTCCGCGGTAGCCGATGACGTTGAGCAGCCGGGACAAGACGAATTTCATGCACAAAGCGCCGAGGGCCTGGGGCATGATCAGCAGGCCGGACTGGATGGCGGTGAAGCCGAGGCCGAGCTGGTAAAGCAACGGGAGCAGAAACGGAACTCCGCCCATGCCGAGGCGCGTGACAAAGCTGCCGGTGACGGCGGCACGGAACGTGCGGATACGAAAGAGGGTGAGGTGCAGCAAAGGGTAAGGAATGCCCCTGGCGTGCAGCACATAGCCCACGAGCAGGAAGACTGAGAGTGTCAGCAGGCCAATGACTTCGCGGCTGCTGAGGGTGTGCTCGCCGAAGATTTCCAGCACGTAGGAGAGCAGCGCGATGCCGGAGCCGAAGAGAATGAGGCCCACGAAATCGAGCGGCTTGACGTCTTCATCGCTATAGTTCGGCAGGTGAAGATAGACGAGAACGAGGCCAACCAGGCCGATAGGGACGTTGAGGAAGAAGATGTATCGCCAATGAAGATATCCCACGATTAAACCGCCGGCAATCGGCCCCAGCATGGGAGCCACCAGCGCCGGGATGGAGATGAAGCTCATGGCGCGCAGCAGCTCCGATTTGGCAAAGGTGCGAACCAGCGTGAGCCGGCCAACTGGCACCATCATGGCGCCGCCGCAGCCTTGCAGCACCCGAAATGCCACAAGCAGGTGGATGTCGCTTGAGAGCCCGCAAAGCAGCGAGCCGAGAGTAAAGATACCGATGGCGGAGGCGAACAACCGGCGGGTGCCGAACTTGTCCGCCATCCATCCGCTGATGGGGATGAAAACGGCAAGGCTGAGCGTATAGCTGGCCAGCACGGCCTTCATGCTCAGCGGGCCCACCTTGAGCGCTGCCGCAACCGCCGGGACGGCGGTGTTCAGGATGGTCGTGTCCAGCGACTCCATGAACAGAGCCACCGCGACCAGCCACGGCAGCAGGCGCTTGCTGGATGCGGAGAGACCGGCGGCGAGCGGGTCGATGGATGTGGAAGCGGGGCCGGATGTGGAGGCCGATGACTCCGAAGCGCTGCGTTCCAAGTGCGAATCTCCCGGCCAGTCCGGCTTTGATCTCGAAGGTCAAGTCCCGCAATGCTGCAATTTCCGGCAAACGCCACGCAACCGGGAAAGAAATCAGCTGGGAACGGGTTACATCGTAAGATGCCGGGAGGGTGAAAAGGATGCTGCGCCCGGCCGGTGCGCCGGTCCTCGATGAGGTAGCTCCGCGCTCCACGCCTTCCAGACACCGGCCGCCGTGGAGAGCCCGTGATTTACACTTTCGGTGAATACTTCACGCTCAAGAATTGTCGCCGGCGCCAGCGGTGCGGAGTGAGGGTTCTCAGAGGAGTTCCAATTGACGCGGGCAGCAGTTCTCACCGTTTTGGCTGTGGTTGCTGGTGCGCCTTGTTGTTCCGCGTTCGCCTCCCAGGCGGCCGCGGATCGTGAAGCGGCGAAGCCCCTCACGATAGAGGAGATCTTCGCGCACGGGTCGCTGGTTGGCAATCCGCCCGAAACCGTCACCTGGTCGCCGGATGGGAAGCATCTTACTTACCTTGACGGCGGCGAACTGATCGATCTCGACCCGGCCTCAGGCAAAACCCATGTGCTGGTCAGCCGTGCCAAGCTGGCTTCCATCTCCGGCGCCAGCGATTCGGAGACGGACCGCGACCATCGCGAGCGCTACAATGTGGCGGCCTACCAGTGGGCGCCGGACTCCGCGCACCTGTTGTTCGATTCCAATGGCCGCCTGTGGAACTACGACCTGCGCACCGGGACCGGAGTACAGGTCGGGTTCAGCGGGGCGGCCTCGGGCGACGATCCCAAGTTCTCGCCCAACGGCGAGGCGATTTCATTTGTGCGCGACCATGGGCTGGCCGTGATCCGGCTTCGCGATGCCGGCGGGCCGTTGACCGTGGTGGCCGCCGCGCCCAATTCCTCCTCAGTGAATGGAGAGGTGGACTGGGTGTACGAAGAGGAACTGGATACGCGGAGCAATTATTTCTGGTCGCCGGATTCAAAGAGCCTGGCTTACCTGCAGATGAATGAGACCGATGTGCCGCAGTACCCGATCGAAGATTGGATTCCCACCCATGCGAAGGTGGAGATGCAGCGCTATCCGCAGCCCGGCGACAGTAACCCCGACGTTCGCGTGGGCGTGGTGGGCGCGCAGGGTGGCAAGAGTGTGTGGGTGAAGCTGCCCTCGCATCCCGGCCAGGACTACATTCCCCGTTTCGGCTGGGTCGATCGCAAGAACTTGTGGATCGAGACAATAACCCGCGATCAAAAGCACCGCGATCTTTACTTTGCGGATGCGGCCACGGGCAAGGCTCATCCGGTCTTGCAACTGAGCGACGATAATTTCATCGACGATAACTACGACGTCTGGGTCGGTGACGGCAATATCGTTCTTACCAACTGGGCCGACGGTCATAACCATATCTATCTCTACAGTTATGATCGCCGTAACATCGACTCGACGACAGCCAAGCCCGAACAGCAGCTTACCAAGGGCGACTTTGAAGTAAGCGCAGTGGTGCGCGTCGACCCGGGCCAGAAGACCATTTTCTACACATCGAACGAGGGCGGCTTACTCGACCTGCAGTTATGGCAGACTAGTTTCGAGGGCCAACGCAAGCAACTTACCAGCGGTGCGGGGCACCACGAACCCAATCTCGCACCGGCCGGCGACCATTTCGTCGATCTGCATTCCACGCAAATGGAGCCGCAGAGCGCTTCTCTCTGCCATTTCGGGGGCAAGTGCGCGGTTTTTTGGGAGACGCGTGCCCTGGAAGCTTTTCGCCTTCGCGCGCCGGAGCAGCTTGAAGTCAAGGCTCACGACGGCACCACGCTCTATGCCACTCTGCTGCTGCCTGAGGGCGCCGGCAGCCCGGCAAGCGTGCCGCTGATCGTGAACCCCTATGGAGGGCCCATTCCGCAGATGGTGGCGAATTGCTGGGACGACGGCCTGCTCTTCGACGAGGTCCTGGCGCAGCATGGATTCGCGGTGTTGCACGCCGACAATCGGGGCACGGGGATGCGAGGACGCGCGTTTGCCCAGGCCGCCTATCATAACTTCGGCCCGGTCCAGCTTGAAGATCAGCTTACGGTGGTGGATGAGGTACTCAAGAAATATCCGCAACTGGACAAGAACCGCCTGGGCTGGTGGGGATGGAGTTGGGGAGGAACATTTACGCTCTACGCGTTGACTCACTCCGATCGCTTTCGCGCCGGCGTTGCGGTGGCGCCGGTCACCGACTGGCACAACTACGACTCGATATATACCGAGCGCTACCTGAGCCAGCCATCGGAGTTTGCCCAGGGATACAAGGACTTTTCCGTGGTGAATTCGGCGGCCTCTTTGAAGGGCCGGCTGCTGCTTATGCACGGAACCGGAGACGACAACGTGCACATCGAGAACTCGGTGCAATTTGTGCAAAAGCTGATCGAAGCAGATATTCCCTACGACCTGCAAATCTATCCGCGCAAGACGCATTCCATAGCGGGACCCGATGTGCGCATACATCTCTACAGCCGGATACTAGCCCAATTCGAGCAGTATTTGATGCCGCCCGCGGCCGCCGGATCGGGCCAATGATCGGACCGGTGAACGGGCCAGTGACCGGGCCTGAAGCGCATCCCGCCGAGCGCGCCGGCACCAACGAGTTGATTCGCGGCCGAGTAACGCTGGGCGACTTCGAGATCACGGTTCTTACCGACGGCTACTTTCTGCTCGATGGCGGAGCCATGTTTGGCGTGGTGCCCAGGACCCTGTGGGAGACCCGCTCCGCGCCGGACGAGAAGAACCGGATACTGATCGGTACCAATACGCTGGTGGTGCGCGACGGCCGGCGGACAGTGGTGATTGAGACCGGCGCGGGCAACAAATTCGATGCCAGGATGCGCGCCATCTATGGGACCAAAGAGCTGCTGCCATCTGCCTTTGCCGCCGCGGGCATTGCCCTGGACGACGTGGACGTGGTCATCAACTCACATCTGCATTTCGACCATTGCGGCTGGAACACCACTCTCGGGAGCGATGGTTCGATCACGCCCACGTTTCCCAATGCGCATTATTTTGCCCATCGCGGCGAGGTGGAGCACGGCCGCCTGCAAATGGAGCGCGACCGCATGAGTTATATCGCCGCGAACTATGAGCCTCTGATTGCCAACGGCCAGATGACGCTGCTCGATGGGCCGGAAACGATCGCGCCGGGGATCTCTGTCGATGTCTTTCCCGGCCACACTGCGCAGATGATGGCGATCTCGATCGAGTCGGGCGGCCGGCGTGGCTGCTACATCTCCGATCTGATCCCAACCAGCGCGCACCTCGACCTGATCTGGGGCATGAGCTACGACCTGGACCCGATGACCGTGATCGAACAGCGCAAGCGCTTTTATGCGCGGGCCATTCCCGAACAGTGGCTCGTGTTCTTCACTCACGATCACCACGCACCGTTCGGCTATCTGGGACTCAACGATCGGGGCAAGCCAGTGCTCCGCACCGAGGCGGCAAAATGAGCGAAGAGGAATCTGGGATAGCCGAGGTATTGCTGAGCGGCGAGCAGGCGCTGCTTGATCCCGAGGTGCGCCGGGATCGCGATCTCGTGGAGGCTTTGCTCGCGCCGGATTTCGAAGAGTTCGGCGCCTCGGGACGCCAATGGAAGCGGGCCGAGATTGTGGACCTGCTGGCGACAGAGGCCTATGAACCGCCTGCGATCCAGGATTTCCGCTGCCGGATGATCGCTCCAGAAGTGGCCCTCACGACCTATCGCGCGGTGCGCAAGGACGCAGCGACCGGCGCGATCACTGCTTCAAATCGAAGTTCACTTTGGAGACTGGAAGATCGCCGGTGGCGTCTGTGCTTTCATCAGGGGACGCCGGCGGCTTGACAGCGCCCGCGCAGAAACGAGCCTAAACTTCGCGGCGCTTGAAGAGCTCGTCCTCTTTACTGCATGGGCAATGCGAGCATTGCAGGCAGCAAACAAGGAGCAGCGCGACTCCCGCCGTGATGAGAACGGCAAGGATTGTTTCGTGGGCCGCGAACCAGTGGTATAGATGATGCATATTGAATTACAAGGTATACAACCGTTCCATAACCCTGCAAACACTTAGACTCAAACCGGGCCAAATCCGTTGGCGGCAAGCGAAGATCGGAGTTGGTTTTTTTAAGGCTTCTTGCAGCACATTCTAGCATTAGGAGATTTATTCTTTCTATCCCCTTGCTGTGGAGCGAATACAAGACGAAACTAGAAACTGAAATGGCACCCAGACCCAATTCGGGCCCTGTGACTGCTTCGGCTGAAATGCCTCCGCCTGGTCAGCCCCTTTCGCAGGAACGGGAGGCGGGGAGCGCCGGGGGGAGCGGGCCGGAACATGGTCCGCACGTGAACTGGCTGTTTGTCGATCTGAACTCCTACTTCGCGTCCGTAGAGCAGCAGGACCGCAAGGAACTGCGCGGCAGGCCGGTCGCCGTGGTGCCCATGCTCGCCGATACAACCGTTTGCATTGCAGCCAGTTACGAGGCAAAGGCGTTCGGCGTCAAGACGGGAACATTGGTGGGAGACGCCAAGCGCATGTGCCCCGGCATCGAGCTGGTCGAGGCGCGCCACGAGCTCTACGTCGACTACCACCATCGTATTGTGGAGGCGGTGGAGAGCTGCCTTCCGGTCAGCGCCACCCTATCGATCGACGAGATGGCCTGCCGCCTGATGGGGCGGGAGCGGCCTTTGCTTGCCGCGCTTGAACTAGGCAGGCGGGTGAAATCGCGCATCCGCGAGCGAGCCGGCGAAACCCTGCGCTGCTCGGTGGGCCTGGCCACCAACCGCTATCTGGCAAAGGTAGCCAGCGACATGGAAAAGCCCGACGGCCTGGTGGCTCTCACGCTCGATATTCTGCATGAAGCGCTCCGCCGGCTCACACTGCGCGATCTGCCAGGCGTGGGCGCACGGACGGAGAAGCGCTTGAACGAGAAAGGCATCCGCACCATGGATGAGCTGCTGGCGCTGAACTGCGAGCAGGCCGGCGAGCTGTGGGGGTCGGTGTGGGGCGAGCGGCTGTGGCACTGGCTGCGCGGCGAAGACTTTGGCATGTCCGAGACCGATCATCTGAAGTCCATCAGCCACCAGCATGTGCTGGCCCCGGAGATGCGCACTCCGGAGAAGGCCTGGGCGGTGGCGCACAAGCTGCTGCACAAGGCCGCCATGCGCCTGCGGTCGAATGGTCTGTGGGCGGGCAATATCGGGCTGGCGGTCGGCTTTTCCACACCACGCGGCGAAAACATTCCGGTCAGCACGTTTGGGGTACCGGCACGCGGCTGGCACGGCGAGCTGAAACTGAGCGAGTGCCAAGACAACCAGACCCTGATTGCCGCTCTGAGCCGCCTGTGGGGGACGATTCCCAAGGGCAAGGGGTTTGAGCAGCCCTACTTTGTCGGAGTGCACCTGGGAGAATTGGTGCCCGACCGGCTGCACACGCTCAACCTGTTCGACGCGCTCGAAGGCAATCAGAGCCGGGTGCGCCTGCTGACAGCTATGGACGAGCTGAACCATAAGTACGGCATGAACACCCTGGCGCCGGCCACCATGCTGACGGCATACAAAGCCGCGCCGACCCGCATCGCTTTTCATTCCATTCCGGATTTGTTTTAGCCGGCTTTTCCAGGATGAATTCGCGAAGGAGATGGCCGCGAGATCGCCGGATTGTGAATGCGGCACATAAAGGGAGCGCGGGGCGCACTCCCTTTATGCGAATTTGGGCCATGGCTACCGCGGCAGCACCAGCAACCCCGCTTCAAGGAACTTCTCGGTTAATCGATCCACAGCCAGAGGAAGTTTGTATGAGATGGTTCTCACGCTCATTCCCATCAGGGTTGCGGCCTCAGCTTGCGTGTACTCCTGGAGCACGATCCGGCTCAGCATCAGACGATCGAGGGAGTTCAGCCGGTTGAGGCAGGTTTCAATGTCGAGGACGAAGATCACCGCATCTTCGAAGGTACGGATGGGCCGACTCGATGCCCAACCCCGTGATACCGGGTCGCCCAGAACGGAGGGCGCACGGCCAATCTGCATTGAGGCGTAAAGATAGCGCCGAAGCAGCTTCTCAGTATGCTTCCTGTAGAAGCCCAGGCTGATGTCCGGGCCGGCCGCCGGCAATTCTGCATGCGCCGGGACCTTCTCTGCCTGTTCCTCTGAAGACCTCCCATTTCCGTGCCAGGACAATGCATTGCTCGCACCCCAAATTACCGGCAACTGCATCGCCGCACTCATTGCGCACCGCCCGATTGTTCAGCTACCGCCCACACCCTCATGAGCGTCTTGCGGCCCGGACGGCCGCGCCGCTTTCGGCTCTCGGGTGTAGGAAAGTCCTTGAGTTTTGTCTCGCAACCACTGCAATAAACACTTCCTTCAGTCTGGGCGCGGAACCATAAACAGCCGCACCCTTCGCAAACCTTCAGTTGTACGCGCATTTCCATGACTTGATCTCCATAACAGCGACTCTTCCCGGGGGAACTGCTCGAATGTCGCCTTTCCTCGGGGTAAAGAGGACAGCATGCGGCAACACAGGGTTCTCATGCCCGGTTGGGGGACTGCCGCCGGCCTTCTCTCGTTGATTGTCATGATGAAGTGCGCAGATTCTGGAATAGTCTAGACTGGCATACCGTGACGCCTCTGGCGAGCGCTTCGGTATCGGGGATGGATCATCCGCAGGGACAGGCATCCGAGCGGCAACTTTTAGCTTTCCGAAAAGAAAGCAGAGCTAGCTCCGCTTAACCCTTTGGTAATTGGTAATGAAATGTTTCCCAGAAAAACTCCCGCGAACCAGTGCAAGATTGAGTAAGACCAATCTAAGAATATGTATCCCCTGGGTCAATCTCCCTCGCCGGTAATCGAGGTTTCTTCGATTCAGGCGGCAAGCGTGCGCTGAATACATTGGCAATTCAACATAAATGGGTTTGCTTTAAGAGTTAGGTGCCGTTCGTCACCTATCGCTGGTGGCGAATTTTCCACAGATGAACTTTACTCAAACGCACGAGCGCCTGCGCCAGGAACTGCTCCGCAGGATACAGAGAGGCACCGTGAGCGGGTCCTTATTGGCCCGTCAGACCGGTCTTGCGCAGTCCCATCTGTCGCATTTTCTGCGCAGCAAGCGCCAGCTTTCGCTCGACGCCCTCGACCGGGTGCTCGCTGCTCAGCACCTCGCGGTCTCTGACCTGTTGCCCGCGATGCATCAGGCCGCAGCCCTCGAGGCCGACGACGAAAGGAGCTCGGTTCCGATCGTTTCCCATGCTGCGGCCCTGTTTGAGCCCTTCATCAGAACGGTTGCCGCGCAATCCCTGCTGCATTTGCCGGGCGGGATGCTGCAGTCGGTCCGGTCCAGGGTTTCCAGCCCGCGGCGTACATGGCAACGGTTTGTGGCGGTTCGAATTCAGGCATCGGATGCGCTGGCGATGGAGCCGCTGATCTTTCCGGATGCCATTGCGCTTCTTGACCGGCATTACAATTCGCTGATCCCCTACCGGCCCAACCGACCCAACCTCTACGCAGTGCGGCACGGAGCTCACCTTACGTTGCGCTACGTGGAGTTCCTCGCCGACCGGCTGGTGCTGCGTCCCCACAACACTGCGTTTCCGGTGGAATTGATGGAAGTGGAGCCCGGTGAGACGCCTAACGACCTGCTGGCGGGGCGCGTGGCATTGATTCTGAACGTGCTATGACGCCGTGAGGGCAGAATCCCCATTTGGCTCACCACAGGTTGCGCGCAAAAACAGGGGTGAATGTTTCAATCGTCTCAGAAATTCCAAGCAACATTTCATCGCGACCCGCACCTCTAACTCCGGTAGGTGCCGTGTGCACGTCCGCTAGCCGGTAAACCATGGTTGGCCGTCTCTGTCCGGGGCCCTTCGATCGATATCTAAAAAGCCGGCCAATCCATCATTCGCTGGAGAATACAAATGACGCATTCAGTCCGGGGCATTGGCCTCGCCGCTACCCTTGTGCTTGTTTCCACCCTTGCCGTTGTACCGCAGTCAACAGCGCAGTCCACATCATCCACCGCAGCTTACGTGTACATCCAGATTGACGGCCCGCAGGGCGCCGTTTACGGCTTCAGCGCGTCCTCCGCGGGGAAACTGACCGCGATTTCCGGCGCGCCGTGGAAGCCGACCGGGCAAATTGTCGGCAGCAACAAGTCCCAGTTCATTACCCTGGGCGAGGATAATATCCATTCTTACGCCGTTGCCTCCAACGGCGCCATCGGATCGCAGTTGGAGCAGAACCCCTACACCGATTACGCCGGCGGCGAGTGCGGCACCGGGTCAACCGCGGACAACACCGCGGTGCTCGACCATACCGGGAAGTTCGTCTACATCGTGCTCCAGACCACCAACGGCATCTCGGGGTGCTCTTCGGTTCAGTCTTTCAATATCAATAGCGCGGGAGCTTTCGACGGAGTCGGGGACACGGTGCTGAGCGGGGATTACGACACCACCCTTCCCTCGATCCTGGGGAATGAGAGCTTTGCTTACGCCAACGACAACAACAGCGGCCCCATCGGTTTTGTCAGGGAAAGCTCGGGCGCGCTGGAATCGATGCAGTTCCATGAGACCAACCCGACGCTGAAGGCCGGTTCTTACTACCCTTCATTCCCCCATGCTTCGCCCGCCGGCAATTACGTCGTTCTTCAGCTTTTCCCCAACGACGCCAACCCATTTCAGTTAGGCAGTTACACGGTTGATTCGCAGGGCAACCTCTCCACTACGAATACCTCGAGTAACATGCCGACTTCCGCGCTTATCGGCGCCAGCTCGACGTTCTCTCCCTCTGGAAATATGTATGTGCTCTATGCGGACGGCGGAGGTAACGAAGAAGGACAAAACGTACCGGGCGGGATCGAGATCTACAACTTCAACGGTGCGGCCCCACTTACGCTCTACAAGAAGCTGCTGACAGGTACGTCCATCGACCAGGTGGCGTGGGACAGCGACAACCACCTCTATGCCATCTCCAAGTCCAGCAACATGCTGTACGTGTATACAGTGACTCCGACGTCTGTAACTCAGGACACTGCCTGGTCGATCGGCGGACCCGTCAAAATGGTTGTTGTTTCCAACAGCGGTGGAGGGGCCAGCCCAACCACGCAGTTCTCCGCGCCGCTGATTAACCAAGCGGGTACGCTCTCCATCGGCGGCCAGGTGACCATCGACACGAGCGGGAATACGACTGTGGAGGTGACGGGACAAAAGGCCAACACGAGCTACACCGCAACGTTTTGCCCCGCCTTCATCGGGGGCAATAATGCTCCGGCCTGCTTCAATATCGCGACAGTCTCCACCAATAGCAGCGGCAGTGGGAGCTCGACGGTGATGTTTCCCAAGACCGGCAACTGGGCAGGCGAATTCTCAGTGAACAACTCGAGCGGCGCCGCCGTGGTCCAGAGCGGGCTATTTCCAAACGTGAACAACGAAACCTATGTGTCCACTCTGCTTCCCGAGAGCACAACCAACGGCGGCGTGCTGGCGATGTACAAGGGACAGAATCCGTTGAGCAGCGGAAGCGTGAGTTACTCGGACGATACTCTGCTGTTCACGGTGAACGGCGCGGACGCCGACACCAACTATCAGATCGGCGAAACGGAAGGGGCTGCCATAGACAGCTCGAATTCCTATGCGATCGGCGGTTTCACAACCAACGGCTCGGGCAATGGAAGCGCGAGCGTCAACTTGGCCACCGCCGGTTCCGAC
>Ga0206796_1129_pt1 | contig 15949 bp, 13 predicted proteins | sample Alteio_BWOrgCont_68_FD_152895 | JGI IMG/M metagenome (GOLD analysis project Ga0206796, IMG submission 152895) | Enriched cells from forest soil in Barre Woods Harvard Forest LTER site, Petersham, Massachusetts, United States -... | ecosystem: Environmental > Terrestrial > Soil > Temperate forest >...
GAGCGTTGTGGCTGCAGGATACGGCGCAGGCGGGCGCGACACTCCGGGTGAGCCGAATCTGCTTCGTTTGCTGGTCGGCGAAGAACTGGCTGCCGATCGCCCTGGCGGCGAACCCATCGCTGTGATCGAGACCGTCATCGACGACTCGACTCCGCAGTTGCTCGCATATGTGAGCGAGTTGCTGCTCGCGGCCGGTGCGTGGGATGTGTATCGCACTCCGGTGCAGATGAAGAAGGGCCGCACGGGCGTGCAGATGACTGTCCTCTGCCATCCGGGGAACGTCCCAGCGATGCGCGAGCTGGTGTTTCGCGAGACCTCGACGATTGGCCTGCGCTGGCGGGTAGAACACAAGGAATCGCTGCAGCGCGATTTTGTCGCCGTGGAAACGCAGTGGGGGCCGGTGCGGATCAAGGTGGCACATTGGCCCTCCGGCGAAGCGGCCAATGCTTCCCCCGAGTACGAAGATTGCCGTGCGCTCGCTGCGAAGCATTGCGTTCCGCTGAAGCAGGTGATGCAGGAAGCGCTACGTGCTTATGCCGCCACGTCAATCGCCACGGAGACGCGCTGATGGATCGCTCGCAAATTGAAACGTTGTTGATTGAAATCCGCGAAGGCCGTACTGCCGTGGCGGACGCGCTGGATCGGCTGCGCGATCTGCCGTTCGAAGATCTCGGCTTCGCCAAGCTCGATCATCATCGCGCGCTGCGCACCGGCATGCCCGAGGTAATCTTCGCCGCGGGCAAAACGCCGGCTCAGGTTGCAATCATTTTTGCCCGCATGGCGGCAGCGGGCGGCAACGTGCTGGCCACGCGCGCCTCGCTTGAAATCTATGAAGCTGTGCGCGAAGCCGAGCCGCGCGCCGAGTTCCACCAAACGGCTCGTGCCATCACTCTCTCGCAATCGCCCGCCGCGTCCGGCAAGGGAACCATCTGCGTAGTCTGCGCCGGCACCAGCGACCTGCCGGTGGCGGAGGAAGCCGTAGTCACCGCGCGCCTTATGGGCACCACCGTCGAGCTGATCGCCGACGTAGGCGTGGCCGGGATCCATCGGCTGCTGGCGCAAAAGCAATCGCTGCAATCGGCGCGCGTGCTCATCGTCTGCGCCGGCATGGAGGGCGCACCGCCCAGCAAAGCCAGCGTGGCCGGCGCAGGAACCGGCAGCGTCCCATGCTGGCAAACCACGGTGCCGCTGCCGACATTCAGATTCGAAGCGAGCCACCTGTCGATCTTGAGCTCCGCTGCGCCCGCGGCCGAGCAAACGATATCGACGATGGTGTCCACCGCGCCCACTTCGTGGAAGTGTACCGATTCAATGGGAATGGAATGGATGGCGGCCTCAGCTTCGCCGAGCAGTTGAAAGGCGCGGATCGAGCGCTCTTTGACAACTTCGGCCAGTGGCGCGGCGCGGATGATATCGAGAATGGTCGACAGGGAGCGATGCGGAACGTGAGAATGCGCAACGTGATCGTGCTCATCCTGATGCGAGCCAGACTGCTCGTCGTGATGGTGGTCCGCATGAGAATGTGCGTGGTGGTCGTGTTCGTGGGCATGCGCGGCGTGAACATCGTGCGCGTGAGATGTTTCGAGGCCTTGCGAATCCGGTGTGATCACATCCACTTTGGTCGCGGCAATGCCTCCGCGGCTCACTTTGCGCACTTCAAGGCGGGCACCCACGTTGAGCGACGCGGCAGTCTGTTCCAGGCTGGCGAAGGGAACGCCAGCGTCAACCAGCGCGCCCAGCATCATGTCGCCGCTTATGCCGGAAAAGCACTCAAGATATCCAGTGCGCATCGAGATGGGATCTTAATCTTTCGTCGGGATTATGGGAAACAGCGATTCTGTCCACAAATTGATTCAGGCGCCGCGGCGCACCAGCACGTCGGCAGGCAAAAGATCGTTCAAGGAACCGGAGCGAAAGCCGGAACAATCGATGGTGACGTATTTGAAGCCGGCTTTCTTGAGCGCCGCCGAAATCGCGTCGAACATTTCGATGGTCAGGGCGCGGGCCATCTCGGTTCGGGCAATTTCAACGCGCGCCAGTTCGCCATGGTGCCGCACACGCAGCTCGCGAAATCCCAGGCCCCGCACGCTCTCCTCGGCCTGCTCCACCTGCCACAGCACCTCGCGCGTCACGGTTCGGCCGTATTCCACCCGCGACGAAAGACACGGCGCAGCGGGGCGATCCCACAACGTATAACCGGCCTCCTTGGCCAGCGCACGCACCTCCTGCTTGGTAAGGCCGGCGTCGGCCAGCGGCGCCAGCACATCGTGCTCCACTGCCGCGCGCTGTCCGGGGCGAAAGTCGCGAGTATCGTCCAAATTCATTCCGTAAGCCAGGTGGCCGAAGCCTAACTCGGTGCTCAGCGCGCCCATTACGTTGAATAACTCGTCCTTGCAATGAAAGCAGCGATTGGCATCGTTGCGCTGGTACTCAGGGCGCTCGAGCTCTTCCGTCGCAATCACACGAAGCGGCATCGCGATGGAATGCGCAAAGGCGTGAGCCTGTTCCATATCGCGCCGCGCCAGGCTCGGTGAATCGGCCAGCACTGCTAGCATGCGATCGCCCATTACGCGATGCGCTGTCGCTGCAAGGAAGGCGGAGTCGACCCCGCCGGAGTAAGCGACCATCAGGTTCCCGAGTTGATGGAGGCGGGCTTCCAATGCGCGCAGTTTGGCTTCTGTTGTCTCGCCGCCGGGAGTCAGGGGATCGGGCGCAGCTTGATCACCCCCCAAGTGCCCGGCCATTGTTGATGCGCCAGTCGCCATGCGGCGATTATACCTCTCCGCCAGTTGAATGCGCGGCTTCGCGGACCGGAATCTATGCCGGCGCCGATCGCAGACTATGGCCAAATCGCTCTTCTTTCCAATTGAAGCCAATCGATTTACTATTGCGGTGCCCCGAGAATCGCAAATTCGGCGGGCAAACCGTCCGATCGGGATGCCGCGCTGTTGCGCCCGCTCAACCAAGGCCGCGCGGCCGGAGGGTCAAGATGATAAGTCGACGGGATATCTGTGTCGCGGCCATCGCCTGTGCCGCGACTGCTGGGGCATTCGCACTCGCGGATCAGGCTCAAGTGATGGGATCGACCGTCTTCGATTGGAACGCGATTGCCGCGCGGCCCACAGAGACCGGGTCTGTGCGCTCATTCTGCAAGGCGCGCACGGCTACGCTCGACGAGTTGGAGATTCACGTGACCACGCTCGACCCAGGCAAATCTCCGCATCCACCGCATCGGCATCCGAACGAGGAACTGGTCATCGTAAGGCAAGGCACGGTGGAGGCCTTCGAGAACGGCGAGTGGAAGCGGGTGGGTCCGGGCTCGGTAATCTTCAGCGCCTCAAATCAATTGCATGGGCTGCGCAACGTCGGCAGCGAGCCGGCTATCTATCACGTTATCAACTGGAAGTCGCCCGCCACCTCGGAACCAATGCAGCACTAAGTGGCCGCTGTTTACGGTCAAGGGGGAAGGTGGATGACTCCAGCCTCCTCCGAGAAACCACTTAGCTGGCTTAAACAAGCGATCTGTTTCAACATTCATCCAGGTGGCATATTCGATGAGAAAAACCGCGGTGCTTAATTGGAATTTCAGCGGGCTTGTGGCGTTCTTGCCGCTTGCTTTTGCGCTTCTTTTTGAGGCAGAGCCCGCAACAGCCCAACGCGATGGCAGTCAGCTGGGAGTCTTCGAAGGCCAGGGCGATGTAGGCGGCGTAACGCCGGCGGGTACGCTGGTCTACGATCCGGCGAACCATGTTTACACCATTACAGCGGCCGGGGCGAACCTGTGGTCGACTGCCGACGCATTTCATTTTGTGTGGAAGAAGATGAGCGGCGACGTGTCGCTGACGGCCGACATTAGCTTTCCCATCACATCGGGTAATCCGAGTCCGCACCGCAAAGCGATTCTGATGTTCCGGCAGACGCTGGATGCGGATGGCGTCTACGCGGATGCGTCGCAGCATGGCTCCGGCATGACGGCGCTGCAATACCGCCGAGCCAAAGGAGCAACGACCCAGGACATCGAGCTGAACATCGACTCTCCGAAGCGGCTGCGAATCGAGAAGCGCGGCGATACATTCACTATGTTTCTCAGCATGGGAAGCGAGCCGCTGCATCAAACTGGGTCGTCGATCAAGCTTCACCTCGAAGAGCCATTCTACGTGGGGATCGGGGTTTGTTCCCACAATAAGGACGTGACAGAAAAGGCGACATTCGCCAACGTCGAACTGGAGAAACTAACTCCGCCCGCTGAGTCCAGACAAATGGCGCTCTATAGCACGCTCCAGACCATCGGAATCGAGGATAACTTCCGCCGCGCGATGATGGTCAAAACAGTTCGGGGCCAGATGCAGGCTCCTAATTGGAGCAGGGACGGCAGCGCGTTGATCTACAACCAGGATGGTCACCTTTGGACAATTACAGTGACAGGCGGAGCCGCGAAGATCATTGACACCGGCGATGCGACCAAGTGCAACGGCAGCCATGGCCTATCTCCTGATGGCAAGTGGCTTGCCATCACCTGCGCCATGCCGGATAAGCCGGAGGCGCGAGTCTATATCATCCCGTCGGCCGGCGGCGTGCCGAGACTGGTCAGTACTAATCCGAACTCCTACTGGCACAGTTGGTCACCGGATGGAAAGACGATTCTGTTTGTGCGGCCCACCCAGGGATCGCTGACTATCTATGCTATTCCGGCTGAGGGCGGCGAAGAGAAGGCTCTTACTCCAATCATCGGAGTCAGTGACGATCCTGACTATTCTGCGGATGGAAAGTATATCTACTTCAATTCCAACCGTGCCGGAGGGACCATGCAGATCTGGCGCATGAAGCCCGACGGAAGCGAGCCGGAACAGATGACCTCCGACACAATGAATAACTGGACGCCGCATCCCTCGCCCGACGGTAAGTCGATCCTGATTCTTAGTTATGAGCCGGGAGTGATGAGCCACGCGGCGAATAAGGATATCGCCTTGCGGATCTTGTCGTCCGCAGATAAGAGCGTCCGCGCGGTCGTGAATATTGTAGGCGGGTCCGGAACAGACAATGTCCCTTGCTGGGCTCCAGACAGCCATCACTTTGCATTTGTAAGTTTTCAGATGCTTCCCGCGGAAGATACGGGGTCGAGCGAGTAAAAAGCTTGAGTTAGTCGGCCGCCATCTTACGCAGGAATCCGACACCATCGAATGCCACGGCTTCCGGCGTGGTAGCCAGATCGCGCCAGATCGCCGCCGCTGCGGCGATCTCCGGCAAGTTTGAGCCGAAGCTCTCGATAGTCAACCAGCCATCGTAGCCGATCTCCCGGATCGCCTGAAACACCTGTGCCCACTCGATGTGCCCACTCCCCGGGGTTCCGCGATCATTCTCGCAGGTGTGGACGTGCTTCAGATGGCGCGCCACGGTACGATAGCCGTCCGCGATACTCTTCTCTTCGATGTTGGCGTGAAAGGTGTCGAACAAAATCCCGACATTCGGATGTCCGACCTCATCGCAAAATCGGGCCGCATCTTCGGCGGTATTCAGGAAAAAGGTCTCGAAGCGATTCAGGGGTTCGATTGCAGCAATAACCTGGTGCTGCGCAAGCCAGGGACCGAGCTGCTGCCAGCAATCCACCGCGCGCTTCCACTCGTCCTCTGTCCGGCGCCGTCCTGCCAGGTATCCGACCGGTGCGTACAGCGGACCGGCGATGATCTTCACGCCAATTTCCGCCGCGGTGGCAATGTTCTCGCGTAATTGTTCGACGGTCTTTGTTCTGGTTCCCGCATCGTCCGAAATCATTGAAAGCCCATCGACCAGAATGGAGCAGATAGTACATTCCATGCCGGTTTCCGCGAGGCCTTTTCGCATCTCGGCAACCGCGAAGTCGCGTCCCTTGTACATCGGCGCCTCGACGCCATCGAAACCCGCGGCGCGAATCCGCGGCAACAAAGGTAAATGGGTCTCGTCGAAGTTTGCGGTCCAGATGAAGAGGTTGACTCCGAACTTCATACGTGCTCCCAGTGGACAGGCGCCGATTGAGATTTGTGGGATCCCACCCTTTCCGCAAAAAAGCGCGGAAAGGATGGGGCACGGAAGTTATGGGTGTAACTCGCTTTGAGTTACTTGGGCTCAGGCGCAACCGCGCCAGGGAAGATGCCTTCAAGCGGCGCGCGGCGCTTCTCTTCCTGGTCGGGTTGTGGCAGCGGCTTGCGCGGCATCATCTGGTCGCGCTGGGCGGCGTTGTAGACGAAGATGGCTTCGACAGTGGCGATCTGCTTCAGGTCGCCGGGTTGCAGCCGTTCCACGACGTCCTGATTCGAGTGGTGGGTTCGCGACTCGTAATCCAGCATGTCCTGGATGAACTGAAATCCCGGAATTCCGACGGCGTCGAAGCTCAGGTGATCGGTCCCGCCGGTGTTGCGCATGGTAATGGTGGATACGCCCAGGTCCTTGAGCGGTGCGATCCACTGCGCGAAGATGGGCGCGATGGCCGCATTGCCCTGCGTATAAATGCCGCGAATCTTGCCGGTCCCGTTATCCACGTTGAAGTAGGCGGAGATGAGCTTCTGCTCCGGCTTCACGTCGAGCGGCCCCGTAGCGCGCCGCATGAATTCCGGCAGTTGCAATTGGTCGGGCGCGGTAGAGGTTTTGGCCGAACCGAAGTGCATGCTGCAATAGCCCTTGGAACCGAACAGGCCCTCCTCCTCGCCGGTCCACAGCGCGATACGAATGGTACGGCGCGGCTTGATGCCGAGAGCCTTGAGGATGCGCACCGCCTCCATGGCGACAATAGTTCCGGCGCCATTGTCGGTTGCGCCCGTGCCGGCGATCCAGCTATCCAGGTGGCCGCCGAGCATCACAACCTGTTCCTTCAGCTTGGGATCGGTGCCGGGAATCTCGGCCACCGTGTCGAATCCGTGCTCGTGGTCGCCGGTGAATTTGGTTTCAACGTTGACCTCCACGCTGACCGGAGCGTGCGCCTGCGTGAGCCGGTAGAGACGGCCGTAGCTCTCGATCGCCGCCACCACAACCGGAACCTTGACCGCCTTGTCGGCCAGATAGGGCGTACGGCCGAGGGTGGCTCCGTTATCGTCGAAGAAAGTCCCGCCCGAACCGGCGCCATTCTTTCCATCGCGGCTGGGCTCGATGACCGCGGCGACCTTCTCGTCGGCGAAGAACTGCGCAATCCTGTCGATCAGGCGAACGCGCTCCATGCGCTCCCGCATCCGGGCCATCATCTCCGGCGGGATGCCGCCCACGTTGGCGTTCACCGGGAATTCGGCAAGGTCTTCGAGTTCCTTGTCGGTGTAGCGCTCGAAGAGAGGCTTATCCACCGGCGGCACTTCACGCATCGCGCCGAAGAGGACCACCTTGCCGGCCAGCTTGCCTTTATATTGATCGAAGTCTTTCTCGGTCTGGATGCTGACGAAGACGACGTCGCCGGTGACGGGGCCGGGCGTTGAGGGCGACCACGGTGTGGCCTGCACAATAAGGATGGCCGTGTCGGGCACCGTCATGCGCGCCCAGGTGTTCAACTGCTGCCATCCCAGGCCGAACTCGCCCCAGTCTTCGAGGTGCGCGTTCTCCAGGCCGATTTTGGTCAGCGTATCGCGGGTCCATTCGTTGGCTTTCTTCAAGTTCGGCGAGCCGGTCAGCCGAGAGCCAATGCCATCCATCAGCGCGGTGGCAAACTCCATCACGTGCGAGTGATTCAGGCCCTCGTCGCGAATGCGCTGGTACATGTTCAGATCGATGGATTCGGCGGCGGGCTGCACTTCGGCATAGGGGTCAACGGCGGCAGGTGCGGGCGCGGCGGCTTTGGTCTTGTCGGCCGCATGCAAGGCAACTGCGGCCCCTATTACCACAAGGGGAAAGAGGCGAGATATTCTCAGATGCATCGAAACTGGCTCCATTTAAGAGGTGAGATTCCCGGATTCTGGAATTGTACGGTGTTTTTCCCGATCCTGAAGTATTTCTGGCCAGGCTCAAGGCGGCGTGCTTTTTCGTCCCTGCGGCAAGCCCCGCCGCCGAGGACTCCTGCATCAATGGTCCGCGGGAGCGCACCTGCCACTCGGCCCAATGAGTTGAAAAACGCCGCTGGCCATTCCCGCTGGAAGCGCGGACAGGTGGGAACGAATGAGCTTGCCGGCGGTTCGAAGAGCGGATGAACACGGGCAAATCGCGTGCAAAATTGCTCACACTGCGACTTTCGTGTTAAGAAGTTGATTTGGCCAAAAGTAATTGTTCCTCTCTCCTATACAATTGCTTCAGGCGTGGGCTTGCCGCCACCCTCCAAGGAAATTTGATCGAATGGCCTCCAACACAACCGTTCTCGCGCCCGAATCTTCGACCGCATATCCACTCCAACCAAATCAAGTTTCCTCAGGTTCTCCTGGCTCGGCTGCGGCACATGTGGTTCCGGCCCGGGCGGAGGTGCGGATGGGCCGCGCCGCAACGGTTGGCGAAGGCATCAACTGGCTTACGCTGGGGGTGATCGCTTTCTTTCACGTGGGCGCCTTGGCAGCATTCTTCTTTTTCACCTGGGAGCGTTTGGCGGTGATGGGGGTGTTGTACGTGGTGGCCATCAATGTCGGCATCGGCATGTGCTACCACCGGCTGCTGACGCATCGCGGCTACCAGGTTCCCAAGTGGCTTGAATATCTGATGTCGATGTGCGCCACGCTGTCGCTTGAGGGCGGCCCGATCTTCTGGGTGGCGACGCATCGCGTGCATCACCAGCTCAGCGACACCGAGGGCGACCCGCACACACCGCGCGAGGGCAAATGGTGGGCTCACACCGGCTGGCTCCTGTTTGGCAAGGCTCTGCACGCGCAAACCAAGGTCCTTGGGCGATACGTGCCCGACCTGACCCGCGACCGGTTTTACGTCTGGCTCAGCAAATATCACTGGCTTCCGGTCACCGCGAGCGGCGTAGTGTTATTCGCCCTGGGCTGGCTCACCGGCGGCTGGAAAAACGCTGTTGGCATGCTGCTGTGGGGCGGGTTTATGCGCGTCACGCTGGGCCTGCATGCCACGTGGTTGGTGAACTCGGCAACTCACCTTTGGGGCAAGCGCCGTTTTGAGACCCGCGACGACTCGCGCAACAACTTCTGGGTAGCGTTGATTTCAGGCGGCGAGGGCTGGCACAACAACCACCATGCCCATCCCGTTTCGGCGCGCCACGGCCTGCGGTGGTATGAAATCGATCCCAACTTCTACGGCATCTGGCTGCTCTCCAAGATCGGCCTCGCGAAGAAGATTCGCTTGGCGAAGTACGACAAGGCAAATCCCAAGCCGGCAGGGCTGTAAGGTGCTTGCCGCACGGGCGGGATAAAAGCAGAAATCCAAAGAAACAAGAATGCGGCCTTTCCGAGAGGGAAGGCCGCTTTTCGTTGGTTCGAAGCCCCCGCTCTTCAGCGAGTTCTTCCCGGCCCGACTGGAGCGAAACCAGAGCTGGTGTGCCCTGTTGAGCCCAGTGAAACGTCGCCGTTCCCAGGTGGCCGCGTCGGGTTGGAATTTGCAGTTTCGGGGCAAAGTCAGTCCGGTTTCGCTATAAGCCCCGTGCCCCGTCCTTTCGGGTCGTTGGCGAAAGGGCGGGAAATCACGATGCTGCCCGAGAACCTCGGAATGATTCAAGGCCGCCGGCCGCAAGCTACCCGCGGAATGCCTCGCAGATCGGAAACGAACTCAATCTGTTCGAAGCCCGCATTGGCCAGCAGCGCACTCGCTGCCGGGGATTGGCCGTAGCCGAGCTCCATCACCAGAAAACCACCTGGCGCGAGCACTCCAATCGCCTCCGGCACCAGCCGGCGAATCACGTCGAGTCCGTCGCCACCGGCAAACAGCGCCACTCCCGGTTCATAGTCGCGGACTTCGACGGCGAGCGACGCGCGGTCCGCGGTGCAAACGTAGGGCGGGTTCGAGGCAACAATATCGAAGCGTTCGGTCGCGACGGGTGCAAACAGATCGCCGCGCAGAAAGCGGATGCGGTCAACCACGCCGTTCCGCTTTGCATTTTTTTTTCGCGAGTTCCATTGCGGACGCCGATATCTCGATCGCCGTGATCTGAGCTTGCGGCAGATTGCGAGCCAGCGCGATGGAAATTGCGCCGGATCCGCAGCCCACATCGACAATGCGCGACGCGGCAAACTTGGACGCAAGCTCAATCGCCTTTTCAACCAGGTGCTCTGTCTCGGGCCGCGGAATCAGAACATCGGGCGTGACCCGAAACGGCAGACCGTAAAACTCTGCCTCGCCAACGATGTATTGAATTGGTTCGCCGGCGGCGCGGCGCCGAATCAGCGCCCGAAACTCGGGGCCAATGCTGGGCATCGTTGGCGAGTTTGCATGCGCGACCAGCCAGGCGCGATTCCGTTCCGGATCCCTTCGCCTCAGGATATGGAGGAGCAACGACTCCGCATCGAGCCGCGCTGGCCCGGGATGCTGACCAGCGGCGAGCGCGTGCTCGCCCTCGGCAGTCAGCGCCCGCACTTTCGATCGATCATGCGGCCTGGGTTGCATCGCCCTTCAACTGCTCGGCCTGGTAGTGCGCGATCAGCGCGTCGACAATGGGCTGCAAGCGGCCGTCCATCACCAGGTCGAGCTGGTGCAGCGTGAGGCCGATGCGATGGTCGGTGACCCGGTTCTGCGGGAAGTTGTAGGTGCGGATCTTCTCGCTGCGGTCGCCGGTGCCCACTTGCTGCTTGCGCTCCTTGGCCAGCGCGGCCTGCTGGCGGTCCATCTCCACTTCATAGAGGCGCGAACGCAGCACCCGCATGCCCTTTTCGCGGTTCTTGATCTGCGATTTCTCGTCCTGGCAACTGACCACTGTGTTGGTGGGCAGGTGCGTGATGCGCACCGCGGAATAGGTGGTGTTGACCGACTGGCCTCCGGGACCCGACGAACAGAACGTGTCGATGCGAATGTCTTTGGCCTCGATCTTGACGTCGACTTCTTCGGCCTCGGGAAGCACGGCCACCGTAATGGCCGAAGTGTGCACCCGGCCCTGGGTCTCAGTCGCGGGTACGCGCTGCACGCGGTGCACGCCGCTCTCCCACTTCAGTTGCGAGTAGACTCGCGCGCCCTCGATGATGGCGATTACTTCCTTGTATCCGCCAACGCCGGACTCGGAGTGCGAAAGCAATTCGACCTTCCAGCGGTGCTGTTCGGCAAAGCGCGTATACATGCGGAAGATTTCGGCGGCAAATAATGAAGCTTCGTCGCCGCCCGTGCCGGCACGGATTTCGAGGATGACGTTCTTCTCGTCGTTCGGATCTTTGGGCAGCAGCATCAGCTTGAGCTCTTCTTCAATCTCGGGCTCGCGCGGCCCCAGCGTCGCAATCTCCTCTTCGGCCATAGCGCGCATATCAGCATCGGCCAGCAACGCGCGCGCTTCGGCCAGTCCCTGGCGCACCTGCATCAGCTCGCGGAACTTCTCCACAGGAGCTTCAATCTCGCGCAGCGCCTTGGCGGTCTTTTGATATTTCTCGCGGTCGTTCAGGACCTCGGGCAGCGCGAGCTGCGCCTGCAACTCGTCATGGCGCTGCTCCATCTGTTGCAAACGATCGATCATCGGAAAACCTCACTCGGCCCTCATCGGGCGCGTGCCTGCATCTTGGGACTCAACCGGGAAATGAACGCAGAACAAGCTTGAGCGGCGGGCGCCGCTAGAGGAGGGCCGAAATGGACTGGCGTAGGTTCACCCTGCCTTATTCTACCGCGAAACGATGAGAGACGGAGGTAGTGGCTCAGTTTGAAGGGTGCGGGCATCAGCCCGTACGTAAAGTGCAATGAAATGAGCCTGTGCTTTGGGCCTGAGGTACGGATTTTCCTCAAACTGAGCCACCGCCCGAAAACTCGCTCTCTCAAAAGCAATCGATATGATCGCAGGCATTCATCAGCGGCACCTGCAACGTTGAATCGTGCTCCGCGTCGGAGTAAATGGTGACGGTCGCCGGCTTATAGTCCTCGGGTTTGGCGGTCATGATGTTGGGCACAAATGTCTGCGGATTGCGATCATAGAGCGGGAACCACGTGCTCTGCACTTCCACCATCACCGTGTGGCCGGCCTTGAAGACGTGATCCACATCGTGGAGGCTGAACTTGTACTCGTGGACCGATCCGGCTCGCAACGGCGTGGGCTTATCAAAGCCCTCAAGATAACGCCCGCGAAAGATCTCCTCATTGGTCATCAACTGATAGCCGCGCATCTTGGCATCCGCAACGGAATCGTCGTTCGGGTACTCGTCGATCAGCTTCACCACCATGTCGTTGTCAGTTCCGGTGGTTGAGGCGAAGATGTCGGCGATCACTTCGCCCGTTACTATCAGATCTTTTTTCAGCACGGGCAGCTTCCACACCGCGAGGTCCTTTCGATCGGCAACAAAGCGCTGATCCTCGGTGAGCCATTCGAACCACTGCGAACCCTGGCTGTACGTGACCTGGATGGGACGATGCCGATAAGGGATCGGGTTGGCCGGGTCGCTCACATAGCTGGTGCGCGCCTGCGCCGTCGGGTCCGTCCAGCCGAGCTTGCCGTCGCCTTGCAGGTGCAGGCTGGTGGGCTGCGATTCCTTCGGCGGGAAGTGCGCGTAGCGCTTCCAGGTGTTGGAACCGGTCTGGAAGCTGGCCGTGTCTTCGAGGTCGAATCCCGAGGCATTGCTACCCGGCGCGTCTTTAAGATAGTGCGCAAAGAATTTGGCCTCGATCTGCTCGCGGAACTCCGTGCCGATTGGCTCGCCATAATCCAGATTGCCCAGGTGGCGCGACGAAGACACCCAATACCCGTGGCGCCACGGACCCAGCACCAGAAAATTCTCGCGATTGGTGTCGTGCGGCTCCAACGTCGAGTATTCGATTTGCGGGCCGAACATATCTTCCTGGTCGTAGTAGCCGCCCACGGTCAGCGTCGGCACGGCCACAGTGTTCAGGTGGTGCTCCACGCCGCGCGACGACCACACCGGATCGTACGCCGGGTGGTCGATAAAGAGCTTCCACGTAGGCAGCATCTTCGCGCCTGACTTCTTCACGTCCTCCTGAAAGCTGCCCCGCTCAAGGAAGTAGTCGTAGCCATCGCGGGGCTTGCCATCTTTGTCCTTGCCGTAATCTACCTCCGTGCTTTCCTTGCTCGATTCGAGGCCGATCACGTAGTCGTAGCCGTAGGTCTGGCGGAAGGCGCCGTTATGAAAGAAGTCGTCGCCCATCCACACATCGATCATGGGTGCCTGGGGCGAGATTGCCTTGACGGCCGGATGCGGATCGATGCCGGCAGCCATGGCCAGAAAGCCGGGGTAGCTTACACCCACAACGCCCGCGCGGCCGTTGTTGCCGGAGACATTCGTCAGCAGCCATGCCACGGTGTCGTAAGTGTCCGTACTCTCGTCGACGGCCTTGGGATCGCGATGATCCGCCATCGGCCGGCTCATCACAAATTCGCCTTCGCTCTTCCAGCGTCCGCGAATATCCTCTGCCACGTAGATGTATCCAGCGCGGGCCAGCTCCCGACTGCCGCGCGAGAAGGAGGCGCGATTGGTTCGGTCGACGCCGTAGGGTGTGCGCTGGATGAGGAATGGGAGCGGCCCGGCGATGTCGGCGGGCTTGAGGATCACCACGTGCAGCTTCACGCCGTCGCGCATCGGAATCATCGCTTCAGTGCGCTGGTAATCATGGAAGATGTGATGTACCGGCTCGCCGGTGCGGCGATAGACCGTTTCGTGTGAGGAGGGAACAAACGTGGCCCCGCGGCCCGAACTGTCGAGCGTGAATCGGTCCGTTGTCTTCGCCTCGGGAAGACTGAACTCGAGATCGGAGACTCGCTTCAGCTCTGTGGGCACGAGCTGGTCCGTTTCCACAAACAGCTTTCCGTTCTGGACGTAGAAGCTCAGTGGCGTATCCGGATCGTCCGGGTTGGTGTACTCGCCGGCGAGGGCCTCAAGCTGAGTGGCTGCGGGTGCGGCGGCCTGGGTCGGATGAGGCAGCGGTCCGGCAAATCCATGCGCGGACGGCAGCGCGGCAACGCACAGTACTGCGAACGCAAACCGGAGACGGATCAAGCGGAAGACCTCCTGAAGTTAGGACAACTGCTAATGACTGTGGCCGTGATGGATGTGCCCGGCGGCGCCGCTGGCCATCTCTTTGATGGGCACCACACAGCCCTCAAGCTCCTCGCAACCGGTGTGCTCGAATTGGATCGTGGAGTGACAAATGTTGTGGTGATCCCGCAGCATGTGATTGAGCTTGACCAGAATGCAGGCGCTCTCCGAAGGCGGGATGTCGTCGATGGTCACGTGGCAGGCCAGCGCGCGCGAGTTCGAGCCAAGGCTCCAGACATGGAGGTCGTGCACATTGATCACGCCTTCGACGGCTTCCATGCCGGCGCGGATCTCCGGCAGCGAGCAACCCCGCGGCGTGCCTTCCAGCAGAATATTCAGCGTTTCGCGGACAATGCCCACGCTGGACCACAGGATGAGTGCGGCAATCAGCAGCGAAAGGACGGGGTCGATCCAATTCTGCCCGGTGAACAGAATGCCCGCGCCCCCGGCGATCACAGCGGCGGTCGAGAGCGTGTCGCCCGCCATGTGCAGAAAGGCGCTGCGCAGGTTCACATCGCGCGCCACGCCCCACAGCAACGCCGCGATCGCTCCATTCATCACCACGCCGGCCGCGGCCACGTACATCATCAACTTTGGCTGCACGGCAACCGGCGCGCTCAATCGGTGCACGGCCTCGACCCCAATCCAAAGCGCGATCACCATGAGCGTGGCCGCGTTCACCAGCGCCGCCAGCACCCCGGCCCGCTGATAGCCGAAAGTCTTCGACTGGCTTGCCGGGCGCGACTGGAAGTAGACGGCGACGAAACTGAGCAGCAGGGCAAGAAAATCGGAGACGTTATGGCCGGACTCCGACAAGAGCGCCAGTGAGTGCGCGCGCACCCCAGCCACGAAGGTGACGGCGACATAGGCGAGCGTGGCCACCAGCGAGAAACTCAGTACGGATTGTGTCCTGCTGGCGCTTGCGGATGCCGGCGCTGCGTGGACATGCATACCTCAAGTGTAACCGGGGGTCTGTGGCGGCTGGCAAGTGCACTTCAGGATTGCGCTTGCTGTCTTCCGGCCTTTGCTCGCTTGGGCCGCTTTCCGATCGGCTCAGGATCCTTGAACCTGGGCAGCACGGGCAGCCCCATGCGCATCCCGCTCCAATCCTCGGCCACCACAATGCTGTTTTGCGGCTTGCCTGGCTGGTAGCGGACCGAGCACGGAAAGCCGGCCCGAATCTGCGTCACATCCACTGTGCCGCGCAGCACGGTAATGTCCTGCGAGCACTCATAGTCCACGCCGCCGATGCGATAGCTGAACAGCAGCATGGTCAGTTGCCCGCCGTCTGTGGCGTCGATCTCGCACACGTCCAGCAGCATGCCGTCGACAATGCGCCCGCTATGCACCAGAAACTGGCGTCGCGCAAGTTCCAGCTCTGCGGCGGTGGGCCGCTTTCGCGTCGCGTACAAGTAGCCGCCCGTTCCCAGCGCGGTCGCACCAGCGAGCCACGCGACGATCTCCCATGCGGTTGTGCTCAGACGAATCATTCGAGGCCGGCCAGCACGTCGACGCTGCCTCAAGAATACTCCAGATCGAGTTCCAGCGTGGCCGCGGGGCAGGCCTTTTGCGCGCCTCCGTGGAGGGGGAATCTTCTCCGTCTACACTTTGTTGGCAACGCGTTGCGCTATGAAAGCCGGAGTTCTTGCCTCAGGCGACGTGGGAAGGGCGCTGGCCAGCGGCTTTCTTAAACCCGGGCACCAGGCGATGATGGGCACGCGGTCGGCCGGCAAGCCGACCACGTTCATCTGCGGCAACCACGCGGATGCCAAGAGCGGCGTCACCGGAATTCTCGACCAGTTCGGCTGGGAGACAGCCGACATGGGCAGCGCCGAAGCCGCCAGCGCCATCGAGCCGTTGTGCATGCTATGGTGCATTCCAGGCTT
>Ga0206796_1096_pt1 | contig 15927 bp, 15 predicted proteins | sample Alteio_BWOrgCont_68_FD_152895 | JGI IMG/M metagenome (GOLD analysis project Ga0206796, IMG submission 152895) | Enriched cells from forest soil in Barre Woods Harvard Forest LTER site, Petersham, Massachusetts, United States -... | ecosystem: Environmental > Terrestrial > Soil > Temperate forest >...
GCCCCTTATTATGGTTTTCAAACAGCTGGAATAGGTGTACTAGTTTCTTGGCTAATTACCTCTTTACTTACCTTAATTATTGGTTTCTCATTTGCAGAAGTATCAGGGTTATTACCTATTGTTGGCGGTATTTCCCGCTTTATTGGAGTTACGCATAATAAAACTATGGCATTTATTTTTTTAGGCTTAAGTTGGTTAAGTTATGTAGTTTATTTACCACTTGAAGCTCAATCTGCTATTCAGTATCTTGGTTTTTGGTGGAATGGTTTAGTAAGTCATAGTGGTAGTGGTGAGATAGAATTATCTAAAATAGGTTTATTTCTGGCTTTTGCCATTATAATTGGTCTTACTTGGTTTAATACCCTCTTTATCAGCCGAGTTGCACGAGCGAATTTTTGGGTTAGTCTTTGGAAATTAGTCATTCCTTTAGGCGTGGCTTTACTCCTTATCTTTGTATATGGAAAATCAAGTAATGTGGTGATTAACTACAAAGCAGTACCCTTATCCTTTGAAAATATCTTACTCGCCATTACAACTAGTGGGTTAGCTTTTGCCTTTACTGGCTTTCAAAATGGATTAGTTCTAGCTAATAGCACAGAGAATCCGAAAAAAGCTCTGTCTTATTCTATATTCTACCCAATTATTTTGGGTGGTATCATTTATTTTTGTCTATCTCTAGCTTTTATAACTTGTTTATCTCCAGAGAAACGCATCGCTTTTAATGCGATAGCACCACTTCTTGGCCTGGTGACATTATTTGCTATCCATACGGTTTATGTAATTTTATTTATTGATGCAGTGATCGCACCTTTAGGTACTGCAAATGTCTTTACCGCAGTGACTGGACGAGTGTTATATGGCTTAGGCAAAGACTTTCTCCCAGGTGGCAATATTTTAGTCAGATTAAATAAGTATTCCGCCCCCTCGATATGTTTATGGATTAGTGCTATTATTGGCATGGGCTTTTTACTTCCATTTCCCACCTGGAAAGAGCTGGTAAATTTTTTATCTTCAATTGTGGTATTTGCTTATTTAGCTGGACCAATTACTTTACTAATTTTGCGTCACGAATTTCCAGACCATCAACGCCACTTCAAAGTTAAAGGTTATCGAATTGTTGGCTATTTAGGCTTTGCTTGCTGTAGCTTATTAATTTATTGGTCTGGGTTAAATAACTTAAGCTGGTTATCTGCTTTACTTATAGTTGTAACTATTGGTTACGCTTTAGTTAGTAAAAAAGACTCCGCGCTCACCACTTTAAAAAATTCTTGGGTAATTATTGTTTATTTATTTGGCATAACCCTTATTTCATATTTACATCATACCAAATGGTTAGCTTTTCCTGAAGATAATGGCTTAATTATACTCTTTGGGTTTGTTTTTTGTAAACTTATGGTGCTTACTCGTCTACCAAAAATCACAATAAATACAAATTTAGCTACCTTAAATTCAGAGATCCATGATTATGACCGTGAATAATTTATTGCCAAAAAATGCTAAACAATTTTTTATACCCGGGCCTGAAGGACAATTAGACTGCTTAGAGTTACAACCAAATAGTGACTCCATTTTAGGTATTGCTATTATCTTTCATCCTAACCCTATAGGTGGCGGAAGTTATTCACATAAAATTGTACAAATAATTGCGCGAGTGTTAAATCAAAAAGGTTATGTGTGTTATTGCCCCAACCTTCGTGGAGTAGGGATGAGTGCTGGAGTACATGATTATGGCAACAGTGAAATTAAAGATGCAGAAGCAGTGCATACTTATATGCGGCAAATTTATCCAGATTTACCTCTAATTTTAGCTGGATTTTCTTTTGGTACTACAATTGCAAGTAATTTAGCTAGTCAAGTTAAGCATCATAAGCTCATTTTAGTTGGGCCATCCGTAACACTGTGGCCAGTTGTAGTCTCCAATCCGAGTAAAACTATTGTAGTGCACGGCGAAGAGGATGAAATCATACCCATTGCTAGTGTGCTTACGTGGGGCCATACACATAATCAACCTATAATTTGGTTTCCCAATACTGGGCATTTTTTTCATGGTCGATTACTCGATCTACACAACTTACTTAGTTTATTTAACCTGAATTAATCATCCTCTTGCACAATCAAATATTTAATAAGGTATACTTATGTCTATCTATACTTATTACCAAGAACCCAAATTACATAAAAGAATTCGACATCTAAATAATCGCGATTTAGCTATTTTATTTGGAGTCTTTCTTGGGATGGCTGTTGCCATATATGGTATATATTTTAATCGCTTTTCCAATATACCGATTTTAGGCTCAGCAATTGGGCACAAGATATGGTTTAAGCTTGCGGCAATTATTTTAAGTGGTGGTACTTTTGGTAACTTACTCAGTTATGTTGGTTCATGTGTTGATATTATTACCAATCATAAGACTATTTTTGATTTATTTAGATCGCCACGCGCTCAATAATCGAATCTAAATAATGGGTTAGAATATAAATTATATACTTTATTAATAATGGTACAATTCTAGCTTTGTTATCGAACCATTATGTATATCGCTACATATATCCAATCTTAAGCCAAGTTGATGGAGTTGGTATAATCAATTTAGTTGGTAATCGTAACTTTTCTATGCGAGTATGGTTAGACCATAAAAAATTAGCTTATTACAACTTATCTGTGGATGATGTAATTTATGCCATAAAAGATCAAAATAAGCCATTTGCAGTCGGATTAATGGGAATGGCACCCACTGATGGCACTTCAAAATATCAGTTTATGATTAGTACAGAAGGATATTTATCTACAGTTAATCAATTTAAAAATATAATTGTTCGTGCTAAACAAAATAATTCGCATCAAAGACTTAGCAAGAGTGTCTTTAGATGACAACAATATTATACTAACGTATTTCGTGAAGAGGTATTACCCGATGGTAAAATTTAAAAAAATCAATCAGTAGCCTTATTTGTTTATCTTACACCAGGTGCAAACCAATTAGCTACCAGCACTCTTTTAGCCAAGACCATACAAGAACTCTCTCTACTCAATTTCCTGATGGCATAAAATATTACATTCAATACGACTCAGCAATGTTTATGAAAGCTTCAATTTATAAAGTACTCGAAACTTTTCGGAATGCTTTTATTTTAGTATTTTTAGTAATATTTTTGTTTATTCAGAATTTACGTGGTACCTTAATCCCGATAATTGCCATTCCAATTTCAATCATCGGTACCTTTGCCGGAATTTATCTACTTGGTTTTCATATTAATACTTTAACCTTGTTTGGAATAGTTCTAGCGATTGGAATTGTGGTTGATGATGCTATTGTCGTTTTAGAAAATATTGAACGTATCATGCATGAAGAAGGGTTAAATTCAAAACAAGCAGCAATTAAGGCGATGGAACAAGTCTCTTCACCAGTAATTGCAATTGTGCTAGTTTTAAATGCGGTTTTTGTGCCAGTTGGATTTCTAGGCGGTTTTGCGGGAGAATTATAAACAATTTGCTGTCACTATCGCAATTTCAGTTTTTATTTCGGGTGTAGTCGCACTAACTTTAATCCCAACCTTATGCACAATTTTTCTAAAACCTAAAACAATTTCACACTTAAAAATGCTCAAATGGTTTGATCAAGGGTTTGAAGCAGCCAAACATTTTTATATCAATATTATTCGATTTCTACTTAATAATAGCAAATTAGCTTATGCTATTCTTGGCGTTATTATTCTAATCACAACAGGCTTATATAAAATCATTCCAATCTTATTAATGCCTTTAGAAGATTTAGGCTATTATTATACTGATTTGGTATTACCTTCTGCTGCATCTTTAGATCGTACAACAATAGAGGCGAAGAAATTAGCTGATTATTTAATTAAACAACCTACGACCGATCATGTTCTTGCTACAGCAGGGTTTGATGTACTAGATAATTCTACTAATAAAACTAACGCCGGATTGGTTATTGCAGTTTTAAAACCGTGGAATCAACGTTTGCATGAAAATCAAAAGGTAGGTGTATTAATTAACGCAACTAATCAATTTGGAAATAAACAAAAAGAAGCTGAATATCTAGCTTTTAATGTTCCACCCATCCGCGGCCTTAGTACTAATGGTGGGATTACTTTTTACTTAGAAGCAGCCACTAACACTAATGTTTCTCAGCTTTATTCTGACTCAGTCAAATTAGTTGCCGCTTTAAAAAATTATCCTGCAATACTTTTTGCTAAGCAATTTTATGACATCTCCGTACCTCAACTATATTGATGTTGATCGGGACAAAGCTAAGTTATATAATGTTGATATTACCAATATTTTTAATACTTTAGATGCAATTTTTGGTACTTATTATGTAAATTATTTTGAATATTGGAACGATTTATGGTGGGTAATTCTTCAATCTGACTATAACAATCGTAATAATCCTCAATTATTAAATACTCTGTATATCAAAAATAACCAAGGTCAAATGATTCCACTGGGTAGCTTAGCTAAGATTGAATTTAAAAATGGTCCTGAAGTAGTAACAAGATTTAATGACTATTTGGCAAGTCAGATCATAGTTAATCCTAAACCAGGTTATACAACCGGGGATGTTATGACAGTAATTAATGATGCAGTTAAGAAAAACCTGGCTAAAGGATATCATGTAAAATGGTTTGGTCCAGCTTATCAAGAAGCTAATATTGGAGATAGTTCAATTATTGCTTTAGTTTTAGGGATCGTAATGGTTTTTCTAATTCTAGCTTCTTTGTACGAATTATGGAAGCTTCCTCTTGCAATACCACTATCATGAAAAATAAGCATAAACCAACTTAAGTAGATTTTTAAATTAGATTAAGGAATTATTGCTGAATATTATATAAAGCTTTTAATCCTGGGTAAATGGCATCCACATCTAATTCTTCTTCTAGACGGAGGAGCTGATTATATTTGCTCATCCGATCCGAACGCGATAATGAACCAGTTTTAATCTGTCCACAGTTTAGTGCTACAGCTAGATCAGCAATTAAAAAATCTTCAGTTTCGCCTGAACGATGTGACATTACTGTAGTATAACCTGCTGTTTTTGCCATTTCTACTGCTGCTATAGTTTCAGTCAAAGTCCCAATTTGATTAACTTTTACTAACAAAGAGTTAGCAATTCCAAGTTTAATTCCTTGAGCTAAAATCTTTGGATTGGTTACAAATACATCATCCCCAACTAATTGCAGTTTATTCCCTAATTTTTTAGTTAAGTGTATCCAACCAGCTTCATCATCTTCACTCATCCCATCTTCAATAGAAATAATTGGGTATTTATTAGCCAAATTGCTTAAATAATCAGTAAATTGTTCTGAAGTTAAATGAAGATTTTCGGCGGCTAAATGATACAGTCCATCCTTATAAAATTCTGATGCAGCACAATCTAAACCCAACATAATATCAGCACCCGCTATAAAACCAGCTTTATCAATCGCCTCCAAAATAAGTTTTAAGGCTTCTTCATTGTTGTTTAAATTTGGCGCAAATCCACCTTCGTCACCCACAGAGGTTGAATAACCCCGGCTATTACAAATTGATTTTAACGCATGAAAAACTTCTGCACCATAACGTAGTGCTTCCTTAAAGGTGGGAGCTCCAACTGGTAAAATCATAAATTCTTGAATATCTAAATTATTATTGGCATGTTCTCCACCATTAATCACATTCATCATTGGCAGTGGTAACATTTTCTGCCCAATACCACCGACATAGCGATAAAATGGTAGATTTAATGCATTACTTGCAGCTTTAGCTACCCCAATTGATACCGCTAATGTAGCATTAGCACCCAATTTAGCTTTATTTTGCGTACCATCCAACCCAATTAAAGTACGATCAATAGCGGTTTGATTCAAGGCATTTGCACCAATTAGTTTTTGTGCAATAGTATTATTCACATTACTTATCGCTTTTAATACACCCTTACCCCAATAGCGAGTTTTATCATTATCGCGCAATTCTAAAGCTTCTTTAGAACCAGTAGATGCACCAGATGGAACAGCAGCACGTCCAAATACTCCCGAATCAAGAATAACATCTACCTCAATTGTAGGAAAACCACGTGAATCAAGAATCTCTCGTGCGTGTATTTTTGTAATAGTTGTCATAACCCATCCCTTTAAAAAACTATAATTTGAATTGCCACATAAAATAAGATAATGGCAAAAATAATATTTATCCAGCGTTGGTTTTGATAAAAAACCTGTCTAACCTTCACCGTACCAAATAAACACGCCACACAAGTAAACCAAATAATAGTATTAATTCCACTAACTAAAACAATACATAAATTGTCTAAATTCGTACTTCCATGCTTTATCGCATAAGTAGATAAAGCTACAACAAACATAAAAGCCTTGGGATTAGACAAATTACACAATAAGCCTATTTTAAAATATTGTCCTAAACTGCTTAAGCTTGGTTCGGCATAAACTAATTGTGGTTCTTCCAAACGTACTGTAGCTAATAAAGACTTTATGGCTAAATAAATTAAATATGCCGCACCAATTACTTTAATAATAGTAAAAAGTAATTTACTACTAGCAACCACTATCCCTAAACCAAATAACCCTATGGTAAAAGTAATATTACTCCCCAGTGCAATACCTAATGTAGTATAAACCCCAGCTTTTAATGAAATAGTTAAAGAGTTTTTTAAGACCATAAAAAAATCCGGTCCTGGACTCATTATAGCTAAAAAATCAATTACTAATACATAAACAATTACATCGTAATGCATATGTTGGCCAACTTTCATTCTTATCTATCTGAATCCAAGGTCAAGAAAGCACATTGCAAAAATGACTCTACTTTAGATTTTCTTTACCAATTTATCAATTGCCATAATATCACTCAAAAACCCTTCAATTTCATACATTGGAAAAGAATTGGGACCATCTGATTTAGCATATTCTGGATTAGGGTGAGTTTCCATAAAAATTCCGCTAACGCCCACGGCTACAGCCGCACGAGCTAAAACCGGGACAAACTCACGCTGACCACCAGAACTTTGTCCCTGCCCACCAGGCAACTGCACTGAGTGTGTCGCATCAAATACTACTGGGCAATTAGTTTCACGCATTATCATTAGACTACGCATATCTGAAACCAAGTTATTATAACCAAAACTAACTCCACGTTCACAGGCCATGATCAAGCCATGTCCATCTATAGCTAAAGCTTTATCCGTAACATTTTTCATGTCCCAAGGGGCTAAAAATTGACCTTTTTTGATATTCACTACTTTGCCAGTTTTAGCTACTGCTTTAATAAAATCGGTCTGACGACATAAAAAAGCTGGAGTTTGTAGTATATCCACCACACTTGCTACTTGATTAATTTCAGCTAATTCATGTATATCAGTTAAAATGGGTAAATTTAATTGACGTTTTACTTCGGATAAAATCCGCAAACCTGCGTCAATGCCAAGACCACGAAAAGTTTTATCTGAACTACGATTCGCCTTATCATAACTGGATTTATACACAAAGTTAATCCCCAGTTTATGCGTAACTTCTTTTAGAAATCCAGCAGTATCAATTGCTAATTGCTCCGACTCAATGACACAAGGACCAGCAATTAAAAATAATGGCCGATTTAAACCAATTTCAAAATCTAATAACTTCCATGTTGGCTGCATTTTATTTTCCTTTTTTAGCACGGTTAGCTAATGCAGCTTGTACATAGGCAATAAAGAGTGGATGTCCAGTTTTGGGATTGGAGGTAAATTCTGGATGAAACTGACAAGCAAAGAACCAGGGATGATTAGGTAATTCAATAATTTCTGCCAATTTTTCTGCCCCAGTAGACACCCCACTAACCACCAAACCTTTATTGGTTAATTGATCAATTAAAGTATTATTTACTTCATAGCGATGCCGGTGACGCTCAACAATTAATTCTTTAGCATATATTTTATGTGCTAAAGAATCAGGCCTAATTTTACATTCCTGAATACCCAGACGCATCGTACCACCTAAATCAGTCATCTCATTCCGCTCTTGCCATATTCCATTTTTATCTCGCCATTCAGTTAACATTGCAATTACTGGACTTGGCGTTTTAGTCTCAAACTCTGTTGAATTTGCAGATTGTAATCCGGCAACATGCCGGGCAAATTCTATTACCGCAATTTGCATACCCAAGCAAATACCCAAATACGGAATATTATTTTCTCTAGCATATTGTACTGCTTTAATTTTGCCTTCTACGCCACGTTTACCAAATCCCCCTGGAACTAGAATTGCATCCATTTGCTCCAATTGGCTGAAATTATCATTTTCTAGTTTCTCTGAATCAACATAATGCACATTTACTTTGGTTTGAGTATGAATTCCAGCATGGATTAAAGCTTCATTTAATGATTTATATGATTCAGTTAAATCAACATATTTGCCAACAAAAGCTACATCAACCGTATGGTATGGATACTCCAGATTATGCGCAATATTGTCCCAAACAGATAAATCAGCTAGTGCTACATCTAAATGTAAATGTTCGCAAATAATATTATCAATTTCTTGATTATGCAGCATGCGTGGCACAGCATAAATACTTGTAACATCATAACAAGCAATCACAGCTTTTTCTGCTACATTACAAAACAGAGATATTTTTTTCTTCTCAGCCAGTGGCAACGGCCGATCCATACGGCACAATAAAATGTCCGGCTGAATTCCTATTTCACGTAATTCTTTAACAGAATGTTGAGTAGGCTTAGTTTTTATTTCACCAGCACTAGGCAAATATGGTACTAAAGTTAGATGGATAAAACAAGTATTCATCCGTCCTAATTCTTGAGCTAACTGACGAATTGCTTCTAAAAAAGGCAGCGACTCGATATCACCAACCGTACCCCCAACTTCAACTAAAGCAATCTCACTCCCTACTCCACCATCTTTAATCCGGGTTTTAATCTCATCGGTAATATGTGGAATTACTTGTACAGTTTTACCCAAATAATCCCCTTTACGCTCTTTTTTAATTACGGTTTCATAGACTTGGCCAGTAGTAAAATTATTCTTTTTTTGCATCCGAGTGCTAATAAAACGCTCGTAGTGTCCCAAATCTAGATCTGTTTCGGCCCCATCCTCAGTAACAAAAACCTCACCATGTTGGAAAGGATTCATAGTTCCTGGATCAACATTAATGTATGGATCAAGTTTTATAATGGTCACCTTTAGACCACGTAATTCCAAAAGCGATGCAATTGAAGCTCCAGCAATCCCTTTACCGAGTGAAGAAACTACACCCCCTGTAACAAAAATATATTTGGTCATTTTAGTTTATGCTCGCTCCATGTACTCACCGGTATCGGTATTGATTTTAATTTTCTCACCCTTTTCTATAAACGGAGGCACTTGCAATCCAGTTTCTAAAACAGCTGGTTTATTTAGTACTACGTTCTATATCTTTCATCTCCACTTGCATATATGCACCACCAACGTGCACATGATAGCATTTTACAACTTTCCACAAATGCTTTTCCCATTCCAATAATAGTCCAACGCGTATTTTTGAGGCCAAAATTTTCGCCATGATTAATTTTTCTGTATAAACTTTAACCCATAATTATAGCACTGCTAGCATTGATCGCTAGGGTTTTTCCAATATAAATAGCGCCGATTATTAGCATCAAGCAAATAAAATTTGAGGACTAACTGGTATGCTATAAAATAAAACTGAATTTTGTAAGTGAGAACGGATATTTTTGCCTAGGTAAAAAGTAGGGCACCGTGAAGGCACCCCACATATATTATATAAATTTTCCTAATCATCTTTAATGATTTTTAGTTAAGTGGGATGGCTTGGTTACATAATGAAGCACTCTCGGCATAAAATAAACAAATCGGTTGTAAATAAGTCATAGAATTATAATTACTTCCATTAGCATTGCCTTGAACTTCTAGGGCCCAAAGCATGATACCACTCTCGCCTTGTTGAGCTATATTACTTGCATAAATCAGTGCTTGATTGACAGTGGTTACATCCCCACCCCATGCTTCGGGAGGCACCTCAAGTCCACCATAGATTGAACCAGAATAAATTGCTTTATATGCAGCAAGAGCATTAAGTGGTACGTAACCAGTAGGCGAACCAGCTGGAGAGATAATACTACCAGCATCATACGACATTAGAAATATCTCATCTAACTTATTGCCAACCTGTTTCAATGGATTTACCCACATCCCACTTCTACTACCTACTGGTATATAAATTGTAGTCGGAAAAGTTGGTGTGCCATAAGCACCAATCGACCATACCGCAGCTGACAAGGTCATATGATGTCCAGGAGCTTGAGGTATCGCATCTAGTCCAGCACGTAACTGAGTAATAGTACTAATTAAACTAGCATCAGTTGAACAGGATAATTGTGAGGTATTTAAATTAGAACAGCCACCAGGATCAGTTTCAAAATCAATATCAATTCCATCCAAACCTAAATCTTTTACTAAACCAATGGTTGCGGCTACATTAAGCCCAGCAAAATTGGGATAAGTAGCTCCGCCCACTGATAATAAGACTTTTTGGCCTTTACTTTGTGCAACTTTAATTGCACCAATGGCTATGTTTGGATATACCGCAAAACCTAATCCAGCCGGCTGAAACACTGCCGAAGTAGCTCCAGGTTGTAACGCACTTCCTGGAACATAACTAGAATCAGGTTTAGCAAAAGCTAAGGGAATAGTATTAACATAAGCAGGAATCTCTGCTAATGAATAAGTTGCAGATTCCCAAGTTCCTGTAGCTAACCACGTTTCAAAATAACCAACTATTTGACCAATGCCTGATGCAGTAGGCGGCACTACTGGTTGACCATTTTGAATCGGAGACACATCAATTTCTAGGTTACCGTTATTTGCAGCTGTTAATGTGTATGGTGCTACTTGATTGTAGTTAGAATTTACATTAACATTTATAGTAATTGTATCATTTTTAATAAACTGAAATTTTTTAGTTACAGGAACTGACTCAGTCACCCCAGTAATAGATTCAGAATTAAAGGTATAACTATAACCATTGATACTATCCGTAAAGACCAAAGTTGCCGAATCTCCTGGATTAAGACCTTTAACCGTAATACTTTCAGTAACTAGATTAGTTTGTGCAGTAGCTACCAATGCCGCATTAGTCACTTGACCCGCACTAATAGTTGTAGTAACCGGAGCATAAGCATAATATAGCCCACCACTACTACTAGCTAAACCATTAACTGACACAGTATATGCTCCAGGAACTAAACTTGCTAAAGGTGTCGACACACCAAAAGTGACTTGTGGAAGAACAGTTGTACTTCCTTGTACTTTAACCGGTAATCCAGCCATAGTAAATAAACTAGTATTTGGATTAGTTAAAGTAATATTTAGTGTTCCAGTTGTAGGAGGTATAACATTAAAACTAATTGGAGCAGCAACAGTACTTTCACCTGAATTAAGATGTAATGTACTGTTGCTATCATTAACTGTTATATTAGCTGGTAACTTACTTGGAGCAATACTATAAATCCCAGGGTTTAAATTGATTATATTATAATTAGTCTTACTCGTCACATTAGTTATAGTTGTAATAGTTTGTAATAATTGTCCGCTTTGACCATATAAATTGATTGGAATATTACATGGATTAACGGTAGTACATATTCCACTTAATGCGCTACTATCGATTAAGACATTTAAACTGGCATTCTGTACTGGAGTACTGCCAGCAAGCGTTATAGTTGCTAGACCTTGTAAAGGAGTACTCCCATTCGCCATCCCAAAATTAATAGTTACTGAAGAATTAGCTTGAAGAGAACTACTAGTTACCAGTGTGAGCGGCAAAACCGTACTATTATTTGTAGTAAGATTATCATCTAAAGTGATGGGTAAATATGGCGTAATCTGATTCATTGCAACACTACTTGGCATAAAACTATCGTTTGGATTATTAGTCGTTATATTTACTAATAAACCACTTAAACTTTGGGCAGTAGTACAGGTATTATTTAAAGTGAAAGATCCATTCATCCACCATGCTGTCCCATTAAGAATAGCATTAGAAAGGTTTAAACAATTACTACTTGAAGAACCAATAATTCCAAAAAGAGCACCCACAGATACAGATTGTCCTGCACTTAGTTGTAGACTATTAGACGGACTAAATTGTATATTTGCTGTTGCAGGTAAATTAGCTGCAGCTAAAGTATAAGTACCAGCTGGAATATTGGAAATAGTATACGTATTTTGTCCAGTCACGGTGGTTATTGTAGTTACAACAGCGTAAACACTATGATCCGAGTTTAATAAATTAATCGGGATATTACATGGATTAACGGTAGTACAGATCCCATTTAAGGCACTACTATTTACGGTGACATTTAACGTTGCATTTTGTACTGGAGGCGGAGGTGGAGTATTACTACTGCCAATTGATACCGTAAATGGACCTTGATTAACTCCATTCGGATTATAACCATAAGCAACCCCTACACTACTAGCTGCAGGAATTGAAATAGAATTCTTTAATGTAATTTGGATTTGATTATTGGTTGTACCTTGAGCTAAAGTATAACTTGGATTTGCACCTTGCCACGGAGTAAATGAGTTAATCTGAAAATTACTCGGGATTAATATATCATTTGCGTTATTACTCGTAAAATATAAATTAGCTAGAGTTAAATTTTGGGCCACAGAACTACTATTGGTAATATCAAATGTACCGCTTTGCCACCATGGACCACCACTAATCGTAAAGTTAGTTATACTAATACTTGGAGTAACTGCAGCACTAAAAAAATTAGACCAAGTTGCCAGATTAACTCCGTACATTACTTGGGGCATAGCATATTGCTTAAATTTGCTAGCATCAATTGTAACCGTATTAATTGTGCTAGTGGAAGGAGTAGATGTTGATTGGCTACCACCACTACTACAGGCAGACAAAGTTATAACCATAAGTGCAATTACACTGATTTTAAATTGGTTTTTCATGATATACCCTTAAATAAATAATTGGTTTTCTCTCTCGTATTAAATTCACTTCTTATGTGAACATTCTATCATATGCATGTAATACCTGTCAAATACTTTAGGTTAGCTTCTGCCAGTTTAGCTAGAGCAAATTAAGCCTGAAAAGTAATTAAGGCATTAGAAAATTGTGAAAAAATGGCTAGCAAATAACATCTCACTTTATAGATGAATATGAAAATTTAATAGTAAAACTTGAACTATGACATATATTTATTGTTTTTAGCGGTATAGTTTATCTCCAAGCTAAATAAATTAAAATTAGTTCCATTATCATATATATCCAATTGCTCATGCTGTTTTAATTGACGAGCTAAACTTAGCGATAATGGTAATCCCATAATTTCTATAATAACTTTTATTAGCCACATTGTTGTATTAAATTTAAGTAAATCTTGAACACTCATAGTCCCAAAAAATGCTAGGGTGCCAAAAATAAAACTATCCAAAAGTGATGCCATCACAGTTGAAGTTACAAATCTAAGTGACATGTATTTACCCGCAGTTTTTAGTTTTAATTTAGCCATTAAGTATGAATTTAAAGGTTCAGCACAAAAATATGAAAAAGTCGAAGCCAAAATAATCCGAATATTAAACTCTAATAACGTATCAAAACTTTGATTGGTCGCTAATGCGTATGCTGGGCTTGGCAAATGTACTACTAATTGGCCATAGAGAATAAAAATTAAATTAAATAAAAATCCACTCCAAATCGCCCGTCGTGCATATTTATAACCATAAACTTCAGTAATTAAATCAGACAAGAGAAAAGTCAAAGGAAAGATTAGAGTACCTGCATCAGTTTCTAAGTTACCCAATCTAATTAAACGAATATCAAACCAGTTGGCTAATAGAATCACACAAACATATGCCACTAATAAAAACCATAAAACTCGTGGGGATTGAGTTATTGTTGAATTATTTCTCATGTAGTTTTAATCTTCTCTTAATAATAAAGCAACCGGAGCATGATCCGAAGGCCGTTCATTTTTTCTAGGTAATATATCAATCTCCGTATTCAACACTAATGGTTTTAGCGCACTACTGATCAAAATATGATCAATGCGTAACCCCATTTTGCGCCTAAAGGCAAAATTACGATAGTCCCACCACGTATAGTGTTTAGCTTCCTGATTAAATAAGCGAAAACTATCATGCAATCCTAAATTAACCAACTCTTGCCAAGCCGCACGCTCTGGAGTCGAACACAAAACTTGTTCATACCACGCTGCTGGATCGTGTACATCAATATCACTTGGAGCAATATTAAAATCACCTAAAATCACTAATTTTGGAAATTGTTTAAGGCTATTTCTAACAAAACCATGAAGTTGGTTTAACCATGTTAATTTATAAGTATATTTCTCACTACCCACGCTTTCACCATTTACCACATACACACAGATTATTCGAATACCATTTGCTGTAGCACTAATTACTCGTTTTTGCAGGTCAGTATACTCTGGAATATCATAAACCACATCACTAAGAGGGTAGCGCGAAATTATTGCCACACCATTATAAGTTTTCTGTCCATTAAACGCACAATGGTAACCTAAATTAGTAAAAACCGATTCTGGGAAATTAGCATTTTCCAATTTTAACTCCTGCAAAGTTAACACATCACAATTACTTAGGTTTAACCAGTCAAGTACTTGGGGTAATCTAACTTTTAAAGAATTAACGTTCCAGGTTGCAATTTTCATACTTTACTTTTACTCCTTGTTGGGTTTATTGAGACATGACAACTCAAGCTCTCCAATAGTAATAAGATCCACACCAGATTGTAGCAAAGGTGTAAGTCTAGTGTGTTATATTGTATGAAAGCTTATCAAGCTGATTTAGAAATGACACTGAACTTTAAATAGAAGCAGCACTATGGTAATGGAACTTCACCATTATATAGTTGTAAATATTTTATTTTGTAGAAAGTGTGATTGAATGTCAAAATCAGAAAGCAATTATAGTAAAAATTTAATTAAAACCGCCGTATGCGAGGAGCACGTACGGTGGTGCGAGAGGACTAGCCCGTGAGGGCTATCCTACTCGATTTTCATCACATATATTTAATGTTATTTATGGCCTAATGTTCGTGCAAAATAATTATTAGTAATTTGTAAGGCTACAGTTAGTCAATTGTGCATAATATGAGTAACTTGTTGTTGGTTCCAAAGTAATCTCGGCAGCAAATTTTAAATTAGTCCCTAGAGTAGAAGGAATTACATAATCCCACCAATCCGCTAATTTGCCACCATCACCATTTGCAAATGTATCACAACTAGAATCACCAGATTGTATCTCAACCTGAAATAGCTTTAAGACAACACCATCATTACCCCACCCAAACGCACTTATACCTAATTCAGGTTTATCATTACCCAAATTATAGCTGGTAGAAGCAGTATAGCCGGCTAATGAACAGACTCCATCATCTGTACGTACATGTATTCCCGAAACGCATAATGCTATTGGACTACTTGCTGATGGATTATTTGGAGTAACGTTTCCGCCTGCTCTAATACCAAAGCTATCAAAGCCATCCGCAATATCATAGCCATTAGTATTAAGCGATATTAAATTACTGACAACCTGGGTGTTACCTCCACCATTGGCATAAGCTAAACCAAAAAATCCATATACTGGAATTAATATTAAAAATTTATTCATTACTTATATTACTCCTTAACTAACAGTTTTCCATTATTAATCTCATGAGCTATTGTATCATAAGTAAATAATATATTACAAATATATTTTATTAAATATTAAGCTGATTTAGAAATGACACTGAACTTTAAATAGAAGTGGCACTATGGTAATGGAACTTCACCATTATATAGTTGTAAATATTTTATTTTGTAGAAAGTGTGATTGAATGTCAAAATCAGAAAGCAATTATAGTAAAAA
>Ga0206796_1124_pt1 | contig 15889 bp, 16 predicted proteins | sample Alteio_BWOrgCont_68_FD_152895 | JGI IMG/M metagenome (GOLD analysis project Ga0206796, IMG submission 152895) | Enriched cells from forest soil in Barre Woods Harvard Forest LTER site, Petersham, Massachusetts, United States -... | ecosystem: Environmental > Terrestrial > Soil > Temperate forest >...
AGGAAGGAATGCATGGCGCTCAGGCTCCGCCGGCGGCATCGCAAAGAGTGCGAGGCCGGACATCTCGAAGACTTCAAAAATGGTGAGTTCGAAGAGGGCCGACGCGGCTGGAAGCGCTGCGGTTGCCCGATTCACGCTTCTGGGACGATTCGAGGCAAGTTCAAAAGATGATCCACCGGCCAGTGGGAATGGGACGCGGCCAGAGTTGTCGCCTCCCAATGGGAGAGTGCGCAGGCATGGCGGGAGTTGCCTCTCATGAAGGCGCCAGAACCGTACCCGCCGGCAACCGCTCAGGCAGCAGCCCCGACCATCCGGGAGGCGGCAGAAGCGATCCTTTCCAAATGCGAAACTAGGGGCATCCGACGGACAACGCTGGCGAAGTACCGCACCTTCACCAACAGAACATCAATGACAAGCACCTCTTGATTTGAAGCCAACAACGCATCGAGGGTTTCTGGTGTGATGGAGTACCGTTCCATTTCACGACGGTCTCTCATGCGTTTGGCCAGAACGACGGCCAGCAATACAGCAGCGCCAATGGTCGTTATCAAAAAAACCATCTCTGCTTCCCCCTGACAAGTAGTCAGATTCACCTAAGAGTTGGCAAGATTCATCGTTGGCACAAAGCCCAGGGTACCGAGTTGTTCGCGCATGGAGGCAGGGCACGCCTGATCGATTAGCGCGATCAGCCAGTCAGTTGATTCAGATCTCCCAGCGCAGCAGCGTCGCGCCAATGGTGCGGATCGTTCGTCGCGACCATGACAGGCGATCCTTTCTTATCGAGAAGCGGCGACCTTCGAAGGACCCAGCGTTTGCCGACTTGACTCGGGTTTTGCGCAGCCCGGTTGACATCTTCGTGGAGCAATTCGTGTCCGCGTGTGATGTCGCTTTCAACCGCTGAGGGCATCAGTAGGTTCCATTCCCGGAAAGTTGCTAGAACGGTGACGTGAGGCCGGACTCTTGAAAGATCTCTTCCGCCTGTTCAACCGTCCACTTGCGCCACGAAGGCTTCGCGTATGGTCCATACTAGCGCCGAGCGAGCTTCGCGGTCGTTAAGAGCGGAACCGCTTCTCCGTACGATTGGCCGTGCTTCTCGCACCACTTGACGATATCCACCTCAGACCGAAAGGGCAGCACAAGGGAACAATGCCGGTGGACGTTATTCCAGGCGTTTCGCGGCGGGATGGAAAAGTGTATGACAATGTCTTCCACATCAACGGGCACTCCATCCTCGACGTCAAGGATCACGGGTTCAGACTCGGCTCCAAGGCGTGTATGGATGCGAACCATGCCGCCAGCGAGTTGCGCAACGCCCAGCGCGCACCAGATGCACGGCACCCACCAACCATGCTGTCGTCCTTCGACGAAATGCGGTGTCGGAGTCGCAGAAAAAGGATGCACCACCCATGGCTCCGGCGTATGAGGGTGCAGCACCAGGCCGTGCAAGTCGGAGAGCCGATTCAAACGTTCTGTTAGTTCCAAGCGCGTGATATCCAGCGAGGCAGCAATATGCCTCGCCTCGGGAAGACGCCCGGTCTCAAGGAACTTCTGTATCAGGATCGCGTGAACGTTAGCAAGTTCTTGCATGCTGTTTTGGTCGATGTCTTTCATCCAGCCGCTCCTTTATGAATCGCGCGTCCCGTGGGCCACGACATTATGTTTGTTCCCGCAGATCTCGAAGGCGCCTGTCAAGAACCCGCCTGAAGTTCCTCGAAAATAATCTGAAACCAATTCAGGATTATGAATCTAATCCTGTATATTGTGGATGATAGACGTAATCCATCATCTTCGCGCTGCAAGGGTTAGAGATTCAATCAATTCGCGACCTGCTTGTGGTCTCGATCGATATCAACAATTTCCGGGTTGCGGCTCAGCGTCGCGGCCCAAGGGCCTATTCAGAGAGAGGAATCAATGACGAGTAAAAGGGCGATTCGGATAGCTTCGGTGGTCACGGCAATCGATGTCCTGGTAGCGAGCGGCTTCTCCATCGCGGGTATCGTTCGTCCGCAATTGCTGCTCCCTGCGGGATTTGTTCCAACACAGGCGTCATTGATATTGGGGATGTACGCGGCGGCGCGCACAATTCCTCTGGCTTTGTTCTCATTGGGGGCGATCTATAAGCGGGCGACGCAGGCGTTGCTGTTCCTGGGCGCGCTCGCCGGCACCATGCAACTGCTGGATGCCGGAATCGGCCTGTTTGATCGTGATCCCGGGAAATGCGGTGGGCCGCTCTTTATCGCCGTTCTCCAATTCTTCGTGGTGTATCTGCTTCACAAATCCCTGCGGATCACGCCCGAGACCCCGCGCGGATAATCGCGGACTACGGCCCGGATAAATGTCGCCGCGCGGAGACAAAGTGCCGCGAGAAGATTCAGGGCAATGGGGAAACGGATATGAAGCGACGGATCGTGATAATGCTGCGCGAAGCGGTCGGAATTGGATTAGCTGGAATTGGATTAGCGCGTGATGCCGGAGGTACAGATGCATTCCGCCGATAAGGTGCAACGATTCCCATTGTTAGACTTGGAGCAATTGGACGATCAGCAGCGTCCATTTGCGGATGAGATCCTGAAAGTCGCGAGCATCGGGACTTCGGGCCCATTCAATATGCTGTTGCGCAGCCCGGTCATGGGCCTGCGCATGTTTGCCATGCTCGACTACCTGCGTTTCAATACCTCCGTCCCGCGCAAGCTAAATGAGTTTGCGATCCTGATCCAGGCCCGGCTGTGGACGTCGCAAGTGGCGTGGGCCGTTCACTACCCGCTCGCGCTGAAGGCCGGACTGTCACAAGCGGTTGCCGACGATTTGAAGGTAGGAAAGCGCCCGGCGTCCATGCAGCCGGACGAAGCCGCCGTGTACGAGTTCTGCATGGATATTGCAAAGGATCACGTGGTAAGCGACGCCCCATTCAAGAAAGCTCGCGAACTCTTCAGCGACCAGCAAATCGTCGATCTCATCATGGTGAGCGGCGCCTACATCACCTTGGCCAAGCACATCCCGATGAGCGATGTCGAGACGATCATGTCGAAGCAGCCGTCGGTCGAGGTTTACACCTATAACGCTGATCACGGCTTCCAGTGCGACGAACGCGATGGCTTCTCACCCGAAGCAGCTCAAATCGCTTGGGGCCGTACCCTGCGCTTCATCGACAGCCACATGTAAGAGGAGTTATTTCTCGCTAGCGGTAAGGAGTCCTTATGCAATTCACGAAATTTGGTCAGACCGGCTTGACGGTCTCTCGCATGATCCTCGGAACGGGAACATTCGGAAAGCAAACGGATGAAAGAGAGGCGCATCGAATGCTCGATAGCGCGGCCGAGGCAGGAATCAACTTCATCGATACCGCTGACATATATCCCCCTGGCGCGGAGGCCGGAAGTGCTGAGACCATTGCGGGCCGCTGGCTCAGCAATAAGCGGGCCGGTTTTATCCTCGGCACAAAGGGCGGCGGAAAGATGGGGTCTGCCGCTTGGGATGCAGGCAGCTCACGAAAACACCTGCTCGACGCCATTGATTCTTCGCTACGCCGCCTGAACACGGATTACGTCGATCTTTATCAGCTGCATATGGATGACCTCGCTACTCCGATCGATGAGATGGCTGCGGCTATGGATACGATCGTGCGTTCCGGCAGAGCACGCTATATCGGCGCATCGAACATCCTCGCCTACCGTTTGGCAAGAGCGCTTGGACGGCAGGACACACTGAAGCTGACGCGTTTCGTTTCGGCCCAGCCACGTTATAACCTGCTGTTCCGCGAAGTCGAACGAGAGCTTTTTCCGTTGGCGCAGGAGGAAGGTCTCGCGGTGATTCCGTTCAATCCTCTTGCCGGGGGTCTTCTGACCGGTAAATACAAGCACGGCGATACACCTGAGAAGGGTCGCTTTTCGGCGGAACTTGGAGGCTTCGGGCAGATGTATCACGCCCGGTATTGGCACGAGCGCGAGTTTGAAACGGTCACTGCGGTTCAGGAAGTCGCCACGCAGCACGGAACGCCAATCACGACCTTATCAGTCGCTTGGATACTGGCGAATCCTGCCGTTACCTCGGTCATTCTTGGCGCGAGCCGCGTCGAGCAACTCACCGATACCCTGGCTGCAGCGGACTACAAACTCGATGGCGCATTGAAGACGAAGCTGGATGAAGTCACTATCGAGTTCCGCAGAGGCGACGCAGGGAAGTAAGGCGAACGTTGCACTGAGAGATGAGCCTCTACTCGCCCTTCAACTAAACGAAGGGCCAACCCGTTCCGGAGAAGGCCAGTGAAGGCATTTGTCGTTGATAAGTACAAGAAGAAGGGCGCTCTTGTTCTGGTCAATATGCCAACCCTCGCGATCTGGGACCTGAGAAGACTCCTGCAGGACTCCACACAACCTCTTAGGCAACGCTTTTCTTAGCAGCCTTTGCGCCGCCCCATAAGGAGCCAGGATTTGCGCGATCGGGGTGGAGTTCAAGCATCGCATCATAGAGCTCGCGGGCGGTGTTGGTGACTTCGTCCAAACGATTGAAATCGCGAAGATACTGTCTCGTTTCGGCGATTATGCGAGGCTCGTCTTTATTTTCTGGAATCTTGTGTCCAGCAATGACAGCTCGGGGGTTTAGCGTCTCGAGTTTGTCTAGCGTGGCTATCCATTCGCGTCGGCTCTCCGTGTTGGTCTCCGCTAGGTAGGGATGAATTCCGTTGTAGACGGTGTCCCCGCCCACGAGCAGTCCTATGGACGGAACATGCAGGCATGTCGATTGGGCTGTGTCCGTTTTCCCTGCATTCACCGCCGCCATCTTGTACCCTTCCAACTCCAGTTCATTATTCTTGAGAGGATCGGCAATCGGGAGGTGCTCCGGGATTTGACCAGGGAAGAGTTTGCGCCAGAAGGCGTCTAGCGACGAAGAAGATACTTCACGGCGCATGGCCTCGACTACTTCCGGAGTTGCAACCGCTTTCGCGTTCGGGAAACGCTCCAGAAGCGAGCCAAGGCCGAAGATGTGATCGCCATGTCCATGCGTGAGGTAGATCGCGGTAAGGTTCTTGCCACTTGCGATAACCCAATTCAGCAGGGCCTGCGATTGGTCGATTGTCAGAAGTGTATCGACAAGGACAGCATCTCGCTCACCATATATGAGCGTCGACGAGTTCGACGCCCACATCAACGCCTCCTTGCCAGGAGGAACATCGCGGCTGAGGCCAGGGCGCTTACTGGTAAATACATCCCATTTCAGGCTTCCGTCATTCGTATTGATTCGATTCATATTGGCTCCAGGTGAGAAGGTTCGTGAATCACTGCTACTCTCCTTTTGGTGACGCTCATTGGGGCGGTTCTTCGTTGATGGTTGAAGAGGACAAGTCTGATTGGAGCTCATTGAGTGCGGCACAATTCTTTCCGAGAAGCCGCGCCCGCAAATAAGCCTTCGCTTACTTGTTCAAACTGATCAGCTCGTCGCGAGTCCGTTGGAGAATCTCTCGCGAAAGGCTCGGGTCTGACACGGCACGAGAGAGGTTGATCGCCCCTAGCATTGCACTAATCGTGAGAATCGCACGGCCGCGCTTATCCGAGTTTCCCTTTGGAGGAACAAGGCCCGTCGAGTTTGCCAACGTGCGCTTGAGGCGTGCCGTGTATACGGCCCTGGCCGATCGACTCGCCCGCGTCATATCCCCCAGTAACGCGCCCAACGCGCAGCCTGTTCCCGGAGCGTCCCGGTGCTCTTCGGTCAAATAGTTCTTCAAAGCTTCCGTTAGGGTGTCAGTATGTTCCTCCCAGCGGTCGAGGTCTTGGAATGCGGTGGCCAGCGCCTCAACGACCAGTTGATCGCGTGATTCGAAATGTTTGTAGAACCCGCCAACAGTAACACCGGCCTCCTTCATCACATCGGCGACACCGATGCCTTCAATGCCGAGTTCGCGAAACCTCTCGGCCGCGACGTTCAAGATCCGAGTGTGCGTCGCCGCCTTGTCACTCTTCGAATGGCCCATCTGTCATCACCATCTCTTTCCCTAGTCCCGCATGGATCGCTTTATCTGGAATGGACTGTAAGAGTATTGTCGTACGCTTCAACAACTAGATGCAAGTCGCCCAGTTGGAGGTGCAAAACGATCACCGCATGAACGATGGGTATCCGTAAATCCCCCGTAAGGAGCTGAAAATAGCAGAAAATTCCAGCAAGTTTCATCCAAAACCTTGCAACCTCTGGATTACGAACACACTCTACATTAGTGCAGGCACGGTTCAATCCGTGACAAGAGCAGACGGAAGCGTCTGAGTAGGGGTTTTAGACAAACCAGGAAAGGATTACCCAATGAAGTACATCGCAAAAGCAATCGATGTCAGAACAACACGAAGTATCGCCTACAGTGCGCTGGCGCTCATCACCATGCTGTTCAGCATGGGAAAGGGTCTTATGGCACAAACAAACACATCAGTCGCTGTTAAGAATATTGTTCTCGTCCACGGCGGTTTGGTGGACGGGTCCGGTTGGAAGGATGTTTACAAGATCCTCAAGAAGGATGGTTACGCGGTCTCGATTGTTCAGGAACCGACCATCTCGCTGCCGGATGATGTGGCGGTCACGAAGCGCGTTATCGACGGTCAGAACGGCCCGGTGATCCTTGTTGGTCACTCATATGGCGGAGTAGTAATCACCGAAGCGGGCAACGATCCAAAGGTCGCTGGCTTGGTCTACGTCACGGCATTCGCGCCGGACAAGGGCGAATCGGCAGCGTCGCTCATTAAAAGCGCACCCGCGGGGTCGCCCGCGCCGCCGATCCTGCCGCCCTAGGATGGATTCCTATTCCTCGATAGGGCCAAGTTTCCCGCTTTCTTCGCCGCGGACGTAAATCCTGACGTGGCCTCGTTCATGGCTGACTCCCAGGTCCCGTGGGGTGTCGAGGCGCTCGGCGGTGCGATCACCGAGCCGGCATGGAGAACAAAGCCAAGATGGTACCTCATCACTACCGAAGACAAGATGATCCCGCCTGACGCTCAGAGGGCCATGTCCAAACGTGCAGGGTCAACTGTGGTCGAGGTCAAAAGCAGTCACTCCGTGTTTCTGTCCCATCCTCAGGCTGTCGCTCATCTCATCGAGCAGGCCGCAAACGGTAAATCAACCGCAAAGTAGACGAACGGTCAGAGGTCATTCCTCAGGCGGGGTTTCGTAGGTGCGTCCGGCACTCGCGAATCCCCCGCCCGCTTGGTTATTTGAGAGCGGTTTCTGATCGCGCCGCGTCAAAAGTGGTCGCTCAGGCGCTTCAAATGCTGGCGTTATCGGCGTTAATAAGTCAAGGCGCGACTTGTCACCGAGACGGTTTTATAAAATACTTTGCACTCTCTGGATTACGCACATAATCTACTTTAGTGAAAGCGCGGATCTACCCGTCGCAAACACAGGAGAAAGCAATGAGCAACTCGTCACCAGAACGGAATAAGGCAATCGTGCTCGAAGCATTCGAGACACTGTTCAACAAGCGTGACTATGCGATGGCGGAACGCTTCTGGTCACCGAAGTACATCCAGCACAGCGCACACATAGCACCAGGCCGCGAAGGCTTATTCAATCTCGTTCGCTCGATGCCAGAGACGTTGCACTATGAGAACCAGCTCATCGTCGCAGAAGGCGATCACGTCGTAGCGCATGGCCGCTTCACTGGAATGGGAAGGTCCGCAGCCTGGATCGCCGCCGACGTTATCCGGTTCGAAGACGGTGTTCTTCGAGAGCATTGGGACGTTCTGCAAGACGAGGCCACCAAAGCTGAATCTGTCAGCGGCCTTCCCATGTTTAGCAGCACATTCCCCAAGTAACAACCACAAACACGCGATCGTTCTGAGGACGTTCGACCCATTTCCATCAAACCAAGGAGGCAGTAGCCATGACTTCACCCGTTGTTTCGAATGCAAAGTATGTGATCTTAGGAGCGAGCGGCAACACGGGCTCAATCGTTGCCGATTTTCTGCTCTCGAAGGGCGAGAAAGTGCGCGTCGTGGGACGCGACGCGGGGCGACTACAGCGCTTTGTTGACAAGGGCGCAGAGGCGTTCATAACTGAACTGAGCGATGCAACTGCGCTCACCAAAGCATTCAGCGGTGCTCGCGCCGCCTACTTGCTGTTGCCACCAGTGAAGTCCAGGGAAACCCAGGCGCGCGAGAGCGATGCGATTGCGAAGGCTGTGAAGGAGTCCGGCTTGCGCTACGCGGTGCATCTGAGCAGCTACGGCGCGCAGGTTCCGGAAAACAGCGGGCCACTCGTGGGGCTGCATGCTTCGGAAGAGAAGCTTAATGCGATCAGCGGCGTGAACGTTCTGCACCTGCGTGCCGGGTATTTCATGGAGAACAACCTGGCCGTGATTGGCATGATTCAAGGGATGGGACTCGTCGGAAATGCGCTGATACCTGACTTGAAACTACCCATGGCCGCTACACGCGACGTGGGCGACTACGCTGCGCAGCGCCTCCTGCACCTGGACTTTTCAGGCAAACAGACCCGCGAGCTGCTTGGTGAACGCGACCTCTCGATGACGGAAGTTACCGCGGTGATTGGACGCGCCATTGGCAAACCGAATCTGCCTTACCAGCAGTTTTCGTACGATCAGGTGGAGCACGCTTTGACGGACCTTGGTGTTCCGCCGAAGGGAGCCGCTCTGTACGTCGAGATGTACAAGGCCATCAACGAACAAGTCGTCGTTCCCTTAGAGCCACGCTCGGCGGAGAACACCACGCCCACATCTTTCAAAAAAGTTGTGCAGGAGGTCTTTGTGCCTGCGTATCACGGGAAGGCTCACGCCGCTTAGGCTCAGCCCCACGGTGGCACCGGTTGCGCCAATGAGCAGCTGAGGTTCCGGGAACCCAATAAGCGACGCTGACTAGCTGATGGTCACAAACAGGAGAATGTTTATGAAAAACGCCAAGGAACTCATGCTTGAATACACCGCCTTCTCATTCAGAGACCCGAAGAAGGCGGCCGAGATTTTTACTGAAGACGGCGCCTTTGAGATGCCGTATCTTGCGACGTTCGGCTTTCCTCCACAGTACAAGGGCCATGAGGCGATCGCCGGCTTTTTCCAATCCGTGCTCGATACCTATCCCGGTTTCCAATTCGTGAATGTCAAGGTGCTGATCGACACTCCCGATCAAGCCTTTGCAGAATTCGAGGCCACTGCGACGTCGACCAAAACGGGTCGAACCGTTCATCAGCTCTTCTTTGCACGTCTGGTTGCTGAGAATGGAAAGATCAAACTGTTTCGGGAAGCTTTGAATACGTTGGAAGTGGCCAAGGCAAACGTGCAGAATAGCGCGGACTTGTTTTGAGGGAGGCTTCGTCGGATCGGAGCAAATTGAGAGAAACGTGCGCAGGGACTTCGAGATAATCGGAACCTGCGCAGCGTAACGAAGGAGAACCAACAATGCGTGCGATGAGAGCTGGTCAACGATAAGCTTCCGAAGACTCCAAGCCGATTGATACCTCCGCAGTTCATCACCAGAATCGTGACGAGTGGTTTGTGCGGTCTTGCGATCGGGCTTTCTGGCGGCGGAGCGATCCTTGGCCTAGTGGCGGGAATAACCGGAGCGGTGGCAGCAACGTTCGGAGGAGCTAAGGCAAGAGTTCTTTTAGCAAAGAGGTTCGGACGCGATCTGCCAGCAGCTCTGCTTGAAGATGCAGTCGCCGTTGGCATCACGGCGATCACGCTCTTCAGGTAGATGCACAACCGGATCGAACGCATGATCCCTTCCTAGGAGTGATGCATATGTCTTTAATCGCAAACATCCTCTATCCGGTGGATTTCTCGTCCTCCTGCGTTGCTATGGCTGCTTATGTGAAGAGAGCAGCGACCCTGCTTGGAGCCCAAGTTTCATTGGTCCATGTCGCTGATCCTACTGACTACAACGGTATGCAACTTTACGTGAGACCAGTTTCCGAGGTTTTAGAGGAGCAGCTGGGCATCGCCCGAGAGCAACTCGACTCATTCCTGGAGGCAGAGTTTCCCGTAGCGCAGTGTCCAAGAATCCCGGCTTCAGGAGACGCAGCGACCGAGATCGCTCGCGTCGCGAGAGAGGGCGGAATCGACCTCATCATTATGCCTACGCATTCGGGCATTTTCCGGCAGATGCTGCTCGGCTCAACGACAGCCAAGGTAATTAACGACGCTGACTGTCCGGTATTGACGAGCCGGCATGCTGAGACGATCGCTCCTAGACCTTTGGAGCACCGGGAATGGTTGTGCGCGGTCGGCTTGAGTTCAAATTCGGAGAGAGTGCTTCGTTTTGCCAGTCAAGTGGCGGCACAAGCACGTGGCAGGCTTTCGATCATTCATGCGGTGCAGGCCGGAGAAGCGGATCTGCCGATTCATCTCGACTTGCGGGAAAAGGTCCATTCCATCGAAAAGCAGGAGGCGAGCCGGCGCATCGCCGAACTCCTGAAGATGGTCGATATGGACGCTCCGGTCCGCATTGCAATCGGTTCAGTAAAAGAGGCGCTGTTGGAAGCCGCTCGTGAATCAGACGCTGATGTGCTCATGATCGGAAGAAGCCATCAGGGCGGCAGTCATGGCCGCATGAGGGATTTAACCTACGCCATGGTGCGCGACTCGCCATTTCCGGTGCTGAGCGTCTGACCCGGGAATTGGCGCCTTCGAGTGTTGCTCATAGGCGCATTGCACTCATCCAGAGCCTTTTGGAGAGCGGAGGTTGGATTTTTCAAGAAGCACTGGAGGAACCAGCATTTCGGACATGAAGTCGAAAGTCGCCGTTCGCGCCAGGCCTGGTTTGCGGGTTTGCTTGAGACCATTCCAACCTACGCGCATCGCGCCGGTTTCGCCGGCGTCTTCACTACCAAAGCAAACCCAGTCGCGTAATGGCTACAGGTAAAGTGAGTGAGCCACGAATTCCTCCACGATCAGGTAGTGAGAACCGGGCTGGTTATGAAACGTGGTCAAAAATTTGGCCCACTTGCGCGCCGAAAAGGCTCCGATGTTTCCTCTTCGCTTCTCTGTACGCCGTTGAAAACATACGTACTCCAGCGTTGACCCATCGGCTCTTTGCCGAAGGGTTGTAGGTTCGAGTCCTACCGCGTCCACCATGCAAATTCAACAACTTGGAGAGCGATCTGAAAACGGCCCAAATTTGGCTATTGTTCCCATTTCTGTGCCCACCAAGTTTCAAAACGGAAGCAAGTGTTGTTAGCCAGGAGTCCCATTCTCGCCGTGTCGATCCGATCTTGCCTTCCCGGTGCACAAGACCCGCCCCGTCCTTCATGCAATAGCTGATCGTCTTCTTGTGAACATCAAGTCCGATGAATTACATATGGTCTCTGAGGAGCCTCTGTGTTTGTTCTCTAAATCAGCGTCGCCGCTGAGTTCAGCTTATGAAGCGCCTCTTGCTCCTCGCTGACTTAACATTCAAACCGTCCGTCAGGGGCTCGGAATTCAGGATATTGGGGAGGCTCACTGCAAGCGTCTCTTCGCGCCAGAAGATTGCGATCAGCCCGGTAGAGGGCGATTAGACCAGAGGGTTTCGATACCCGTGGTGATATTTGAGATCTCATTCTCACTAATGACAGGGGGAGTGGATTCATCCCTTTTTAGCATTTCGTGAAACCGTCCCCTTCTCTTGACCGCAAGGGTATACTTGCCCTTGCGATTCCCCCGTTCGGCGGTACACTTTCCGGAAATCCGCGTCGAGAAAACTTTGACGCGCATATAGTCTTGTGCAAATGATCGGGAGCCTCGGTTATGTCTATGCTACTTTCCGCAACTCTACGCAGAGTGACCATATTTCTTACTTTCCTGTTCCAGGCTGGTTCAGCTTTGTCTTTCGGCGCAGGCAACGGGCAGTCCACATGGACTTCTTCTGAGAAATCGATGCCGGCTCACACAGTGGAGTCGTCTCGGCGATCGTCCCCGCCCTTCCTGGGGTCGAAAACGCAGAGTGCGGCAACTCGCAGGCATCTGGACGAGTCCATGCGCCGCTTGCCTTTGACGTTTGTTCCGAATCTAGGCCAGGTCTCGCAGCCAACTCGATTTCTCGCGGTGGGAGACGGCTTCGCGATCAGTCTGGAGCAGAGTGGACTCACTTTCAGGACCATGGTTCCGGCTCGAGATTCGAGCAGAGGGGAGAGCAGCAATCGCGCATTGGGCACCGGCCAGGCGGGACGGATGGATCGCCAAGGCGCAAATGATCTCCATTGGCGGTTTAAGGACGTTCACTTTGCCTTCTTGGGCGCGAATCGAAGCGCCGATATCGATGGCCTGGACGCAGCGACCTCAAAGTCAAATTATTTTATCGGCGACGACCCCGCCAAGTGGAAGAGCAATGTGCCGAATTACAGCCGAGTACGCTACAGCAATCTCTATCCGGGCGTTGACATGGTGTTTTATAGGAAGAAGGATGGAGGGCTTGAATACGACTTCGTGGTAGCGGCGGGTGCCGATCCCGAGCAGATTCGATTCCATGTGTCAGGTGATCAGAAGCCGGTCCTAGACTCCGACGGTAACCTCCAACTGGACGGGAATGATGGGAAATTCAGCCTGAACCGCCCCATGCTGTTTCAGCACATTGGCCGCGCCAAAGAGATGATTGCTGGAGCATTCGTTCAAGTGGCGGAAAATGAGTTTGCGTTCAAGGTGAGCGGTTATGACCGCGCGAGGCCGCTGATTGTCGATCCTTCCATCAGTCTCGTCTATTCGACCTATCTTGGCGGCCGCCACGACGACGAAGCGTACGACATGGCGATCGATTCGTCGGGGAGCAGCTACATCGTGGGCAAATCGGCATCGCAGGACTTTCCCATAAGCGCCAACGCGTATCAACCGACGCGTGATGACGTGGGAACGCTTACCTACGACGCCACTGTTTCCAAGTTCTCCTCTTCAGGCGTACTGCTCTACTCCACATTCATCGGCAGCACCAATCCGTATACAAGTACGACCGCGGCAGACTCGATCGTTATCGATTCCAAGGGGAATGCTTATATCGGTGGAACGACCACAACGGTGAATTTCCCGGTCACGGCAAATGCATATTCGAAGAACCCGGGCGGCGGTTTTTTTGCCGAGTTCAGTCCGGATGGATCGACCCTTGAGTATTCTTCAAACTTCCCGGCGACAATTGCGGGCATGGCGTTCAACGCCCAGGGAAACCTGGTGCTGGCCGGGACCGCGGCACCCGGACTGCCTATCACTACGGGCAGCTATATGGCGTCACTTACCACAGGCTCCGCAGCCTTCGCGGCGATCCTGAATCTGAAGCTACCCAGCGCTCAGCAACTAGTCGCGGCCACCTACTACGGCACCAACTCTCCCGTGCTGAACAACAGCTCAACCGGGAATTCGGTTGTCGGCTTTGCTCTCGATGGCGGCGGAAACATCTGGCTCGGCGGACAGGCCTATACTCCCAATCTCCCCACTACCTCCAACGCATACCAAGTGTCGCTGCCGTCGATCAATCAGTATTGCCAGGGGAATGGGAAACCCCTGAATGGCGCGGCCTATATTGCCGAATTGAGCGCCGACCTCTCGACACTGAATTACGCCACCTACTTCAGCGGCCAGACGGTAGCAGACAACATCAATGACTGTAACGAATTCGTCAACAATCTGGCCTTCGACTCCACGGGAAATCTCTACGCCACCGGCGGCACTTCATCCGATGCTTTCCCTGTGACAGTAGGCGCCCTTCAGAGCGCCAATCCGAGCGCATTCGCGGGTTCCAGCGCCGATTACGTCGGATGGGTGGCGAAGTTCGCGCCCAATACGCCTGCCCCGGTGTGGAGCACCTATTTCGGCGGCAACGGCGGAAACACTTTCTTTTCCGGTTCGCAGCATGGCATCGCGATCGATGCATCGGAGAACCTGTGGATTGCCGGGAACACTTCAGGAGGAACGAATTTTCCCATCAGTTCCAACGCGTACCAGGCGACCTTCGGGGGCGCTTCAGACGGCTATGTAACCGAGATCAGCTCCGATGGGACGCAGGTTCTCTATTCAACCTATATCGGCGGCGCAATGTATGACGGCGTGAACGCCATGGCCATCGATGCGTCGAACAACCTTTATCTAACGGGCGCAACCATCTCAACTGACTTTCCCGTGACTCCAGATGCTTTTCAAAGCCAGTACGGTGAGGGCTGTCCGAGCGGCTGCGATGGCAATGACATGTTCTTTGCCATCCTGGGGTCGGGAGGCATCGGGGTTGTCGGGCCACCGGCCGGAGGAAACACAGGCGACTCGACGGTGACGATCAGCGGAGATGGATTCGAGACCGGCGCCACCTGCGAGTTGGTGCTTGGAGGCGTTACCATTACCGCCGCCGCGGTCACGGTCAACTCCAGCGGTACCTCTATCACATGCACCTTCGCGCTGAATGGAGCGGCGGCCGGCGCTTACAACGTGGTCGTGAGTAATCCCGACGGTATTTCGCTGTCAAAACAGAACGGATTCACGGTGGAAAAAGGCGGCGGGCCGACAGTCTGGTCCAGCATTCTTGGGCGTCCGGAATTAAGGACCGGTTTTCCGACCACTTTCAGCGTAACCTATGGAAACTCTGGCGACGTAGACGCTTACGGCATCCCGGTTTCGATTCAACTGCCACCGACATTCACCCTCGATATTCCAGCCGCGGATGCAGCGACGGTCAAAGCCAACGATTTTTACTACACAAGCACCGCCGACGGCTCAAATTACATTCAATTGGTTGTGCCTCATCTCGCTCCCGGAGAGAGCATTGCGATCCCATTCCAGGTTACGGACTCGACGAACGGCGACTCCTGGGTCGTCGGCGTGACATCCGGCAATCCGGCGTTTTCATCGTTGAAGAGCGTGCAAAGCGGCCTGAGCGGGCTGGTCCCGAGCGCCGCCTGTGCGCCTGCGGAGGCCGGCCTGCAGAACTGCCTGAACCTCGGAGCCAATCAGTTTGCTTCGGCCGTGCATGAGGCATTCACTGACATGGGGGTAAACGAGGGATTCACTTTCGATTCGGCCCAGGCAACGAAGGCATTCTCACAATATTACGCAGCGGCGATCGCGGACCTTACCAATCAAAACCTGTCGGGCTCCGCCGAAGCGCGTCCTCGCGAGGTGCGGGCAAACGATTTTGGCGTACATCCAGACGGTTTTGGCGTGTCTGTCTCCTGCTGCGCCTCAATCGGCGTTACCCCCACCGGCGGCCAGCAAGGGCCGCTCGTCATTCAGTACAACGGGCCGCCTCAAATCACTTCTATTCCCGCAATTGCGAACAATCCGCTGGTGAAGGACATTTTTGCCGGTCCTCTTATCAAGGACCTGATCATCAAGATCCAGGACGCCCTCAATCTGCAAATCTTCAACTCCCCAAGAAACTTCTGCACTGCGGCGGGCAAGCTCGTTCTGGGAACAGGTACGTGGACGGGCAATTACTATCAGACTTGTGGTGCGTGCAGCGCAGTAGGCCTCAAGATCTGCAATAACCACTATCAATGCAATATAGTGGCACCCCCGGCACAACCAATTACTTTATGGTTGACAGCTAATCCCTATTTCAATAACTGCAATCCAAATAACCCTAAGTCATGTTCCGCAAAAGGGAAAGGCAAGAGTGCCGGCCGCGAGCTTGACGCGAGGTTCGACCATCCCTTGCCCCTGCTCACAGGCGAAGGCGCCGGGGCAGGTTGCGGTACGGGCGGCGCTGGCAGTTCCATTGACCCAAATTACAAGGCGGGTCCGGCCGGCGATGGATCCGCCAGCCAGTATGTGCGCGGAACGGCAGCACTCTCCTACAATGTCGGCTTCGAAAACGAGCCGACGGCCTCGCTGCCGGCAGCCCAGGTCGTCGTGACCGATCAGCTCGACCCGACCAAGGTGAACTTGAGTTCGCTGACGCTGGGCGGAATTTCCTTCGGAACGAACATCATTAACCCACCCGCAGGAACAACG
>Ga0206796_1130_pt1 | contig 15880 bp, 16 predicted proteins | sample Alteio_BWOrgCont_68_FD_152895 | JGI IMG/M metagenome (GOLD analysis project Ga0206796, IMG submission 152895) | Enriched cells from forest soil in Barre Woods Harvard Forest LTER site, Petersham, Massachusetts, United States -... | ecosystem: Environmental > Terrestrial > Soil > Temperate forest >...
GGGCCCTGGGCTCGCCCGGCTGGCGCCGGCTCATCGGCTCGTAGGAGATCGCGTGCACCGGCGCATTCCCCTCCGGCGTGAGGGCGGCGACCTTCGACCTGCGAAGGCCCAGGGACACGATGCGGTTGCGCTCGTCGAGGGTGACCTCGCCGGCCGCCGGGTCCGCGGACAAGATGACGAAACGGGCCGAGGGCTCCCCCACCGAAGCCCAGGTGCTGGAGTTTCTCGACGTGTCGAATATGCAATAGCGGGTGCCGTCCTCGGCCTGCATGATGCCGCGCAGCTCGCGCGACTCCCCGCGGTTGCCCTCGGGCGGGGCCGTCTGTGAGGTGTCGAAGGGCGAGCGCACGGAGAGCCCGGGCGCAGCCGCGAGCGGGGCCGCAAGGATAAGGAGGACCGCGAGTCGCGGGCTCATCGCGGGTCGCGCTCCCTTCGCCAGGCCGCGACGGCCTCCGGGCCGGCCCCGACCATGAACTGATCCGCATTGGCGAGGACCCACTCCCGGTCTGCCGGGGGCAGGCCCCGCGCCCAGCGCGCCGCCTCGGCCGGGTGCCGGGTCGCCCAGCTGCCCGCCGCCTCGACGAGCGCGAGCTGCCGGAACGGTCCCGGGGGCGATGACGCCGCCCATGAGGCGGCGAAGTCCGGCGTCTGCCACGCCCAGCGGGTGAACACCGCATGCGCCGCGTCGAACTCAACGGTCCCGGGCTCCGGCGCGGGAACGGCGCCGAGGATGGCGCCGAAGAAGGCGCGCGGGGTGCCGTCCGCCGCGTCCGCGAGGACCGCCCGCCGCCGCGCTGGGTCGGCGGTAGCCCTGCCGGCCGCGAGCATCCGGTCCAGCATGTCGCGCGCCATGGGGTGCACGGCCGGCGGGGCCGGGGCGTCCTCACCCAGGGCCGGGGGAGGCGCAGCCAGCGCCGCCAGCAACAGGAGGGGCGCGGCCAGGGACATCAGTCCCCGTGCCGTGCGCCCCGGCGTGCATCTGTGGGAGGGCTTCAATAGGTGACGGCGTCTATGTAGAACGAGCCGCTGTAGGCGCTGTTGAAGAGGATGTTTATCCCCACGGACTGGATCGTCTGGCCCGAGGGGGCGCTGACGAAGACCTCGTTCCACGCGTTGGTGGTCAGCGAGGAGGCGCTTTCCCACGTGCCCCCGACCCACGTGTAGCCCGATCCGTACTGGCAGTAGGCCTGGAGCCCGTTGAGCGGCGTGCCGCTCGGGATCCAGACCCACTCCGCGATGGTCTTGCCCGCCGGGTTCGGCGTGGGGCCGAACACGCCCACGATTGCTGAGGTGTCCGAGCTGAACGTGGCCTTGAGCGAGTGTGATCCCGAGTACCACTCGGTGGTGGAGGACGAGACGGATCCGGACCCGCTCTGGAATCCCCATCCCGACGTGCCCGACTCAAAGTCATAGTTCGTCGTGGGCCCGACGCCAGGGCTGCTGTGGAAGGATTCGGCCGCGGACTGGAAGCTGCTGAATGAGCCCTCGCTGTCGACACCGCCGTAGGACCTCCACGCGCAGGTTTCCGAGCACGACCCCGCTCATATTGGCGAGCCTGAGCCCCTCCGTGCATCGGCCGGTGACGTCGGTGAGGGAGAATTTCCGGACGGGCTGCAGGGCGGAGACCTCATCGGCCCTGACGAGCGTCCGGACGTCGACCTTGATCCGGGTGAAACTCAGGTTGCGCGCAAAGGGATAACCCGCGGGCCCGCCGACGGGCTCGTCGGCCGTGCTCGCATTTCCGCCCTCGGTGAGGTTGACCCGCAGAAACGTCGGGGCCGTCACGTCCAAGTCCTCGCCGCTGATGTCGTCGTTGCCGCCCGCCCGTCCGATTCGAGTCTTGATGTAGATCGCCTCCCGGCCCGAATGGCAGGTGCAGCGCTCGATCCGGACATGCCTCACGCCGCCCGAGGTCTCGCTGCCTATCCCGACGCACGCGAATCGATCGTCCGTCAGGCGGCAGTCGGCGATCAGCACGTCCTCGCACGCCCGGCCCAGCCTCGCCCCGTCCATGCCGCGGCCGGACTTCAGGCTGATGCTGTCGTCGCCGGTTTCTATGTCGCAATCCGTGATCCGCACATGCTCGCACGAGTCCACGTCAATTCCGTCGCGGCGGCTCGTGATCGTCACGTGGGAGATGGAAACCTGGCTGCAGTAGGTCGGATGGACGGCCCAGTTGCCTCCCTGCGCCACCGTGAATCCGTCCCAGCGCACGTCATCGCAGGATACCGGCTCAAGCACCACCGGGTTGCGGGCTCCGTCCGGTCCGTTCGTCCCCCAGGGGCTGCCCTCGATCCGGCCCGGCCCGATGATGCCGGTGTGCGCCACTCCCGAGGCGTAGATGAGCCCGCGCCTGCCGCGCTGCCACCGCCCCTCCCATCGAACATCCACGAAGGGATAATCCGCAAGGTCGGGGCTTCCCCTGAGGACCGAGCCGGGCTCGAGGCGAAGGACGGTCGCCGCCCCAAGCTGCAGGCTCCCCACCAGGTAATGCCCCGCGGGCACGTCGACCAGGCCGCCGCCGTTCACCGCGCAGGAATCGAGGGCCCTCTGGAACGAGGCCGTGTCCTTGGTCGCGCCGTCGCCAGTGGCTCCGAAGGCCCGCACGTCATAGGTGAGGGCCCGGCCGCCGCGGCCCAGGTGGGCGTCCGCGAAGTCCAGCATCGCCGTCCAGTCCTCGTCGGTGAAGGCATGGGCGTGGTGGGAATAGTGGATGGCGATCCGGTCCTCCCGGCCGAAGAGCGCGTACGCCGGGCGGGCGGCGTCCACCGACCTGCGCACCGCCTCGGGCAGCGAGATGGGGTCGGCATCTCCCTCCAGGGCGACGAAGGGCCTGGGCGCGCACAGGGCCAGGAACCAATGCTCGTCAAAGGGCAGCTTTTCCCGCTGGCCGCGAAACTCATGGAGGTGGGGGGAGAACCAGTTGGGGTACTTTGTCTCCATCACCTCCAGCGTCTCCGTGTGGTTGGCCCCCGCGAAGCGGTAGGCGCCGACGCCCCCGCCGCCGGTCACGACAGGGGCCGCCATGAAGCGGTCGTCGAAGGCGGCCGCGATCATCGCGGACTTTCCGGCCCGCGAGGCCCCTGTGATGATCATGCGGGAGGAGTCGATCGACGGATCGGTCTCAAGGTAGTCCGCGACCCGCGACGCCCCCCAGGCCCACGCCGCCAGGATGCCCCAGTCGTACCCGGGATATGCGGGCAGGAACCGTGTCGACCGAAACGCCCAGCTCCCGTCGGCCAAGCGCAGGGTGGTGTCCTCGGCGCAGTCGTTGTCATTGTAGACAACGAGAGCATACCCGCGCTCGAAGATCCCGTGGTAACGGCTTGCAAGCGCTTCCGCGGTGCCGGGCGTGTCCAAGATCGCGCTTGATGGGACCGGGGCCGCCGGTCCCCCTCCGCCCGGCATCGACGCGGGCAGGAGGACGTCGACCCCTTTGCCCTGGGTAGGGCCGCGGGGAAGGCGCGCGAGTTCCTGGGCTCCGGGCGGCGTGCCCCCCTGGAGGATGATCGCGGGGAAGGGCCCCCCGGCCTCCGGGGTGAAGACGCCAATGTCGAGCGCGAGTCCCCTCTTCGGGCCGAATGTCAGGTGGACCAGCCTGTAGCGCACGAGTCCCCCAAGGGCTCCTTCAGACCGAAGTTCGTGTCCCTCGACGTTCCCCGGGGGAGGCGGGCTCTGGCCGACGGCATAGTAGGCGAGGGTTCTCCTGAGCTCCTCGCGGCGCTGGGTCCACTGGACCAGGGTCGCGACCCTGCTGCCGTCATCGGCTGTGAAAAGGTCCGGCAGGTCGGGGCGCGAGGGCAGATCGGAGGGGCCGGGACGCGCGCCGAGCGGGGCAGGGATCGCGGGCACCGGGATTTCCTGCGCATCGGGGACTTCCGGGCCGGCGACCGCGACAAGGGGCGCCGCGGCGAGGGAAAACGAAAGAAGGAGGCGGGTCGGGGTCACGCTTGGGTATTTCAAACATCCAAAGCAAGGACCCTGGACATTAGCTGTGAGGCATCTCCCAATTTTCCACGATAAGCCCGGGAATCCGTGAATACTCCCCGACATTCGCGGTCACCATGGTTGCGCCAAGAGAAAGGGCATGGGCCGCGATAATTGTATCCCGGTCTCCGATCTTCTTGCCTTCGGCCTCAAGTCCCGTCCGAACCGTTGCGTAGCATGGCGGAAACGCGTTACCAATCGGCTCGAGATCCAGCTGTTCCCGAAGCTGTTCAACTCGGCGCACGAACTTGGTTTCTCCCAGCGTTTGCCGCGCCTTCTCTGCAGCAAATTCCAATTCTGCCAAAACCACTACTGACCGCCGCAATTCCCCAGCCGCAAATGATAAGGTCATTCTCTCGGTCAATGGTTTGGATCTGCCAGAAAGATAGGCCGAAAATACATTGGTATCGGGAAGGTAGATCATTCCCAATCGCGTCGAAAGTTGGGGCCGTCGTTGGCAGAAATCTCGGGCAAATCAGGACAGCTGCCTGCAAGAGCTACAAACGCTTTCAGTCTGCGGGCGTGTGAAGCCGGGTCGCTCACGGTACCTTAGCGGGTGGCGGCTCTCATTGCATCGCGTCTTAAGCTGCGAGAAGCTACCCCAAGCCGAGGTATCCACGAACGGTACGCTGGATTAGCTGGCGCCTATTTATCGTGACGGAACCAGTTGAACGGAGAACCGAAACCTTCTTAGCGACATATACGAGTGAACAGTCGATCAGCGTCGAGAACTCTAGCCCATCTGCACCATCAAGGATTACCTGGTGGTTTCTTGCGCTTTCGCCCGGCTGTTTCTTAGTCCCCGTCACAACATTGAAACGCTGCTGCCTGCCATCGGCCATTGTGTCATCGGATGAAAGGACCACCGCAGGGTGACCGACGGGATCCTTCTCATCGTTGCGGAGGAACACGATGTCCCAACGATGATGGTTCATAGGGACTCGCCGAACGTGTTATGCAGCTCGAGTTCGCGCGGGAGGAGGTCCAGACTTCCGGCAGGAAATGCAGCCACCTCTTCGGGAAGCTCATAAGGTGCGATCTGTATGAAGCCGTTCGGAACACGAACGATGACGGGCTTTTTGGAGCGGACAACATTGCGTGCAATCCCACTGAACGTGGCCTTGGCCTTAGACACGGTGAGCATCTTCATGAAAGTAGTTCAAAGTATGACCTGAAATAGGTCAAGTGAATGACCTGATTTGGTTGACGCCATACCGAAGCTATCTGCAGATCAAAACGACACGGTTTGGTTGCCCGATCGGGGTGAATTCTGTTTCGCGTTTGTTTCGTATCACGGCTCAAACAATGACCGCCCAATCCCAAAGACCCCAGGAGAGGCAGGGCAGCTAATCGCTTATTTGGTAGGAGGATAGAGCGCTCAAAGGTCCATCGAGCAAACAAACGGGTTCGAATTGGTTCGACCTCTAAGCGATCCCCTAATTCACTGCCACGGAGATGTTTGCAAAATGATGTACCCGATCAGGGTCCACCCATTCCCTATGAGGACGGAAGTTGGTTTGGATTTGGTTTGGGTTACTGCCGATGGATTTCCAGGCCTTGAGCTCGTAGCTTAGTACCCGCGAACCTAGGCCCGAGGTGGGGCTCCGAATTCGGGAAGCTTGACTTGACAAGTCGCCTTTTTGGCGACATGCTTACCCCATCTCGCTGTGAGAATCATTACGATTAAACGCCTTCGCGAGTATGCCACCCTACATCCCACAATCGCGGCGACGCTGGAGCACTGGGAAGTGCTCATTCGTAGGGGCCAAGTCGCGAACCTGGTCGAAATCCGCAATGTGCTTCCGACTGCAGATCAAGCTAAGGTTAGAAGCGGAAAAACTGTTACCATTTTCAATATCAAGAACCACTTTCGGCTAATCACCGCCGTCCATTATAACCACCAAATCGTCTTCATCTTGTTGATACTTTCCCACAGCGATTACGATAAACCTCATTGGAAAAAGAATCTATGAAAACGACCTCCAAGGTATCGTTTGGGAAGCTTCCGAAAACCTACGACAGGCTGATCAAATTTCATGTTCCGCGGCCCATCCACGATGAGGTGGGGTACCAGAACACAGTTGAGGTGATCGACGCCCTCGCCGGCCAGCAGGTCAATGAGGACCAAGAGGACTACCTTCTCGTACTCTCCGGAATTGTGGAGCGATATGAATCAGAGACGCTGTCTGCACCTCGTCCGATTTCTGGCCTTGCGATGTTGAAGTACGTTTTAGAGGAAAACAGTCTCACGGGTGACGACTTGGCCACTATCCTAGATGTTGATCGCTCAGTCGCTTATCGGATCCTGAAGGGTGAACGGGGCTTGACCACGACGCATGTAAAGGCCCTCAAAGATCGTTTCGGCGTCAGTGCCGATGTCTTTGTTTGAAGGCGAAGGCGGTTCATTCGCTTGCGCTGCAATCTGCCGATAATTCCTGGCTTCATGGATCCCGTAGGATCGATCGAAAACACGTCGCAAAATAATTTCTAACTTATTTCCTATCAATAAGTTGGTGGACACGATCAGGGTCCACCCGATCCCTATGAGAAAGGTTTCTGGTTTGGATTCGGTTTGGATTGTCGCAGGTCAATTTCCCCCTACAGAACCCCTTGCCTCGAACGAGGCGGAAAGTGACTTCCGAAATGGGAATCAGTAAGGAACGAAATATTTGTGCTACCTTCGTAGTTGACTACGGGTGTAGTTAGAATATCTTGAAAATGATGAAAGCATTTCCCATCTCCACTCGTTATACTGCTTCGGAACTAAAGCAGCTGGACCGAACTGCAAAAGCGGTTCAAATGTCGCGTTCTGAGCTGATTCACGCTCGGTCACTCGGAAAAGTTGTCACAACCCACGAACTCGCAGATTGGGCTGAGGCGGAATTGGCTAGGAGTGCCCAAGGAAAAAGCCGCCGTGTCTCCCACGCTGCTTGATTCCTCGTTCCTGATCGACCTCGAGCACGAGGTCGAATCCGGCCAAGCGGGTCCCGCGATCAATTGGCTTCGTAGGAGCCGCGCCTATCCGGATAGGGCCCTATTGGTTTCATGCGTCACGGTGGCCGAGTTCTTAGAAGGATTTGAAGACATCGAACGCGGTCTGATATTCATCACTCGTTACGTTCCTCAAACGATCGGGTTCAAACATGCGAAGAAGTGTGCCCAACTTCAAAGGCGTGCCCGCAAGGCAGGTAGGCGATATGGTGAGAACGACGCATGGCAACTTGCTTTTGCAGAATGTGCCGGAGCGACTGTTGTAGCGCGTGATCGAAAGGCATTCGCCCATCTCGGCGACCGCTATGAGCGTTTCGACGCGGCCTGAGATCAATTCGCTACTGTTGCTAATATTGTACGGAGAATATTGATCTTACAAAGGCCGCGATATCCCATCGCCGACGACGATTCTAATTTTTCCATGGGACCCTAAACCTCATTTGTAAGTTATTAATTACTAATAACTTATATAAGTGGTGGACCCGATCAGGGTCCACCCGCTCCCAATGAAAAACGGTTCTGGTTTGGATTTGGTTTGGGTTAAAGCATCAGGATTTCCCAATTCAGCCAGCCTCAGCTTGCTACTTACAAATTCAACTTCGTGAATCTTGACAGCGAACGCGTGGTAGGAAATTGTAAGACATGCAAACAACCCTTTCAAGCAAGGGGCAGATCGTCCTCCCGGCGCCGATGCGGCGGCTTTTAGGGCTACACGCCAAATCTAAGGTGCAAATCGAGGAACGCGACGGCGGAATCTTCATTAGCCCCATTTCGCGTAAGCGTTCAGTCGCGCCAATCGATTACCTTCCTATTGGGGCCATCAAGCTCTCAGAGACAGATTACGCATTGGATATGTTAGCCGGCGAAGATGACATTCCCTCAGTGTGATTCCGGTGTTGCATCAGTGGGACATAGTGAAAGTGCGGATCAATCCCGAGGACCGGGACGAACATCCGGCGGTGGTTATTTCCCCAGAAGAGCTCTGTGTCGATCTTCGCAAAACAAAGCTTAACGTTCTCTATGGAACGACAAGGAGGCCAAGCGAAGCCCCCAGCGCACACGAGGTGGTGCTGAACGGTGCCGATGGGCTGGAGCACCCAACCCTTGTCGGTTGCGCTTACTTTTACGGTGTCGATCGCCGCAAAATAACTGCAAATATTGGGCGAGTGGCGCAAGAGCGGCGACGCCAGATAGGGCGCAAGATCGTGGCATCGCTCAGACTGCCATTATAATGGCTCTAAGAAAGTGGTGGACCCGATCAGGTTCGACTAAAGCCCGGAGAATGCCGCTGTTGGTCTATTCGTTGGTACAATGCCGCCCAAATCCGAAGGCCAACTATTTCCGTTCGTTCGTCGTTGTTGGTATCTTTCTATTCGCCGCTGTTGGTACCTTTGCGCCGATCTGCCGTTCTTAAGGGATTCGAACATGTAGCGTTTCAGCTAACGACGAAAGCTGTGGTTTGTATGCGAGCGGCGACTGCTCCTGAAGGACCGCCCGGACAATCGCATCACCCAGGAGACCGATCCCATCCTTCTTGATATTACCGAGAAAATCGAATTCGCCGACCAGCTTTCCTTCGGCAACTCCAATTTTAAGCTCCGTGAATCTTTTATCCGTATCGCGCAGCTTTTCCGCGTTGGCAACGAGGCTAAATGCCTTGCGGACATTTGCTTTAGTCGTGCGGAAATGTGCCAGAAATCCGGTGCGGTTCATTACCAGATGGTCGGGCGAGTACGCCTCACCCAATTTCAACAATTGGGGAATCTCATGTTCATTGTATCCAAATCCTAACGTGTCCCCAACGCTAACAACGATGAATCGTTTCTCTTTAGCGGCCATGGTCATTGCACCTTGTTGAGCTGTAGTGCATGACGCACCTTACAACCTCTTTTTTGACAGAAAAAGAAATCTCAACACGTTCAGCTGGACACGTTTAAAAAGTGGTGGACCCGATCAGGTTCGAACTGACGACCTCCTCAATGCCATTGAGGCGCTCTTCCAACTGAGCTACGAGCCCATTCACACCTGTGAAGAGTGAGAAAAATCGATTTTTCCAAGCGGAACGCAAGGAGTATTTCGGGAAGAAGCTTCTGCCCCTTTGCCTCAGACGTCGATGACGGGAGGCTCGGGCTCCGGTTGCGGCGGGGCGCGGCGAAGCATGGCGTCCCGCCACTGCGCCTCGTCAACCTCCCGCCTTCTCACCGCCTGGTATTCGTTCTGGCCCGCGATGAATATGAAGATGCAGATGGCGACCAGGAAGTAGTTCCCAAGGTAGAACTCGATGAGGGCCCCGGGCACGGTCACGACCTTGCCGACCGTCGCCGCCCAGTAGGTCGCCCGCAGGTAGGGAAGCCACATGGCGAGGAATGCCCGAAGTATCCTTCCGCCGTCCATCGGGAAGGCGGGGATGAGGTTGAAGAAGCCCATCAGCAGGTTCCACTTGAGCAGGGTCTGCCCCAGGTCGACCAGCGATGTCGCCGCCTCGCTGTCGCCTGTCCCCGCGGAGCGGCCGACCACGAGCCAGAGCAGCCCGGCGATGACAAAATTGACCGCCGGGCCCGCGATCGTGATCAGAAGCTCCTGGCTCGGCTTGCGGGGGATCCGGTCAAACTCTGCCATTCCGCCGATCGGCATCAGGAGGATGCGCCGGACGTTGACGCCAAACTGCATCGCGGTAAGCGAATGCCCGAGCTCGTGGAGGACGACGCAGGTGAAGAAGGCCAGGAACGTGCCGGCGCTCCAGAGCAGCCCGGGCATCCCGTCTATCCTCCAGCCCTCGTTGCAGACGTAGAGCAGCATGAGCCCGAACGTCCAGTGCAGCGAAATTTTGATTCCCCGGATTCGGAACAAGTTGATTGACCAGCTAAACATGGCATCTAATGAAACCCGGCCGCGCGAAATCGCGAGCCGAACCTTGGAATCAAACGCCAAAGCACCCACCATCCTCGTGATAGACGACGATGCCGAGATCCGGTACTCGCTCTCGCGCGTCCTCTCCTCGCGGGGCTATGTCGTCTCCGAGGCCCCGAGCGGCGAGCAGGGCGTCGCCATGGTGAAGAAGGGCCCGCTCCCGGACCTGGTCTTCCTGGACATCCGGATGACGGGGATGAGCGGCCTGGAGGCCCTCCAGCACATCCGCTCCGCCAACCCGAAGCAGCTCGTCATCCTCATGACCGCCTTCGGGACGGCCCAGACGGCGATCGAGGCCATGAAGTTCGGGGCGCTCGACTACGTCATGAAGCCCTTCGACCCGCAGCGGGTCCTCTCCCTTGCCGAGAACGCGCTCAAGACCCACGCCGACCTGCGGGCAGTGGGCGAGTACAAGCCGACGATCAACACCGAGGACTACAAGGAGGGCATCGTCGGCTCCTCGCACGTGATGCAGGAGGTATTCAAGGTGATCGGCCAGGTGACCGCGAGCGACGTCACGGTGATGATCACGGGCGAGAGCGGGACCGGCAAGGAGCTCGTCGCGCGCTCCATATGGAAGCACAGCCACCGCGCCGGCAAGCCCTTCATCGCAGTCAACTGCGCGGCCATCCCCGACAACCTGATTGAGAGCGAGCTCTTCGGGCACGAGAAGGGGTCCTTCACCGGCGCAACGGGCCAGCGCATCGGTAAATTCGAACTCTGCGACGGGGGGACCATCTTCCTGGACGAGATCGGCGACATGGCGCTGGCGACGCAGACCAAGATACTGAGGGTCCTGCAGCAGGGCGACATCCAGCGTGTCGGCGGCACGGAGACGATCAAGGTCGACGTGCGGATCATCGCTGCGACCAACAAGGACCTGGAGGCGATCGTCAAGACGAAGGCCTTCCGCGAGGACCTCTACTACCGCCTAAACGTGGTGCGCATAAAGATGCCGCCTCTTCGGGACCGGATCGAGGACATCCCCCAGATCGTGGACTTCTGCGTGCAGAACCTCGTGAAGCAAAGAAAGGCCAGGACCTCGCGCGTGTCGCCCGAGGCGATGTCGGTCCTGACGCGCCATGTCTGGCCGGGCAACGTCCGCGAGCTCGAGAACGTCGTCTACAGGAGCGCCGTCGTGGCCCAGGGCGACGCGATCCTCGTGAAGGACCTTCCCCCCGACATCCGGGGCCCGGCGGGCGAGTCCTCGTCGCCCTTCGCGCTGACGATGGACGCGGCCCTGGACTACGTCGCCGACCAGCTCAAGGCGTCGGAGGAGCCGCTCCTGGCCCACTTCGAGCGCGAGATCATCCAGAGGATAGTCAAGTCCAGCGGCGGCGACGAGGCGGCGGCCGCGAAGCGGCTCGGCCTCACGAAGGCCGCCCTAAAGAAGCGCCTTCAGGCGCCGCCGTAGCCGCCGGGGTGCGCCCGGTGCCATTTCCAGGCCGTGGCGACGATGGAGTCGATGTCTGGGAACTTCACCTTCCACCCGAGCTCCCGCATGGCCTTGGACGAGTCGGCATAGAGCGCGGGCGGGTCCCCCGGCCTCCGCGGGCTCTCGACCACACTGACCTTGCTTCCGGTGGCCTTCTCCACGGCGCGGATCACCTCGCGGTTGGACGTCGGCTTCCCGGTTCCCAGGTTGTAGAAGTGCGCCGCCCCGGGCTGCTCGAGCTTCCCGAAGACGGCGATGTGGGCGCGGCTCAGGTCGTCCACGTGCACGTAGTCGCGCAGGCACGTCCCGTCCGGGGTGGGGTAGTCCGTGCCGAAGAGGCTCAGGGAGGGCCGCCGGCCGGTCGCGGCGTCGATCGCGAGAGGGATCATGTGCGTCTCCGGGTCGTGGTCCTCGCCGATCGAGCCGTCCTCGGCCGCCCCCGCGGCGTTGAAGTAGCGGAACGCCGCGAACGAGACCTTTCCCGCGTGGGCGAGGGCCCGAAGCGCGTTCTCCACGTCGAGCTTCGTCTGGCCGTAGGGGTTTATCGGGGCCTGGGGAAGGGTCTCCGGCATCGGCAGCGTGTCGGGGACGCCGTAGGTCGCGCAGGTCGAGGAGAAGACGAACTTGCGGACCCCGGATCCGAGCATCGCGCTCAGCAGGTGGAGCGTCGCCGCGGAGTTGTTCAGGTAGTACTTGAGGGGGTCGGTCACCGACTCGCCGACGTAGCAGAAGGCGGCGAAGTGCATGACGACGTCGATCTTCTCCCGGGCGAGGATTTCCGCGACGGCCTTCTCGTCGCCGAGGTCGCTTGTGTAGAGGGGGACGCCGGGCGCCACCGCCTCCCGGTGGCCGTAGACCAGGGTATCCTGCACGACCGGCCTGTGGCCGGCGCCGGAAAGCTGCCGCACGCAGTGGCTTCCGATATAACCCGCGCCGCCGACGACTAGAACGTTCATTGGAAGGAAGGTTTTATTGCGTTCGGGCGGCTGTTGGCTAGCGATTTCCTCCTTGCGCACCCATTGAACCTCTCACGCATAGTCATCACGGGGGTCGGCCTCACGGCGCCAAACGGCAACTCCCTGGCGGATTTCCGCGCCAACCTGCTGGCGGGGGTGGCGGGTATCGAGTGGCTCGACGTGCGCTACATGGGACGCCTGCTTGCCGGCGTCTGCCACTACGACCCCCTGAAGCACCAGCGCAGGAAGGACGTGCGCGTGGGCACGAGGGCCGGCAGCATCAGCATCTGGTGCGCCCGCGAGGCCATCGCCGACAGCGGGGTCGCCTTCGAGGCTTTCCCCAAGGACCGCGTGGGGATCTACATCGGCTGCACGGAGCACGGCAACGTCGAGACGGAGAACGAGATCTTCGCCATCTCCAAGTTCAACTACGACACGAAGTACTGGTCCCACTACCATAATCCCCGGACGGTCGCGAACAACCCGGCGGGCGAGGCGTCGCTGAACCTCGGCGTCACGGGGCCGGCCTACACGATCGGGGCCGCATGCGCGGCGGGCAACCTCGGCCTCATCCACGCCGCGCAGATGCTGCGCCTCGGCGAGGTCGACCTTGCGGTCTGCGGCGGCGTGAGCGAAAGCATCCACACCTTCGGCATCTTCGCCGGCTTCAAGTCCCAGGGGGCGCTGGCGACGAACGACGTGCCGGCCAGGGCCTCGAGGCCCTTCGACCTGGCCCGAAACGGCATCGTCGTCTCCGAGGGCGGGTGCCTCTACACGCTGGAGAGGCTCGACGACGCGCTCGCGCGCGGCGCCCGGATATACGGGGAGGTCGCGGGCTACGGGGTCAACAGCGACGCCAGCGACTATGTCCTCCCCAATCCCGTCCGCCAGGCGGAGTGCCTGCGCAAGGCGCTCGCCAACGCCTCGATGAGGCCCGCCGACGTGCACATCGTGAACACCCACGCGACCGCGACACCGCTCGGCGACATCCAGGAGTGCGAGGCCATCCGCGCCGTCTTCGGCTCGGGCTGCCCGGAGACCCACATCAACAACACGAAGAGCTTCATAGGCCACTGCATGGGGGCGGCCGGAGCGCTCGAGCTGGCGGGCAACCTGCCCTCCTTCGACGACCTCACGGTCCACCCCACGATCAACGTCGACAACCTGGACCCCGCGTGCGCGCTTCCGGGCCTTGTCCTCAATTCCCCCGTGAAGGCGGCCCGGGTCGACACGATCCTCAATAACTCGTTCGGCATGCTGGGCATAAATTCCACGTTGATTGTGAGGCGATTCGTGGCATGATATGCGCTGCCAACCATCACATGACCAACGAAGAATGCAAAAAGGCGGTCTTGGACATCATCGCCGACATCGCGCCCGACGAGGATCTTTCCAACGTCAAGCCTGACGTGCGCCTTCGCGACCAGCTCCAGCTCGACAGCATGGACTTCCTGGACATCGTCATGGAGCTGCGCAAGCGCCACGGGATAGAGGTCCCGGAGGCCGACTACATGCGCCTCGCCTCGCTCGACAGCTGCGCGGAATACCTGACGCCCAAGTTCAACGCGCTCGCGGCGAAGAGTTGAATTCGGGCTCGCAGTACGACGTAGCCATAATCGGTGCCGGTCTGTCCGGCCTCGCGGCGGGGATAAGGCTGGCGCACTTCGGGAAGCGGGTCTGCATCTTCGAGCGCCACAACGCCGTCGGGGGACTCAACAGCTTCTACAGCCTCGGCGGCCGAAAGTACGACGTCGGCCTCCACGCGCTGACCAACTTCGTGCCCGCGGGCGTCAAGGGAACGCCTCTCGGAAAGATACTTCGCCAGCTGCGGATCGACCGGGACGAGCTCGCGCTTAGCCCGCAGAAGGGTTCCCGCGTGGCGTTCGGACCGGGGGGCGAGAGCGTGCTCCGCTTCACAAACGACTTCGCGCTCCTCGAGTCCGAGGTGGCCTCCAAGTTCCCCTCGCAGGCGGAGGGATTCAGGCGGATCGCGGCCTTCGTGCGCGACATGCCGCTCTCGGGCGGGGCCGCGGGCCCGTCGGCCCGGGCGTACATCCGCGGTTGCATAGGGGATCCGGTCCTCGAGGACATGATGCTCTGCCCGCTCATGTTCTACGGCAGCGCCCGCGAGGACGACATGGACCTCAGCCAGTTCGCAATCATGTTCCGGGCCCTCTACCTCGAGGGGTTCGCCAGGCCTCTGGAGGGCGTGAGGGTGATCATGAGGGTAATCCTCGAGAAGTACCGCGAGGCGGGCGGCGAGCGCCGGATGAAATGCGGCGTGAGGAGCATCGTGGCGCGGGAGGGGAGGGCGGCGGCCCTGGTCCTGGACACCGGGGAGGAGATCAGGGCGGACCACGTGCTTTCCTCGATCGGCGCCGACGAGACGCAGGCCCTGCTGGGCGCCCGGCCCCGGGCCGCGCGGACGCTCGGCTACGTGGAGACGATCTCGGTCCTCGACCGGGCGCCGGCAGCGCTCGGCTGGGGCGACGACACCATCGTCTTCTTCAACGACTCGGAAAGGTTCACCTACCGCGACCCGGCGGAGCAGGTCGACACGCGAAGCGGGATCATATGCTTCCCGAACAACTTCGACTACGGCCCGGGCAGGGGCCTCGCGGAGGGGTTCTTCAGGGTCACGTGCCTGGCGCACTATGAGTCGTGGAAGGGCCTCACCGAGGCCGCGTACGCGGCCGGCAAGGCGCGCTGGTTCGGCGAGATCCAGGAATCCGCGATGCGGTTCCTGCCGAGGCTCGAGGCCGCGGACGCGCTGGCCCGGGCCACCGTGGCCACCGACATGTTCACGCCTACCACGGTCGAGAAGTTCACGGGGCACTTCCGGGGGGCGATCTACGGTTCCCCCGAGAAGAACCCGGACGGCCGCACCGCGCTCTCGAACCTATACCTCTGCGGCACCGACCAGGGCATGCTCGGGATCGTGGGCTCGATGCTTAGCGGCATCTCGATGGCCAACAGGCACATCCTGCAGGCCCCGGCGGCGGCGGCGTAGGCTCCCCGAAACCAGTTGCCGACGGCCCAAACGGTGCTCCAACATCGGCCTTCCATGGCATACGACTGGCTCAAAGGGGTCGCCGACGAGTATGACGTGATCGTCATCGGCAGCGGCCTGGGCGGCCTGACGGGCGCGAACGTGCTCGCGAAGGCGGGCCACCGCGTCCTCCTGGTCGAGCACCACTACCAGTACGGCGGGCTGGCGACCTGGTTCACCCGCAAGGGCGGCCACATCTTCGACATCTCGCTCCACGGGTTCCCGGTGGGGATGATCAAGTCCTGCCGCAAGTACTGGACCCGCGAGATCGCCGACTCGATCGTCCAGCTCAAGAACATCCGCTTCGTGAACCCCGAGATGGACGTCTGGACGACCTTCACCCGGGAGGACTACACGCGCGTCCTTGTGGAGCAGTTCGGCCTGGAGAGGGCGCATGTCGAGGGGTTCTACGAGTACCTGCGGGGGATGAACTTCTACGACAACAATGCCGAGACGACGGGCGAGATGCTCGAGCGCTTCTTCCCGGGCAGGGGCGACGTGAAGCGCCTTCTCATGGAGCCCATCGCCTACGCCAACGGCTCGACGCTCGAC
>Ga0206796_1131_pt1 | contig 15861 bp, 15 predicted proteins | sample Alteio_BWOrgCont_68_FD_152895 | JGI IMG/M metagenome (GOLD analysis project Ga0206796, IMG submission 152895) | Enriched cells from forest soil in Barre Woods Harvard Forest LTER site, Petersham, Massachusetts, United States -... | ecosystem: Environmental > Terrestrial > Soil > Temperate forest >...
CAGCACTGAAGCCGAGGCCGCCTGATGGCAACGATCACCTTCGTCTTCACCATCAACCACGTCGCCGAAATGCTTGGCGAAGACCTGGAGCTCCTGGCGGCGATCGTCAGCAATTCCGACAATCTGACCTATGGAAATATCATCAGCGTCGTCACCGGTGATGATGAGACAATCACCGCACTGACCGACGATGGCATCGATGAACTCAAGCAGATGATCTCAGATGCGCGCCGTTCGCCCGAAGCCTGGAACGAATTCCTCGAAAGTTTTGTCGACGACGACGAACTCATCGCTCGCGTCAAGGCGAATTCTCCGCGGTAACAATCGGCCGGTTACTGTCCGTAAGTGGCTTTGAAATGAAGGTGAGCTTAGCGTTCTGCCAATATCAAAGGGAAAGCTACCGTGAGGCGGGTGTAGTTTTTCGTGTGGGGAAGACCGCCAACTACGCCAATTGCCAACGACAAGATCGAGCACTAGTCCGGAAGCGAATAGGCGGTTAGGAATGGCATTTGTCCTCTGGGCGGGCGTTTGATGGAATTTTCAGTATCTCAGAGGCAGCCAGAGACGATTGTCGAACCCGAAATCTCTTATCGTGAAATCTCTGATGGTGACGGCTTGCGGGTGCGCCGGATTGACGAGAAGATTGAAGCTCTCCGGAACGACGAAGGACGGCACTCGCAGCAACGGAGTAGTAGCGGATGCCAGCCATTTGTCGCCAGTGGACATAGGATCAGGGGGAAGACTGGTGATATTCTCGACGGGAAGGTCGGGAATTTCGATTTTCATCAGAACGTAATCATCTGGGAGAAGGTCCCAACTAAGATCAAGGTGAACCCGGACCTCCAGAACGGCGAGCGCAGCGTCCTCTGCTGTGTAGAGCATCGCCCGACCAGGATTGTTCCAGCGGGCTCCGAAAAGCCGGGCACCTTCCCCGGATAAGTCAGCGAAAGGCGCCGCTGTAATCCTCCAAACGACCATTAAGCCGCAAGCCCATGGCGAATGCGGCCGAGCAATATCTCGACCTGATGGGCGCCTTCATTGGTGTCCAACATTTTGATAGGTGTTTGACCGGCTAAAGCTGTGGTCTTTCGACGTAACCAGATCGAAGCTTTGTCCTTAGATACGAACGCTTCTTCTGCCAGAGCGATGACCTTGGCAACACGCAGAAGGCGATCCGATTGCTCCGGAGTGAGCGTGCCAATCCTTTTCCGGTTCGCCAGAGTTTTACGCGGTAGGATCACTTCATCGACCTCAGAAGTGGTAATACGGTGTGTGACAATAAGCGTATTGATCGCACTAACCGGTAACCCGCTCCGGACGGCGCTTATGAGCGCGGTCCAGGTATGGAGATTTGTGCCGAGGACTCGGTCGATAAGGTCCGCATTAGTTGAGCTTTGAAGCATGATTTTGCCTGCACGGCGATATGCCCTCAATATAAGGGCATATCGCCAAATTTACTAGCTTGGTGCCCTGGAGTCCACTTCGGGCGGTTGTTGGAATCTGAGGTGGTTAGAAGGGCCGACGCCGAAAAGGCTCGGCGAGCATAAATTGGCTACCCGTCGGACTTCCCGAAGTGCGTCCAGGTCTCTCCAGCTCAGTTCCATTCCTCGGTTATTACGTGGGCGAACGATCGAGTTGGATCCCCTTCAACGTGGTGTAATTTGAACGCAGCCGCACCAACCGCCGGAGCGGTTTGCATCGCGTGTTTCCGCGCTTCCACGATCGAGCCTGTGAAGGTGGCTGTCTCAAAAGGGCTTGCATGCTCATCCCCTTCAACGACGCGCTCAAAGTAAGCGATTTCAATCTTCAATGATGTGGCTCCTCATTGAGCTGGTGGAGGCAAAGAAGCTATGGTCCGATCCAGTTTTTTCAGCCGCGCAGGTTGCGGCAAAGGTAGGGGTGACAGAACGACCCTGTATCGTCGGTTCGGAGAGCGGGGCACGCCTCGCTTTGGTGGCAAACGGTCTAAATGAGGAGCTGCGTTGAGCCCCTTCAGTTTCAAAAGCATCTGCGTCTACATAAGTCGCGGCGCCTCATTTTCGGCGAGGAACTCGATGCGGGAAACGCGTCCCTGCGCAATGAGAGCACTATCCGGCTCAGCTGCGGACCGGAAGCTTAAGTCGAATGTTCGCGGTCAAACGATAGGATCGGGCGGATTGGCCGCGGTGCTGGAGAACAGCATTCCTTGACCCCGAAGCGGAAGCCGCCAATGTACCGGATCATTCTTGCCGAAGGGAGTTCCGTTCATGGCAGCTTCGATCTACGACATTCCGGTAAGCCGCGCTGACGGCTCCACGACCAACCTTGCCGAATATGCCGGTAAGGTTCTGCTGATCGTCAACGTGGCCTCCAAATGCGGCTTCACCAAGCAATATGAGGGGCTGGAGGCGCTCTATCGTTCGTATCATGATCAGGGTCTCGTTGTGGTCGGCTTTCCGGCGAACGACTTTGCCGGGCAGGAGCCGGGCACGGATGCCGATATCCAGGAATTCTGCCGGCTGACCTATGGCGTCGAGTTCCCGGTATTCGCGAAAATCGTCGTGAAGGGGCAGGAGAAGCACCCGCTCTATCAGGCGCTGATTGAGGCGCAGCCGAAGGCCGCCTTCAAGCCGAAGAGCAAGCTATTGGATCGGCTGGCCGAGAGGTTCACCGCCCCCGTACCCGGAGAGGTGAGATGGAATTTCGAGAAGTTTCTGGTCGATCGGAAGGGTGCCGTCGCCGCGCGCTTCGGTTCCGACACGGAGCCGCAGGATGAGGCGGTCGTCGGGTCTATCCGCAAACTTCTGGCGGGCTGACGCCAAGAACGGTGCCAAACAATCTGGTGATCAATGCCCCCGTCGGCATCCAGCAATCGACGGTCAGTCAATCGTGCCCTCGATGAGCAACAAGCAAAGGATTTCGGAAGGCCCTTCGCCTTTTTTATGCGCGATCGCTCTTCGAGCTCGACGCTTGCATGCGTGAATTCGGTGCTATGCTATGGTTCTCGGAAGTTTGAATATTTGCAACCGGGAGCATAGTGGGGCGAAACACAAAGTTACCCAGTATCTGGCTTTAAAAATGGCCACAGATAGTCGCAGTCGCAATGGATTCATGCCGCCACGTACTCACCTCGGTGTTACCATTCCACCCGCCGACGATCCCAAGGCATTGGTGCACGCCTTAGACGTTGCAAGGTTAGGATATGCCTACTTGGCTGCAATGGTCAGAGAAGCGTCAGCTTTACCCCCGCATGTCTAAACCCGGAAGTAAAATCGCCGCTGATTCTCGCAAGGCTGCCGGTCGGGCCGATTGCGGCCTCCACAGCGTTGCGCGAGCGCTATCGAGTGATGGGCATCATCCGGCGCAATATGGCGCTGATCGTGATGGGTCATTTCTCCACCATGCAAGCTTGCCAGCAAGTCGCGAATGCTGCTTGGACGAACGTGAAGACAGGTGCGCCGTGCCAAACCCCACATGTTTTCAGACGTCTGACTAGAAGTCAAAGAACGGCGTGACGTGCAGGCCGAGTTGTGGGAACCCATCGGCAGTGTCAACGGATGGGCCGCGATGTCCAGCGTCGGGAAGGATGCGTTTCGCGCTCGACACGCTGACGCCGCGTCCAAATACATCCAGACGTGGGCGGATCTTCTATTTTTGCGGACAAGACGTGAGGCAGCGCTAGACAACCTTTGAGTAACGGCTGAATATTCAGAGCCGATTGTCGAACCGTGAGGCGATAGGATGCGGGAGCCTAACAACGTGCGATATCTCGCGGCGCACGAAACAATGATCGCAAAAAGCGTCTATTTAGGCACGATCCCATACGGATCGGTTTTGATTTCGGATGGGCTTGGGGGAGGCGACCGCCCGTTCACCGTCCCAACTATCCTGCCGCTACACATACCATTTGGCGCCAATTTCAACGTGAAACGAGATGGCAAGTATGTGATCCACGCCGGCGACGGCTATTACGGAATGAGTACGCTTGTCGAAGACAAGAAAACGCTCATCCATGAGTTGGCGCACGTTTGGCAGGGTGAACACTATAACTCCTGGTCCTGGACCTATGCGGTGTTTTCGCTGAAGGATCAGATCGTCAGCGATGACGCCTATGCGTACGACAAGACGCATCTGGGCCCTTGGGATGACTATGGACCCGAGCAGCAGGCGCAGATCGTCGAGGATTGGTTCGCCGATGGAATGAAGGCATACGATCCCACGACAGAGACGGGCGATCTCCGGTTCTACTACATCAAAAGACATATTCGGGGCGAGCAGGTCGATGGCGACTGGCTCATGCCGATGGTCAAGCCGCTTCCGACGGGGAAACTGGAGGTTAGGGACTTCTCGTCTGGACCCTTGGACGCTCAACTCCTTCCCATCTTGGAGAGGCCCCTTCGAGCCGACGATCAAGCCGGGATCGTCGCGCGCCGGAGGGACATCGAGGACGCCTTTCAGCGCATCTCACCCGGTTATGCGCGCGACCTGTTGTCCCGCCTCGAATCCGGGCGTCCCAACGACAAGCTGGCGCAGTCGTTTCAATACCGCCTGTCAACGCCAGAGCGGCAAAAGCTGCTCCATATCCTCAGAACCAAATTGACGGAGCTGTAATCGGCGGGAGAATCCGTCGCTCGACGCTTTAAAAGCGAATCGTTTGCGAGCCGCGCGCTAGATGTCAGGAGCCACTTTGGAGCGAGAACTGAGGTCGAGTAAAATCGGAGAGTTAGCCCTAGCCATCAAATTTGAGAAAATCCATTTAATTTGAGAATTTGATTGCCAAAGGTTTGATCGAATTGGCGCTCGCAATGGTCAAAGATTCAGACCGCTCCGACGATGAACGAAGCCACCGATCATAAGTCGATCAGCACGCTCCCCATCCTCTTCCGATCGGCGCTATTGGCAGGTGTCGGTCGCGTAACGAGCGATTTCGTCACCTTTGAAGAGCTGAGAAGCGGGACGATGTTCTGAGGACGTGAGAACTTAGATCAGTTCTGCGCTAAGGCGAGGATTGCAAACCGACACCTTGGGAAAAGCCATCAATTGTGAGAATTTCCTTGGACGAAATTCTCACAATTGATGGCTAAATCAGAATAGACTTCGATATTCTCATTCCAAGATGGCTCCCGACACACAGGCCGCCCCGAGCGCGCATGTGATTGCATCATTACACGACGTATGCCGGTATTATTCGCTCGGGGGTGCACATCTGACAGTCGAATGGTAATCACGAAGGCATAGACTTTGCAACGAAAAGAGACCGGCTGCAGTTCTTTGAAACGGACGGTGCGATCAAAGGCGGGGAATAATATGGCAGCCGTTTCCGGGTTGAGAAGCAGATTGGTACTGACAACGGCAGTTGTAGCAATCATTGGCGGGTATAGCCGTCGGGCCTATGCCGATTGCAACCCGACTGGCGGGGGCAATTATCTTTGCTCGGGCACAACGACCACCCTGCAACAGATCACCGCGCCCGGCATAACGGTGACAACTGACGGGACTTTCAGTGCCAATGTCAGCACAGACACTGCGGTCTCAGTCACGGGAACTGGCGACATCAGTTTCAAGGACTTCAACAGATCGACGATCACGTCGACTTTTACGGGTGGTGCAGGGCTCCTTATCAATGGGAGTGCGGGTGTCGGATCGGTGACGGTCTATACAAGCGGCGTTGTCACAGGCGACCAGAGTGGCATCGGGGCCAACAACTTCACCAATGGCGCCATGACCATTACAACCACCGGCGATGTGGTTGGGAGCAATGCGGCCAACGGCATCGGTATCAACGCGCACAACGACATAGCGGCCACCGATTTAACCGTGACCGCGAAAGCCGGCGCTCAGGGAGGCGCGGTCGGTATTCAGACCCAGAATTTTGGCCTTGGCGCGACAGTGATCAAGACGTATGGCGCGGTTACCGGTACCAGCGCATCCAGCTACGGAATCAATGCTTTCAATGGTTCCACTACCGCCACTGATCTTACCATCACCTCATTTTCCAGCAGCGTCGTCACCGGAGGGACAACCGGCATCGGTGCAATCAATTCCGGCAGTGGCGCGCTGACCATCACCTCGGTGGGACCTGTGACAGGAACGAATGGAAAAGGCATCAATGCTCGCAACTACGGGACCAATCTGACGATCACCGCCTCCAATACGCAGGGTGGGGCCAACGGCATTGACGCCACTAATTTCGGCAGCGGTGCGCTGACGATTACTTCGACGGGAACCGCGAAAGCGACAGCGCCATACACAGCGGGGACTGGCGTCGCCATCTATGCCAGGAACAACGGCACCAATCTGAGCATCACTGCCGCCGACACCTATGGCACAGCCTATGGCATGAGGGCCAACAATCGCGGCAGCGGCGCGCTAACTATCACCTCGACGGGACATGCGACGGGGGTAGGCGAGGCAGGAATCTTCGCCAGGAACTATTATGGGACCAGTCTGACCGTTAATGCCGTCGATTCAAGCGGGAGGGTCGATGGTATTTTTGCGTTTAATGATGGCAGCGGAGCGTTGACGATCACGTCGACAGGAACCGCGAGCGGATACGCTGGCATCGATGCGTTTAACAGCGGAACGCGGCTGACCATCACCGCCGCCAATACGAACGGTGGATTCTTCGGTATCTATGCTAGCAATAGCGGCAGCGGCGCGTTGACGATCACCTCGACCGGAACCGCGAGCGGCACAGCCGGGATCGGTATCTCTGCGCTCAATTCCGGCACGAGCCTAAACATTGTTGCTGCCGACGTGAGCGGTGCGTATGCCGGCATCAGGGCGCTCAACCGTGGCAGTGGTAATCTGAGCATCACGTCGACCGGAGCCGTGACGGCGAGCAACGGCACCGGCGTCCAGGCGGTTGACTATGGCCCCGGCGCGATATCGGTTACGGCAGGCGGCAAGGTCACGGGCCTGGCCGGCGATGGCATTTACACCAATGCTGCGGGCACGGGTTCGACCACCATCGCTGTCCTGTCGACTGCTCTTCTCCAGGGCAAGGTCGAGGGGGTCAAGGCCGTTGCGCGCGGGGGCCAGCCGATCAGCATCACCAACCAAGGCACGATCCAAAACCTCACCGGCCTGTCCTCCGACCTTGCGATCACGACCGTGGCGGGCAGCACCGCTATCGTGAACAGCGGGCTGGTCCAGGGCACGGTCATTCTCGGCAACCAGGGCGGCAACACCTTCGACAACCAGAACGGCGGCATTTGGAGCACGGCCGGCGGAACCAATGAGTTCGACCCTGGACCCAACAGCATTACCAACGAGGCGGGGGGTGTGATCGTCGCCGCTAATGCCGGCGCGACGGCGCCGGTGACCACGACCTTCAACGGCCTTGCCACCTTCACCAATGCCGGTACCATCACCATGCAAAATGGTGTGGCGGGCGACCGCACGGTGGTGACCGGCAATTTCATCGGCCAGGGCGGCACGGTGGTGCTCGATACCTTCCTGGGCTCGGACGGTTCGGCCTCCGACCAACTCGTCCTCAATGGCGGCACGGCGAGCGGCACGACGGCGCTCAGGATCGTCAATGCCGGCGGCCCGGGAGCACTGACCACGGCGGACGGCATCAAGGTCGTCGATGCCATCAACGGCGCCACCACCGATCCCACCGCCTTCCATCTCACGGCGGCGGTGGCGGCCGGTGCCTATGATTATGGCCTGTTCTATGGCGGCATCGGCGCCGATGCCAACGACCAGGACTGGTACCTGCGCTCGATCGTCAGGCCGAACGGGCCGGGTAGTGGGCCGGCGCTCAACCCCTCGGCGCAGACGACGCTGCCCTATGCCGACATATTGAGCAATTACGCCTTCGCCACCCTCGGCACCCTGCAGCAGCGCACCGGCAACCGCATCTGGCCCAATGGCCCGCCCGAGACAATCTGGTGCAAGGATCCCGCGCAGAACTACCGCTGCACCGTCAATGCCGAGCAGGCCAGCATCTATGCCAATGGCGGCCCGGTGATCTACGGCGCCGGCGCCTGGGGCCGCATCGCAGGCCAATATGCCTCCTATGATCCGAGCCGGGGGGCGTCCTACACCCAGAGCCTGGGCTTCCTGCAGGCCGGCTATGAGGGCGTCGCTTACGAGGCGGGGCCCGGCGACCTGACGGTGGGCGGCTATGCCACCGTCGGCACCTCGCGGGCCGACATCGATGTGACGCCCGATCCGGTCACCGGTGCGGCCCGCCCCAAGGGCCACATTACCACCACCGGCTATGGCGTGGGCGTCAACACAACCTGGCTGGGCAATGACGGCCTCTATGCCGACGGCATCGGCCAGTTCACCTTCTACCAGTCGGACCTGTCCAACAAGGTGGGGGGCAACAACCAGGGCTGGTCATCGGCGCTGAGCCTGGAGGCAGGCAAGCGCTTCGAGCTCGGCTCGGGCTGGGCAGTGGTGCCGCAGGCCCAGCTTGCCTGGACCCATGTCGATTTCTCCAGCTTTACTGACGAGAACGGCTCGCGGGTGGCGATCGGCAAGGGCGACAGTCTGAAGGGCCGGGCGGGCGTGAGGGTGGAGAAGCTCGATAGCTGGAAGGTCAGCGATGGCCAGGTGCGGCGCCTGCAGCTCTATGGCATCGCCAATCTGAGCTATGAGTTCCTCGATGGCACGTCAGTCAAGCTGAACGGGACGGAGATCGAGCAACAGAACAAGAGGCTATGGGGCGAGGTCGGTCTTGGTGGCACCTATGCCTGGAACGACAAGTGGAGCGTCTATGCCGAGGCCGACTATGCCACCGCCCTCGCTTCCCATGCCGGCAACGACAACTATATCCTGAAAGGAACCGCGGGCCTTCGCTATAGGTGGTAAAAGAGGCTGACCGCAGACCACAACAATCGACATTTACCCAGGCTCGGTCATGTCAGCGGGGCCAAGCCATTTGCCACTCCCGAGGGCTGTCACTAGGCATATTTGTCAGGAGCCACTTTGGAGCGACAATAGAGGTTGAATAAAATCAGAGGGTTAACCCTAGCCATCAAATTTGAGAAAATTCATTTAATTTGAGAATCTGGATTGACTCAGCCATTTAGGGGCGACGACAAGAACTGCTCCCCGTGACACGCTAGGCGAATATCTAAGTTATTTCAAATGGTTGGTCCATCTTCGTATCAATACCAATGGATCAGCATATGCGGGCATATAGGTGGTTTTGCGCCCGAAATTGGGGAATATTCACCTCATTGGGGCCAGGACAAGAGCAGTTCAAAATCATGCACTAGTCGGACAAATTAAGAACAAAGACGGCGAACTAGGTCAATTATGCAAAATTCGCAGAAAAACGCACAAAACCTCGATTCGTCATTTACCCTAATCTCGGTAAATCTTTGACGTATTTTGTTAGCGCATGATTTCGAATAGCACTTGTTCTGGCCCTACCCCGAGCCGGCAATAAGTGCATCTACGCTGTGGCGTTCTCTAAGAGCCCGTTTGAGAATGGATTGAACGGCAGAGGAGTTTGTGATTCAAGCTCGGGATGTGGACCCCAGCGACGCGTGGCCGGATGGCCAAGATCGAGAAGAAAACGAAGCGGTATCCGACGGACCTTACGGATGAGGAATGGGCGATTATCGAGCCCTTCCTTCCCGTTGCCGCGAAGAGAGGCCGGCATGTGGAGACGGACCTGCGCGAGGTGCTGAACGCGCTTGGCTATATGGCCCGCACGGGTGGGGGCTGGCGCATGCTGCCGAATGATTTTCCACCTTGGCAGACGGTGTATTGGTGGTTCCGCCGCTTTGTTCGACGTTTCATGTTCCGGACGATCCACGATGTCGCGCTGATGCTTGATCGGGAGCGGTCGGGTCGCGAGGCGAGCCCGACAGGCGGTGTCATCGACAGCCAGTGTGTCAAAGCTCCTGAAGCAAAAACAAGAGGTTACGATGCAGGCAAGAAGATCGTCGGACGCAAGCGCCACATCGCGGTGGACACCGATGGCCGGTTGCTGATGGTCTTGCTCACGCCAGCCGATGTGTCCGACAGTGCCGGGGCACAGATGATCCTCGATGCCATTCGCAAACGCTGGCCCTGGCTCAGGCATCTGTTCGCTGACGGCGCCTATGACCGCACAAAACTCATGGACAAGGCCGCTTTCCTCGACTTCACGATCGAGGTCGTCAAGCGATCCGACAGCGCCCAAGGTTTTGAGCTCCTGCACCGGCGCTGGGTCGTCGAACGAACATTCGCCTGGGCTACACGATGGCGGCGTCTCGTACGCGATTACGAGGAACGCATCGACGTCTCCGAGGCCATGATCCATATCGCCCTCGGCGGCATCCTACTCAGGCGAATTGCTCACGAGTAGACATTCTCAAACAGACTCTAAGTGCGTTAGCCAATTCGGGTCGAATAGTTTCACCAGCGCCCCATATGTCGCCAAGGGGATCTGGTCGAGGCCGCTGCCACCGCCGGCCAGAAATTCACCAAGACGTTGGTCGACCGCGGCAAGATCCGCAATCGGCAGGCCCAGCGCCGCTAAATCGTGGGATACCGAGCCGCGGGTCGGGAGATAAGCTTCGGCCTCACGCAGAAACCGTGCGCTCGCCGCAGGAACCCGCACAATGGCGACGCGCGAGACGGAGGGCTGCGCGTCAGGACCGATTATCGTCGCGCCGCACATCAGGCCGCCGAGGATGCTGACCGGCGGAGTAGGTGGAAAGAGGCAAAAGAAGAACTGGGCGTCGCCCGCGCGCTCACGCACGTCCAGACGCATTAGGCGCTTGCCAATGGTGACGGAGCCTTCGAGCTGAAGTCGTCCCGTCGGCAGGGCTTCTGCGTAAGTCGCAACCAGTCTGCGCGGATTTGACGCTATCGCGATGGACAGTTCTCCCCGGATCAATCGCCCACGAAAATATGGCGACCAAGCATGTGAATAGCAGGCGAAGGCGCCGGTAACCGCCAAGTCCGGCTCCTGCTCGCTTGCGAAGACGACCGATGCTTTAGCGCGGCGCCGCAGCGCTTCTCGGTCACGATGGTGATGGGCGCATATCTCATCCAGGAAGGCCTCGGTGTCGCATTCAGCGATCCAATCACCGGACCTGCCTAGTTCGAGCACCTTCGCCCAATCCTCGTACACCTGAAGCTCACGCGGGCGCGCGCGTCCTTGCAGCCACTTGTAGGCGCGATCGACATCAAACGACGTGGACGTATTGGCGCGCCGAAACGTCGCGGCAAGGTCTTTGCACGTGACAGCGCCCAGCAGAGCCGCCGTCAGGCGCAGTTTCTTGTCGATATCTCGCGCCATCCGCAACCGTGACCCAACATTGTTCAAGCCTGGTATTCCAATCCCATCTTCCAGGAAAAGACAAGGAAATCCAGGTCAATCCTCGCGCGAACCGTTGCCAATATTCGACCCGGGGCGCACAAGCTTTGCGCGCGCCATTCGTTCCGATCGACATAGGTTCTGTCATGTCGAGGAACTTTCGCGGATGATCGTCAAGACGAGAGTTATTCGGAGCTAAAAAATGGCTCTGCAAATCAACGACGCGGCTCCTGACTTCGTAGCCGAGACCACCGAAGGCAATGTCCGTTTCCGCGGCCCTGGTGGTCGCGGCGTTTTACGTGAAGGAGACGATCCCTCTGCGGATCATGGCGGTATGTAGCAATTTCTGTTCCTGGCCTATGGTCTCGCAAGGTGCCTCGTTCTCGCGCTGATTGCCGGGCGAGCTAAGTTTTCGTCGCCTACCTCGGCCGTCTCGCTGAGCGCTGGCGGTGCACTTCCAAAGCTCGGAGGTATCATGCCTTTGCAAGATCCTGTCGCTTTGTACAAAGATGTCTTCTCCGACGATAGGGTCGGACAAAAAGTTGCGGGCATGACCCGAAGCAAAGTCGCCGATTTCGCACGGCAGCTTGCATTCGCGGCATTGCAGATATCCGCGCTTTGGGCGCTGAACTTCGCCGGCGTCTGGCTCGAGAAGAGGATGGTTCTGCCCATCCCCGGCAATCTGGTCGGGATGATAACACTTTACGCCCTGTTGGCGCTGGGCATTGTCAAGCTGGCGTGGTTCGAGACCGCCGGATCGTTTTTAATCCGGCACCTCGCGTTCTTTTTTGTACCGATCACGGTCGGGCTAATGAATGCCGGATATCTGCTTGCGGCGCGCGGCCTTGCAATCCTCCTCATTCTCGCGGTGAGCGCTGCTGTCGGCATTCTCTTGGCCGGTTGGGTGTCGCAAGTGCTTCTTCGTAAATCACCGCGCACGGGAGACAGGATGTGACCATCTCTTCCACAATCGTTGTGACGGCGTTCGCGATCGCCGCGACGGTCGGCGCCTACACCCTGAGCCTCGCCGCACGCCGACGTTATCCGTCGCCGCTCACCACCCCGGTCCTGTTCAGTACGATCATCGTCATCGCCGTTCTGTTGATGGCGGGGGTCTCGTTTGAAGATTATCGGCCAGCAAAAGAGATCATGACGTTTCTCCTCGGCCCCGCCACGGTCGCCCTTGCCATTCCGCTGTACAGGAACCGCGGGGCGTTTTTCAGCCAGCTCGTGCCCGCGAGCCTCGGTCTGCTCGCTGGATCGCTAGGCACGATGATCGTGGCGGGGCTGTTCGCGCGGATCTTGGGATTTTCGCCGGAACTTCTCTCCTCGATCGCGATCAAGTCGACGACCGTACCGATTGCGGTTGAGATCGCCCGGATCGTCCATGGCAATCCGACGCTGACGGCGATCTTCGTCGTGATCACCGGCATGATCGGGGCGAGCTTTGGTCCGTGGCTGATGGACCGCCTCCATATCACCCATCCGGTCTCGCGGGGATTGGCGCTCGGCACGATCTCACATGGGCAAGGCACCGCCCAAGCCGCCAGCGAAAGCGAGCTTTCCGGTGCCGTCGCCGCGGTGGCGATGGGGCTCGGGGCGATATGTACCTCGTTGGCCGCGCCCTGGCTCATTCCGCTTTTTCTCGGCTAAGGAGCACTTTCCATCCCGGAAAAGATACAGCTGGCGTGCCAACTCGCTATCCAAAGCACGTTCGCGTCGGAAGGGAGACGCCGTGGCAATGGGCAAGCTCTCGACGCACCCGTCTTGGCGAAGCGGTTCGTAGTCGCCGACACCCCCGGTGATCCCAGTGGCACCGACCAAGTTACCCAAGACGCTCACTGGCTGCGTCGCCCCGGAGAACTGAGCGCTTGTGAGGGTGAAGCCCTGGGTATCTATCGTTATCGGGCTAGCGGAAGAAGGCGATATAGCGCCGGTTATCGAAATATTGGCGGTCAGCGTGATGACCGGATTCGGATCGCTAGTGGCGTTGGCCAGGGCAATGTCGGCCTGCGGTTGGGCCTGGGTTCCCGCCGTGTAGTTCGCCGCCGTTGCCGGTAGCGGGATGCAGCAACCGATTGCCAGGGCCACACGCAAGCGCACGCTACACGTCGCCTCTTCTTGGAAATATCCATATTAATATCAATAACGAGTCCCGCCGACGTCATAATGATACCTCATTCAAATCAACAAAATCCAATACTACCATTATGCTGGTATTCATGGACAGATCGGGATTGTCATACAAGTTCAGCCGAGGGAAAAAGCAGGCCGTACTCAAGTTATTGTCTCGATGTTGCTGGGCAGCAACAGAGGTCGCGGCAGCGACGGACATCGAGTGCATGGCCGCGAGGAACCTGCGATAGGCACTCAAGTCTCGATATTTCAGTGAAAGTTTAGCTTTCCGACACGGTTAAAAATCCCAAGGATATCAATCGGACTTTTAATTGGACTTGGTCGGAAGTGGCCTTGATGGCCCTAGGTGAACAGATGACTTGTAAGCGATAGGTCGAGGGCACAAGTTGGTCCAGGACAATCCGCGGACGTTGTTGGGGTCAGAACAAGAGCTGCTCAAAATCATACGTCGCTTTAATCATCAAAGGCATAATAGTATTGAAAATGCTTATATTTTGTTAGATTCTGGAGCTGTGGGCGGCGGTGCCTTTGGCTGAAGATGGTTTGGCGATTTTGTCACGGATCGCCACGGTTTCGGAGATGACGCAGGCGTTCTGCGATGAGGATCACTGCCGGCGACTGTTGGAGGCGATAGTTTGGCCGCGCGGCCGGATCTGTCCGGCCTGCGCCTACAAACGTTCGACGTCGATCCCGGGACGCGATTGGGGCAAAACCAAGCGGCCGGGTCTGTATCAATGTTCAAACGGCTCGTGCCATCATCAGTTCACGGTGACATCAAGGACACCACTGCATTCGACGAAATTGCCACTACGGCTGTGGCTTCAGGGCTTGTGGCTGATCCTGCAATCGGACAAGGGGCTTTCCTCCGTGCGGTTGGGAGAGGCCTTGGGCATCAGTCAACAGGCGGCGTGGCGTATGGGACATGCCCTGCGCTTGCTGATGACCAACGAGAAGCCGCTTGAAGGTACCGTTGAGATCGACGAATTGCGAATAGGCGGTAGGCCTCATAAGCCGGCTGGCGATCTTGGCCCAGGAGGACGATCTTGGCCCAGGAGGACGATCTTGGCCCAGGAGGACGATCTTGGCCCAGGACGATCTTGGCCCAGGACCAGGCCGTGGCCGTCGGGGGCAAGCAAGGACGACCAAGACGCCCGTACTCACATTGGTTCAAAGACCTCCGGATCGTGATACCGGAACCCAGGCCGGTGCTGTGCGGGCCGCCGCGGTCGATGATGCATCCGTATTCGAAACCGAGCGCATCATGAGTGATGCCGTGGCTCCCGATATTCACCTCATGAGCGAGGAGTGGTCGACCTTCATGGCATTGGGAAGCAATTTTGCCGCCCATGATACGATCCAGTATTCGGAGCGCGAATATGCGCGCGGGATCGTCCATGTGAATTGCGTCGAGGGATTCAACGCCCGTGTGCGGTGCACCGTGGCGGGCGTCTTTCATCATATCAGCCCGCGCCAAGCGGACCTGTATCTGATCGAAATCGGGTTCCGATGGTCGCAGTGTGCGATTGCAGGCCAGGCTGTCCGGAAGACAGGAAAGGTTGGGAGGTTGTCCGCCTCCTGTGGGAACAGGTTGTTCCAGCCCGACAGTTCATCGTCCTGTTGAGATCGGCAGTTGGACGACAATTGCGCCGAACCAGGGAGGGGTCCATCGCCATCAAATCATCGGTTGCTGGCTTTGGATGATAAAGGCCTGCTACGCAATGATCACTTTCGTGTCGCCACCCCTACCAACTGGGAAATGCCAGTTCGAGCGAGCCGAATTTCAAGCGAAAATCGACTCTTCACACGGTCTGCAGGAATTTTGTGATAGATGCACCATCCGACCGCTGGCGACTGTGTCCGGTGCCAAATGACACTTTACGTCGATACTGCTTTCGCTAAGTCTTCGCTGATACACACTTGGAAGAGGGTAGCATGCACAAGATCAAGTTGGCACCGGTGGTGGTCTTTGCTGCACTCGTCGTGGGTGCTTTACCCGCAAGAGCAGATGATGCGTCGCTCTGCGCGGGAATTGACGACAACCAGGCGATTGGTGCCTGCACGCGGCTTCTAACTAAAAAAAACCTTACCGGAACCGACAGAGCCACGTACCTCATCGATCGCGGCGTCTCCTACGAGCACAAGGGCGACCACGACCGCGCGATCGCCGACTACAGCAAGGCGATCGAACTCAAGCCAGATGATGCTCATGCCTTCTTCAATCGCGGCCTCTCCTACAGGCATAAGGGCGACGACGACCGCGCGATCGCCGACTACACCAAGGCGATCGAACTCAAGCCGGATTATGCTTTTGCATTCTACAATCGCGGCTTCGCCTACGGGCACAAGGGCGACGACGACCGCGCGATCGCCGACTACAGCAAGGCGATCGAACTCACGCCGGATGATGCTGACGCACTTATCAATCGCGGCACCTTATACGAGCACAAAGGCGACGACGACCGCGCGATCGCCGACTA